>Ga0065714_10064495_pt1 | contig 48472 bp, 52 predicted proteins | sample MisRhiReplicate2_FD_59101 | JGI IMG/M metagenome (GOLD analysis project Ga0065714, IMG submission 59101) | Miscanthus rhizosphere microbial communities from Kellogg Biological Station, MSU, sample Rhizosphere Soil Replicate 2: eDNA_1 v2... | ecosystem: Host-associated > Plants > Roots >...
TCATAAGTATTGTTTAATTACGGTAATATTAACGGACCGTTAAAAGCAAAAATGTGCATTATTATTTATATTTGTAACAGATAAAATTTAAATAACATGAGCACAACAGTTGATACAGCATTTGCACCGGTTACTTTTTCGGAAGGAGCAACTAAAGAGTTATATAAATTAAAAGATCAGCAGGAGATCGGTGAGGATTACGGATTACGCGTTGGCGTAGAGGGCGGTGGTTGCGCTGGTATGAACTACGTTTTGGGTTTTGATCAGAAAAAAGACGGCGATCAGGAATATTTTATAGAGGGCATTAAAGTTTTCATGAATAAAGCACACCAGATGTACTTAATGGGCATGATGATCGATTGGCAGGATGGATTAAATTCTCGTGGCTTTACCTTCGTTAACCCTAATGCAAAGAGCACCTGCGGCTGCGGCACAAGTTTCTCGGCATAAATAAAATATTATTGTAACATATAGTGCAGTCCCCTTGTCTAAACATCGGGACTTTTTTATTTTTACAAGCTTTGCCCGCCAAACGCTTATCGCAATACTAAATGAATTACAGAGAAAACATCAGACTGGCATTAGAATCAATTAAAGCTAACCGCTTGCGTACCATGCTTACTGCTTTGATTATTGCTATTGGTTTAATGGCTTTGGTTGGGATTCTAACCACGCTGGATGCTGTAAAGAAAAGTATGACAGATGCTTTTAGTAGCATGGGGGCTAATTCATTCACGATCAGGAACCGTGGTACTGGAATCAGGATTGGGAATGGAAAAAGACCAAAACCTTTTAAAGCCATCCGCTACGAAGATGCTGTTAAATTTAAAGATAGCCTGAATACACCTGCTACTGTTGCAGTAAGTGTTTTTGCCAGTAGCGGATCTACCATAAAATATGGCAGTTTAAAAACTAACCCAAATATTAACGTTCAGGGGATTGATGAAAATGGTTTAGCCTCTCAGGGTTTAAATCTCTCACAGGGAAGAAATTTTAGCGTTTCTGAAATACAGTTGGGAAGTAATGTCTGTATTGTTGGCGGCGAAGTAGTAGAAAAATTATTTAAAGACTCAGAGCCTTTAGATAAACTGATCAACGTAGGTAATAATCGCTTTAAAATTGTTGGCATATTAGAGAAAAAAGGATCGAGCATGGGCTTTAGTGGCGACAGGGCTGTTTATGTGCCTCTGTTAAAAGCGAAGCAGATTAATGCCAATGCCAACCCATCTTACACCATCACAGTAATGGTACCTAGTAATGAGATGCAGGAAAACATTATTGGCGAATCTACTGCACTATTCAGAAATATCCGCAAAGTAAAGGTAAATGAAACCAATAATTTCGAGATTACCAAGAGTGATGCAATTGCTCAAACATTATTCGAAAACCTGGCCTTTGTAGCTATTGGCGGTGTTGCCATTGGAATTATTACTTTAATTGGAGCCTCAATAGGTTTAATGAATATTATGCTGGTTTCAGTTACCGAACGTACACGCGAAATTGGCATCCGTAAAGCGATCGGCGCAAATCCGAAAGTCATTCGTCGTCAATTTTTAATCGAAGCTGTAGTGATCTGTTTAATGGGTGGTGCCTTAGGTATTTTTCTGGGAATAGTTTTAGGAAACCTGATTTCCCTTGCTATGGGTGGGGCATTCTTGATCCCCTGGTTATTTATTATTGGTGGCTTTATATTATGTGTATTTGTAGGAATCCTTTCTGGATACTATCCTGCAAAAAAAGCTTCAAAGCTAGACCCAGTAGAGGCCTTGAGGTACGAATAATCCCAGCTCTTAAAGGGGATATTTATAAAATTAATAAGATTTTGAGGTGGATTGGAATAAGAAAGTTCGAATAAAAAGTAATTTTAGCTAAAGGTAAGCACCTCTTTCTGCCTGGTTTTTTTAAAGTTTCATCCAGGTAAATTCAACAGCATCAACGGCTAAACCACTTGCTTTAATCCTGGAGATTTATCGATTAACATAACGGGAATTACTTTTAACTGATCTCTTTTGGCAAATTACTGGCTTCTGCTGCACCAGCTAATTTAGAAGAATAGATTTTATCAAGCAAGTGATTCAGGTTTTCACTTAAATCGAACTGCAGATCTTCGTGAAGTTTTTTGAATTTATTGATGGTTACCGCAACCGTTTTAATGTAATAGATACTAAAAAGCATCATAAAATCGCGGTAACCAAAAATTGATTTTTTATATTCAAAAGGGATGACATTGAGGATATACAGTTTAAGTTCCACTTCCCCAACAGGATCTTTGGTTACCCTGTAAAAGTGGTTAACCGATGTGATCATTCTCCTCACCTTTACCAATGCCTCTTTGGCATTCAATTTTTTCAGTTCAGGAATCTGTTCGTCAACATCGGCTTTAATTCTTTCTTTCCGGTCTTCCAGATCGGTTTCATCCTCTAATAATTTATAATGAAGGTGTTCGGTGAGCACTTTATCTTTAGCTACCAAACGCAGCAACAGCTTGTCTTTTTCTTTAACAGGCAGTTCGGTAATTGCGGCTTTTAAATCTTTGTGCTCCGATAACTTCATTTAAAAAGGGTTAGCCTTAATGTATTTTTCCCATTCCCATGCTGAGCGCATCATTTCATTGATATCCAGATTGGCTTTCCAGCCTAGTTCTTTATTCGATTTTTGCACATCGCCATAAATCTGAACAATGTCTCCTGCCCTTCTCGGACCAATTTTATACTCCAGTTTCTCGCCATTTACTTTTTCGAAAGCGGCAATAATCTCTAAAACTGAAGATCCTTTACCAGTACCGATATTGAAAACATCATAATTACCATTCGGGTTTCCATCTTCTAATTTTTTAATAGCAGCAACATGTGCTTTTGCAAGATCAACCACGTGGATATAATCGCGGATAGCAGAGCCATCTGGCGTATCGTAATCATTTCCGTGAACGGTAATGGGACCACGTTTTCCAATAGCAGATTGAGTAATAAAAGGGACAAGGTTTGCCGGTACACCATTTGGTAATTCACCGATCAAAGCAGTTTCGTGGGCACCAACCGGATTAAAATAGCGCAAAGCGATTACACTTAAATCAGGTGTTACCGCAGCAGTTTCTGCCAGTATTTCTTCAGCGATCTGTTTGGTATTTCCGTAAGGAGATTCTGCTTTCTGCACTGATGCAGCTTCGGTTACCGGTAAAGTTTCTGGCTGACCGTAAACGGTACATGATGAAGAAAACACAAAATTAATTTTCCTGCTAAATGAGGTTAACAGATTAATTAATCCGTAAAAGTTATTTTTATAATATTTTAACGGTTTTTCTACAGATTCGCCTACTGCTTTATAAGCTGCGAAATGAATAATTCCATCGATATCAGCATGGTTTTCTGCAAATTCCTGTACCGATTTTTCATTCTGAAGATCAATTTCATGAAAATCAAACCATTTGCCGGTGATGGCGTGTAGCTGAGTTAAAATTTTGATATTCGAGTTAGAAAGGTTATCAACAATTACAACTTCATATCCTGCGTTGTGTAATTCTACAGCTGTGTGCGAACCAATGTATCCAGTTCCACCAGTAACTAATATTTTTGCCATTTTAACGGTTAAATGTGGTAAAATCTTTATGTTCTATTTTCTCCAGTGCTTCTGAAGGCAATGATTTAAAATATTCGTATGTAATTTTTAATCCTTCCTCACGTCCAATTTTTGGTTCCCAGCCCAATATCTCCTTGGCTTTTGTAATATCCGGTCTGCGCTGCTTCGGATCATCCTGTGGCAGCTCTTTGTACACAATTTTTTGTGTAGTACCTGTAAGTTTAATAATTTCTTCGCAGAACTGTTTGATGGTAATTTCATCAGGATTACCAATGTTTACCGGCTGGGCATAGTCGCTCATCAATAAACGGTATATACCCTCTATTAGATCATCCACATAACAAAAAGAGCGTGTTTGGCTTCCGTCACCAAAGACAGTTAAATCTTCACCTCTTAAAGCCTGCCCGATAAAAGCAGGTAAAACGCGACCATCATTCAGGCGCATTCTCGGTCCGTAGGTATTAAAAATCCTAACGATCCTGGTTTCTACGCCATGGAAAGTATGGTAAGCCATGGTAATGGCTTCCTGAAAACGTTTGGCCTCATCATAAACTCCACGTGGGCCTACTGGGTTTACATTGCCCCAATATTCTTCGGGCTGGGGATTTACGTTGGGATCGCCATACACTTCAGAAGTTGATGCAATCAGCATCCTTGCATTTTTATTACGGGCCAAACCCAAAAGGTTATGCGTACCTAATGAACCTACTTTAAGTGTCTGGATCGGGATTTTAAGATAATCAATCGGACTTGCAGGTGAAGCAAAATGTAAAATGTAATGAAGTTTACCCGGAATATGCACAAATTTGGAGACATCATGATTATAAAACTCAAAATTCTCCAGCTTGAACAAGTGTTCGATATTTGCCAAATCACCAGTAATCAGATTATCCATCCCGACAACGTAATAACCTTCTCTTACAAAACGATCACAAAGGTGTGAGCCTAAAAATCCGGCTGCGCCCGTAATCAATATTCTTTTTCTACTCCCTAAATCTACTGAAGGGAACTTTTCCATTCTTTCGTTCATATTTTTTTTTTAAAAAACGCCCTAACTTCCGTACATTACGCTTAGTCCTCTTCAGAAGATTAGGAGCTAATAGTTTTCTACCTATACTTTATAATAATAGCCAAGATCGATTATTTTTTTTGCAAATCGTATAAATTCCGTCCATCAAAAACAATTTTATTTTTTAAGATATTTTTCATTTTGGTCAGCTATAGGGCAACCAGCGAAGTCTATTTATTGAGTTGAATATTAGGTAAAATCGTGAAGCTTCCATATATTTTTAAGCTTTTTAAATATATTCGTTTTATCTTGGCACGAAGATATGAAATTACTTTACATCATCGGAATCTGGGCTTATACTTTACTCATCAGGATATTCTCATTATTTAATCCTAAGGCCAGACTTTTTATCGAAGGGCGCAAAAATATCTTTAACATAATTGCCCAGAAAATTAATCCTGCCGAAAAACATATATGGTTTCATTTTGCTTCTTTAGGTGAATTTGAACAGGGCCGACCTGTTTTAGAAAAAATAAAAGCCCTTTATCCGGTAAAGAAAATCATAGTTACTTTTTTCTCACCTTCGGGATATGAAATCAGGAAAAATTATGCTCTGGCAGATGTATTTTATCTCCCTATCGATACCGCAGCTAATGCAAAACGTTTTATAGCAGGCATTAACCCTGAAATGGCGATTTTTACCAAATATGAATTTTGGCATTTCTATTTTAAGGAATTAAAAGACCGGGGCATTCCTTTATATGTGATTTCTGGAATCTTTAGAGAAAATCAAGTTTTTTTTAAAAGCTACGGCGGCTTTTACCGCAATATTTTAAAATCTGTTACTTACTTTTTCGTTCAAAATAAAGAGAGCCAAAACCTTTTAAAATCAATCGGTTTAGATAATGTAACCATAAGTGGTGATACCCGTTTCGACCGTGTTTATGAAAATGCGCAATCGCCCAAACAGCTCAGCCTTATCGAAAGCTTTATTGGCGGCGCCCCTACTTTAGTTTGCGGAAGTACATGGCCCGAAGATGAAAGAATATTATCGGCTCTGCCTCAGCAATACCCTAGTTGGAGATTTATCATCGCACCGCATGAGATCAACGAAAGCCATATCGAAAGTATAGAGAAACAGTTTTCAGTTAACCGTGTACGGTTTTCCGTTTTCAGTTCGTCTAATCATACGCGAAGCGCCGAGCACCAAACGCTCATCGTAGATAACATCGGTATGCTCTCCTCCCTCTATCAGTATGGAAATGTAGCGTACATTGGTGGTGGTTTTGGAACAGGCATTCACAATACTTTAGAAGCTGCGGCATTTGGATTGCCTGTAATTTTCGGACCTAAATATGATAAATTCCAGGAAGCAAAAGATCTGATTGCCATTGGAGCAGCAAAAAGTATCAGTTCAACGGAAGAATTAATTAATGCCTTTGAAGATTTCGCTGAAAATAAAAATGCCGCAGCAACGGCCAGAAAATATGTTGCAGATAAAAAAGGAGCAACCGATCAGATTATTTCGATGATTACGAAATCAGATCAGCCTTAACAATTTCTTCAACAATTTCGGGGATACTTTGATCTATTGAAACTGTAAACACATCTGTTTCATCAACATGTGGCTCTTCCAGAGTTTCAAACTGGCTTTGCAATAAACTGGAAGGCATATATTGATGTGAGCGTTTCGTAATCCGATCGTGGATCAAATCGAAACTTCCTTTTAAATAAACAAAGCGCATGGATGTATTATCCGTTCTCAACAGATCGCGGTACGATTTTTTTAGCGCAGAGCAGGCGATTATGCAATTCGTTCCATGAGCAGCATGTTCGTGGCCAACCTTAGCAATCAGCTGTAACCAATCCAACCGGTCGGCATCTGTTAATGGGATTCCAGCAGCCATTTTATCTACATTTCGTTGCGAGTGCAGGTTGTCGCCATCTATAAATTCGGCATTCATTTTCGGCGCCAAAGCCCTTCCGATAACTGTTTTGCCACTTCCAGATACCCCCATTAAAATGATAAAGTTTGCCATCTTTAAATCTAAAACTATTTAACCATTCCGGCAAGTGCCTCAATAAAAACTGGGCTGTCATTCAAACTTTCTACCAGCTGAACATGTTCGCCACCCAAAGTTTTAAATTCTTCATGGTATTCTACCGTGATTTCGTAAAGTGTTTCTAAACAATCGGCCACAAAAGCAGGACTGAACACTAATAAGCGTTTTTTACCTTCAGCAGCCAATTTTTTCAATACGTCAGTTGTGTAAGGCTGTACCCAAGGCTCTTTACCTAAACGGGATTGGAAACAAACGGTATATTGATCTCTTGACAGGTTTAATTCTTTAGCAATTAACCTGGCGGTATCATGCCCCTGAGCAGAGTAACAGAATTTATTGGTATCGTTTAAGGTCTGGCAGCAATCGGCACTTTTTAAACAATAATTTCCGGTATGATCGCACTTTAACAACTGACGCTCTGGCAAACCGTGGAAACTGAACAATACATGATCGTAGCTCTCTACATTATGTTTTCTGGCATTTTCTGCAAAAACCTTAATCATTAGTTCATTATCATGAAATGAATTCACAAACGAAATTGGCGGTACGGTTGGCCATTTGCTCACCAGTTCCATTACCAGCTGCATTACCGAACCAGTACTCGCAGAAGCATATTGAGGAAACATTGGGATCACTTGGATGCTTTCTACCAAGCCTGCTTTTAAGTTAGCCAGGGCTGAGGCAATAGAAGGACTTTGGTAACGCATGGCAAGTTCTACATGGTAATCATTGCCCAGCCTTTCTTGTAGCATTTTAGCCTGTAACTGGCTGTAGAATAACAATGGTGAACCATTTTCATTCCAGATCTCTTTGTATAATTTTGCAGTTTTGGGACTACGGAATGGTACAATGATTCCTTTTACTAATAATGTTCTGTTCAACTTCGGAATATCGATTACCCTTTCGTCCATTAAAAATTGATCTAAGTATTTTCTAACGTCAGCCGTTGCCGGACTATCAGGTGTTCCTAAGTTTACCAGTAAAATTCCCTTTTTGCTCATTTATACAAGAATATGTTTTGTGGCGCAAATATCGCGTATTTATTGTTTTTAACCTATGTTAAAAAGTGATGAAAAACATTTTTTCGTCAACGGAAAATAATATTAATGGCAATTATTCCCCACTTGTTTAACCTTACTTATTATGATGTAATCAAATTTTGGAATTATTAAATCTGATTTACCAGATTGGATATAACTGACACCATAATGGCTTTTATTTTGTCTTATAAAGCTGCCACCAGGGTACGCCTGGTTTTTGATGATGTTCTAAATGATAACCAAAAAAGTAACAAGTTATAAAAGCTATAAAATGGTTTTTCTGTAAAGTATTAGAATGGTACTCGTTATCGTGTTCACCTTTGTGTGGTAGATATGTACCAAAATAAAACAACTGGAAAGTGCTTAATAACGATGGCAGCACCCAAAACAATAACAGATTTTTTTCAGCAACCCAAATTTTCAAAACATTAAAAGCTATGGCCATAATTACCAATTGAATCATGGTGACATAATTTAACATGAAACGAAAATACCATTTCCAAAAGCCATGTTGCGCAAAATCCGGATCGTTTTCAGTATGTACATGCTTATGGTGTTGATGATGTTTGGCATATAAGCGGTTATAGAAGAAACCGGCATAAAGAAAAACGGATAGATAACCTATAAAATTATTTGATTTTTTATTGGGTGAAATTGTACCGTGCATGGCATCGTGGGCGGTAATAAACAAACCGGTATACAAATGCATCTGAATAAAAACCATAAGATAAACCAAAGGATTGTTCCAGTTAAAATTCCAGTTTAACAGGAAAAAGAGGGAAGTAAACCAACAGGCTATTACGGTTAACGCAACCAGAATTCCGGTATATGGGTTTACAGTTTTCAATTTATATTATATTACTATATATCACCGTCATCTCGAGCGAAGTGCAACGAAGTCGAGAGATCTATCAAAGCAGATCTCTCCATTCCACTGCGTTCCAGTCGAGATGACGATTCTAATATGTAAATCTATCATTAATACCTATTCAGATCTTCTTACAATCTAATACTGCTCTAACGCAGCCTTTACTTTCTCCATTAACCACATCGGTGTAGAAGTGGCTCCACAGATGCCTACTTTATCATTTTCGTTAAACCAGGTCTGATCTAATTCTTCTACATTAGAAATGAAGTAAGAATTGTCATTGTGTTTTTTACAAACATCATAAAGCACTTTTCCGTTAGATGATTTTTTGCCCGAAACGAAAACGATTTTATCGTAATGGCCGACAAAATTTTCGAGTTCTTCGTATCGGTTAGATACTTGCCTGCAGATCGTATCATTAGCTTTAACTTCGTAACCGCGGCTCAATAATTCATCCTTAATGTGGTAGAATTTATCGGTGCTTTTAGTGGTTTGGCTATATAATGTAAATTTAGCAGGAAGCTCAACGTTATCTAATTCAGCTAAATCTTGAAAAACAATGGCTTTACCATCTGTTTGACCTTGAAGACCAATTACTTCAGCATGACCGTGTTTCCCAAAAATAAGCACCTGCTCATCATCATCATGAGAATTTTTAATTCTGTTCTGCAATTTCAACACCACCGGACAAGAAGCGTCAATCAGCGTAAGGTTATTTTCTAAAGCCAGTTGATAAGTTGAAGGAGCCTCACCATGCGCCCTGATCAAAACCTTTTCATCCCTTAAGTTTTTTAAAACTTCGTGATCGATGATTTTTAATCCGCGGTTGGTTAAACGCTCCACTTCTTCATCATTATGAACGATATCGCCAAGGCAGTATAAATAACCTTCGTTATCCAAAATATCTTCGGCCATTTCTATCGCATACACTACGCCAAAGCAAAAGCCTGATGATTTATCGATATTTACCTGTAAGTTTAAAATACTCATTTGTTTTTAGGATTAGTTATTTATCGCCATAATGTCCCTTTGCAGAAATTACAAATACTGTAATAATCTCTTCATCGATCCTATAGACTAACCTATCTTTTTTATTTATCTGTCTCGACCAATAGCCTGAAAATTCAAATTTTAGTTTTTCAGGCTTACCAATGCCCTATGCTGGATGGATACTTAATTCTATAAAAATTTGTTGGAGTTCCTTTATTGAAGCCTGATCTCCAGATTTAAGTATGGCGGCCAACTGTTGTTTAGCCTGATCAGTAACATCTACAAAATACTTTCCCATATATTCTGAACATCCTTAATCCTGGTTAGGCGTCCATTTTTTATATCCTCTTCCCCTCTAGCTATTTCATCTATAAATGCCGGACTGTAGCTTTTTTCTCTTTTAAAAGTTACATTCAATGCTTGTAACACGGCTTCAACTGCCAAAAGTTGTTTTTTAGTTTTAGGCTGTACGATTAGTGTTTCCATGTTATAAAATTAATTAAAATAACATCACAAAATTAAGCAAAAATATTTGTTCCTGTTGTCATGTATAAGACAACAAAAAAGATTAACTGCGAGGCAAACATGGTCACACCAATATATTTCTGCTGTTTTAAGCCTAATGCATAATAAAACTTCAATAAGATTACCGAAACGATAAACCAGGCCACGTAATTTTGAACAGGAATTTCATGCCAATCCCACTGCCAATAATCAAATTTCATGGCCACAGGTTCCAAAAAGAAATCAAAACCAACCAATATAAGCGCACCAAACACAGAAGCCAAAATACTATGCCTGATTTTCATACTTTTCATCATTTGCCCAATACTGAAAATAAGGATTACCCAATTTATACCCATCAATAATGGAACCGCAGCAACTTTATACCCCAATGTATCACCGTAATAATAGCTGCCAAATATCTTTCCAGTGTGCACACCCAATACTTCGACTAAAAAGCCACAGAGAAATACACCCGAAACCAGCAACAGTAATCGTTTCACATCCGCGTTGTACGAAAAAACAATTACGGCAAACATCAGCAATAAATGAAAGGGAACTAGTTTAATAAAGTAAGGCTGTGCAGCCGGAATTAAGAAGCCAAACAAGCCAACCAAATGAAAAACGACAATTATTGCGACTGCAATCCTTTTAATCTTTAAATCGTTTTGATCGTTCTGCCCTTCCATGTACTCGTTTTAAAAATATGTTTCTTTATAGAAATGAATGAAATTATTAAGAAGAACAACATCTGCAAGGGATGTAAAATCAGATTTATCAAAACGTGCTGTCCCGATAAATAAGAGATCATGATTCTACTTAACACTATTAAAGTTAATGGTAATACAAGTAAAGCAATATTAAAGTTTAAAATTAAAATTACCGGTCCTATGGTTACCAAAAGCTGGTAAAGTAATAATATTATGATGTTATTACCAAAACCTGCTAATAAATTTTTACTGAAACCATTTAAACTTTCGCCTAAATTCTTATACATCCTACAATAGATCAATCCGTTGGCTAAAAGCGCTTCTGCATTAAACTTCTCTTGTTTTACAAACTTAATGATCTCTACATCTTCTACAACCTGGTGTTTAACCCGCTCATGCCAATGGTTTTCTTTGTAATTATTGGCATTAAAAAACATACATTGACCGCTTGCTGCTGCAAATGCAGGATTTTTCGAAAGCTTAACCAAACGCAAAGGCAATAAATTTAACAAGATAAAATGCATTAACGGCACAGTTAACCACTCACCTATCGATTTTATAGTTTGGTTCGTAAAAACGCTCAGTAAGGCCAGGTCTCCAATTTCCATTCGGTTGATGAGACTATTGATTAGTCCTCTTTTGATTGATTCGTCTGCATCAATAAACAAAAGATATTTCCCGGTAGCCAATTCGCTAAGCTGCTGGCAGGCATAGTTTTTTCCAAGCCAGTTAGGGGGTAACTCTTTGCCGAATACTACTTTGAATTGCGGATTATTGAGGCAAAATTTTTCGACTACCTCAAAAGTATTATCACTACTGTTATCATCCAAAATAATAACCTCATAATTGATATAATCCTGATTTTTTATCGAAACAAGTAATTCTAATATATTACCTGCTTCATTTCTGGCAGGTATTAAGATCGAAACCTTATCATGATAATGTTTAACCACTCTCGGCAACTTCGGATTAGAGAGGAAATTGAAAACAGTAACCGAAAACCGAATCACCAGAAAAATTAAAACGGCGTAAATAAAAATTGTCATTCAATTAGCTGAGTTTGTTTAACAACCGATTGATCGTAATGTTTATTGTAGGCGCTTTTCAGTAATTGTAAACTCACATATTCCTCATTCCCCCAACGCTGTAGATAAGTATAGGCGGAGGGCTTTCTTTTCGCGAAATAATCGATAAAGGTAGCGGCAAAAATAATATTGATTTTTTTCTGACTAGCATTAATCATCTGCATTACCCCTTTTTCAAAACTGATGGCCTTTAAATGGTTTGAATGCAATTTGCCTTGCGGGAATACAAGTAACAGATTTGCAGGATTATCTAACAGTTTACCTGCATAATTAAGCGTTTCTAAAACATCTTTACCTTTATTTTCAGCAGCAAAAGCACCAAGATACTTTAGAAAACCCACTTTATTATAATTTTCGGCGTTTACTAAAACATGAAATTGCTTTTTAAATACTTTTTTGTTGATATAGAAAAGAAAAAAGCCATCCCACCAGCTGAAATGATTGGCCAAGATTAATACAGAAGACTCAGATTTGATTTCCACTCCATCATATTGGAATGCTGCAAAATCTTTTTTGATGATAAATTGGATGTACCAGGAGAAAAAGCTGAAAATCAAATTATTTTTTCGGGGCTGATACATTTCGGGAAATTGCAAAAAATTGAGCTGAATTGCAAATTTTCTTAGTTATAGTAGTCATTACAAACGAGGATCGGCTAGATTAACATTTACAACTATCCTACCTCTTCCGTCTTACATCCACTCTAGCTCAAATAAACCCGATCTTCTTCACCTTCTACATCCATCACCACATCTACATGCTCTTTTAAGATAGTTGCCAGTTCAAGACCAACAAAATCAGTTGCGATAGGGAAAATTTTGTGGCTACGATCTACCAAAACTACGGTTCTGATTTTTTTATGTGGGGTATTTAGAAAAACACCTAATCCATAGGCCAAAGTTTTACCACTGTTCAATACATCATCAACGATAATGATCACTTTATTTTTCCAATGGCTTTCATCGAGATCGGTTGAAGCAACCAATTTGCTGCTCTCCTTTTGCAGATCGATGCGCAGCAAGGTTAATTTAAAGCCAGAGATTTTCTTTAGTACCTTTTCTAATCTTAATGCCAATTTGTAGCCGCGGTCCCAGATGCCAGCCAATACAATTTCTTTCTCATTCAGGTTATCTTCCAAAATCTGATAAGCGATACGGTCTATTTTCTGCTGAATCTGTTTCTTGTCAAGAATAAGTAATTGCGATGCCATTGTATAAAAAGGATTGAATACAAAAAGAACGATTTTAAGGATGAAATTCAAACTATTTGAAAAATAATTTCAACTGCTTGCAACGTTTCCTCTTCCTCACCGTCTGATAATCCAATATAACGTTGGGAAAATGAAACATATAAACAAAATATTTTTTTATCTTTTTTTATTTCTATTAATTCCGACTAGCAATTATGCTCAAAGTGATAGTCGTAGTAAAACGATCAAACAAAATAAATCTGAAGAGAAAATCAAACTTTTGGAAGATCAAATAGCTGCTTGGCAAAAAGATTTAAATGTCCCAAATGTAGGCCTTGGCATAATAAAAGGTGGAAAGTTAATACATGCAAGAGTATATGGTCAGGATTCTACTGGGTCTCTAAAACCAGTCAATACACTTTTTAATGTAGCATCGGTAACTAAAGTGATATTTTCAACGCTTGTAATAAAATTAATTGACAACGGAGATTGGCAATTAGATGAACCACTATATCATTATTATACCGATCCTGATATTGCATCTGATTCGTTATCAAAAAAACTAACAACCCGCCACATCTTAAGTCATCAATCAGGATTTAGCAATTGGAGATGGATGAATGCATCAGGGAAACTTCAATTTGAATTTGCTCCGGGAACCAAATTTAATTATTCTGGTGAAGGAATGGAGTATCTCAAAAAAGCCATAGAGCATAAATTTCATAAATCTTTAGTTCAACTTTCAGACTCGATTTTATTTAAACCATTTGGTATGATCGACACCAAACATGAATGGGACGGTAAACAAAATTTAAAAAGATTTAGCAGGTGGTACGATACCGATGGAAAAGAATATACAAAAAGTAATTATGCTTCCGAACCAAGTGCTGCAGATGATCTGATTACAACAGTTACTGACCTAAGTAAATTTGGCATTGAAACTTTAAATGGTCTCCATATTTCTAAGCAATTATTTAACGAAATAATTAAAGGACAGGCTAAAATTAATCAGAATTTAATGCAGGGACTAGGTTGGCGACTAATTAAAGATTTACCTAATCATGAATATGCAATGGAACATGGGGGTAATGATGCAGGTGTAGCGGCAATTATCGTATTGCTTCCAAAATCTAAACGTGGCTTAATTGTATTAACCAATGGAGACAATGGACAAATCATTTGCAATAATATTGTTAGATCTTTTTGGCCTGAAGGAACAGAAATTATACATAAAGCCCTCAAAAGCACACCACTAAATGACATCCCTAAAGTTTTTAAGATAAGCTATGATATATTAAATACCTATACAGGCAAATACATTAGACCTGATGGTGAAGTTGTAAATATTTATAAAAAAGATAAAAATTTAATCTTAAAAACCATTGGTTTACCAACCTTCAATCTATTCCCACAAACACAGGAAACATTTTTTCTTTGGGATTTTGATCCAAAGATAATTTTTACAAAAAATGAAAAAGGTATTGTTGATACGCTTTTAATTAAAGACGGAGATAATATTTTAAAATGCACTAAAAACAAATAAATAGTTTAAAGTTAATAAGAAGACAACGCAGGTTTTTCAACTATTTGAAAAAATAATTTCGATTGTTTGCAACGTTTTCATCAGAGATGCGTCTAATATCTATAACCAAAACACAAAATCGAAGCCCTTGCTGCAAAATATGCATAATGATAGCTTCGAATCATTTAACAAAAAACGACTATGAAAATCCTTATCAAATCATCTGCCATTTTGTTTATCACAATAACCAGCTATATAGCTAAGGCACAGGAAACCAAAAGTTTCACAGTTAAAAATTTTAATAGCATTGGCGTGAGCAGCGGAATTGACTTGTACCTAACCCAAGGTGGCAGTGAGAGTGTGAGCATAAAATCAGATTCGGAAACATTAAAAGATATTATTGTTGAGCAAAGTGGCAGTAATATTACCATAAAATTTAAAGACGGCATCAACTGGAGCGGCATGTTTAAAAACCGTACCATTAAAGCTTATGTAAGTTTTAAAACCTTAAATGCAATTGCAGCATCTGGAGGGTCGGATGTTTTCACACAAAATCAGATCAAAACCGATAAACTTGCTATTCGCTCATCTGGTGGGTCAGACTTAAAATTAACAGTTGTATGCAACGATCTATCTATTCAATCAAGCGGTGGTAGTGATATCGATTTAAAAGGAAAAGCAGAAAATATGACCATTCAATCCAGTGGTGGTAGTGATATTGACGCTTATGAATTAATTACAGATTACGCAAAAGTGCAGGCTTCAGGTGGTTCTGACGTAAATCTTTATGTAAATAAAGGCTTAGAGGCCAGTGCAAGTGGTGGTGGTGATGTAAGTTACAAAGGGAATGCTTCACTCAAGAAAACATCAAGCTCAAAAAGTGGAGATGTGCACCACGTAAATTAAAAGTTTAGTTTAGTTAATAATAATGCGCTGCTTTGTGGATGCAAAGCGGCGTTTTTTTTGAAGGATGATTACACAGATTTAAAGATTACACAGAAACAGCTGGATTTATTATTCACTACCCTTCAGTGCAATTACTTAATCTCTGACTCTTATGCGCTTAAACTTCAGACTTTCGGATTTCGGTCATCTGACCAAAAATTATCCTCTATCCTTTTTATAGGGATAATAAATAAAGTTAGCGCCTTCAGGAACAATTACGAATACGCACATAAAATCTTCCGGTTTTTTATACACTTTTAAGAATGGTTCTTTTTTCTCCTTACTGATGATTCCTTTTTCAACAAACTCTTCTAACGTAGAGGCTTGTATCGTCCAATCGGTATTAAGTTCTTCTTTGTTTAAGATAAGTTCGCCAATGTTCACCTCATGTTGGTGCGCTATAAAAATTGGGTAGGCTGAAATGCCTTCAATCATAATTTCGATTGCTACTTCTTTAATTGCATCAGCATAAAACTCCAGGTCTTTTTCTAAGCTTACCAGCGGACTTTCCTGCTTCTTTTGTGGTGTTCCGTTCTCCTCGGGCGTTGCGCCTAATAATTCTTCTCTATCCATTTTTTTTATTGAAAGGTTTGAATGTTGAAAGGTTTTAAAATTCCATCATACATCTTCCATTTTACATCTTAGGCCTTCAACCTTAAAAGCACTACATTTTCTACGTGCTGCGTATGAGGAAACATATCTACAGGTTTAATGCGCACCACAACGTATTTCTCTTTCAGTAACTCTAAATCTCTTGCTTGCGTGGCCGCATTACAGCTTACATAAACAATTTTTTCAGATTCCATTTCCAGCAACCTTTGCACTACATCTGCATGCATACCAGCGCGTGGCGGATCGGTAATGACTACATCTGGTTTACCATGCGCCAATATAAATTCTGAAGTAAGGATATCTTTCATATCGCCAGCATAGAAGATTGTATTATCGATCCCGTTTAATTCGGAGTTAAACTTCGCATCTTCAATTGCGGTTGGCACATATTCGACGCCTACTACCTGCTTAACGTTTTTTGCAATAAAATTCGCGATGGTACCTGCACCGGTATATAAATCATAAACCAGTTCATCACCTTTAAAACCGGCGAAATCCCTGGTGATTTTATATAACTCAAAAGCTTGCTCAGAATTGGTTTGGTAAAAAGATTTTACACCAATTTTGAAGCGTATACCGTCCATTTCTTCAAAAATATGGTCGCGACCGGAGAAAACCACCACATCCTGATCAAAAATGGTATCGTTTTTCTTTTGGTTAACAATATATAAAAGTGAAGTAATCTCAGGAAATTCAGTTTTAAGGAAATTCATCAAACCATCAACCTGTGTCTGCTCCGGATAAGCGAATACCACCGCTACCATCACTTCGCCAGTGGTAGAAGTACGGATAATCAGGTTACGTAAAACACCTTCATGGTTGCGGAGATCGTAAAACGACAGACCGTTTTCCAATGCATGTTTACGCACGGCATTTCTGATTGAATTAGAAGGATCATCCTGAAGATAACAATGTTCGATATCCAAAATCTTATCAAAACGCAAGGGTACGTGAAAACCTAAAGCGTTCATATCAAAATCTTCATCACGTTCTACATCCGTTTTTTCCAACCAACGTTTGTTCGAAAATGTAAATTCGAGCTTATTGCGATAATACCTGTTTTTTGCCGAACCAAGAATAGGTTCAGTTCCTGAAGTATCTATTTTACCTAAACGTTGTAAAGCAGCCTCAACATTTTTCTGTTTAAACTTCAATTGCGCATCGTAGCCCATGTGCTGCCATTTGCAACCGCCACAGGTTCCGAAATGAGGACAAAAAGGATCTGTACGGAGCTCCGATTTTGTATGCAGCTGCTCGATGATTGCTTCAGCAAAATTCTTTTTCTTTTTGGTCAAGCGTACATCCACCACATCTCCAGGAACGGCTTTGTCAACAAAAATGACCAATTCGTCAGCCTTGCCAACACCTTTTCCTTCTTCAGCAATATCGATTATATGTACGTTTGGAACAATAGTTACCGTACCGGGCTTTCTTCTACTCATTATTTTGCAAAGATAAGGCTAAAAGCTGAAAGAGGAAAGACCAGAGGGTAAAGACTAAAGAAGATAGCTAAAGTTGGAATGAATATAAATAACCGAAAGACTAAAGCATAATGAATGATTACAGATAAATAGCTGCCAGAAAGATTAGGCAATACTTTTCCACTCAGTTTAGGGCAACTGATTCAATATATTTTTGATTTAAAAATTATTTTCCAAAAAATTTAAACGCAGCGCCCCAAAAGCCATCTAACCAATTAAATTTTAGGTCAAATTTTTCATCTACCTGTACAGAAAACTCTAATATTTCTTTGCTCATGATAAAAAACCTATCTATTTAAGCAATAATAATAAATTCATACCAAAAACCGAAACGGTATATATTAATTGTTTGTTAATTTTACATCAGCAGGCCAAATGCATTCATTTTTCTAATTTAAATTACAATCTCATTGATTTTCAGCAATCTATTTGATTAGTGAATATAAATACGTAACTTAATATATCATTCACATAAAAATGGAGGTTCATTATGAACGTTATCCGTAAAATTGAACATTGGGGAGATGTTCATCACTCAAAATGGCTGGATTATCTGCGCATTATCCTTGGCCTAATCATTTTTGGAAAAGGTGTTTCCTTCGTTAGCGACACATCCGTACTCCAGAATATGATCACACAAAACAATGTATTTGGTTTTTCAGGCGTACTGATCAGTGTAGCCATTCATGTTGTTGCTTTTGCTCATTTGGTTGGCGGTATTTTGATCACGCTAGGCCTGGTTACCCGCTTTGCCGTCGTCATTCAGATCCCCATCTTACTGTTTGCCGTGTTTTTCATTAACCTTACACCCGGGTTCTCTACACCAAATTCGGAACTTTGGTTTTCGGTGCTGGTGTTGTTTCTCCTTATTATGTTTTGGGTGGTTGGCTCCGGTCCATTATCGGTTGATGAAGGATTGAAAAGTAAAACGGGCAGGCGTTACGCGTAAACAACATTAAATATTGTTAGTATCTTTCGCTTTTATAGATTGATTATGAAAACAAAGATACTTTTCCTACTGCTTTTTGCGGGAGTGGCGTGTTATGCACAAAACCCGACAGATGGATATTTTAAACTCACCAGAGCAGGTTTCCAGGAAAAAAATGCGTACGAAACCACTGCTTTTGTAGAAAAATATTTCCGTGTACCCGGCAATACGGGTTTTAATGCCAGCATCCATTATATAGAAAACATACTTAAAAAAGCTGGTTTTGTAGCGCAGAAGCAAAATGAAACTGAAGCCCCATTAACTTATCGCATTGAAAAAAGAGCGATGAAAAACAATACATGGGAACCTGTTGATGCCAATATTGATATTGTAGGTGAAGCACAGCCGCTTATTTCTTACAAAACCAACCGCAACATGATTCCCATCAACTGCGTCTCAACCCCTGCAGAAGGTGTTACGGCCAATGTAGTTTACATCGAAAAAATAATTCCATCCGAAATAGAAGACATGGATTTAAAAGGGAAAATCCTGTTTTCAGAAAATAATCCATCACGTTTACTTCAAATCGCAACAAAAGCCGGAGCTATGGGGATTTTAGGTTATTCAATGCCAAAATATACCCAGCCAGAAATTCATCAAACTTCTATTCAGTTCGGCAGCATCAATGCCAATAGCAAAGTATGGGCACTGCTGCTATCTTTTGCTGCTAAAGAAAAATTAAAATCAGCTTGTTTAAAAGGTGAAACAAAGTTGAAGGTAAATATCCAGACCAAAATATATCCTTCAGAAGAATTAACCATTGTAGCAAATGTTAGAGGTAGTGTAAGTCCTAATGAACGTTTTGTATTTAGTGCACACGTACAGGAACCCGGGGCAAATGATAATGCGAGCGGCGCAGGAACGCTGGCAGAAATGGCGAGACTAACCGCTGAACTATACCAGGCAAAAAAGATCGATCCGAAGCGCAGCCTCACCTTTTTATGGGGCGATGAAATTGTATCTACCAGAAGGTTTATTACAGAAGATACTACTCGTGCTAAAGACATTTTATGGGGAATGAGTTTGGATATGGTCGGCGAAGACACCAAAAAAACAGGAGGTTCTTTTCTGATTGAAAAGATGCCCGATCCATCTGCCATCTGGACAAGGGGAACAGATAAACACACCGAATGGGGCGCCGGCGATGTTGGCGAGAAAGATCTTTTCCCACATTATTTTAACGATTTTATTTTCGACATCTGTAAAGCTCAGGGAAAATTTGCCAATTGGACGGTTAACTATAATCCTTTTGAAGGCGGTAGCGATCATACCCCATTTTTACAGCATAAAATCCCAGGTTTATTGATGTGGCACTTTACGGATGTATTTTACCATACGGATAATGACCGGATTGACAAAGTTTCGCCAACTGAAATTAAAAACGTTGGGATAAGTGGTTTAACTGCGGCTTACACTTTAATTTCTGCCGATGAAAACACGGCTATAGCTACTGTTTCGCAAGTTAAAGCAGATGCTTTGGTGCGTTTAAAAACTGAGTTTGAGCTCAGTAAAAAGGCAATTGCTAATGGAAAAGCAGCAAGTGACGAGAAGCATATTATCGAGGTTTGGTGCAAATGGTATCTTGATGCACTGGCAACCATTAATAAAATGCCAGTAAAAGCAGAAACCACAAAAGTAGGTTCGGCCATTAAATTTGCGACTAACGAGATCGAAAAACAAACAAAAGCGTATTTAGTGGAATTGAAGTAGGTTAATTTTTATAGTTGATCAAATTAACAATTACTTTAACCACCATCTCTTTTTCTGTAGGATCACTTTCGGCGATGAGTAAGGTAAGCGCAACCAGCGCATTATCGGCAATTCTTTTTGTACCATCTTCGCGATAGAGCATTTTATTTTTATCCAGAAACCAAACAAATAAAAAGGCAGCAATCCGTTTATTTCCATCAGAAAATGAATGGTTTTTTACTACGAAATATAATAAATTGGCCGCCTTTTCTTACATACTCGGATAAAGCTCTTCTCCATCAAATGTTTGATAAATGGTATACAATGAACTTTTAAATGATTGGTCTTTTTCATTTCCAAAAAGTTTGCTCCCACCAAATTTCACCCTCAAATCATCTATGGCTTCAAGCGCAAAATCGTAATCTATTTTAAAATCGCCTCTATTGCCTGAAACTTCATTTTCCAGCTGCTGATGGTCGTAACGATCAAGAACATCTAAAGCATAAACGTAATCTGTAAGAATTTTAAAAGTATCTTTTAGCTCATCATTATTAAGCAAATGGCTATTTTGAACAGCACCAACCAACTTAATCGCCTGTTTCAATTCTATGAGTTGCTGAGTTTGCTCTTGTAATTTTTTATGATTTAAGACATACCCATTTATTAAATAATCTTTTAAAACCTGATTGGCCCATATCCTGAATTGCGTTGCTTTAATTGAATTCCCCTATAACCTATCGATAATACCATATCAAGACTATAAATATCAACTGTTCTTTTCACTTGTCTTACGCCTTCAACACGAACTATTTCCATTTTGGAAATAGTTATTTTATCTAACTCTTTATCTTGATATATATTCTTGATGTGTTTATTAATCGCCGGAACCTGAGTACCAAAAATATCAGCAATCTGTTTCTGGGTTAACCAAATGGTTTCATTCATAATTGCCACCTCTATAACTGGCAGCCCCTTTTCATTTTTATAAATTATAATTTCATCCTTAGTCAATGCCTTAAGTTAGTAAAATATTTGTGCTATTTTCGCATTATGCCTAAACCAAAAGCTATTATTATCGGTGCAGGAATTGCGGGAATTGCATCTGCCATTCGCCTCTCCATAAAGGGTTATGATGTTGATGTTTTTGAAGCCAACTCAAAACCTGGAGGCAAGCTAGGGGAAATAAAAACGAATGGTTTCAGGTTTGATGCCGGCCCAAGTCTCTTTACCATGCCGCAATATGTGGATGAACTTTTTAAACTGGCTGGAAAAAATCCTGAAGATTATTTTAAATATATTAAACTAAAAGAAGTTTGCCGTTACTTTTACGAAGATGGTTTAAGGTTAAATGCCACCTCAGATCTTGACAAATTTGCCAGGGATATAGAAGAAAAAACTAATTCAACCGCAGCAGAAGTCCAGCTATATTTAAAAAAAAGCGAGACAATCTACGAGGTTACACATCGCGTTTTTTTAGAAAGGAGTTTACACAAACTTAAAAGTTACCTGCATTGGGATACCCTAAAATCGATATTCCGTTTTGGCCAGATTGATGCTTTTAGAACACAGGCCAGGGCAAACCAATCATTTTTTAAAGACGAGCGGATTACGCAGCTTTTTAACCGTTATGCCACCTATAATGGCTCAGATCCATATCAGGCACCGGCTACACTGAATGTAATTCCACATTTTGAATATCATTTTGGCGCTTTTATCCCAAAAGATGGAATGTACGGTATTGTCAAGGCTTTGGTTAAATTAGCTGAAGAACTGGGCATCAGGTTTCATTACGACCAAAAAGTTGAAGAAATTTTATGCAACAATGAAAGCAAACCTAAAGTAAACGGAGTAAAAGTTAACGATAAAATCTATAAAGCAGATGTGGCAATCTCTAACCTTGATATCTGGTTTAGTTACAAAAACTTACTTAAAGGTATAGCTGAACCTAAAAAATTATTAACCCAGGAACGCAGCAGTTCAGCATTGATTTTTTACTGGGGTATGGATAACAATTACAGCGATCTGGGCTTACATAACATCTTTTTCAGCAAAGACTACCAAAGTGAATTTAATGCTATCTGGAAGGATAAAGCCATTTGTGATGACCCTACTGTTTACATCAACATCAGTGCTAAACATATAAGAAATGATGCGCCCTTGAACAGTGAAAACTGGTTCGTTATGATTAACGTACCTGCAAATAAAGGACAAAATTGGGATCAATTGATTAAGGAGGCGAGAACAAATATTATCAAAAAAATCAGCCGAATTCTGAACAGGAATATTGAAAAGGATATCATTTGCGAACAGATATTAGATCCAAGAACAATAGAAAGCAAAACCGGATCGTATCAGGGCGCTTTGTATGGAAATAGCTCCAATAATCAATTTTCCGCATTTTTAAGGCACTCCAACTTCAGTTCGAAAATTAAGAATCTTTACTTCTGCGGTGGCAGCGTACATCCAGGTGGCGGAATCCCCTTGGCCTTATTGTCAGCAAAAATAATTGATGATGATATTAGTTCAGTTGTTCAATAGTTCATTGGTCATTAGCCATTGGTTCATTCGTTAATAGTTTGATAGTCCATAGTTTGATAGTCGATCGGTTATTTCTTAATTGATAAATACAAAATCACTATTCTCTTAATTGGTTAACTGCTTTATATATTAATTAACTCCAAGCTCAATGATCACTAATCGCGACTAAAGAGTGGAGACTTAAGACTGTGGACTTCCCTTAATCGCTTCCTCCAGCTTCTCTCCATCAAGATCAAATGCATCTACAATTACTTTCGCTTTGGTGTAAAAAGGTTCGCGTTCCAGAAGTTTTTCTGTAATGAATACCAGGAGTTGTTCATCATCCAAATCTTTAATTAAGGGGCGTTTTTGACGGTTATGTAAACGCGATACTAAGGCAGCAGGTCCCATTTGCAGGTAAACCGTTTCTCCATGTGCGTTCATCCATTCCATATTGTCGAAAAAGCATGGCAATCCACCCCCGGTAGCCACCACACAGGTTTCAGGATAATCATATGTTTTAAGCATTTCACTTTCGTAATCCCTAAAACCGCTTTCTCCAAATTCTGCAAAATATTCAGCAATGGTTTTACCAGTTTTCGAAACAATTTCGGCATCCAGATCTATTACCGGACAATCTAAACGGTGTGCCAATTGTTTTGCTTTGGTGCTTTTGCCGCAGCCCATATATCCGATAAGGAAAATTTTCATCTGAAGTTATTATAGCCGACCTACAACAAATGGTCGCGTTTTAACATAATATAATCGGTTACAGGTGGCGTAAAACCTGCCATTTTTAATAAAGTTACAACCTGTCCGCGATGATAAGTAGAATGATTAAATAAATGAAATAAAATCTCATCTATCCGGTTTTCATATTGATCACCTCTCGAATTAGTATATAAAACACGTTTATCCAAAGGATGATTATTCAATTCTTCCCTGATCCGTTTAAAATTTTCAGCAGAAAGTCTTTCAAAATCTTCTTTTGAGTGGATATCCCAAACACCATAAAGCGGTTTTTTGCCCGAAATCCGTTGTGCCCAAATATGCTGCGCATTAAGTACGTGACTGAACAAACGTACTGCATCAGGCAATTCAATGGTTGCCAATTTAAATACTTCGATGATGCGGGCATCGGCAAGCTCGGTATACTTTATAATTTCTTCTTCACTCATCACTTAACTTAATTTAACCCTTGGATCAACATAGGCATATAAAATGTCAACCAGGATATTAATCACCACAAATACGAAAGCAATAAAAAGAATAGATCCCATTACCACCGGAAAATCAGACATTTCTAAAGCAGTTACTGTTGTTCTTCCTAGTCCATTGTATCCAAAAATATATTCTACAAAAAAAGATCCAGCCAATAAGGAAGCAAACCATCCAGAAATAGCTGTAATTACAGGATTCATAGCATTTTTTAAGGCATGTTTATAAATGATCGCACTTCTGCTCAAACCTTTAGCCCTTGCCGTTCTAATGTAATCTTGAGCTAAAACATCCAGCATGGCGCTACGGGTTAACTGCACAATAATGGCCAATGGCCTCAAACCCAGTGTAATCATTGGCAGCCATAAATTTCTCAGGGTCAACACTTCCCCATTAAAGGGATCGTAGGAATATAAACTGCCACTCATCTTTAAGCCTGTATAATTACTCAACACAAAGCCAAATAGCCAGGCAATGATAATCCCCGCAAAAAAAGAAGGCGCGGATATCCCTAAAATGGCAAATGCATTGGCCGTTTTATCAATCCACGAATCTTTATAAACTGCAGATAGCACGCCCAAAAAAACACCGATCATGGTGGCAAAAATCATTGAAGTTAACGCCAGGATGAAGGTATTTGGTACGGTTTCAGATAGGATTGCAGTTACATCGCGTTTAGTCTGATAAGAACTACGCAGATAGGGCCATTTTAGCGCCAGTACTTTTTGATCAAAAGCCATGAGCTTTGCGAAATGGTATTTTTGCTGACTGGTACTATCGTTATCCAAAATACTGACCGGCGATAAATCGTTGATATATAAAATAAACTGAACCGGTTTGGAGCGATCCAAACCGAATTCTTTACGAACAGCCTCAAGTGATTGCACATCGGCCCGCTGCCCCATTGTCATACGTGCCGGATCACCTGGCAAAACATTAAACAGCACAAAAACAACCAATATTACACCGCCCATTACCAGCAGTCCATAAATTAGCTTTTTTAGTGCGTATCCAATCATGTTTATTTATCGAAATATTTACGACTTAGTTGGTCGAACGTGGGTAAATTATGGTAATGCCACTTATTGATTACCACTCCATTTTTCATCAATAAAATGCCAGGATTAGCCCTTACCATACTTTTTAGCGGAACGGCATCTGCAAAAAATACTTCTGAAAACAGGTTGTTTTTTTTAATAAATGCCTGCGCATCCTGTGCCGAATTAGAAGTAAGCAATACCGTACGGATATTAAACTGTTGTGTGGCATTTAAAGCCAGTGCATTTAATTTACCAATAGCGGCTTCATTGGTTGCATGCAGATCGTAAGCCACAAAAATTAAATTATAATATGGGTTTTCAATCAGTTCCTTAGTGTAATCGGTTCCGGAAGCATCCGTAATGTTCAAATCTTTGATTTTAGGTTCAAATCCTTTTTTAACCAGCCTTTTTGCCGGTTCGCCAATAATTTCCCAATTATTATCCTTCCAAATTTCCGTTTTAAGGTAATCCTTATCACTCATGTCTTTTTCCTCTTTGGTTTTTTTATTCTTGAGGTGATACAGGATTTCAAATTCATCAGGCTTTTCACCCGGGGGAATCACCATTAATGACGGAATATGCGCGCCAACTTTATAAGGCAGGAAGTCTATAATCGGCAAAACATTGTAAGTATACAACCCAAAACCTAAAGATACAACCGTTACTACGATGGTAATATTTCTTTGTGTGGCTTCTTTTTTAAATAATGGCTGAATGAGGTTTTTGTTTAAGAAAATAATAATAATCAGCGCCAAAAGGATCAGATCCTTGGTAAACGACTGCCACGGCGTAAGCGGGATGGCATCGCCGAAACAGCCACAGCTGGTCACTACTTTAAACGCGGCAGATATAAAGGTGAGCAGGGTAAAAAAGATAATGAGTAACAATAGGCCCCAGGCCACTTTTTTACTCCAGAAACCCAATAGCAATAAGGCACCGAGAACAATTTCTAACGTACAAAGTAAAATGGCAATACCGGTGGCCATACCACTGAGAAAATTCAGGTGAAAAACTTCAAAATATTCCTGTAGTTTATAGCCAAATCCAAGTGGATCGTTTGCTTTGATTAATCCTGAAAATATGAATAAAGCACCGACAAAAATTCTGGAGAATTTTAAAAGTATATTTCGCATCTATGTATCTATTTTTAAAGACTATCTTGCTATTATTTAACACCGAGTTTAATTAGCGCGAAAACCGAATAGTTCAACATATCCTGATAATTCGCATTCACGCCTTCTGAAGCCAGCGTTTGTCCTTCATTATCTTCGATCTGCTTAACCCTAAAAATTTTCATCAAAATCAGGTCGGTTAACGAGCTAATGCGCATATCGCGCCAAGCCTCACCATAATCGTGGTTTTTGGCAAACATTAAATCTTTGGTTTCTGTAACCTTTTCTACAAATCTTTTTTCAACTTCCTCATAAGGCATTTCGTTCGGGTCACTTTCGGTTAATTCGAGTTGCATCATGGCAATAACGCAATAATTTATAATCCCGATGTATTCAGATATCACACCCTCTCCCACCTTACTTACTTTTTTCTCTTCCAGGGTACGGATGCGTTGTGCTTTGATAAAAATCTGATCGGTTATCGAACTTGGTCTTAAAATCCGCCATGCAGTGCCGTAATCTTTAGTCTTTTTTAAAAATAATGATCTGCAAACCGCAATCACTTCATCAAATTCTGTAGAGGTATTTGTTTGTGCCAAAGCCAATAATTATTTAGTTTTTAGTGTATTTTTGTGCTGAAAAACAAAAGCTAAAGATACATTTTTAAAGCGAAACCCAAATCCCGAAAGGGTTTATTATGGCAGAAAAAAACTTTTTTGAGCCCAAACAAAGCTTAAATATAAAAGGCAGACTTATCGATTTAAGCACGCCAAAAGTGATGGGGATTTTAAATATCACTCCCGATTCTTTTTATAGCAACAGCCGTACAAAAACAATAGATGAAGCCTTAACCAAAGTAGCCCAGTTTTTAAATGAGGGAGCTACATTTATTGATGTGGGCGGTTATTCATCAAGGCCCGGCGCCAAGGATATTTCTACCAATGAAGAAACAGACCGTTTGGTACCTGTGGTAGAAAATTTGGTAAAAACATTTCCGGAAGCAGTTATTTCTATCGATACCTTCAGGGCAAAAGTTGCCCAGGAAACCATTACAGCCGGTGCACACATCATTAACGACATTGCCGCTGGCGATATGGACGAGCTGATGTTCGAAACGGTAGCCAAGCTGCAGGTTCCCTATATCATGATGCACATGCAGGGTACTCCTCAAGATATGCAACAAAATCCTGCATACAAAAATGTATTGCTGGAAGTAATCGATTATCTGGCGAAAAAAGTAGCCGCACTTAAGGCCTTGCACATCCATGATGTAATTATTGACCCGGGGTTTGGCTTCGGAAAAACAGTCGAACATAATTACGAACTGCTAAAACAAATGGAGGCTTTTAAAATTTTTAAACTTCCTGTTTTGGTGGGTTTCTCACGTAAAGGAATGATTTATAAAGCGCTTGGCACTTCAGCAGCAGAGGCCCTAAACGGAACTTCCGTCCTCAACACCATTGCGCTGCAAAAAGGTGCTGGTATTTTAAGGGTACATGATGTGAGGGAAGCGGTAGAGTGCGTGCGGTTGGTAGAGAAACTGCGGTAAGCGTTTGGCGATAGGCGTTTTAATACTTTTACACCAATTATGATTAAACAATTAACCAATATTGTAAACTGAAATCCGTTTTGCTATCTTGCCATTAATGAAAGGTTTTGATTTTGACTTCCTTAAAGTATCGCCAACTGATATCGTTGATATTATTTTGGTGGCTTTACTAATTTACTACGTTTATACACTAATCCGCAATACGCTAGCCGTTAACCTGCTTGTTGGGATGTTTATTATTACAGTTTTTTACTGGATAGTAAAAGCCCTGCATATGGAATTATTAACCGCGATTATAGACAAGTTTATGAGCGTAGGGATTATTGCCTTGATCGTAATTTTCCACCCGGAGATCAGACGCTTTCTTTTAATGATCGGAAAAAATGCATTTCTACAAAAAAACAAAGCTTGGTGGGGTTATTTATTTGGTCGGAAAGAAATTGAAAGGAACAATTTAACCCGCATAAAACCAATTATCGATGCTTGTAAAAGCATGAAGAAAACGCGTACAGGCGCATTAATTGTATTCGTTAAATTTTATGACGAACAGTTTTTTGCCAATAGCTGCGAACTTGTCGACTCCAAAATATCGAAGCGTTTATTGGAAAGCATCTTCCAGAAAAACAGTCCGTTGCACGATGGTGCCGTAGTGATTTCTGAAAACAGAATTAAAAGTGCCAGCTGTATTTTGCCTTTAACAGATAACGATCAGTTACCCCCGCAATTTGGTTTGAGGCACCGTGCAGGTATAGGGGTTTCAGAAACAACTGATGCGGTTGCGGTAATTATATCAGAAGAAACCGGAGAAATATCGTATGCCAAACAAGGAAGGGTAAGAATGAATGTTTCTTTCGGGGAATTAGAGAAATTGTTGAATAAGGATTTTTAAAGTAAAAATTTTCATTTTGCTGTCATTCTGAACGCAGTGAAGAATCTTTAATTCTCTAGTGTTCGCGTCTCGCTAAGACCAGGTGCGGATCTACCTCAATAGATCTCTCGACTACGTTGCACTCCGCTCGAGATGACGAAAAGTAACAAACGCAAAAAGGCGAATGTTTCCATTCACCTTTTCCATATAATTTTAAGATCACTTATTGGTGTAATCCCTCAATCTGTATAATCAATTTTAACAGTATTGTTCAAACGCACCGATCAGGTTATCAGCAATCATTTGTGCTGGTCTGCCTTCAATTTGGTGACGCTCTATCATGTGTACCAATTTACCATCTTTAAATAAAGCCATTGCCGGAGAAGATGGAGGAAAAGGCATCATATAATTTCTAGCCTGATCTACTGCTTCTTTTTCCATACCTGCAAAAACAGTAACCAGTTTATCAGGATGTTTTTCGTGTGCTGCTGCTGCGCGAGCTGCCGGACGTGCATTGGCTGCTGCACATCCACAAACTGAATTCACAACCACCAGCACAGTTCCTTCGCCTTTAATTGCCTGATCTACATCTGCTGCATTTTTTAACTCTTGAAAACCAACGTTGGTTAATTCCTTACGCATTGGCTCTACTAAATATTCTGGATACATTATCTTCGTTTTTTATTTACAATATCAATGATACAAAAATAAGAAAATCGAATGGCATGCACCATCCGATTTATATTTTTAAGGTAAAATTAATCACCTATTTCATTCCTTTGATAAAATCATCAAACATCTGAGGATTAGAGATGGCTCCAACTATGACTAATATCACCATCACGATGAAGAGTGCACTTAAAATGGTCGCAATCATTCCGCAAATCTTGCCTGCCTTTGCATTTTTATAGGATGATTCGGTATACAAACCTGGATTAAGCTGATATTTTTTCATATCACCAGCCCCCAATATCCAGGCAATTACGCCAAATATCAATCCAAATATGCCGTAGAAACAACAAGCTGGGATTGCTAAAATGCCCAATACAAGAGCGGCAGTAGCGTTTGGCAAGTTTTGCTGACCAAAACCTCCTCCTCCAAACTGGCCAAATGGTGGCGGTTGCTGAAAAGGCGGCGGCTGCTGGAATGGTGGTGGAGTTGCAGGCCCCTGATCAAGCGGCTGAAATGGTGCGGGTTCTGGCTGTTGACCTTTAGAAAGGTCAATAGGTCTATTTTCCTGGGGGTTTTCCTGTTCTTCTGACATAGCTATATTTAGATCAATTGGTGAGTGTATATTTTGTAAATGTAATTGATTAAAATAATTACTGCAACTCCTGCAAATACGATTTTAATCAGCTGTGCTCCAAACTTAAAATCAAATTTAAGATGAACAATAGTGAACAACACTATAAAAATGAGAGGAATTGTTGCTGGATAAAACTTAAATGATGCAGCTAAATCACCCCGGAATAAAGCCAAAATTGAGCGTTGCAAGCCACAACCCGGACAATCGATCCCGAAATGGGTTTTAAACGGACAACTAAAAAGGTGCTCGCCCAACCATTCTAAAAAACTTTTATGTGGTTGAGCCATTTATATCGATTACTTTTTCCTGGGCATCTTTCCAGGCTTTATATTTTTCCAAGTCTCTAAGCACCTGCCTGTACACCAGGTTTAAGATGTAGATGTCATCAACGAAACCCAAAACAGGCACAAAATCAGGAATTACATCAATAGGAGATAAGAAATAAATCAATCCTCCTAAAATGGCAATGATTGATCTTTTAGGGATTTCGGTGTAATCGCCATTCACATAATCTTTAGATACCGCAAATAACAACACCAGTTTGTTCCAAACTCCTTCTAAATCACCTTTATTGGTTACCGCCTTACCAAGTGCATCTTTAATCGTATTGCTGGCTTTGGTTTTATCATTTAAGATGACCGAGGCTTTGCTTTGCGATTTCTTAAAAAAACCAAGTATTTTTTCCCTGTTAAATTTCATAGTTTAAGTGTATCACAAATTAACGGCCAAAAGCATCATAATTGTCGTCTGCTCATTGCTAAACGGTCTGATGCCTTTATCTACTTTTGATTAAAACGCTTCAACAACTTTTTGTCGAAAGCGATAGCAATCAGTTTATTGTTTGCCACATCTTCTTCGTAAAGCTGCTGCTTTTTTGGATCAAATACAAATCTCACGATAACAGGCATCCGATCGGCATAACTTTCGTGCAAGTTAAAATTATAGTTTTTTGAATACCATTGAGGAGGATCTGTTTTAGGATTTGGACTACTTTCGAGCATAATCCCATAAGAGGTGCCATTATTTTTAACAATCCTTTCGTACAGTCTTTTGGTAAGCTGTTTGCAACGTGGAGAAGTTTCTACAATTTTATAGGTAACCTGTGCCTGTAGCTTTCTTTTATCTAAGCCTTTGATTCATATATTGATAATCCTAAAATAAAAAAAAGAAATAAAATGTTTTTCATGATTGAGTAGCATTAATTGTAAATCTATAACACTGAAGAATAATTTATTGGATAAAAGTCAATATAAATGACAGTAGAATTCAACTTTGCGGGACCGCCTCATGGAATAGTCATTGCGAGAAGGCTTTTTCAGCCGACGAAGCAATGACGACCATTTATGTTGGATTCTGTCAATGGTAGCTTGTCGAAGTGCCTTTATATGGTCTTCGACAGGCTCAGACTAACATATCTAAATCAAAGTTAAGCTGATTTCATCATCTCCAAAATATCATCTACATATTTGCGTTCATTAGCCAAACGGGGCACTTTGTGCTGCCCACCTAATTTATCTTTCGCCTTTAACCAGTTGTAAAAAGTATTTGCAGGTGCATTGTGTACTTTAGGACGGGCAAGTGCCATATCTTTAAACCTTTTGGCATCGTAGTCAGAATTCACCTCGCGCAAGGTTTTGTCCATCACATCCACAAACTTTTCAAAATCATTGGGCTGCTTATCAAATTCAATGATCCATTCATGTCCGCCAGCTTTTTCATCTTTAAAATAAATTGGCCCTGCAGTATAATCTTTTATTTCAGCACCCGTTTGCTGGCAGGCTTTCGTTAAGGCCTGTTCTGCATTATCGATGATCACTTCCTCGCCAAAGGCATTGATAAAATGTTTGGTACGGCCGGTTATTTTTATCCGGTAAGGAGAAAGTGAGGTAAACTGAATGGTATCACCGATCATATAACGCCATAAGCCGCCATTAGTTGAAATCACAATGGCATAGTTTTTATGCAACTCTACTTCGCCCAGCAACAAAGCCTTAGGATTTTCTTCACCTATATTTTCAATTGGAACAAATTCGTAGAAAATGCCATAATCAAGCATCAGCAACATTTCTTCTGAATTATCCTGATCCTGGATACCAAAGAAGCCTTCGGAGGCATTATAAGTTTCAAGATAGTACATCTCAGCTGAAGGGATAAGCTGTTTAAACTGTTCACGATAAGGTGCAAAGTTTACTGCTCCGTGGATATACAATTCAAGGTTTGGCCAAACTTCCAATAAGTTTTGCTTTCCGGTAAGTTCAAGCACTTTTTTTGCAAGCACAATAGTCCAAGTCGGTACACCTGAAATGCTGGTTACATTTTCATTGATAGTAGCTTCGGCCATTCTATCCATCTTGATTTCGTAGTTGTCCATCAAAGCGATCGACATATCAGGCGTACGATAATATTCTGCCCATATAGGCAGATTTTTAATCAGCACAGCCGATAAATCACCATAAAAACAATCTTCGTTTAACTGGTTAACCTGATGGCTGCCACCTAAAACCAAACCTTTCCCGGTAAACATCTGGTTATCGGGGCGATTATTACAATAGATGGATAGCATATCTTTACCACCTTTAAAATGGCATTCTTCCAAAGATTCCGGAGAAACTGGGATAAATTTACTTCTGTCGCTCGTGGTACCTGACGATTTTGCAAACCATTTGATATCAGATGGCCAAAGAATGTTCTCTTCACCATTAAGCATACGCTCGATGTAAGGCTTTAGGGTATCGTAGTTTTGAATCGGAACACGCTCCTGGTATTGCTGTGGGGTCAAAATTGATTTATAATCGTACAGTTTGCCCCATTCGGTATTTTCTGCACTATCAATCAAAGTATGGAACCACTCTTCCTGAACATCATAGGGATATTTCATGAAAAGCTCGATCTGGTGGATCCGCTTTTTCATTAACCAGGTAAAAATTGAATTTACAAATGCCATCTTTAAATGTTAAAGTGAATGAGCCTCATTTTGCCAGAGATTTTCATACTTGCCCATCGATTACGCGGGGATACGCACAGATTTTTATACACAGTAAAATTTTATAGCTTTTGGTTTAACGTCGCGATTAGGCAACATGTCAATTTAAATTTTGTTTGCTGAATCTTACTAAACTTCAAATTTCTTACGTTTCAACACAAAATTCGATCCTAAATATACTTTTCTCACCATTTCATTTTCGGCAAGTACTTCAGGAACACCTTGCTCCAGGATTTTCCCTTCAAAAAGCAAATAAGCCCTATCGGTAATGGAAAGTGTTTCCTGTACGTTGTGGTCGGTAATTAAGATCCCTATATTTTTATGTTTCAGTTTGGCCACAATACTTTGAATTTCTTCTACCGCAATTGGATCTACCCCGGCAAAGGGTTCGTCCAATAAAATAAAATTAGGATTTGCAGCCAAAGCACGTGCAATTTCTGTACGGCGGCGTTCCCCTCCAGATAATAAATCGCCACGGTTTTTACGCACTTTGTGTAGGCTAAACTCATTGATCAGCTCTTCGAGTTTATCTTTCTGCTCTTCTTTGCTCAATTTACTCATTTCCAAAATGGCCAGAATATTATCTTCAACAGTCAGTTTTCTAAAAACCGATGCTTCTTGAGCCAGGTAGCCGATACCTTTTTGTGCCCTGCGGTACATCGGATCTTCGGTAATATCTTCTTCCTCTAAAAATATACGCCCTTCATTTGGCTTGATCAAACCGACAATCATGTAAAAGGAAGTTGTTTTCCCTGCACCATTCGGGCCTAAAAGACCAACAATTTCTCCCTGACTGACGTTGAAAGAAACATTGTTTACAACAGTACGCTGTTTATATTTTTTAACCAGATTTTCGGCTCTTAATATCATATATCGATTCAGCAGTCATCCTGAATTTATTTCAGGATCTTTTAAAATAGATGCTGAACCAAATTCAGCATGACGGTTTATTTTTTTTGTTATTTAACTTTTATTCCTTTAATATTTAACTGCAAACGTTTCTTATCCCTCCATACATTCTCTTCTAACGTATAACAAACAGAAAACGGCACTCTGGGTTGTAAAAGATTTTGAAATTCTGCCAATCCGAATGCAATGCCCTCAAAAATAGGCGAATTTTGTTGTTTTATGTTAATTTTTAAATGATTTTGACCTACTGCCGTAGCATGCTGTGCCAGATACACGTTATGAGTAACAAATATTGGCGCCATATTTTCTGGCCCAAATGGCCCCATTTGTGATAAAACGCGGAAGAATTTACCATCTATCTGCGCCAGTTCGATTTCAGCGTCAATCCTGATCATGGGTGTAAGCAGTTCATCCGTAATGCTTGCAGATACAATTTCTTCAAATTTATCAGCAAAGGCATTCACATTTTGTTCCTGCATGGTCAAGCCAGCAGCAAATTTATGTCCACCGTACTGATCCAATAAATGCGCACAACCGCTTAAAGCTTCATATAAATCAAAACCCACGACCGAGCGACATGAACCAGCTACGTGTCCATTAGATTTAGTAAGTACAATGGTTGGGCGGTAATATTTTTCTGTTAAACGTGAAGCTACGATTCCGATTACTCCTTTGTGCCAGTTTTCGTTAAATACAACAGTGGTTTTCCTGTTAATGAGAATTTCACTTTCGCCAATTAAAGCCAGAGCTTCACGGGTAATGTCCTGATCGTAAGTTTTACGTTCCGTATTTTTAAGGTTGATAAGTTCGCTTTGTTCCAATGAGTTACTATCTACCTGGCAGAGCAACATGGCAACGGCATGTTTAGCATGGTCTATTCTGCCAGCGGCATTAATCCGCGGACCTAATGTAAAAACCACATCAGTAATGCTATAATTTTCGGTTTTGCCAGAAACTTCCATTAAGGCACGTAAACCTTCACAAGGATCGGAATTTAGTTTTTTCAGGCCATAATAAGCTAAAATTCTATTCTCCCCTACTACAGGCACAATATCTGCAGCAATACTCACCATCACCAAATCTAAATATTGAAGATAGGTTTCTTTCGGAAGCTGATGTTTTTGGGCATAAGCCTGTGTCAGTTTAAAACCTATCCCGCAACCGGCCAGTTCTTTAAAAGGATATGCGCAATCGGTACGTTTAGGATCTAAAACGGCAATGGCCTGAGGTAGCTCATCTCCAGGTAAATGGTGATCACAGATAATGAAATCGACACCTAAAGTATTGGCGTACTCAATTTTATCGATCGATTTTATTCCACAATCTAACGCTATAATTAATGAGAATCCATTTTCGCTAGCGTAGTCAATTCCAGCGGTAGAAATGCCATAACCTTCCAGATAACGGTCTGGAATATAATATTCTATATTTTTAGTGAGCTGCGAAAAGAAACTGAAAGCCAGTGCAACCGAAGTGGTACCATCAACGTCGTAATCGCCATAAATCAATATTTTTTCATGGTTGGCCAATGCCGTCTCAATACGTGCGATAGCAACATCCATGTCCTTCATTAAAAAAGGATCATGCAGGTGATCAAGGTCTGGTCTAAAGAAATTTTTCGCCTGATCAAAATCACAGATATTCCGCTGCACGAGTATCTGTGCCAATGATCGGTCTATGTTAAGTTGTTCTGCTACTTTTGCTACTGTATCATTATTACAATCTGATGCCAGCACCCATCTTTTTTCCATTTATTCTGTCTCCAAACAGTAAATATACATTTTAATTGGATACGCTGGTGGTAAACTTTAATGGACTACTGTACAAAGTATTTAAATACAAAAAGTTAGGTTTTACTTCAAAATTCATAAATTGTCCTTTCAGCATTTATCTTCCAGACCAATCGACAAAAGTAGATGCGTACTGCTGCAATACCTTTCTACAAGTGAGAATAGCGAATGAAAAATTATAATTCAGAGGTTCATGGCAGAAATTTAAGTATGCTATTTTACAAAAAAAGGAACAATCTAAGCCCTTACTAAAAACAAATACTCAAGTTTAGATTATTACCTTTGTAGAAACATTAAAAATCTATATTTTGCAAGTCCACACCCTATTCGAAGGAACCTATTCAGTTGATGCGTCAAAGAAATTTGTGCCTTTTGACCCCGCTATACATAGCTTTAAAGATAGACCCGCATCGTTATTCATTAACGTCCAGCCTTTTTTGATTGAACTGAAAAACGACCTCGTACTTTTTGATACGGGTTTAGGGTTTAGTGATGATCATGGTGAACTGATTTTACATAAAAATATCCGCAATGCAGGTTTTGATCCCACTGATGTAACCAAAATTTTAATGTCGCACTTACATTATGACCACTCAGGCGGTATGATCCACAAGCAAGGGAATGATAAAGTTGAATTAAGTTTCCCTGATGCAGAATATATAATTAACCGTGGTGAGTGGGAAACTGCATTTAGCAGCACTTCATCTTCTTACCACACCGATATTTTCGATTTCGTACAACGTAACGCACAATTGAAGTTTGTTGAGGGCGATGGCGCATTGGATGAAACCATTGCTTATGAATTTACAGGGGCACACTGTCCAAACCACCAGGTTTTTCTTTTAACTGAAGGTAATCAAAAGGTATTTTTTGGTGGCGATGTTTTGCCTGAACCTGAGGAACTGGTTAAGAATTTTATTGCCAAATACGATTTCGACGGTCGTAAGGCAATGGAATTACGAAAAGAGTTCGGGAAAAGAGCTGCAGAAGAAAACTGGGAATGTTTATTCTATCATAGCAAAAGCGCAGCAACTGGTTTTGTAGATGCTGTTGAAGGTGGGTTTAAGATTAGGTAGTTTAGGGTTTAGGGTTTAGGGTTTAGGGTTTAGGGTTTAGGGAAAACAGACCATATGGTAGATTTAGTATACTTGAGGCTAAAAAGGCAATTTATTATTTTTCTTAAATCGTGGTTGGCTAAAGCAGAACCATGATAAAATTCATTGTTACCTAATTTATTCGCCAATTATTTCATTGTTGCATGCTTCAGCTGGTACAAAAAAAGCCCCGACACATGCCGAGGCTTTCCTTTTCCGAGACGGAAAAATTTATTTTTTAGCTACCAATTTTACAGTCAACTCGAAGTTATCATCAATTGCTTTGTCACCAATGCTATCGAAGAATGATTTTGAACCGTATTTGATGTCATATTTAGTTCTGTCTACAACAATTTTACCAGCTAAAGCTGAAGCTGTACCATCTGCATTAACAGTTACAGTTGCAGGGAAGCTTAATGGTTTAGTGATACCTTTGATGGTTAAATTACCTGTTACTGTTACATTAGCACCTGAACCCGCAACTTTAGTAATTACGAAAGTTGAAGTTGGGAATTTAGTTGTACCAAAGAAATCGTCTGCTTTTAAGTGACCTTCTAATTTCGCGCTGCCATCAGCATCTTTAATTGAAGTCATATCGATAACAAAAGTACCACCAGTTACGCTTTTACCATTAACGGCTAAAGTACCTGATTGTAAAGCTACTGTTCCGTTGTGAGAACCGGTTACTTTTTTACCGATCCAGGTGATCGTCGATTTTGCTGCATCAACAGTATAAGTTACTGGTTTGGTTGGGTTTTTAAAAGCTGACAACGCTACTACTGCCACTAATAAAAAAATTGAGCTAATTTTTAATTTCATTTTCTGGTTTTTTTAAAATTTGATACAAATATAGATGAACTACCCATCTCTAGTTGTTGACCTATGTTAAGTTTTTTCAAAAATAATCTATTTATTTAAAAATCATTCTATTGACTTCGACAATCTATTAGGGTTTAATCTATAGAAGAAAAAAATGGGATATAGATGATTTAGACTCTAAACATTCATCCTAAACCTGACAGCAGTGGAGATACTTTTTGTTTTGCAGCAACCTTGAATATGATATCATGCTGAGGCACGAAGCATCTGTTTCATAGGTTGCAGATGCTTCGTGCCTCAGCATAACAAGTACCGCAAAAAGATTGAAGCGAATGGCAGGACTGCAACCTCCGATGAAAAACCGACATTCATTTCCAAAAAAAATCTGCAGGTCTTATGAAATGAATCCATAAAACTTGCAGATCAACATGTTCATGAGGACACGAACCTGGGCTCAAAATTTATCTAAATAGATTGCCACGTCGTTTCTCCTCGCAATGACGAGAAAGGCAAACTACGGAACGATCTCTTCCAAATAACTCTCAACCGGCGGGCAGGCACAGATCAATGATCTATCACCATGACTATCGTTCACACGACCAACCGATGGCCAGAACTTACGCTCTAACACATAAGGAAGCGGGAACGCGGCTGTTTGGCGGCTATAAGCATGCTCCCATTCGTTCGCCGTAATTACTGAAACGGTATGAGGTGCATTTTTTAGCGGGTTATCTGTTTTATCGAAAGTTAAATTCTCTACCTGATCTATTTCTTTTTTGATGGCAATTAAAGCATCACAGAAACGGTCTAACTCGTGTTTAGGTTCTGATTCTGTTGGCTCAACCATTAAAGTACCTGCAACCGGAAACGAAACCGTTGGTGCGTGGAAACCATAATCCATCAAACGTTTTGCAATATCAGTCACTTCGATGCCGAAAGCTTTGAAAGCACGGCAATCTAAAATCATCTCGTGTGCACAACGGCCCTGAGCGCCTGAATAAAGCACAGGATAGTGTTGCTCTAAACGCGCTTTCATGTAGTTGGCGTTTAAAATTGCATATTTGGTAGCATTGGTTAAACCTTCGGCACCCATCATTGCTATGTATGCATGAGAGATAATCAGGATCGAAGCCGAACCCCATGGTGCGGATGAAACTGCAGAAATAGATTTTCCTTTGTCGATATCAACCACAGCATGACCTGGAAGATAAGGAACCAAGTGTTTTGCCACACCAATTGGACCCATACCAGGACCGCCACCACCGTGAGGGATACAGAACGTTTTGTGCAAGTTTAAGTGACAAACGTCGGCACCAATATTAGCCGGACTTGTTAAACCTACCTGTGCATTCATGTTAGCACCATCCATATAAACCTGTCCACCGTTAGCGTGGATGGTTTCGCAGATTTCGATAATGCTTTCTTCAAACACCCCGTGAGTAGATGGATAAGTTACCATTAAACACGATAGGTTGTCTTTATGTAATTCTGCTTTAGCTTTTAAATCTTCAACATCGATGTTACCGTTTTCTAAAGATTTAACCACTACAATTTTCATGTCGGCCATTGCAGCAGAAGCAGGGTTGGTTCCGTGTGCTGAAGCAGGAATCAAGGCTACATTACGGTGGAAATCGCCCCTATCATGATGATAAGCACGGATAACCATTAAACCAGCATATTCGCCCTGAGCACCAGCATTTGGCTGTAAGCTCATCGCGGCAAAACCGGTAATTTCGCTTAACCATTTATCCAGTTCGTTAAAAACTGAATAATAACCTAATACCTGATCGGCTGGGGCAAAAGGGTGGATGCGACCGAAGTGTGACCAGGTAACCGGGATCATCTCGGCAGTAGCATTTAATTTCATGGTACAGCTACCCAAAGCAATCATCGAGTGGCAAAGTGATAAATCTTTTGCTTCTAATGATTTAATGTAACGCAACATTTCGTGTTCTGAATGGTGCGAGTTAAAAATTGGGTGTGTTAAATAAGATGAGGAACGTTGTAAAGCAGCCGGGATAACAGTTTCTACATTTTCTACCACCTCAACCTGATCAGCAGCAATGGCTTTAACCTTTGCAAAGATTTTAGCAATTAAAGCTACATCTTCGAAAGTGCTGGTTTCGTCGAAAGAAATGGTTGCTACGTTACCAACATAGTTTAAATTGATTTCGTTATCTATACATCCAGAATGGATACCACCTTTTAAATCCCCTAAATCGAAACGGATGGTATCGAAATAAGCAGAATTTAATTGCTCAAAGCCTAAACCTTTTAAAGTAGAGGCTAAACTGATGGCTAAACCGTGTGTACGCTCTGCAATGGCTTTTAATCCTTTAGGACCGTGGTAAGCGGCATAAAAACCAGCCATGATGGCCAATAATGCTTGTGCAGTACAGATGTTTGATGTTGCTTTATCTCTACGGATATGTTGCTCACGGGTCTGCAAAGCCATACGTAAAGCGTAGTCGCCATGGCTATCAATGGTTACGCCAATAATACGGCCTGGAATGTTACGTTTATATTCTTCTTTAGTGGCAAAAAATGCAGCATGTGGTCCGCCAAAACCCATTGGGATACCTAAACGCTGTGTAGTACCGACTACTACATCAGCACCCCACTCGCCCGGAGGCGTTAATAAGGTTAAGCTTAAAATATCGGCAACTACGGTTAATTTAATATTTTGGCTGTGTAAAACCGTTGCGAAAGCTGTATAATCGAAAACCTCACCGTTTCCTGCCGGATATTGAACAATTGCACCGAAAAATTCTTCTGTAGCAGTGAAATCCAAATGACTTCCGATAACCAGTTCGATACCATAAGGATTAGCACGTGTTTTTAAAATATCAATGGTTTGAGGGAAAAGTAATTCTGAAACGAAAAACTTTTTAGCTGCCTGATTTTTACGCAAGCTGTACTGCATAAACATGGCTTCAGCTGCAGCAGTACCTTCATCCAATAAAGATGCATTGGCAATTTCCATTCCGGTTAAATCAATAACCATGGTTTGAAAATTTAATAAAGCCTGTAAACGACCCTGTGCAATTTCTGCCTGGTATGGCGTATATTGGGTGTACCATCCTGGATTTTCGAATACGTTACGTAGAATTACACCCGGGGTAATGGTATCATAATAACCTTGACCGATAAAGCTTTTGAAAACTTTATTCAACAATGAAGTTTGTTTTAAAGCACCAAGATATTCAGTTTCTGATTTCGCTGCCGGCAGGTTCAAAGGTTGTTTTAACCTGATTGCCGTCGGAACAGTCTGTTCAATTAGCTCGTCAATAGAATTTACGCCAACAGTTTGCAACATTTCGGCTGTATCAGCCTCATTAGGAGCAATATGACGATTTTGAAAATCTTCCTTGTAGTGGATATTTAAGCCCATGCGGTATGAATAATAAATTTGCGTGCAAAGGTAACAAAAATGAAGCTGTATTTCACTATCAATCAATGTAAAAAAGGCGTCCTATTTACGTTTAAAAGCGACAAAAAAGGTAGATTATCTTCATAAAATCAAGACAAACGTTTGTTCAATTTTGAGGCAATATTTTGATTATTTGGAAAGCAGTGGCTATGCTAAAATTTAAGTTTGTTCCCGCCATTCGTTTCAATCTTTTTGCAATCCTGTTATGCTTGTTAGAGGTTACTGCAAGCAAAAAGGATTTTAACTGCTGTCGGGTTTAAAAAAGACAGAAAATGCAAGAAACAGTGGTTGCAGGATTCAAATTTAAATTAACCAAAACAGGTACAAAAAAATATACACCTCATTTTCAGGTATTTATATCAAAAAATTAAATTCATTAACATATACATTGTTATACTATGTATTTTGTTATACCTTTATTTTATGAACGAAGACTTTATTAATAAATGGATATCGCAGGTTAAAAAGGGAACCTTATCCTTTATTGTGCTCAATGTTTTAAAAAGCGGGAAGGCCTATTATGGTTACGATCTGATCAACGAAATAAAAAAGATTACGGAAATCGAAATTGCCGAAGGAACCTTGTATCCGCTCATGAACCGGCTTAAAGATGAAAAACTGATTGTATCAGAATGGGTTGAGCAAGAATCGGGCATCCCCAGAAAATATTATAGCATTACGCCAGAAGGGAAAAACACGGTGACCAAAATGGAAGAATACTGGCATAACCTGAACAACTCTGTCTTAAAAATTACGAAATGAAATTAAAAGAAATACAATTTAACGACCAATCGGCTGAACGGATTTATAAGGATTATCTGTACAGAATAAGAAAAGAGGTTAAAGGTCTCAATCAGCAAAATCAGGATGAAATATTAATGGAGCTGAATAGCCACATTTATGAAAACCTGCAGGAACATCCAACCGGAAATGAAGTTGAAAAGATACTTAATATCTTAGAAAAATTAGGAAGACCTGAGGAGATACTCAAACCGTTGGTGGCTGATAAAAAATTGGCAGAAGCCACCAAAACATTTAACCCCATACATGTTTTTAAAGCTTTACTGCTCAATTTAACCAATGGCATGTCTTACATCATATTTTTCATACTCTACCTGTTTCTGTTTGGTTTTGTATTTTTGATCGGTGCTAAAATATGGAATCCATCACAGGTAGGCTTTTTTTATAAACCAGGTGAAGTTTTTATTATCGGCCTTTCAAAAGGCCTGGTAAACCCCGCAGATGAGATTCTCGGTAACTGGTTTATCCCTGCAATGGTTGTCTCGGCAATTGCGCTCTACCTCGTTATCACCTTACTCCTTAAATTAAAAAGAACAATCAACAAATAATAATATCATGATCAAAAAATTAACACTCCTTACCTTTCTGATAACCCTGGTCCATTTCAGCTTTTCACAATCATTTGATAAAACCAAGCTGGATGCTTATTTCGATACGCTTGGTAAATACAATAAGTTTATGGGAAGCGTAGCCATTGCTCAAAATGGTAATCTGATTTATAACCGTACATTAGGTTTCGCCGGCATCGAACACAAGCAAAAAGCTAATGAAAACACTAAATACAGGATCGGATCTATTTCCAAAACCTTTACGGCTGTTTTAATCTTTAAAGCCATTGACGAAAAGAAAATCAGCCTCGATCAAACTATTCAGAAATTTTTCCCGGAAATCAAAAATGCAGGTAAAATCACCATCTCGAATTTACTTTACCACAGAAGCGGGATACCTGATTTTACAGATGATAAAGAGGAATTCTTAAAATGGCATACACAACCAAAAACCGAAAAAGAGATGATTGCCATGATCAGTAAGGGAGGGATTGATTTTGAGCCAGACACCAAATCTGATTACAGCAATTCGAACTATTTACTGCTATCCTATATGCTCGAAAAAACGTTCAAAATGCCTTATGCGCAAATATTGGACAAATACATTGTTAAACCTCTTGCCTTAAAAAACACTTTTTTAGGTAAAAAGATTAATTCAAAAAATAATGAAGCCAGCTCTTACCGTTTTGAAAGGAATTGGAAATTAGAGGATGAAACTGATATCTCCATTCCACTTGGTTCTGGTGGGATTGTTTCAACCCCGATCGATCTGGTGAAATTCGGCACAGCATTATTCGGAGGAAAAGTAATTTCTCAAAAAAGTTTAGCGCAGATGAAAACCGTTAACGGCAAATACGGCATGGGCATTTCAGCTATTCCGTTTTACGATAAGGCAGGTTTTGGTCATTCGGGCAGTATAGACGGTTTCAGTGCTACATTCTCTTATTTTAGTGATGGAAATATTGCTTATGCCTTAACCTGCAACGGCTCAAATTTCAACAATAACATCATTTCACTTGCCGTATTAAGCGCTGTTTTCAACAAAAATTACAGCATTCCCGATTTTAAAACAATTGAGCAAAGTACAACAGACTTAAATAAATATTTGGGCACCTTTGCATCAGCGGCAATCCCGATAAAAATCACCATTACCAAAGACAATACAACTTTAATCGCACAGGCGACAGGTCAACCAGCCTTAAGATTAACATCCAATGGTAATCACGAATTTAAATTTGAAGAAGCAGGCATAGTGCTATCTTTCAACCCAACAGAAAATCAAATGACCCTGAAACAGGGCGGCAAAGAATTTAAGTTTACAAAAGAATAAATTGATTGCACATTGGGCAGCAGGTTAGTTAATACAGACTAATCTGCTTACTTCTGCACTTTCCAGCCCTCATCTTTACTCAACTTTAATTTATAAGTTTTGGTAATAAAGTTGCTGTTTTTATTGGCTTCTTTATCAAATGGTTCGAAATCAGTCGTATTCATTTTTAACGATACCGTAACTTTTGCGGTGCTTGAGTTTACCTGTGCAAAATCAACTGGCTTTTCGTCTGACAAAACATATTCTACCACTTTTACAGTGGCCCTATCGCCATCCTGTTTCAATACTAATGGACTTGCTTTATCAGTTAAGGTAATCTGATAAACAAAACTGCTGTCTTTAGAAAGAAATTTCTTTTTTGCTTCTTTTAAGCTTAAGGTAACCAAACCTTTGCTGGCCAAAGATTTATACTTCCCCAGTTCGAACATATCGTTTGTACTGTTGAATTTCATCTCACCAAACTTAAACGTGGTGGTTTTATATTCGGGATTGGCTTTTAAATAATTGGTAATCACTTCTGTGGCCTCATCCTGATTGATGGTGGTTTTGGTTTTACATCCGGCCAAGCTGATAAGGATAAAGGATAAAATATAAACGGTAAGTTTTTTCATGTGTATATGCTTTATGCTTTTAAAGATATTTATTTTTTTGTAATACAACTAATATAAACCACAGAGTACACTAAGCACGCACGGAGAGAACAGAGCCCATTTAGCAATCTATATATTCATAAACACTCAAGGTTTATTTTTTTGGCAGATATCCTGACTTAGCTTTGCGTCCTCTGTAACTTACTCCGTGTTCTTTGTGGTAAAAAAATAAGATTACTTCTTTTTCAAATAATTCAGATTTGGCAAAACCATCGCCGATAATATCACCACCACCCCTATCCACCTTAAAAAGGATACCTGTTCCTGCAACACAAATCCAGCCATCATCACGGCAACAGGCAATTCTGCCGCACTTAAGATTGAACTAATGGCTGTTCCAATTCTGGGTACACCTTCTGCATAAAATAAAGGTGGAATAACCGTACCAAAAACAGAGATGATCAATCCCCACTTTAACAAACTTCCGTTTAAAGCACCATTATACAAAAATGTAGGCGGGAAAATAATAAAGATCAATATACAGGCGCCTGTAATCATCAGGGCACTTTTTTGTAGGGGCGCGTACTCATTTCCAATTCTGCCACTTAGTAATAAAAAGCAGGCGTAACAGATGGCTGCCAATAAGCCGAAACCTATCCCTTTAAGATCCATGCTTTGGATACTTGTTTCTGCCATTCCACTGGCTAAAACCGTTCCGCCTAAAACCAATAAAATGGCCAAAAGCTGTAAGGCGGTAGGCTTCTTTTTAAAAATAAGGTACTCCATTAAAATACTCATCCAGATGAACTGCATCAGCAAGATAATCGCCACCGAGTTGGGCACCAACTTTACACACTGATAATAAAAGATACTTACAAAGCCAGTACAGGTTCCTGCAATAATCATTTTCCACCAAGGTGTTTTAGGCACTACAGCTTTAGCCTGATAAGCTACTGTTCTGCTCTGGAAGAAAAACAATACCCACAAAATTACAGCCCCGAAGAAAGCCTGTGCGCCGGTAACATCGCCTAAACTGTAACCTTCGTGATAAGCCAGTTTAACAAAAGTAGACAGGATGCCAAAACTACAGGCACCAAAAAAAACAAGGAGTATTCCTTTAAGCATGATGTATTTTTTAACCACAGAGAAATCAGAGTTTTCACAGAACACACAGAGGCTCTGTTTCTCTGTGTATTCCTTTGTACGCTCTGTGTTTAATTAAGCGAGCTGCCCCAAATAGCGTTGTATAGTGATTTCTAACCCCAAATAAAGCGCATCGCTTATTAAAGCATGACCGATAGAAACTTCCAGCAAGCCCGGAATGCTTTGAGCGAAATAATGCAGGTTATGCAGATCCAGATCATGGCCGGCATTAATGCCCAGTCCCAGTTTATTAGCATGGCGTGCAGCTGAAATATAGTTTAACACTGCTTTTTCACGATCAGCAAAATAATTATGCGCATAGGCCTCGGTATACAATTCGATACGATCTGTTCCGGTTTCCACCGCACCTTCAACCATTTCTGCCACCGGATCAACAAAAATAGAAACCCGAATACCTTCTTTCTGGAAAACGGTAACCATTTCTTTCAGGTAATCTTTATGTTTGATGGTATCCCAACCATGGTTGGAGGTAATCTGACCTTCGGCATCTGGCACCAAAGTAACCTGCGCAGGTTTGTTGGCCAAAACCAGATCAACAAATTTATCTTCCCTGCAATTGCCTTCAATATTAAATTCAGTAGCAATAACAGCTTTTAAATCGTAAACATCCTGATAACGGATATGGCGTTCATCAGGGCGTGGATGTACGGTAATACCCTGCGCACCGAAACGCTCACAATCTAATGCAACCTTAACTAAATCAGGATTATTACCCCCACGACTGTTGCGAAGGGTAGCAATTTTATTGATGTTAACCGATAACTTTGTCATGCCGTAAAGATAACTCTTTGCTCCTGTTAATCTTAAACCTTCAAAAAATTTGACTTTTTTTTGCTCATATTTGCTTTAGTAAATGAATTTAAAAGACACCGCCATATATAAAATTTTAATCGCCCTGATTGCATTGGTTAGTGTATTGGCACTTTTTGGCGGGGTAATGGAACCCGATTCTGCACTTTATGCATCTATAGCCAAAAACATGGTGCTGCGGAACGATTGGGTAAATATTTATGTCCGTGGTGCAGATTGGTTAGACAAACCACATCTAACTTTTTGGCTGGCCGCGGCTTCATTTAAATTTTTTGGGATTACGGCTTTTGCCTATAAACTTCCATCTTTTTTATTCGGATTATTGGGTGCATGGTACCTTTATAAACTGGCAAAAGATATTTACAGTGAAAAAACAGGATTGATTAGTACGTTGATTTTTTTGAGCTCGCTGCACATCCTCATTTCTACTTTCGATGTTCGTGCTGAGGTTTATATTACCACATTTACTTTAGCAGCCATTTATCATTATTATAAAGCGCATCAAAGTTCTTTCTGGCATATTGTTGCAGGCTCGTTTTTCGCCGCTTGTGCCATCATGATTAAAGGCATATTTGTGCTGATCCCTGTTTTTGGTGGATTCATCATTTACTGGCTGCTCACCAAGCAATGGAAGCAGTTGTTCAAGCTAAAATGGTGGATTGCCATTGCATTGATTTTTATTTTTGTTATTCCAGAGTTATATACTCTATATGTCCAGTTCGATTTACACCCCGAGAAAGTGATGTTCGGAAAAACCGGTGTTTCAGGCTTAAAATTTTTCTTCTGGGACAGCCAGTTCGGCCGTTTTTTTAACAATGGGCCAATAAAAGGCAAAGGCGACATCTCATTCTTCCTGCATACTACACTTTGGGCATTTTTACCTTGGTCCATACTGTTTTATACCGCAGTGATCAATCTTTTCAAAAAGAAAAATAGAGTTGGTTTACCTACCGAAAGCATCATGATCTGGACCAGTGCGGCGATTACTTTTCTGTTGTTTTCGTTGTCCAAATTTCAGTTACCACATTACATCCTGATTATTCTGCCTCAGTTTGCAATCATTACGGCTACATATTTACAGAAATTGGAAGGTAAAAGTTTGAAGATGTTTTTTATCGTTCAAAATGTACTGGCCGTTTTAATTGTTTTGATGTTATCTGCTATTGCTGCCTATTTCGGGTTTACCAATAATTACATCGCAGTTGCAATTTTGGTCATTTTATTGGCAGTTTCTTTTTTAATCTTCAAAGGATTAAAAATTGAAAATCTACTGGCCAGAAGTGCTGTGATTTCTATGAACTTAATGATTTTCCTTGCTGCATTTTTTTATCCATCGGTTTTGAAATACGAATCGGGCATGCAGGCTGGTAAATGGTTAAAAGAAAATTATCCAGATGCAAAGGCTTCTGTACTGATGTACCCAGATGCCTATTCTTTTGATTTTTATGCCAATGGCGAACCGAAATACTTTTGGAGTTACGAGGACCTGGATAAATCTAAAAGTGAAAAAGATCTTGTGATTTACACCCCTGAATCAGAACTCGAAAGATTAATAACCGAATACCACGCAGTGGTACTAAAATCTTTCGAATACTACCACATCACCAAGCTTACCCCTAAATTTATCAATGCCAAAACACGTCCCGGGCTATTAGAACATTTTTATTTGGTAAAATTGCATTAAAATGGATTTATTCTTTCGCATTATAAAATTTGGATTGACGGGTCTGCTTGGAATGGCGATCGATTTCGGCGCAACCTGGTTGTGCAAAGAGAAAATCAAAATCAATAAATACATTGCTAATGCCATTGGTTTTACTTTGGCCGTAACCAATAATTACCTCATCAACAGGATATGGACCTTTCAGAGCACCAACAGCCATTGGGGAACAGAGTTCAGTAAATTTTTGGTCGTGAGTTTAATCGGATTAGGTTTAAACACCTTCATCATTTATCTTTTTCATCAACGGAAAAACGGGACAAACTTCTATGTAGCGAAATTTTTCGCGATTGTAATCGTTTTTGTTTGGAATTTCCTCGCGAATATGCTGTTTACTTTCAGGTAAGAGTGCTGGAATACTTTCGAAGTAGAGCCTGAAACAAGTTCAGAATGACGCTTGACTTAGAAGACTTGATTGTGCAACTTGCACGGACAAATAAACGAATGACCAGTAAACAAATGAACCAATTTAAGTAACGTTTTTGCCGATAAAATAAAACACAACAAGCCATATTAATCCTTTAATCAGGAAGAATAAAAACCCAACCAGCCCCACCCGCTTAAACCATAATTTTACTTTTTCTTTGTTCATGGCGATGTTTG
>Ga0065714_10064497_pt1 | contig 48249 bp, 53 predicted proteins | sample MisRhiReplicate2_FD_59101 | JGI IMG/M metagenome (GOLD analysis project Ga0065714, IMG submission 59101) | Miscanthus rhizosphere microbial communities from Kellogg Biological Station, MSU, sample Rhizosphere Soil Replicate 2: eDNA_1 v2... | ecosystem: Host-associated > Plants > Roots >...
CCGGTTGACGAAGTCATGAACCCCGACACCGAGTTGCTGTTGGTGTTCGCCGCGCGAGCCCAGCATCTGGCCGAGGTGATTCGTCCGGCACTGGCCCGCGGTGCGGTGGTCCTGTGTGATCGCTTTACCGCGACGCTATATCCGTTCCTACTTTCGTGTAAACAACTACTATCCCTCCTAAAATCCTCCCATCTTCCCTCAGACCCCAGTCTCTCAAGCGATTTCAGAGCTTTCTAGTCGTCCCCTACCCTCAAAATCTCCCCGATTTCGTAATTTTGTAAACAAAGCGGTCTTTCACCCTCTCGCCTACCAAAATGCAAACCTATTTTCGAGACTTCCCCCGCTTTTTGCTCTCCGTTTTTTCCTGAAATGTAAACATGCCTTTTGAAGCGACCGCACCTTTGCATTAAAAGGCCGGAAAAGCGCCTCTGTGCGCTTCTGATGGCGTTGGTGTGGAATTGTCATTACAACGTACATCGCTCCGGTGTCACGTCCTACGCGTTCCTACAGAGGCGTGTAGCCATGGATGGTTTTGTACGTTTTTTTGATGCATCACTTTGTGAGGGGAGTTGGGGGGATGGGTGGCATTACGACATTCGACCCAGGGAAGGCGCTTCAATCTGTCGGATGCTAAATAAGATGGAGCACGCTTTCCCGGCAAGAGGCACCCTATGGCTAACTCCCGCTGAAGGCGGCTCATCTAGGTTTGTGAATGCGGTCTCCCGCGAAAGCGCATCACCCCTCTATGACTTTCATGCAATCCATGAAGTCTTCTGACGCATAGCCAACACCGCCATTAGCTTCAAACCGTTCATTGATTTTCCGAAGGATCATCTTGCTGGCTTGGGTTGGCGATGTGGGAAAGAACGCTCCGCCTGGTTCACTGTGCATGAAGAAATCCCCGAGCTTTACCCCGCAGTGCTCGCAGTGGTTCATGTAGTAGCGGCTCCCGGCGGCTTTGCTGTAAGCAGGCTTGTATTGCTCTGTATGCATTCGAACCTGTTTTAGGACCTGTGGAGACAAACTGTGGATGCCAGAAACAGTCCCGCGGATACCATGGCTTTTCCAGTAGCCCAGATTTTTTTCAAGCGCGAACTCAACTTCGTCCTCGTCTACTACAAGTTCGAACTCTTCATGCGACTCTGGAAGCATGAAGGCGAAGACCCGCGTGTGAGAGTTGCAGTTCCAACACCCTGATTCGGACTCGGCGAAGTAGTAATAGGATGATCGGATAAGAAATTCGGGTTCGTGTACTAAGTCGGAGTCATCTGGTAGTGGCAACCAGCGGGCAAAAAGACCGACCTCCTTTCCGTCTGGGACGTACCAGACTTTTGCCTGCGGGTCCCAGCGTGCACCGAGAGATTTCGCTTCGTCTTTTTCGGAGAAGGGCACATCCAAATCAACTCTTGCCATAAACGGTACTCATCATCGAGTGATTCTGCTGCGATTGGGTTGGCTTTTACGTCGGGTCGTTACTACCAAGGTACTGAGGGTTTCACGGTAAGCCAGCTGGGTGCACCCAGCTGACTGCCAAGTAAAGCGTTTATGCAGTCTTCACTTTTTAGGTTTTAGAGAGACAAACTTTTCTTTCAAGGACCACCAGTTGTCATTGACCCATTTCGTGACGGTGCCACGGCCTGGTGAGGTCGACTTAAAGTGCTCTTTCAGCATCCACTCTACATACAGGCGCGTGTCCTTTTGGATGTCATCGCCTTTGCCATAGACAATATCCTTGCCTTCATTAGCTTTTCCCAAATTGTTCAGATAGGACAGCATCTCGTAGCCTTCCTTCCGGCTGAGATGGTTTGCATCATCCTCAATGAGTTTTGGGTTATCGCCGGCTGTTACCTTCCAGCTGTATTCGTAACGTAGGTCAGATTGCAGAAGTAATGGCATAGCTCATCTACTTTTTAGAACCCACGATTTGGGCGATATCAATATGACGTCGCACAGAGGGTTTTCAAGTGTGATGTGCGCTTCCCGACGGATTTTGTGGTGGTCTGCGGGAGTAGGGGAAATGTGGGATCACCGTCCAACCTAGGGAGGTCAATACGATTAGGCGCTAGCGCTATGGTGATGTGTGACAAGGCTGCGCCTTGGTTTCTATGGGGTGGCGTGGGGCGCAACAGGCGTCCTTACTGAGCGCCACAGGGGTGAGCAATGTATAGAGGTGGGGAAATCAGCCTTCAGTCCAGAGACCCAATGCTTCCAAATCTACTTTTGCCTGGGCAATCAGATGGAGCATTGATTCATCGGATGTCTGTGCGTAATTGAGCAACAGGAGCGCGAGCGGGTGAATGTCCAGGGCGTTGGCAATCTCGTCCACCTTGGTCAAGGTTGGATTCTTCTTGCCGAGTTCCAATGCTGAGTAATAGGTGCGGCCAGTCGCCTTGGTGTAGACGTCCTGCATGGAGAGGTTTTTGCCGAGGCGAATAGCCCTCAATGCCTCTCCAAAGCTATTCGTGCTTTTCGACGTATCGCCCACCATTTTCCGCCCTTAAAAAACAATTGATAGGGCCAGAAAATCTGCTAGCATTCGACTCCCTATAGGGTGCCTTCAATACTTAATTTAGTTAAGGCGATATTATATATGTTCATCACACATGAAAACTTTCGTGCTCCTTTTGCAAATCTCATGGATGATGATTTGGCGTCGTGGAGAATTGTCAGTCATAACGCTCCGTTTACTTGGCTATACGTCTACAACGAGGTGCTTGTCCCTACCGAGAATGGTCTCGTTCCTGACGCAAAATTCTTGCTGATGTATCACCCATTAAGTATCGATACCTTGATCGAAGCGCAAGGGGATGGGGGGCGAGTATTGAGCGTTACGCTGATGAAGCCCCCAAGCGAAGGCGCGCTGCATTATCAATCATGCGTCGTTAAACGGATTTTACGTTTCAAATCTGATAAGGGGATGCCCCGTCATATTTATGAGGTTGACGTTCCAGACATAATTTACTCCCACGGTCCACCCGGCCCGACGGATGAGTTAGAAGTTCTGTTTGATGCAGAAAACATCCGTGATTTCTAGGCTGGGACGTTCCATGGTCAGAGCGCTGCGTAGAGCCGCAGCATTCTGTGTGGGATTGCTAGAAAACGTGATGCGGGATGACGAGATGTCACCTGATTCTGGCAAAGGGATTCACGTTACTAAAAGTGGTTCGCTTTACGTCGACCTTGACGAGATTCGAAATTCACCTGGATCTAAGGAAGCTGCAAGGCGGGGGGATTCGGTACTGTCTGCCGGGTATCGCCCACTTCACTACCGAGTTGAGACGCCTAACAAGAGCTGGACAGTTCGCTGTACCAAAAGTAGCGAACATACAGGCGCGCTGGCGATTGAGCTTCCCACTGACCTTGCCGAGTTTTTGTCGGTTCAGGATGGGGATGATCTGAGTCTCACGAGCAAGGGATCAAACGCAGTAGTTCTGCGTAAGTCATCTGATCATCTCAGCTGATCGTGCTGGGCGGGTTAACCGCTTAGCTTTTATTCGTTTGTAACCAGGCTTATCTTTCTGTTGGCTGCATTGCGCGTGTTTGTCGGTCGTGGCACCTCTAAACATATTGGGTTGATAGCTACCGGCTTCGCCGAATTTTGCCATGTGTGGGTGTTCCTGTCCTAGCTCATCCGACAACCCCGCATAAGACGGAAACCAGCCAATGGATGTCTCCCGCGCAAAGCGGGTGATCCCTTTTGGGGGCCCAAATGCATCGGGCCGGTTCTAGGGGATAGGCATGCTTAGCCCTAGCTATGACTCTAAGAATAAATTGATACTGGATAGCCCGGATCGTATCTTCCTGGCTCAAGCGCCACGGCGCATCAAGGGTCGTACGGCGGGTATCAGGGTATTCAGAGCAACGCTTCAATCAACTGCCTGTAGGAAATCATGATCTACGTCTCGAATGAGGAAATGGAGGAGCCGCGCCTCGCCTCAGAACTACTCCAGTGGGTTACGACAAAACTCGACCAAGTCGGCGGCACAGAAGGCTTCAGGGCCGCGCTAACCGCGGGTAAGGGCGGGCTTAAGGAATTAGTTGAGGAGATCTATCCTCTGGCGCTATGGGGGAAGACGCTCCCGAACTCCCATGAAGTGCTTCTTCACCCGAAAATCGGATCGCAGAATTACGATGCTCTCGTCACGGACGTGCGAGGGCTCATCGAGCCTTTCTATGTGGAAATTACGCAAGCCCATAAAGGCTATCAGGAGTATCTGCGCAAGGTGCATCTTGAGCGCGAAAAATGGGCGCCAGGGTCGTCGGGCACAGTCAAAAGCACCGGTACTCGGGCGAGAGGGTTAACGGTTGAAACGGGGCGCTTGCTTACAGCACTTGACGCAGTGGTGCAGGAAACCGAGCGCCTGATAGAGGACGCGGTATCTCGTAAAATTCAAAAGACGTATCCGCAGTCCACCCGGCTTTTAATTGTCTTCGAAGACATGGTGATCGCTCGTGAAAAAGGAATCGAAGATAAGCTGCGTGGGGCCATAAATCGCGCTGTCGCTGGGCACCAAATCTCTTTTTCACACATATACCTGGTAGGCAGTACTCAGAGACTTAACGTTGTATGGTCTAACGACGTTAGGCTCGAATCCTAATATTCATTTCAATATTTGGTCCTTCTATGAATACGATTGAACAGTTTTTGGCTCAGGCACAAATGCGAGAAAATTTGGTTGCGGACATAAATGAACTGTTAAGAAGGTATAAAGTGCTTGGATGTATCTCAATTGACGATTTGTCAATTACAGATAGGTCAGTGACAGACTCATCGCAAGAAAAGCTATCGGAGTTGATTATAAACTCAATTTGGCCCAGTATTCGATCTGCCACTGTATATCATTACACTCATAAAGAATGCGCTGTAAGTATTATTAATTCTGGTATTTTTCGGTTGAGTAATATTGAAAAGCGCTATGACGAGGGTGAGATAGTCGCGTTCTGTGAAACTCACAAGCTGAACGGGTACCTTGATAAAGATACCGATGGAAATCCAAACTATCGCAAATGGTTGATGCCGAATATATTCTATGGGTCTTTTACCGATACCGCTATCTCTGCTGAAGAAGAGGAGTATTTTTGGCGCGTTTTTGCCGGTTCGGAAGGTGCACGCTTAAAAATTCAGATTGAAGCGACTAATACTAATCTTCGTCATATTTATTACGAAGAAAAGACAGGTCGACCAATACCACTGCTCGAAGAGATACGGCACTGCGTTAAAAAGCACACTGGGCTTGAGTTTACGCTTAGAGGTATATCTCGGTTGTGTGCTTTTTACCTGCCTGGAGAGGATTATGCACACGAAAAAGAACTCAGGGCGTTGCATAAAACATATGAAGGTTGGAGGGTGCAACCTGAGGGAGTCGGAGCGGTCAGTTATATAGAGATTCCCTTAGGCGTGGAGAATGAGTGTGGATACAAAATGACTATTTTAGAGGTGCAGGCAAGCGAGAAACTCGATATTCCAAGTCATTATGAGTTTTCAAAACGGACTATTTAGGCCTTTGTGGAGCTTATGCCTTGGTATCCGGCTACATCAAGGGCAAGGACGCACAAGGCATTTCTACGCGCAGTCAGTGAAGCTTCTTTCGGACCTCTGAGAGGTCTGCTCGCAAGATGCTATTGAGTTCCTTCCAGGGATACCGTGGCTCCCGGTCGAAAGTAGTGCAGGTCGGCGCGTGCCTAAAAGCGGGCTCGTCAATCATCGGATGCTGCGCAGCCCCACACGATCTGCACACGACCCGTTGACCACAAATCATCCAGACCTTGTTCCAGCAATCCAACGTCGAATGCGAGCGGCGATTAGGCATTTCTACCCCTCCAATTTTTGCACTCAGGATAGCTGGATATTGGAAACAACCAGCCGCATGAGGCTGACCATCAGAGAAATAATGTCGCTCTTTTTCTGGCGTTAGACTTTTGACGCGCTCTAAAAAAGGGAAACCCTCACAACGCGATAGGTCAAGTGGCAGATTAATTTATCGGTGCTAGAGTTGATGTGGATCCATTTAATGTTCACTAGAATACAAGGAGTAGTATGTGGATATCGCAATAACTATAAATTTAAGTCCTGCTGAAGAGGCTGAAATTGCTGCCATTCTTGGATGCGATATCGCAGATCTTAATGATCGATTGAACGCTTGTTCGTTAGCGGCGACCACCGAGTACTTGGCGATGTTTCGTGGGCAAAAAACCTTCAAGCGTGGCAGCGACATGCTGGAATATCGCCTCCTTTTGCTCATTGAGAATACTTTCAATGGAGTGATCCCTGATGAACGCGTGGTAAGCAGTTTGTTTCAGACTACGTTGACCGAAAGTCGGTCTCTAATTAGATCTGTGATTTCTAAATATCAGTATCAACTCAAGGCGCATATTGAGCGCACGCTATGCGCATGCCTAGAGGGGGCTGATCGTCCAAATAACACTCAGCATTATACAGTGGTTATAAATAGCTATAATGTCGTAAACGAATTGAATAAAGCATTAGCGGATATTGATGGTAATCTTTCTTCGGTAATTAAGAGGAAGGGGAGTGTGTCTACCTATGAAATTGCTCCAGCGTCATACGCTCAGCTTTGCGCAAAATTTGCAGTTGTGCCCAAGCCATGAGTGATTTGCTATCGGCGTCAAGTTTGCTTTTGGCGATTGCGGCAATTCTATTCAGCCTTTGGTATCCAGAAATAGTTCGTGCACTTAAGCTTGAAGATACAATGAAAAAATTCAAGCTGGATAATGTAGGGGCGCGTAAGGATGTTTCAAGTGTGATTTTGAGTAAGGCATTGCCTGTAGCGATTGTGTCTTTGTCGGTTACTTCAATTTTTCTTCCAGATGCGCTGAGAATAGCAAAAGACTCCTTTGATATTTACGTGAAGGTAGGCTTTTCAGTACTGGAGAATTATGATGCAGTTAGGACTGCATACTGTTTTGTGACGGTTTTGTCCGCGTTTTTGACAGTGTATATGTGGGTGTTGGTTTATGATTTGTTTTGTTTGTGGCAAAAGTTAGGGCGAGATATGTAGGGTGCACGTTTCGTTTGTTGTAGAGTTTCGCTAGGAGTACCCATCCTCTTCACGGAACTTAACAGTAGGTCTTATGGTGAGGTTGTTAACTTCCCAGGTAAGTAACAATAATTGCTTCTTCAGGGCAAATTCCTGTTTTGAAAATTGATTCGATAGAAGTAATCGATAACACCTCTCCTCTGCTACATTCGCATATCTCCTCAAGTACCTTTGATATTGTAATGAAGTGAGAAGCTGGTATGTTCAAAAGGTCTGAGCTTTGCCAAGGCTTGCTCGGCTTGTTCGAATTCAGCTTTTTCGGATTAGTTATTTGTTCAGATTCTGGGTAGATATCTGTTTGCCAGGCGCAAGCGGATCCTTCTGGGGGCATAAAATTTGGTTGTTTATGAAATGAATGTTCAAGGTAAAACATCTCCCAAATAGCATAAGAGCTTATATGTATTTCTTGTCTCTCAAGCTGGGTGTGGAAGTGGGAATCACCATCCGATTGTAGGTAATCCCAGTCATAATTCATTCTGTTGAGTCTGGGCCATTTTGCTTCAAAAATTCCAACTTTCATCAATCTATCTGGTATGTTTTGGAGTACGATGCAGCCGTCTGCGCCTAAGGCTCTTTCTCGGGTAGGATTTAATCTCTGAATTGAGGATCGTAATTCTGGAAGCCGAAGCGCATTAATTGCGAAGTCGAATAGGCAGGTGAAGTTTGATGTGTAGTCGTTTTCATCAATGACTTTTCCAGCGTTGAGCTTTTCTCTGGCAAGTTTGTCTGCTTGAGTTGCGCAGTGTGTTAAATGTCCGATGATCTTTTGAGGAAGGAAACTTGCCATTTGAAGTTTTCCATTAATTATTATAGATATTAAGTTTGTTTTCTGGGTGGGGAAATTTTCTTGATAGTAGTCAAGGTTAAATAGCTTTGCGAAATTTTTATAGATTGTTGCCTTATATGTGTTCTTTTATTTCGAAATATCACTTTGTTCCAATAACATCTACAAATCCTGTCTCTCCGGTTGACGGTCGTCCTCTGTGCACCGCTGGAGGTTCGCCTTATTTCGCCTCCCATTCAAGCAGTGGGAATGCCCTGCATCGGTCTCGAAGGGGGCTTGACGATGCGGGTATCTGTGTCTAATGTATTCGCTATGAATACATTGATTTCACAGTGCATTCAAAAGCATCATTAAGAGGTGGGTCTATGTTATCTGTACGACTGAATCACGACGTTGAACGACAGCTCGAATTTCTATCGATGACGTCCGGTCAATCGAAAAATCAACTGGTCACCGCGGCTATTGATCAGTATTTGAAGCAGCAGGATCTCGGCAAGGTACCCTTGGCTGAACGGGTTCAGGAAGCTTCCTATGAAACATTTTTGCATGCTCAAAAAGGCGAGAATGAGGAAGCAAAAAATGCGGTGCTCACGGCAGATTGGGCTCGCTCCGGGGGGGTATGGAGCGGCATCGTTACTAACGATGGCGGAGCACATGGTGCTATTTACGGCAGAAACCTGGTAATCGGGTACTCGTGGAGTGACGACGGGAAAGTTATGGTCGTTAGCCGCCATTTGCCTGCTACCCCGCAGTTCGGGGCTGGTGCCTATTCACTCCACGTTACGCCTTTCGATGTCTGGAAAGATCAAATGCGTCATATCCCTTTGGCCTGATGTTTTCCAGACCAACCATACGATAGAGCCGGTATAGGGATGAGGCTTCGGGCACAGGGTGTAGGTTCGTGAAAAAAAGCCTGTCTGGAGAGGGGTGAGCATGGGTAACCATGCTCTTCAATCCTTTCTAAAGAGGTAGTCCAATCGCGCTTTCCTCTACCCTGGCAGTAACCTGTACAGGCGTAGTGTCTTTGTGCCATTCTCCGTGGCTAATTTGATCGGAAAATGGTGCTGACGAATGGATTTGGCCTACTACCTAAGGATGAAGTTCGGCACGTCTCACGCTGAGCCGACACCTTCCCAGCTGCAAGGAATTGCTCTCGACATCGCACGTTTGCACCGCCAAGGCGTGCACCTCGGAGCTGAGCAATGGTTTCAAGTCGTTAAAACACATTGCCCTTCCGCGGGCCAGTGGTCGTACCGCGGTGCAGACAATAGCGACTTCGCTACCTTGCTCGCTCTTGCCTTGCAGCTGAGCGCATCGAAAAATAATGGTTGATCCGCGCCTGAAGGCTGAAATCGAGGCAATGGCTGGCATTTCTAACTGGCACCCTACAGACGACGCCCTACAGCGCATTTCCCGAGAGTTGGATGCGCTGAAGGGGCGTGGGCTTCCAGTGTCGAGAAAGGCTGCCGCGATGATCGTGCTCAGGCATACACGGGCGGATATCAAACCGTTTGCTGGCATTGATACGAACGATATTTCTGCATTGCTAACGTTGGCAATGAAGCACACGAAAAGGTAAGCAATGTTAGATCTAACTGAGTTCAAGAAAGACCTGGAGAGGCTCTGCAAAATTCACAAGTGGAGTCCGACGAATGAGCAGCTGAGAGCGATTAAGGCTGACCTTCAAAGACATAATCTTTCGGGTAGGCAGCTCACTGAGGCTGACGTTTTAGGCATTATTTCTCGTCACGTCGATGATGTGTCCCATTACATCTTGGATGGTATCGATAATAGTGACTATCGGACGGCACTCTTAATGGCTCTTAAAGCTTCAGCAGGCAAATGAATTGGCTACGACCAATTTCCAGGATGTTGTAAACGCCAAGGCGAGCGCGGCGCTACTGAAGGATGAGTATTACAAAAGCTTGGCGCATTACGTTCAGCTTGTCGGCGCGCCTCAACAAAACCTAGACCTAATTCCTGATTCTCTATTGAAAGTTCAGAAGACAGGTGCTGACTATTTCAATTTTTACGAAGAATTTGTGGGGAATAGTAGTTTACTTGGCGCACATGATGATGCTGTCTGGGTGCAGGGCTTTGGTGAAGACTGCTTTGCTGTTCTTCAGGTTATGCCTAAACATTTTGAGAATCTTCAGGTGGGATTTAATGAATTTGGCTTGGATATTTCTGCCAAACCAATGCCCACTGCTTTTGCAAATATGCAGCGATTATGCAAGAAGGCTGTCAGTAAAGACCTCGTTACTCAACTCGAAAGTGAGTTTGTCAGTAATGGACTGCCGGTTTACGGTTTTCGGCATAAGGAGAAACTTAAATTGAAGTTAGATGGTAAAGCAATAATCGCAGCCTGTTTTTTTGTAGTTTTCACTATCGTATTAATTGGTTTGGCGATTGTGTTGGATCATCCTACGGCTATTCAAATATTCGTATTCAAATTCGTAGCTGCACTCGTTGCTGCTTGCGCTGGTATGATCCTTAGCGGATTTATTGAAGTGCGATTTGGCAAATGGCTTCGTGCCGGTGGGGCTTTCGCTCTGTTTGCTATCGTCTATTTCATGAATCCAGCCAAATTGGTAGAAGGGGATGATGTACAAGTTACCCCATCGCCGCCATCCATTGAACAGGCTTCAAAATAGGAATGCACACAGCCCTCATAAGAGGGCTGATTTTCCACGCGAGGTTCTGTGCTGTTGGAAATCTAATTTCACCTCTTCTTTGCTTAAAGCCTACGGTTGTCGTTCCACAAGAATCTCTGCTGGCTTCCCGCTTTATGCTTAGGCATCAGCATAGGGTGGCCGAGGCCGCAGTTACTCCCGTCATCCTGACGTTCATGCGAATTCGCTCACGCAATGCGAGGCCGTTGGATGCTGGGAAGGGCGTCTTTTGTGCACGAACAATAATTTAGCTTTATATAAAATGTTGATTTTGGTGTAGCGTTAAGGGTCTAACCACTTAGAGATCTCCCATGTCTAAACTTGCTGAGTTCCGCCAACTCGAAAGGCACCTGGCAGAGCAACTCCAGGCTCTCGAAGCACTGAAGGGCGATGCCGGCTTGAAGCGCGAAATTGAATTCGAATCGAAGCTACGCGCTTTGCTCGCTGAGTACGGTTATAGCTTGCCTAACGTCATTACTTTGCTTGATCCGCACAGCGCCCGTCGTGCACCAGCTTCCGGGGTTAAATCTGCTACCCGCAGGCCTCGCCAAGTAAAGGTCTATAAAAATCCTCACACTGGTGAAGTCGTCGAAACCAAAGGTGGCAACCACAAGACTCTGAAGGAGTGGAAAGCTCAACATGGTTCCGCTACGGTCGAATCTTGGCTGACTAAGTGAGTTTTGTTTGAGTACAACAAAGGGCCTTTTAAAGGCCCTTTGCACTGGTGTCGTATTCAAGCTCAAGACACAGGGAGTGCCACGGAACTAGCCTAAGTCGTTGGCCTCATGCCGTTCTGGCACTTGGGTCTCTTCATTGCCCCAGGTAGGGTTAACTCGCGAACTGCGTACGCTACGAAGAGTCTATCGACATGCACCGGGCGTGCTGAGATGATCGCTGGGTGAGTGGATTGTCGGTGCACTGAGCCCGGCTTACAGAGATCGTCGGCCGGGGAAAGGACATGTCTGAAGTAAAACTGGAGCATTTTCTGCGTGCGGCAGCTGATATCGGAGCGCACGGTGACAACGACACGCTGCCTTTCGATGTCGACACGAATTTCGTTTCAGCTAAGCAAAATGAGCTAGCAGAGGTAGCTTTCGGTTTTTCGGAGGAGCTGCGTAAAGACAGTGAATCCAATAGCAAAAAAAAAATTGCAGCATTAACCGTATTTAGCGAACGCCTTTTGGTCGCAACCGGTGCATCAGGATTCAGGGTGACTACAAAGCTCCACCCGTTTTGGAGCATTTATTTCAACGGACTGGGCGTAGCTATCGCCGATCAATTAGAGCCAAGGCGTGATCAGCGAACCTTCTCATACAGGTTCCAGGTAGAGGGCGGGTCTGAGCTATTCGACCGGGGCTCATCCTGGAGAGTGTTCAGAGAGGCTACAGCGAAAGAGGCTGCGCTCGCTCCGAAGGGGACAGTAGTTGTCCAAACCGACATTTCAAGCTTTTACGAACACATTTCGCATCATTACTTAGAAAACCTCATCGATGACCTGTTCCCTGATGGCAGGGTAGGTAACCAAATCACCGCACTGTTAACAAAGTTTTCAGCTGGACGTTCTTTCGGACTACCTGTCGGAGGACAGTGCTCGCGGATTCTGGCAGAGCTGTTTTTAAACTCTGTCGACCATCAAATGACACATGATGGCTTACGTTGGTATAGGTATGTCGACGATTACGTGCTCATTGCAGATTCGAATTCCGCCGCTTACGCAGGGTTAGCGTTTCTATCACACGCTCTCGCGGACTATGGGATCACGCTAAATAAATCGAAAACAATAATGATGACGGCTAAGCATTATGAGGAATACGTTACTACTCAGCTTGGTGGTGACGATACCAACGCCGGAATCTTGAGACATGTCGACCTACATTATGATCCTTACTCTGATAACCCAGAGGGGGATTATGAGTCGCTGAAAATGACTGTTGAAAATCTAGACGTCCAGAAATTGCTTGGCAACGAATTGCAAAAGTCGCTTCCGGATAATTTCTTGATAACCCAAATAGGTAGGACCCTGACGTTCCACAGTCCAATCGTAGCCCTGCAACTCGCGTCGACACTACTGGAACCGAATAACTTGCATGCCTTTCGCGCTTCGTGGTCAACCATCATGCGAGGTGTAGCTAATCTCAGAGCGGGCGCGGGATATGAAGAAATCCACTCCAATCTGGATGCGGTGATAGATCGAGTGGCTGTCCACTCTGCTCATTTACTGCAAGCTGAAGCCAGCTTGCTGCACTACCTTCGGGTGCTGAAGTTCGCGCAAACGCCGGCCAGAGCTGCTTTTGTCCAAAGAACCTATAAATCCAACTCGTCCCACACAGTCAAAAGGGCATGCATAGACTGCTGGCGACTATGGAAAGACAGGTCCGGTTTCAGCTCTGTCTCAAGCCGATGGAGCGAAATCAACGCTGAATGTCAGCGATTGACATGGCTCGCGGCCGAGTCCTTTGGAGACCAAGGGGATGGCCTACGCCGTCAAATGGGGCCAAGCTTGGAGCAATCATGGGGGCTAGGAATAGAGCGTCAGGATCGCCCGACCTTCGCCGGTCTCTATCGGAGCTGGTGCGATGACAACTAGAGCTGGCCGTGATCCTAGAACGATTGCTCGAAATATTCCCGGCATACTGAATGCTATTTTCCCAGGACTAACGCCTGGTATCGTGTCCTTTTATAACAAATCGGCTATCGGTTGCGCGGTGATCGTCGTGCCGATAGAAGCGATTCAGGCAAGTGAATTGCAAAAATCCCTCCTATTCGAACTAGCCTTTGCCGTAGGTGAGCAGCTCGTCCTTGGTAACAATCCTACGTGGGGAGAATGCGTTGCCACCGCTACAGACAGGCAAAGTAGGTTCTTCGATGCAATCAGCCCAACGGAAATTTCTGAGAATGATCGACGTATCGCCCTGCGCGTAGCGGACAACCTGGTGACTATGGTCAAGCAGGTAGCTACTGATTGTAACTCGGCTTATGGAGCGGCGCCGGTGATACCCGGCTTTCGTTGGATTGCCTCAGGAACCGGCGATTTTTTTGCCGGGTCGACGCTAATCGAGGTGAAATGCATAGCCGGTAACTTCTCTGCTGCCGATTATAGGCAGGTCGCAATGTACTGGCTGTTGAGCTATGCGGCTGCTGTAGAGACGGGCAATGATGAGTGGAGGTCATGCGTCTTGATGAATCCGAGAACGGGCAAGCTCGTGAACATCGACTTTGATGAGTTCATCCACCTCACCGGCGGCGGCAGAAGCAAGGTAGAGATTCTCCAGGCTTTTGCTGCGACTCTCACCGATATTCAGAAATTCTAGTTCTACCGGCCTTCACTTACCTCCGGCGGCGAACACAACCCCACCCCGCTGGTTATATTCCTGCGAGAGCAGGGGGCTGTTTACAATCCAGCTGGCAGTCGGTTCAGGTTGCAGCAGGTTCTACGTTCTTGTCGTCCCTCGACATGCGGCGGGACCATCTGCTGGACTAGCTGTCGGTGGCGGTACGGGGTACGGACCAGCCACTCCATACTTCCGCCTTGATCGAAAGATCCTCAGGAGCGGTAGAAGTGGCGAAAGGCGAACTTCCGCTTCTGACCCGATTTCTGCCCGTCGCAAAAAGCAGAAGTTCGACCCAAAGCAGACGTTCGTGACCGGGGAATTTCGGCCTAAAGCAGATCATGGACATGCTGTTGATCTGTCAGTAATGTGCTCAAAATCCATGTCACACTTTTGGGCCGACACTCAAGCCAGATATCTAGTTACGCATGGTTAAGGAACGTTATCAGGCACGGATGGGGTAAAATATTACGCCGCTTGTGTCGTCTACCCATAATTAGCATCCATACGGAGTTGAATGCCCGGTGTTCTCAAAAGAAGAAATAAAAGAGCTGATAACAAAAGCAAGTAACAATTGGCTATTCCCTGATTTCACAAACAAACTAACTTGGTACATTGCTTTATTAGGTGGGACAATACTGGTAACCACCACTGCCCTCAAAGAGATTTTTTATAATTTTCTAGTAGATACAGTTAACCTTAACAGTGGTAATCACTTCACTCTAGCCGAGCTTCAATCAAGTTCTGTTGAGCCGCTAGTGGGGTTGGGGCTTATTGCTCTCGCGTTAATGCACAATTTGGCAAATAAATTCTTGTCGCAAAAATCATCTGAAATTGCCCTCAAAGACAGTAGAGAAAGGCAGTTGGTTGATATGGCGTTATTCAGAAAATTTCTAGAAGACTTCCCCTCAAATGGCCACACTGTTCCATTTTTGCGAGATCACGATCTGGGCGGCTCATACCACGACGTAAACCTTACGGATATAAATAAATTCGTGGAGAATTGGGATAATGTGGAGTACCACTTTCTCGACAAAGAAATTGAAGATAGGCGAGCAGAGTTGTGGAGGAAATGCCGTACCTTTACCTATTTTCTAGGGACGCACTCATACGATCTTAATGGTGGACCTATGTTTTCTTGTGTTCCGGATAGCTGTAGGGGCGCATGGAATTACCCAGAGCACGTAGACCAAACGCTAAGGGAGCTAAATGAAAAAGCCACGGAGTGTTATGAGTTACATCAGAGCTTTGCCATGCTTGCCAGGCAGAAGCTCAAGTGCTAAAAACTGATTAAACTTGCTCACTTCATTCGCTGGGGCTGGTTAAGGCCCACTCCTCAACCAACCGTTATGTGCCCAAGGAGTACGGTTATTCATTCCGAGAACCCAAATATCAAGCAGTTGTTTGCATTGGTTACCGAATCACTTTTTAAAGGGCTATCTGCGTTATCTCACGGAGAAAAAACCTACAATGCATCGGCTATGGAGAAATACTCTCAAGATATATTTGAGAGGACTGCGGAGATTGATAATGCTTTTAAAAATATAAATATCACTCTTGAGTATTTGAGTAAAAAGTCCTACGCAGATTCAAAATATAATTTTTCCGAGCATCATACGTTTCATATCGAGAATTTTTTACTTAGGCTGACTAGCGTGGTAGACCGCTCTTACCTCTTAGCCGGATCAACCATGCTCATGGAAAACAGTAAAATTGAACGATTGGGCGGTAACGGAAAAATTCATAAAGAGCTGTCTAGCTTCTCGCCCGCGTCTCTTGATATTTTACGAAGTATGGAAGATGCAATAAATCATTTGCGAGGACCTAGAAATAAGGTGGCTCACCAAGCTGGATTTTTTAGTAAAAACCTATGCATTTTACAAACAATTGAAAATTCAAGATCAGAATCCATTTCAACAAAAGAAATAACTGACATAATGTCATACGATGAAATAAAAGACTTGGTAATAGCTGATTCGCTAGAGAAATTCAAAAAGGTTTCATTAGTTCTAGATGGTTTAGTTGTAGAGCTAATTAATAGTTTGTCGTTTGTCTATACTGGACTGTTAAAAGGTACATAACAGCTGGTTCAAACCGTTCGTTTCGCTCACTGGGATTAGCTAAAACCATCCAATTATAGAAGACGATGAATCACCATCAATTTCGAGGTGAATTAAGTGACTGTTTCAACCAGTAGCTGCTCCTCTCGAATGGCAGCTAATGGTTGTGGATTGCTGCCTGTCACGGCGGGCAGATAACGACCCATTGCGGTCGCTAGTCAAGGAAGCGGACGCTCACGTCGGAATGGGCGTATCCGCGCCGAACGAGCCGTTAGACTGGGTAGGTATCTGCCAATCAGTCATACCACTGTGCCTCTCACTGCCAGCTCGCAAAGCTTCTCCTTGACTAGGCGGACAAGTTCCACCGAGTCTGTCAACGCAGCGATCTCTTGAGTGCGCAACACAACCAACCGTCGCCCCTCTCTCAAGGCCGAGGCCACCACGGCGTGCGCAGCCGTCAGATCTTCGGCGTTTCCCGTAATTCCGTTCGTCGCGACCAAAACACCAAAATTCAAGCCGCGATTTCGGAGTTTCGAGTCGAACCAGTTGACCTCCCCGCTACCAACCGCGTTAGACCAGTTTTTGCATTCCACAAGAATGATATTGGGCAGAAAGAAGAGCCCGTCCGGATGCCCATCATTCCACAACGCAACGTCAATCTCCTCCGTCTTGAACGCATTCATCTCGTTCCGCTTGGTTATCGAGACTCCGGGAACTTGTTCAAACACGTAACAAATCAGATCTTCTAGGGCACGACCTTGGTGCGCTGTTGTCGCTGCGTTAGCGCCAGCGTCTATGAAGCCTTCGACAATCTCCTGGGTGATCGCAACCATGGCTAACGCACACCATGTACACGACGATTCCGCATATCGCGGACGACTTCGGGAAACGCTTGCAGCCTTAGGCGCTCCAGTAATGATTGTATTGAGAGAGCCAAGACGTTGGGGGGAGAGGCTGCAATGACCTCGTCCTCGAATTCGGGGCCTGCGCCGTACAGTAGGATGCCCCACCTCGACCCGGACGCGCCTACGTACTTGGCCAACTGCGTAGTGGCCAGAGTGAGATCCGCCTTACCTTTGATCGCGGCCTTTATCTCAATCAGGAGCGGATTACCGACGAACGGTTCAAGTACGTCTGACCATACCGCGATGTCGGCTCCTAGATCGCCGCTGGGCGAGGTGACGACCAGATCAGCTCCCGAGGCTCTGAGTGCATCAGCGACAAGTTCTTCAATTGACCGCCAGCGTTTCGCGACCAGATCACGGTCCAATCTTTCAATGAATTCGTCAGCCTTTTGGCCTAAACCGGCCAGCGCTTTCGAGGGGGATGCACGCTCTCGTATCGCGACCGCGGGTGCTGAGAGCACTTGGTCAAGAGCGAAGCCGATAGCGTCTGCATTGTCGATCTCTATTCTTAACACCAGAAATTGGTGTAAGGCGAACGGGATAGGGTCCGCCTTGGGTGAAGCTATGAGAATGATCCTTCGTCCAAGTGCCGAAGCCTGCCCCAGCTCGAACAGAACCCATGATGAATTTTGGTCCGCCGAAATCACCCCGATGACGAGATCGGTTTGTGCGAGTTGTTTTTGTATCTCGGACGACCAATCTACGCCGACTTCCAAATCACTCGGCACCAGCACTCGAAGTCCGCGTTCTTCAAGCGTTGCTCTGAGCACTGCCAAGTTGGCACCGGCAGGTGCAGCAATGAAGCACGTCTTGGATGCCGTCGTTGTTGTCGATTTCATGTATTGCTCGTTAAAAATAGGGCGTCAGTCCCGTTGCAACCGGAAGGCTATAGAGAGTTGGGAGTCTCCAAATATCCTATCGACCCTCAAACTTTGCGCAGCTGAAAGGCGGTTACGCTACGGTCCGAGGTTGAAAATATCATCGGCTTGATCGAATGATCAACTGTCTGTTTGGGGCGTGCCGAATAAGCCAACACAAACCCTCAACGCTGGATTCATTCGCGCGAGAAGCGCGGTTAAGGATTATGCCAAGGCTCACCATCCGCTACGGGGACATCGTCAAAATCGTAAGGGTAGACCCCTTCGAGGCAGCCGACGTTGAAACCAAATTCTAGCGGGTTAGCGCTGCATCACCTCGATCATCTTCAGGCCCAATGCAGGTGATTAATCGAACGGGTTTACCACCATTCTCTCTGACATTTCCAGGGTGGATTCACAGCCAACCGGGGAGATCTGCGATGTACTCCTGGTCCAACAGGAATACACTTGCGATCCTTTTCGTTTGGGGCGTGCGACATTGAACTTGTTTGATTTGTTGAAGCTTTGGGAGCCGACGTTTACGCCGGAAAATGCCAAGGTGCACCTGGCTAGGCACAACGGTGAGGAGCATCCACTCGACGTATTCATTCAGGGGGGCTTTGATAAATGGCAGAGTCGGCAAAGCAATCGCAATTTTAAACTGCCCTTCGTGGTGTCGCTTATCCAAGCCGGCAGTCCAACCCGTTGGCTGTTTGCCGGCCTATTTCGGATGATCGATTGCGCAGAGCGAGATGGCCCAAAGCCTGATTACATCTACGACCTAGAGCGTGTGCCCGCGGCAGAACAATGGGTTGGGCGTCTCTACCTGACTAGCAGCTATACCAAGCGCAATTCTTACCCATACGGTGCGACCTTGGTTGATGACTTGGTTGTTAGTGAGCTGCTCGCCGAACGCCTGAGCATCGGCCATTTCCCCGGCTTCAAGAAGGTCAACCTGACCAAAAGCCAACTCGATGTGGTGGTGCAGCAGAATGTTGACTCGTGGCGTTCGGCCCTATCGAGCGTCAAGGGTATTTACCTCATCACTGATACCCTGACGGGCAAGCTATACGTGGGTAAAGCTGATGGCGAAACCGGCATTTGGGGGCGATGGTGCACTTACTCCATCACCAGCCACGGCCACAACGTGGCACTCAAGCAGGAGTTTGGCATCGATGCTCCAGCGGAGCGCCAGAAGGATTTGCGCTTCTCATTACTGGAGATCGCAGACCTGCATACAATGAAGGCTGACATCGACGCGCGTGAGAGTCACTGGAAGGAAATTCTTTTGACCAGGTCACATGGCTACAACCGTAATTAGCCACCAGCGAGCAATTGCCTCGAACGTCATCGCAGGAGTTTCATCATGGCTCTACGGTTGACGCTGATATCTCACGCCGGGACGCTCGCCCAGAAACAGGGGCGCTTTCCGCTTGATGAGTCGGTCGAGATTGACTGGCGGTCGAAAGCAAACACGCTAGGGCAGCTGTTCAGTCGACGAGCCAGGTTTTTACATGGCCCCGAACAACGTGCGATTCAAACCGCCGCGCTATTTTCACAGCATTGCGAACTCACCGTTGGTTTACGCGATTGCGATTTCGGTCTTTGGAAAGGGCTGCGAATTGAGGACATTGACCATGCAGCTTTATGCGTTTGGATGTCGGACTGGCAAGTCGCGCCTCACGGCGGTGAGTCCATTCGACAGGTCCTTCAGCGTGTTAGTGAATGGATGGACTCACTTACAGGCATTGGCCATATCATTGCGATAACCCACCCATTTGTGATCCGCGCTGCGTTGATCAGGGTTTTGCAATGCCCTCCAGTAGTCTTTCATGCGGTTGATGTGGAACCGCTTTCGGCAGTGGATCTTAGATTCAACGGCATATGGAGGATGAGAGCAATCAGTCTGTTGGACTGGCCTCAAGACATGCGCATGAATGACAGTTTCTTAGCAGGCGTGACGCCGGTCTAATGCCCGCTATTGGCTGTGGGCTCACCGGTCGATGCAACAGATTGGCTAATCCTCAGCGGTATGCCTCAGTCCTCACCTTAGAGTCAACCTTTCCACATTAGATGAGAACATATGAATGCGACCGTAGAAGCATCCTCAAACGATCATCTGACAATCAATTTCGGCGACCTACCTGATTCTGATTGGGAAGCGCTGGAAAACAAACTGATTGAAGTCTGGGGCTTCCAGCGCGTGGGCTCGGTGGTGACCGGCCTGGACGAAATAATCTACCCAAGCTTCCAGCACTCGGATCTGACTGTCGCTACAGGTTGGGACATTTGGTCTGGGAATTACCTGCTTGCTGCATGCGCAGTCGGCGACGAATTCTTAAGAACACTGTTTAATGAGCTTCACGATAGAGAAAACTAGCCACTAATTTGACGTGTTCGCTACTGGCCGTTACCTGACGTTTACCAAAGACAGATAACTGCCAGAAGCTAGTGCTCATTGTGTATGCGATATCAGAGACCATTTGGTCACTTATCAACAACTGGTAGATTCTCGATTTCGGTGAGGCTTAGGTTCTTGTCTCTGATCTCCTTTGCCATTTTTTCGAAAGCCTCCTTTGATGGTTCCGGTTGTTGCTCGCGAACTTCAAGTACTGCACCAACTACCTCCTCTAATTGCTCATTTTTCAGAAGGCCAGTGGATACAGTTCTACTGATAGTCCGCCCCTCGTTTATCAATACCGCCTTTTTTCCTAGTGGTAGATCTGCATTGATCTTCTCGATATTAGAGGTAACTAACACTGATTTTGTCCGTGGTAGAAAAATGTGGGTCGGCTCCGCCCACCGCGGCCCAAAGTGGTAAACCGCCGCGTACATTGTTTTCGCGGTTGTGATATCAACACCTGCTGCTCGCATGGCAGTGTAAAAAGCTAAATGGGTCTGCTGCCAACTTCTTTTTTTGTTTACACACGCTACGTCATGGATAACCGCCGCGTCGCGGTACTGCCCATCGAGTGGCCCCCCCACTAAAGACCAGGCTACCTGAGGTATCGAAGCGCCATCTGTAATAGTGCCTTTAGGCGCGAGCCAGAACAATTTCTGAGGCCCGGGACCTGTGTACCCAAAGTCACCTAACAGTTTTACATCGTGTTTGGAATGTAGAAACTCCACTCTTAGCGGACCGGAGAATTTCCCCCAGTCGTCAGCATAAATATTTGCTGAGAACGCTAACACTATGATCGCCAGTACTTTTCCCATCGCCCCTCCTTGAAAATTGCTTAGTATCAAAGTGATACGAACACTAAAAGGATAGTGCTAGTAAGGTAATTGCTGATTTCCTTCACGATAGTAAATACTTGACGATCTGTCTAAAAAAAGAATACAGGAAAAAGGGGTGGAGTTTTTTTCGGAGCGTTGCTGACTACGTGTGCGTTCACGACCTTAAACGCAAGCGATAAAAAGGGGACGGATTCATTTTTTTTCGTCCCCTTGTCTAGTCCTGAAATAGGTTTACATCTTTTTCAGCCGGTGGTAGTTCGCGACGAGTGGCGATCACTTGGCCGTGCGTCAATGGGCTTCTAAGAAATTACGGCTCGATTTACGCGTGGTGCATTGGGCAAATGCATAAAGTAACTTGACGCCAGACTCAATGGTTGCACTATGTCTCGCGCGCCGCCTTCGTCTCCCTCACGCGACGGAGTGCGCAGGATACAGGCTGGTTTCTGCTTTGTGGTTGCGCCCGACTGAAGTTCAAAACCAAGGAGTAACGCATGCTGCACGCCATAACGCACAATAAATCTCGTGTATATCAGCGCTACCTGGGGCATCGAGAACCCGGCGAAAAGAGAGTCTCGGAGGAAGATGAGATCACCGCCCTAATCATGGGGCCGTTGGCCTTCCTACCTGCCAGCGCAATCGGGGCATTCTGGATGGCGCTCGCGGAACAGGGAAAACCAGAGGCGTTCCCTAAGGGGCCGGTGACACAGGCAGAGATGAGATTCTGGCCCAGAAAAAATCGAATCGAACCGGATATGTTGGTCGAGCTGTGGTGGGGAGCGGAGAGGTGGTCGCTACTGATCGAATTCAAATGGAGGGCTCCCTTGAGTGGTGGCGACCAACTCCATAAGCAATGGAAGAACTATCTGTCGCATGATGAGCAGAAACGAGCCTTGCACATCTTCATTGCCCCTGAGACCAGTGCAGGTATCGAAGCAAAGGGCCGAGACGACATTTGGAAAGGCCACCTTCTACTTCGCTCTTGGTTCGATGTGTTGAATACTTTGCGTCAGTTGAAGAACTCGGAGTCGCTCCTGCATCGTTGGTCCGAAGAGGTAATCTGTTGCCTCGAAAAACTGGGAATTCGCCCTTTTTGTGGTTTCAAGCACCTTGGCTCTCTGGAGTTAGCGCCGCAAAGAACCGAAATTTTCTGGAGAGGCTTCGATGGTTTTGCTCATTTGGAAACACCTGAAGTCCCCTCAATGAACGTCTTGCAACAAACATTCTTTAATGCAGCAGGAGGCCGTCATGGTTGATATCGGCAAGTCTATTTCCGAGTGTATCTCCTTCATTTCCAAAGTCGGCGCAGAGTGTGAGGTCCTTGCTTTGTTGTTGAAGCAGGAACTGAATAACCTGCTGAGCAACGGATCGGTCAGAAAGTACGTTGTAGCAGGACCATGGGTAGAGGCGTCTTTGACGGACAGCAATAATTGGGTATACACCGACATTGCTTACTCTCTGCCCGTAATCATAAAACCCAAACGAACGATTGGCGCGTACCTGAGTTTCCAGATTAGTTTCGTGGGGACTGGCATTGCCGCTTTAGATAACAATCAACCGCTCCTGCACATAGGCTTCTGGTCTAAGGCCGTAGATTTTGACGAGTGTTGGATGGGGTTCCCCCTGGATGATTCACCGCGAACCCTCGAACAAGGTCAGTTGTTCAGGTGGACAACATCCGATGAACACTTGAGCGAGTGGGTTTATAGCCTCCGTCTTGCAGATATCAATACAATGCAAGATATCCAAGAGAAAATCGTGGCCCCGGTAATAGCGCTTCTATTGGGTGAAAGCGTCATGGATGCCTTCGCTGGCGCAGCCCAAAGCGCTGTCCGCTACTGCGAAACCGGAAGCTCAACAGGACAATATCGTGTGGTGCAGTGAGTAATCTACCTTGGGGCAAACTACGATTTGCTTGGCACTTGCTAATTCACCAAAAGCCGAGGTTCGTGGTCTGTCCCTGACAAATCGAATAAGGTATGACTGCTTTTGGCCGATTTCTGCTTGTCGCGACCGGCTGAAACCGACCCAGAGTGTGTAAAAACGCTTCGCCAAAATTGCAGTGTGCGCGTCTACGTTAAATCTGAAATTTATCGGCACATCAGCAGATCTGGATTTTGCGTAGACGCGCGATTTCCAGCCCGGTTTTGAGTACCTGTCGTGCTGAAAAATGTTTTTACACAGCCTCGACCCAAAGCGGCCTGTTTTGACAGCCAAAAGCTGTCATTCAGATGTGTCTAAGAATTTGAGGGCGATTCAGTGTAGATTTCATGGGGCAGAGTAATGCTTTTGGCCTAGGTTTTGTGAAAGCGCTTAGAGCAGATTTTCAGTCAGAGTCAGAAGGGAAATTAAGTTTCTACGGAAGTCTCAGGTATTTCGAGTGTAAAGATACGGCTGTCTGAAATTTTGGAGATGACAATGCCCTTGTTAATTATGCTAATTTTATATTTAATAGTTTTAGGATTTCCGGGAGTGAGTGAGCTAATGAGTATTCATTGTTACGTCCCATACCATCTTCGCCGGCAAAATTCAGAGCTACCGCTTTACCTGAGTCTCTGCAAATCCATAGCGCACCTGAGTCTCCCTCCATTGTAAGTTCCTCTGCATTGCTGTCTTCTGCGAGTACTATTTTATAAGCGGTCATTCTCCTCTTGCCATCCCCAAAAGCGGAATAAGAAAGCATAAAATTTCCTGGTGTTAGATGGCTATCTACTACGCCGAAGGTTGTGCCGGTCGTGGCGCCAACTTTGAGTACTCGCATTCCTCCCCTTGGCTCTTCAACCCCGGTGATTTGCGCATTGATGCCCCAAGGGAAAGTTTTATATGTAACTCCCGGATCGAGTAGGCCGAATGCCGCATCATAACCAAGGTTGAGGCTTAAGTATCTTTCTAAGGTAGCGGTCTCTCTAAGTGGGTTAGTGCCTGCTAATGCCAATCCTGGTTGGATAATTGCATCACCAGGTTTGGCATTCACTGACCCACATAAGACGTGCCAGCAGCTCAGAAGTCCAATTCGCCCAGTTATATTGTCAATTACGATTGGGCCAACAGTTCCAGTTGTACCAAACGCTGCATTTCCCACGCTAATGCCGGGCTGGATATCGTTACAAAAATAGTCGGGTATGCTTTGAGTACTATAGTTGCCTTCTAGCACATCGCATCGAATTCCGTCGATTTTGCGCGGTAAAATGTAGTGTGTCTTAATCTCTGAAGGCGGCAACTTTTGACTGACATGAAACCGGATAGCGAAGGTCTTGAGCTGTATTCCGTTTTTCGAAGCAGGGCCATAGTCTACTCCGGTGATCATTGGATATTGGCTTGTTAGTCTTGTTGCCTTCGAAAGTGCGATATGGCGTTTATCATTTTTCATGGATTCATGTCCCCTTGACAGACATTATAAATGTACTTGACTGTGGCAGACCTGCTCGCGTTTTTGCAGTGTAGTCAAGTCACCTCATCTGTAAACCTAAGGAAGGAAAATATGAAGCGTAACTCTTTATGCCTTATTGCTATTTCTTTAATGGTTTTTATGCCGGGCGTCGTTTTCGCATCAAGCGGTGACACTAGAGTGACAACGGAATGGGCTGCGCGATGCCCTCATGCGCCGAATATACCCAGTCCTCAGGCAGTCGGAGCAGCACTCGTTGCGATTATGGCCCCAGTAGCGGTATCAGCTGCAATTGATGCTGCTGGTTCTGCTATAGAAGCATCAGCACAAGAGAGTACCGTTACACGCGTAGCTAAAACTTCTTATTCAAATTTTTATGAAGTAACGAAAGTGGCATTGACATCATTAAAGCGCAGTTGCTTAATTGTTACGCAGGCATCATATGATGATTCTGGGTTATTAGTAAGGAAATATTTAACTTCCGAAATTTCTATACAAAAAATTAAGGAATATCCGCTCTACAGGCTGGTTCCTGTTTACTTGGAAGTTTCGGAATTTGAAGATTCCAGTTTTTGGTCTCGTGAGCGTAGAGTAGACTTAAATGTGTCACTCAAGGGGGTAGGAGAAGAAAAACCTTTCGCCTCATCAGTGATCTCTTTCTACGGTGTGAAGCCAGGCCTGGTACTTAAAGATAACGATGCGAGATTGGTTCTTGCTGCGGGGGATGCATTTACTCTGCCGGTACTATCTGATGTTGATAGAGTTAAGGCTAAATTTGCGCCGAATGCCAGGAATCTCGTTCTTGCTATGAAATATAAAGAGAGCGGGGCGGTAACAGATGACTATAAAATTGAACCAGATCAGGTCTCGATTTTCGCGGATAAAAGTCTACGTAAAGCCGTTTATGGCTACTGTAAGAGCCTTAAAGACGGAGTTAATGATAGTATCTGCGTAAATTGGTGGGAAAAAGGAGAGGATCGATTAGTATTGCAACAAAAAATGTCTGATGCGGAAAATAATCCATTGCTTATCCAAGAAAGAAAGAGTTGGGCGCAGGAAATATGCCCAAATTATAATAAAAATGTTGGGCTGATTAGCTGTCCTAATGCAAGTGGGCGTGCTGATGCGGGGGTTTTTGCAACTAACGTTACACTTGTAATTGTTAGGGACTCTAATAAGTATGGGCTGGCATTGGCTAGCGTATTGTCTAAGTCGTCCCCTAAAATTGGGGAGCTTTCGTCCAAGTATTTGCCGGAAAATCAAAGGGCGCAGGAAAAAATAAGTGAAGAAACGCTTCGAACAAATAATCAAAAAATATATATTGCTCTGAAGCAAGAGAGCTTGGCTCAAACCTTGTTGGATGAAGTGCAAAGTTCGGAATCACCTTCTGCTTCAGATATTAAAAAAGCAGAATTGGATTTGCTAATAGCAATGACGAAAACTAATGATGCATACGTCGCTGCCGGAAAATTGCCTCCTCACACGTCGCTATAAAAATTGCGGCGAGTTATGGCTTTCTCTTTAGGTGGCTTAGCAATGCTCCGGTTGTTAATTGACTAATCGTAATCTGCATTGCGCGCGATAAAGTCGACCGAATAGCACAGGTAAGAGGCTCATCGACGCAGGGTATTCAGTCTGAAAGGCTTAATGCCCTCCTTATTTGTGCCCTCGCGACATCTTAGTTCGCCAGAGATGCTCAGCGTTCGTTTCTGGCTGATTTCTGCCCGTCGTCAGAGGCAACAAGCGACCCAAGTTGCCAACCGCTATTGGCAGCAAACAGCCAAAGGCGGACGATTTAAGGAGGCGGCGCCATAATTACCCCTCCACGATAACGTCCCCCCCAGAATCCGACGCCAAAAACAAATACTAAAATCCTATTTTGCTCCGTCACGTCAAGTCCTTTTATCTCAACTACGTGTTGATTATTTGGTTTGTGAATTACAGGTGCATAATTACACCTCATTTAACCAAAGCACCTGAGGGGGCAGACCAGAAATTGTGATTCCAAAGGCAGCATTAAGACTTGGAATTAATAGTATTAACTTGAATTTAATGGCTGCCATTTTCACTATTTTATATTGGTGACCTGTTCGACTTCTCTCTTTAGTTCGGATGACCAAGGGCACCAAAAAAAATTGGGTAGAGTGCTTCCGCCTATTTCGTCTAAATGCTTTTCTACGTAGGTTACATTAGCGTCACATACCTCAATCTGCATCTCAAAAAAACTGACGCTGTGTGGTTCGAGATGAAATGTCCAATTTGGGTTGTATGGTGTGCGCCCCGAAATTATTTTTCCTTGTACATGCCTTTTCGCGCTTAAAGGATCGCCTAGTATTCTTCTGGCTTCGTCAATTTTTGATTGCTCTGTTAACTCGAAGATGAATTCATTTACATCTCCATTTGGAGATGTTTGCTCAAATGCGAAGTATGCTCTCATGCGACTCTCCATGAAAATACTAGCCTAGCAATATGCTTCAGCAGTGCCTGGTTAGAGCCATCCACTGCAATCGGGAGAATAGAATTTTGACCATGGATGGCGGCTATTGATCGGCGGACTTTTTCTATAAGGCTTAGTCCGGTAAGTAGTCGGGAGGGTACTGCTGTGATCGGTGGGCTGTTTTTTGACACTCGATGTTTTAGACATAGGTGCCTCTTCCCTAACGTCGCGGCCTTGGCGCTACCCTTTGACAACGTAGATGCACGAGGCCTAACACTAACAGGCAGCATAGATACCGTTTAATTTAGCAGAGAGTGGCGCGAGGTGGGAATCATCTGTGACACATGATTCATCGCTCTCAGAATGTGAGATGACTACGAAACTAGGGGCGATTCATGTCTTGGGCTACCTTCATCCGCCACGCAGTGACATACCCCATCGGCGATATCCCCATTATCTGAGTGAAGTAGCCAGAGAATTTCGACCTGGACATGTTCGCCAAGCTCGCCAGTTTCTCTACGCTCCATAGGGCATAGGGCATAGGGCATAGGGCATAGGGCACGGCATGGATTCTGTTGAATACCTCACCAAGACGACCATCCTGTAGGGCATAGAGCAAGCCACTGGATATCAGTCCATCCGCGACGGCACGTCGAACTATCAGAACAAAAATGTACTCAAGCAGCAGGTTCAGCGCTTTGGTTCTACCCGCACTTTGCTCCTGAAATTCAGCGAGCAGAGCGCCAATCACTGGACTGACATTTTCCAGCTCGCTGAAGGGGAAAATCAGTGTTTCTTTGAGTCCGAGAGGGAAGGGTTGAAGCGTGTTCCTCCCAAATTGATATGAAGCACAAATCAGTTCCGCTCCCTCAACCGTACTGGCGCGTAAGTGGTAACGGCAGCTGCTCGGACAGAACAGTACGCTCGGTTCAGTGATCGAGATCTTTGGCAACCCCGGCTGGACCATGTCGATACCGCCCTCACTGATGACATGGATGATGTCGGTCTATGCCGATCACCTTAACCCCGGCTTTCGCCAATTGATAAACAGTCGCGGCGCCCATCGCACCCAATCTGAGAACCGCTACTTCGCACCGCTCCATCCCTGCCTTCCTTGAAAATGGGTTAGCTCTTTGTGAAAGCATCTAGCCCCGTGAGGCCACTCTGAATGCACCTAGTCTATGCCTTCGGTAGCGTTCGACAATCCAGTCCCATTCTGCATTGAGGAACGTGGATAAGGAGGACGATCTTCAGCATGTAAGGTAGCTTGTCAAAAACGTGCAGGTTCAACTGATAGGGATATAGGTCGCTGATGCAATCACTACAAAAAACCAACCAACGTATTCAGCGTACCTTCCGCAATTTATCTCAGGAAGAGATCGCGGACATTGAGCAGGCATCACTGCTGTCGCGATTGGGTTGGGCAAAAGATGTTGGCTGGGAAGCGCTGCTTGAGTCGCAGCGTATTCTGATTGTTTCGGAAGCCGGCGCCGGAAAAACTTATGAGTGTCAAACACAGCAGCAAGCATTGTGGGACCAGGGCGAGCCTGCGTTTTTTCTGGAGCTATCGCAGCTCGCAACAACCAACCTACTGGACCTATTGTCACGAGAAGAAGAGGAGCGGTTTGAGGCTTGGCTGGCTTCTCAATCCGAAATCGCCACGTTTTTTCTAGACTCGGTTGATGAGTTAAAGCTGACCCTCGGTTCTTTTGAGGGGGCTCTGAAGCGTTTGGGTAAGGCCATTGGCAGTCAGCTCGGAAGGGTGCGCATCGTAATAACAACCCGTCCAATCGCTGTAGATCAGACACTGATCCAGCGCCATTTACCAGTGCCGGTTCAGATTGAGCTGGCACCAAGCAGGGATGATTTTGCAGACATCGCGACAGGGCGTGTGCGGCGTGATTCCGCGAAGAAGGAGGACGTACCTCCGGTATGGCGTAACGTCGCGTTAATGCCGTTGTCCGACCGGCAGATTAGAGAAATGGCGGTCATTGAGGGTGTCGACGATGCTGATGCCTTACTTGCGGATATACGGAAGCGGAACGCTGAAGATTTTGCGCGGCGACCGCAAGACCTTGTCGAGCTTTGCTCTGATTGGCGCGAGCACCGCCGCATTCGCACCCATCGAGAGCAGGTGGAGCACAATATCCGCGTCAAGCTCAAGCCGCGTTCTGATCGTGGTGAGCCCGCACAACTCTCACCCGACAAAGCATTAGAGGGCGCAAGCCGGCTTGCGCTCGCTGCGCTGCTCACCCGGAAGTTGACCATACGCCTCAGTGTGGAGGCAGATCGTGGCGGTGAGCCTGGTGGAGCGCTAGATCCCGAAGTGCTGCTACATGATTGGACACCGCAGGAGCGAGAGACATTGCTGGAGCGTGCTCTGTTCGGATTTGCGAGTTACGGGCGAGTCCGATTCCATCACCGCTCGGTACTTGAATTTCTTGCGGCACAGTATCTTGACCATCGATTGAGCCAGGGCATGCCGATCAAGGCGGTGAAGCGACTGCTCTTCGCTGAGACTCAACAAAACGATAAGGTCATTCGGCCGACTATGCGCCCGGTCGCCGCATGGCTAGCTGCATCACAGCCTACTATTTTTTCCGAAGTTCGTGATCGCGAGCCCAACGTCCTACTGGACCACGCTGATCCAGAATCGCTCACGCTTTCTCAGCGCCAGGACGCATTGCGAGCCTATGTGAGGCATTACGGATCTGGAGGATGGCGTGGGCTGCAAGCTCCGCAGGTACAGATCCATCGTTTTGCTACACCTGACTTGGAGGAACAAGTTTTACAGCTGTGGGGGGAGGGCATTGAGAATCAGGAAGTCCGTGAGCTATTGCTCGATCTAATTGGCGCAGGGCCAATGCCAGCGTGTGCAGATATTGCTTATTCAGTCGCACTCGATGAATCAGCTAGGGAGGGGGAGCGTCTAGATGCGATTACGGCACTTGCTCGTCTTGGCGACTCTCGGGTCGAGTTACTCACACAGTCGATGGAGGAGGCGCAAGCCCCCTGGCCTGATTCAGTGGTTCGTGGAGCGGTCGTTCGATTGCTCCCTCTGTTTTTTACGCCTGATCGACTCTGTGGAATCTTGAGGGGCCTTTCAGAGTCATCAAGTACGGATTTTGAGCAAGGGTGGTCGCTACCGTACAGCATTGCAGAACTTGAATTCCCTCCGGGTTTTTTGGAGACGTTGCGCGAAGGTTTGACCGACCTGGTCACAGAGGAATTGGCTTGGGTGGGTGAGTGGCCGCATCTCGTCAGTAAGCGTTCACATTTGATATCGATGCTTGCTGCGGTTTGCTTAAAACTTATTCGCGGGGACGATTTTCGGTTAGAAGTTCTCCGCTCTTCGACGATTGCGTTGCGTCTCCAGCCTAATGATCATAGCCACGACGAGCCAATGGAGAGCCTACGAAAAGCGCTTGCGGAATTGGGCGCAATGCAGCGCGAGGCGATTTTCTGGGCTGACGATAAGTTCAATGAAAGCCTGCACCCGAGAGCGGACTCCTGGGAGCGTTTTTTTCATGCTTCATTCAACGGTCCCCTCCATTTAAATTACGAACAAGATGCAGCTTGGGTTCGCCGCATTTTGGCTGACTGTAATCGCCCGTTGCCTGAGCGCGCAATGATGCTCCATGCCTCAATGCGTGGCATGTGGGATGGTGCCGGCGATTCTCGAAATCATATCGAAGGACTGAAGCAGTATGTTGCCGATGAGCCTGTGCTGATTGCCATGATCGACCTGTTTCTCGCTCCGGCGGAGATCGATCCGAAGATGGTCGCGATAGAGGCACGCAGAGATCTGCAACGCAAAGCCGCGGAAGAGCGTCAAGCAGCGCAGCATGCAGCTTGGGTGGCATTCTGGTGTGAGGTTGCCGAACGTCCTGAGGACGCCTTCAAACCCGAACGCGAAGGCAATACTGCTTGGAATTTGTGGCAGGCAATGCAACGTTCCGGAAACAAAAGCCGTGCCTCCGGTTGGGATCGTCGTTTTATCGAGGACCACTTTGGTAAAGAGACCGCCGACCGACTGCGTGACAGCATGCGCTCTATGTGGCGCGGGGATCATCCGACACTTCGTTACGAGAGACCTGCGGACAAGAAAGGTACATTTCTTATTAAATGGCAGCTCGGATTGGCTGCGATAGCCGCCGAAGCTGAAGACCCTGATTGGGTGCGAAAACTTTCCGTCGATGAGGCTAAATTAGCCACACGCTACGCGCGAATTGAGTGCAGCGGTTTTCCAGCATGGTTTGAGTCCCTTGCGCGGGAGTTTCCCGCTGCGGTCGAAGAGACACTTGGTCCCGACTTGTCTGCTGAACTCAATGAAGTCGCTAAGACGAATTCGTTCGTCATGCTACTTCAGGACGTAGGCTATGCCTCGGATGTTGTCGCGCAATTGTTCGTGCCTCGATTGATCACTTGGCTTGATGCTTATGTCGACAATCCTTGTCATACCGAAGACGTGGAAGCCGCGCTAGGTCGACTTGAGCGAGTATTAAAAATTCTCCTCCAGCACGGCGGCGAAGCAGTGCGTAACAGGATTCGCACATTGGCTGTGAATCAACTGACCGTTTCCGACAACGGGCCATTTACCCAGGTTTGGCTCACTACATTGATGCGTCTTGATCCCGTGGCTGGGGTGGAAGCCTTGGAGCTATTGCTGGCTCCGCTTGAGCCCATGCCAACTGGTTTCGCTATCAACGCTTTCAGTACCTTGTTTGGAGACCGCTTCTCTACCCTGCGGGTCGATTTACGGACATCTGGCTTCACTCCCCAGTTGCTCCTCAGGCTCCTCCGACTTGCATATCAGTATGTTCGTCCTTGCGACGACATTACTCATGTGGGGACCTATTCACCTGGTCCTAGAGACGAGGCGCAAAACGCACGAAATGCGCTCCTCACTGCAATTCTCGATATTCAAGGTGATGAGGCATGGAGGGTCAAACTGGAGATGCTTGAAGATCCATTATTTGCCCATTTCCGTGATCGTCTCGCGCTCCTTGCTCGCGAAAAATCGGCTGAAGAAGTTGATGGTGCGGTGCTCAACGAGTCAGAGGTGGCGATTCTCAATAGATACGGTGAGGCACCACCGACCACCAGCGACGACATGTTCGCCGTACTTGTCGACCGGTTCGAGGATCTCGATGATTTGATGCTTCAGGATGTCACGCCACGCGATGCTTGGGTTTTGATCCGTGAGGAAAAAGTGATGCGCCGTGAGATTGCTAGGGTGTTACGAGGCGCATCCAATCATGTCTACACGGTCGACCAAGAAGCGGTCACTGCTGACGAAAAGGAAACGGACATCCGCATGCGAGCGCAGTCGGGGCAGCAAGCCACGGTTGAACTCAAGCTTGGCGAAAATTGGTCAGGTCGTGTACTGCGTGACACGATAAAAAACCAACTCGTTACTCGATATATGGCAGCGGAGAGCTGTCGTTCCGGCTGCCTTTTGGTGACTGTTACGGGCGCACGCACATGGGTGCACCCCGACACGGGCAAATCAATTGATACTGCGGGGCTGCGAGAGCTGCTTGAAACCGAAGCATCCCGAGTTGTTAGCGAAATGGGCAACAGTCTCAGGTTGCTGGTTAAGGTGCTTGATCTCCGACCACGACTCTCTACCGGCTCAGGCGGAGTGGTTAGCAACGGTTAGCGATGACGTTTTCCGATGGGGCCTTGCCGAGTGGCAGTATCTAGAGCAGTCGGAGGCTGCTCATTTATTCTGAGCTATCGATAAGCGTTCATTTGGACTTCAACTGACTTCTAGCGGGATCGAAAAGTATCAGGCTGCGCATCACGCATGGGCACAAGCGCAAGCGGAAACTAAAAAGGTGTTAGGTCCAGAGCTAGCCTCGCAGCTGATTTCTACAGTGGGCGGCGTCTACGATTTATTGGAGGAACGCTCCACCTAGTTTCTTAGGTGTTCTGTTCTCCCATGGATTCTGTGACCCAGTGGAGAAAGAGTAATTGCTAGGCAACCTGGCTTTTACAACTCATCGGTAAGCAGGTCGATACGGGCAACAGACTGCTAACCGATGAGATCCACGCGATTAAGCAATTAATGAGGACTCGATGATGACCGTCGTCAATGCCCCCATAGCAACGGCTGCTGGCAGTTCCGACGCGTTGCAGTTGCACAACCACCTGTGCTTTGCCCTGTATTCGGCCTCGCTCAAGATGACCAAGGTCTACAAACCTTTCCTTCAGGGGCTGGGGCTTACCTACCCTCAATACTTGGCGATGATTGTGTTGTGGGAACAGGATGGGAATACCGTTGGGGACATCAGTGCGCGTCTGTTGACTGACCCCGGCTCGCTCACACCATTACTCCAACGCTTGGAGGCCGAAGGTTTGCTCCGTCGTACCCGCAGCAAGGAAGACGAGCGTGTGGTGCGGTTGTACCTGATGGGACAAGGTAAAGCCCTGCGACAAAAGGCTCAGGACATTCCGCAGAACATCCTTGTGGCAAGCGGCATCAGCCTAGGGCAATTGCAGAGCATGCAGCAGGATCTAAACAATCTGCGCGGCAATCTGCACGATAGCCTTTGATGGGTTTAAAAGGGGCGGCACATCACCAAAGTAGCCCGAGGTGGATAACTTCGAGCGCGCAGCGGTCGCTTGAGAAATTAAGCTAATTGAATAACTAGTTTCTATTGAGGCTTCGAGGGCGAGTCGCTGTCATTTGAGTTCGGAGTTGACTCGCCTGTACCACCAAAAGCGAAGGGACGACTCCGGCCAAATTGAGCCGCAATCTTCATAAAGATTTTGCTGAATTTAGCATCTACCAGCGCTTTTTCTTCCTGACTCAACGCCTCATATTGCGCGCGCAATGCACCTTTTTGAAACGACAGGCGTTCCTTCCCCAACGCTTTTATTTCCATCAGGTGCTCGATGCCAGACAGTCCTTGTTCGGATTCGCCGTGATCGGAGGTGATTTTAGTCATGGGGACGCCCATTGATATTGATCTGATACGGCACCGTCGACGTAACGACCGAATCCATAGAATAGTGCATTCTCACTTGGTACGGCATCGCGAGGTGACGGCGAGAAAAGCCTTCTTTCAGAAGGAAGGCGACCAGGGGCGTGGGTCTGGAAGCGATCATCACAAGGTCGGCGTGCCAGCGAGACTACGTAATACATCATGCGCGAGGCGATTGCGCAGTGGCCGGGCTCGAACCAAACAATCGGAGAACCGCATGACCATTTTTTCTTTCCGGGCTGAGTGCCAAGATGATGTCGACGCTTTCATTGAGGCTGCGACTTCAGCTGAGATCGAGATGCTGACTCACGCATACCCAGATAAAGCTTTTCCAGACGTCGATGTGGAAATCACAACCGAAGCGACCAAGGAGGTCTTGATGAAGCTGATCCGCATCTCAGACGAGGCACATATCATGCGCCAAACATTGCGAGCCGTTCCATTGAAGGAAAACTCACTAACGCGTGATCTTCGGGTGAAGTGAACGCGCGAAATCGGCCTCGCCGAGATCTGTCATAGTTAATGCTGTCTGCTATCAGGGAGAAGCTCGCATGCTATCGATTTTGTATCCTAAAGTGCCTTGGATTGTACGGCAGTTGACGATAGGACTAATGCCTTTCACTGCAAAAGCAGATTCAATTCCAAAGTTGATTGTAAAGACCACGAAAGAAACTATTCTCGCGGCGAAGGTGAGGAAGAGTTTTTCGATATACCTCATTCCATATGACGGTGACGGATTTAAGTCATTAGGTTTTTTTGCAGCATTTTTCGATGATGGTCAGCATCCGCTGGTTGTCGGCGGTGCATTTATAAAGCAGTTTCACGCTAGGGAACTAGCAAAGCTATTTCTGTCACCCCAGGTGGATGTGCATTTCTTTGACGAGCTTGGACGAGAACTGCTTGGGTACCGCGCCGAGTTTAAGTCTACAAAAAAACATCGCGATATGCTTATGGGAGCGGTATTTCCAAGGTTGGAAGATATACATCAAGGTCGCGTGATGAATGCAATATCAGAATGGTTTCAATGCAGCGGTCCTAAAGATGATGCTGAGGCGATTAAGGTAAATCTAGAATACTCAGTAATACCAGAAGATATGGTCATTATTGATATGCTTCCTGAAAACCACGCATTTCATGGTAGCAAAGGATACAGTTTCGTTACGCTGGAGCGTGAGGAACCTGGGAGCTTCCAAGAAAAAGAAATCGTCGATCTCTTACAGCGGACCTTCAAAGATAATGATATTTATCTTTCCCCGCTTCGTACCTACGATGACGAAGAGATAGCTGATATTTTAGTTGTTTCAGAATCAAGCATATTGGTAGTGCAGGCCAAGGATAGTCCCAATGTTGAGCGAATCCTGAACAATACCATTGAGCGAAAGAGGAAAACCACGAACGGAGCCTTGAAAAAAGGACTGTCCCAAGTGAAAGGTGCGATTAGCTATATTAAACGTACCTCCCCGATGAAAATAAATTTGAATGAGCGGGAAGTTGATATTAGCTGGGAGGGGAAGAAACTGTATGCTCTGATTGTCGTTAAAGAATTGTTTAGTGATGACTATTATGAGTATACGCCGCCCATGTTGGAACTGTATGAGGCAACAGGCGTTCCCTGCATCACATTATCCTACAACGAGCTTCACCAGTACACTCGTCATCTTAAGGGAGAGGTAGCGTTTATGGAGGCATTCATGAAAGTCTTTAATCATGGATTGGAAACAGGCACGTTCCCACGGTTGCGTGTTCATGCGCCCGGTGCAATGGGCAACTGAAGTTTTCTTTGGTTTTTCAATTTAGTAGGAGCTAAAAATTGATGTATTTAACAGAAGGCGAGTTTGGTGAATCTCTGGGTGTCCCCCTGAGCGGCTACCCACAGGGTGAAGATTTAAAGCTGCATTTCCCGACTCAGGGATTCAGTGGGGGACGTCTACAGTTGGCGGAAATAATGCTTCGTGAGCTTGATGAAGAGCTGGATTTTTTAGATGCTGGGTTGTATGAAAATAGACTAAAAAGTCAAAATTGGACGATAGAACGGCAATATCTAGCTTCTAGTGATTTCCAGGCGCGTGTTGGTGGCAAGGCTGGGCGATACCAAATACAGATGTCTATTGGCGTAGCCTTGATCGCGCTTTCTACAAGTGTTGAGTTGTGTGCGCTTCAGGAAAATAGCCAGACTTCTGAGTTAGCTACTCAGTATTCTGAGGGTGAATCCTCGATTGAGAGTCTGTTTCCCGGAGTGACCGCGCCGGAGCAGATAGGGTTGGAGGCGCTTGGGCTCGCTCAAGATGTATGTTTACTGCTTTACTTTCATGAATTAGCCCATGCAATATATGGCCATTGTGATTATATAGTTTATAATCGCAACGCTAGTAGCGATGAGCGTAGAGCGCTTGAGTTTGATGCCGATTTTAATGCGGGCACGATGTTTGGGCTCTGGGTGAAAAGTCTTCCTGCTGAACATAGAAAGCCCAAGGGTTATGAGGACTTTTTGGGACGTCTTATCAGAGCTTCATTTCTATTGAGCACGATATTGAAGGCTGTTTCTGGACAATCAACAAATTATCATCTTCCCACGAATAGAATGATTGCGTTCCTGTCCGGTGGAGCATTAGCTTTTGACCGTACAGATAAATCGCCAAAATTTAGCAGTGATAGTGAAGGCGATAGCTACTGGGATGACAAGGTTTTAACCCATACAGCATCTATTAAAGCCGCTTTAGGGCGGTCCTCGCTTAAATATTTCATGGGGACCGAACGCGACATTAAAATCGATTACGATGAGATTTCTAGCGTGACATATGCTGCCAGGGACACTTTAAAAGATGGTCCTCTAGTGAACTTCCGGTTGAACGTCTAACGACCGCCACTGTTAGAGCCACATAATCAGTGGCTCTAACTATTATCTTTGATCAACAGTATGGCAGTCTCTGGACAGCTTTTTTAACACTCGATCCATGCCTTGAACGGTCATCTCGACTCCAGCTGCGGACCTATTGTACTCCGTAGCCTTTCTGATGGCGGCCAAGCGATACGGTGATGAGTCAGGACTACCCACGTATGGATAATGGGCAATATGGTTCAAAAGGTACGCTCGAACAGCACGTATACCCGCTTTGTCTAGTACGAACAGCTCGATAGCCTTTAGACGTTTTCTATTGAGATTGGTTTTGATCCGGTCGGCGTGCTGCCACGCAAACTCAAACATAGCTGCTTCCTGCTCCCTGGCGTCAATAGTCATGACCGCGGCCTCGACGTTCGTCACTCCCAAGCGGTTGCTCAAGTTTTTATGTCTTCCAGATAACGAGGACTCGGTGAACCCAAGCTTATAGATATCAACGTAGTTAGTTCGAAAGACGTAAATGAAGCCCAGTTTTGGACCCGGCCGGAAGATCGAATCGTTGCTGCCGACATCTGGAGTGAGCATTTATTGGCCTAAGGTTTGGGATGAAGTCACGTCACTAGAGAGCCAAGGGAGCCTAAAGGTAGGGAAGGGGCGTGAGTGCCACGAGGTCCGCCGTTGTCATTGCAAAGGGCCATCATTCCGTTGAGAATGGACGCTTTTGGACGAAGTGCTCATGACGGATGATGAAAAGCTCAGGCAATCATTAAAACTGAAATTCGGCCTGGCGCCTCCTGAGCCAACCGCTAGCCAGCTCTACAGCATTAAGCGAGCGATTCAGCGCATAAAGGATACTGGCCAGCATCCGACTCATTCAGATTGGGAAAACGCCGTACAGGAACATTGCCCAAGTGCAGGTGGGGCTGCCTACGGTGGAGTGGACAATTCGGATCTCAACGCACTGCTAAAACTAGCCATTGCCAGCGCAAGGAAAAGTTGATTTTGACACACATTGAGCTTCAATCTTTCAAAGACCTGATCCAGCACTTGTTCAAGCCGTTTTTCTGGCAGCCGACAGACACAGAGCTGGAGAAGCTTGCGAGCGATTTCAATAAAAAACTCCCTGGGACTTACGAAGCCGCGTTCAAAATTTTTGTCGAGCACTTTCCTGCCACTCTTTTCAATGGTATGGAAGGTCTTGATAACTCTGATTTAAAAGCTTTGTTAGCAATGGCCATTTCGAGTGCCAAGAGTACTAAGAAATGACTGCCGAGCAGGATGTTGTTAAAGCCAAAGAAAAAATTGCAGAGCTAAAATCAAGCGCTATGGACGCCTTGAATTTTCTCTTTTGCATGCAAGATGTTAGTGAAATACAAAAGCGATCTGCCGTTCTTGATTATCAGCGTAAAGCTACGACATATTTTAACTACGCAGAAGAGTTCGTAGGAAATAGCGATTTGCTGGGTGCTCGACAGAGTCGTTTTTGGGCCCAGGGTTTTGCGGAAGACTGCTTCGCCATTCTTGAGTTAATACCTCAGCACTTCGAGCTGCTGCGTTTAGAGTTTGAAAAGCTAGGACTCAGTCCTACCGTAAGCTGTGAGCCAGCACCTAATGCCTTTGCTAACATGCAACGTATGGTGGTCTCGTACCTGCCTGGTCAGAAGGCAGCAATGTATACAACGTTTAAAGACTCTAAACTTCCTGTTTACGGATTTGAAAATAAGGCGAAAGATTTTATGAATGCCGACAAAAAATGGTCGTTTATCAGCGGTGTGGCATTTCTTATTGTGTTGTTGATAATCGCTTTGGTAAAACCGGATCCAAGTAAGTTTCAATACACAGTGTTTCGCACGGTATTGTCTTTGGCTGGAGCGGGGATTGGAGCAGTTTTACCAGGGTTTTTACTGGTAAATGTTAAAAATTGGATCAGGGCTGGCGGTGCGTTTGCAATTTTTGTTCTTGTGTATTTTTGGAATCCTGCTGCTTTGGTGTAAAGCAGATCTATCGAGTACTCGTCTCAATTCTGGCTGATTTTATAAAAATATATTCTCAGCCAGAAAAGACTTCCGCCAAAACTCTTGCCTGCAATGGCAAAATATTCATGCTATTTTTATATTGCGGTTGGGCCAGCCGGCGGAGTGCTTGGGGGTAGGCTCCATCCGTTGCGTTCACATGAAGCAGTAAGTTGTGTTGAGCTATGCCAGTAGCATCAAACAGCACATCCAAACTTAAGACTCCAGAGCTTCGTGCGATAACTCTCCATAGGAAACGGGGCAAGTCTAGATGCAGTGATGGAGTTGGGTCTAAGCCAGCAGCAATATATTCGGAGCGGACAGATTTCTTATAGTCATTTACCGTCGTTAGATATATGTCCCATTCCGCACGTTGTAATGGTATATCCCAGCAATCTTTTTCAATTTCGCTTTCGACAGTGGCGACCAATGCTGTGTCTAGAGCGGCCATCGCGTCGTGGATCAGAGAGAATGGAATCCTTATCTTGTGATAAAGAGGCAATAAGAGAAAGTCTGGCATGGCGAATGTAGTTTCAGACCAGGAGCTTTGCAGTCCTTTCTCTTTAAACTCTAAGCCCATCTGAAGAGGTGATGGTAGGTTTTGCCACGTCATGCGAGAAAATGGCCCGGTCTGGTCATCATGTACATAGAATTTATCGATTCTAGCTGCGCGGAGTTTGAACGACATTTCCTCATAAAATTCGATATCTTTTTCGGATAACGAAAAACCAGTTACCGCTACCGAATGAGGGCCAATAAGTTTCTCCTCGCCATCGTCAAAGCTACTGACTTGGCAAGATAGAATTGAGGGGATTCTCCCTCGTAGATAGGCATAAATTACGCTATTCAGGCCGTAGGGCTGTCCTGCACGAACGACATAAGGTTCTAAGTCAACACGCTTGATCGCGTGAGCCATTTGTTTGGCGGTCAGTCCATTATTGGGGAACGTACGTGCGCCAGCAGACAATAGGTTTTCAGGCATCTGATCACCTGCCCAACTGGTGATCGCTACGGGGGCAGGAATCGGGTGCTGAAAGAGCTTTCCAGTCCCATGTAAGCATGTCCATAACGCACTCGTCGCACATGCGGCTACGACGGTATCTTGTTCCTGGTAAGCCAAGCTGGTGACTTCCAACTCAATGCCGAAGAGGTTTACGGGATAAGCGCGCAGACTTGGAAACTGTCTTCTTCCACCATCAGTGCCATAGGTCTTCAAGCAGGTTCTGCCGATAATAGTAATCGGCAACGGTTTGACGACTATAAAGCCTAAGTAATTCTCTTGGAGTTCTGAGTCCGAGTCGCTTTTTGGAGTGCTAGCTATTTTTGATTCAAACTCGACATTTTTAAATTCAAGGCTGAAGAAGTGTAATCTTCTAGTACGACGTGGGTAGTCAGTGAAACACCTATCGTAGTAGGCGGCATAATCTTCAAGGTAGTCACGGTCAATGTAATCATTTTCTATGACGATTGTTTTTGCGCCAATCTCTACAAGATATTGATCGAAATAATGCTTATGCCGTTTTGCGACAATTGTTTCGATGCTGGTGTATTTTGATTCGTTGACTAGACAGTTAAGAAGGTTGTCAGAAGTATAGGGGAGCAACTCGAAGCTCAACGCTAAATCTCCTGATGTTAGAAAGTGCTCATTGGCCTGTTTAAAGATTCTTGCGGGACAATACGACTTTCGTCCAGCGCGGCAAGAGACTTCATGGTTTTTTCAATAGCCCTGCGAATAGTATCGTTGGCTTCATCAAATGCTTTCCACTCCCCATTTGAACTAGGGACTTTTTGCACTGGTGGTAGTGTGCCTTTAACAATACTTAATTTACTATTGGCCGTTGCCATGGCATTTTGCTCATGTAGGACGAGTTATTACTTATTCTAAAGTGTTAAGTGTTTGATGTCAATTTAGTGGCTATTTACGCTCCAGATGGTAGCAGCCCGAGGACCTGGCAGATGAGGATTTGGCAGGCCGGTATCGGAGCGCAGGCCCGTGATTGCCGCCGTCTGGCCGTGGCTTCACCAATCAGCTTCATCATTGGCGGAGCTAACCATCACCACCACCGCGACATCCACCGCAATAACCCACCCCCTGGATCCTCCCGCCCAAGCGGGTTAGTGCAAACGCGAAATCAAGACGAAGCGCCGTCCATCCTGTTAATGAACTCGGCAACGCTCTCGTCTGGCGCAGTAATTAACTCGTTCACTCGACCTTGGTGCGCCAACATTAATATGCGTCCGGAGTCGATGTAGTGTTTATACGTCGTATCGAGGTCTTCGTGTCCGAGCTGACTGACCAAAACTTGAGCAACCGCCGCATACATAGCCGAAGCCTTGTCCGTGAGGATATCCTCTTTAAAGAACTTTATAAGGTACATGGTCGGCCACCAAGCTCGACTGCTGTAAAAGACCACTGAACTTCTGAATGTAGGGTCAGATTTCATTGCTTTCTTTTTGGCATCTGTACCACGATTAGATGCCATTTTCGGTATAACTGGTTCCCCTTGACTATTTAAGAATAGAATCGAAGGAGGGCATGGCTTACCATATTTCTTTTTGTATTTTTCTTTTCTCTCGCTATAGTAAGGAATGATATATCCCACCTCCAGTTCTCGCAGGTCGCCAGTGTTAATAATTATCGTCCTGCTTTTATTGCCTTTACTATGTTCAACGTTATAAAATACAGTCGGTAACGTTGAGTTCATCTCTGAAAAAGGCATGATGTGCTTGTTGTCGCCGTTCCCGATATAAGGGAATTCACAAAGGTCCATCGGTCGCATCGCGGTTCCAAGTGCAAGCTTGAACATCGCCGCATAAACAGGGTCGTAGAAACTGGCAAGATAGGTATGGATCTCGTTTTTGGTTATGAGCGAGTTCTGTGTCTTTTGTCGACGCTCCCTATCTAGAACTTGAATATTCTTGCTATCGATAGTTGTCCTTGCTTTCGCCTTGATATAGTTGAGCATCCTTTTATTTTTAAAGTTGGCGACCCAAGTTTTGAGAACTACGTTGACGTTTGTGACGTAGCCCGAGGCGATGAGCCATCTAAAATATACGAGAAGAACTTTAGCCTCTTCAAAGATTGTTTCTGAAGATGGGCGCGGGTTTTGTTTCTTCTCTCGCTCTACTTGACGAGCCACTTGCCAGTTTCGAATATCTTTGTTGGTCGCCAATGCATGGTAGCGGCCTACGTGGATGCCTTGGAATTTTTCCAGTGTGGACAAGTAACGATAAAACATTGATATGATGTTTGAATATCGAGATGACGTGGGAATTGAGCTTCTAGTGTGGGAATATAGGAATAAATTCGGGTGGCTCAGTAATATATTCTTGTTGTCACTTTGTGCGATAAGAATGTAATGCTTAACACTCATGCCAAGGTCATGAGAGTAGTATTCGATTTCTCTCCTGTTTATGACTAGCATCAGTCGCCCTGCCTGATTTTAAAAATGCATATTTCATCAATGGCTGGGTCCATCGTTACAGTGTGGGCTTGATCGGCTGCCTTTGCTTCAAAATCGGGTACGTTCCGAAAGTGGAACGCCCGTTGAGCCTTGACGACACCCTGTGATTCGCAATAGGGGGTATGAATTTTAATTGAAGAAGTATTACTTAATTTGCTTATGAAGACTTTTAGTTCGGCACGTGTATAAATCGGGAGGCGTATGATTATGTGCTGAGTGTCTGACTTTGCGATATATTCGTCCGCAAACGCCTGAAAGCTGGAAATGTAACGCTCAGTAAAAATTACAACGACACTGTCAGACGTTCTACATAGCTTGTTGATCTTGGTTAGGACGTTGTCTAACGCTTGTTCTTTTCGGTCCTCAAAAACATCGTGATCTCCATTTTTATGGTATTCACTGAAAATGTCAGATAGATCCGTATCAATAATTATCTTATTCGAGGAGGGCGAGGGCCTCGATGGTTGTGCCATTAGTGACTTTTGTTGGGTTTTTAATAGCTCAAGTTTTAGATTGCTGATGTCTTTCAGCAGGTTTTCATTGTGCAGGGTCTGTCGTGCAAGCGTTTGCTGGATCTCATTCGCGCTGAATAAGGTCAAATCATCATTCATCAACGTCGTTATGTGGCTAGTCAGTATTTTTTCTTTTTCTAGCTCAAATTGCTTTTTCTGAAGGGCAAGCTGCTGGGTTAAGTCCAGCAGCGTGGTATGACTCCGGGTGAGTAATTCGCTCGTTTCTGCCTGATCCGCTCCAGCCAGCAATTCGCCAATTGGCTTGAGTCCTTGGGCGTATGGTTTCAAGTCGTTGTAGTATCGATTGAAAGCTTGGCGTGATATTTGGGCCTGATCGGACAAGTCGCCAATTCGCAGCTTCTTGCCAGGATTTGCAAATTGATGCTCTGCAATCAGCGTGATCAGCTTTTGCTTCGTCTCATTTACATTCATGCGATCTCACGCGCCTCGATCAACTGAACGGCCTTGTGCTGGTTGTTCACGAGATTTTCCAGGTGCAATTCGTGGGCTGCAATTTTCCGTCGCAGGTCCAGCTCCGCCTTTCGAGAAATATTCCCCGTGTTCCCCAGTAGGACCGAGGTATAGAAGGTGATGTTTTCCTCAATTGCACGGCGCGCTTTTTCAAGAACCACAGCATTCCGGCAATCGATCTGGCAATTCGTTGGGTCCGGCAGTGGGTTGTCTTCAATATAGGGACGCCCGACCAAGCACGGAGGAGGGGAGTCTTTGGTGAAGTGGTCGCCCGTTACGCAGAATGTCCCCATGGCTGTCCTGCCGATATAGACAGACTCGCCTGCAAGCAGAAGGTGAGAGATATAAACCATGATGGACAAGCGAAGCCTTTGCCCGGTGAATTCCTTAGGCCTGCTATTGATTTGATGCGCAATGCGATCTGCCGCAGCGCCTGAATAGCTCCCATCACGTACAGATTTCACGATTTCATGAAATTCATGCGCAAAGCTTTCTTCCAAGGCCTGCGCTACGCCCCTAACCAAATGAGGGTTTCGGCCGATGTAGCGCAACGTCATGGCGTAACTTTTGTGGCCAAACAACATCCTGATCAATTCGATGTTGCGCTCATCCCGGTTAATCAATATCTCCGCAATCGTCTTGCGGAACCGATGAGCATGAATTCGTTCGATAGGAAGCTCTTCTTTGAGCTGAATCACAATCGCATTAATCAGCGCAGGCGTGGCTTTGTTAACGGTCTTGACCGACAAATTGGCTTGAAACATATAGCCTTGTTTGAGGAACGGCCCGATGTTTTTCAGCAGCTTGAAGTCATCTACCTTTTCGCCAATAAAGCGCGGTAATGGCAATACATCCTCCTCGCCGTTGTGCGCGGGGTCATCGGCTGTTTTAAAACGTGTGATTTTTACCCAGTACTCCCCGCTCTCATCTTTCCAGACATCGGACATCAACATTTTCGAGAGTTCGGACTTCCTTGCACCGGTGATGAGTGCAATAAGAATGAAGATCCCGTTACGTACCTTGTCCAACGCGAGCCCATAGTGCTGTATCCACGTGTAGTGGTGCGCCATTTTATTCGGGTAGCCCGATACGGGGCGCATGTTCAGCGAGTAGTTAAGTACCCGTTGATCTTTGATAACGATATTGAAGTTCTCTTCAAAACCGGGTTGCACATTTATCCGGTGAATCGTATAGCCTGCGATTTTATCGAATTCGTTTTCGTCAATGTATTCCCTGGCTTTTTTCAGGGCAGGCATAGCCTCTTCAGTCCAGAACAACGCATAGTTAATCAGCTGCTCCAACTCCGTCTCTGAAAACGGTACCCATCCTTGCATCACGCCAGAAAATACGTTCCTTACCTCTTTATGCCGCTCTTTAGTATCGACATTGCGCAGATCCACGTCTAAGCATAGTTCTTCCGGTATCAGCTTTTGCGAGGATAGGGCACCCCAAAACCTTATAAAGAAGAAGAGCGATACATAGCGTCGGGTTGCTTCACCATTTCGCGCAGCGTCTAGAGCCCTGTTCAGCATGCCAGCGGTAATAAGCTTCAGGTCCTCGGGGTGCGCCGTCAGATTATTCGGACTGAATATGAAGTCATCGATTACCGAATACTCGTAAGCCCTGCTCTTTGTTGTCGTGTATGACTTGACGTTGCCTTGTGGAGAAAAATCCGGGATCAGGTAGTAAAGCAGCGCTCGTTTTAGGTCGTTAGAGCCTGGGGTTTCTCTGTCTAATTTAACTTTAGACGGGAAACTATGGTCTGCATGATGCAGAAGCCACTCAGGATCGTAATAGCGAGAGTGATCTGATACTGGAAAATCACCTGATGGACATAGCCTCAACTTGTTTGCGAGAGAGTCTTTTTTTGAATCTGCCTGTGTAGCAGATTCGGCCAAGAGATCTTCCAGGGCAGCATCAATTGCTTCCTGCGTATCAGACTCAAACTCCGCAATGAGGGTATCATTGTCGTCAAATTCATAGGTATTCATGGATGCTTTCCTCTTGGAAGATCAGTCTGAGCGATGCAAGATCCCGTGGAAGCATCGGTGAATGGCGACGTTGATAGCGTGCTGCGGCTTTTATGGCGTCGCCATCGTTCCAACTATCAATGAGATACTCAATAATCTCTTTTTCGGAGGAAAGGCGTGTTGAGAAACTATTTTCGTCCCTATCCGCAAGGTCTTCCTCAATATGGTGAAGACGTTCGAATAGGTAAGGCAGAGAATCTTCAGTAATCCAGACCTTGTCGCAACCCAAGCATTTATCAATAGCGGTGCATTTTTGATCACGACCGATTTGCCGTTCTGCACCTGGCCAACTTGGTGCATATTGGTTCCGACATCCCCATATAGGTCTTTCCATACCAGGGATGTGGAACATTTTTGGTTTTTCGTTGGCAAGCTGGCTCGCTTGCTTACCTAGCAAACCTTGAAATTGACGAGTTCGGAGCAGCTCTACGACTTCTTCGAGTGCGGATCGCAGGCGAAGACGCCGGTCCTGCATCGCGTCACCTGAGCTGTCGTAATAGATGTCGGTGGTTTGCTCGTCTGCATGCCCCATCTGGAGTGTAAGCAGGCTCAGCGGGCTCGTTTTTTGATAGTGTTTTTTCCAGGTTGGTCGAAGACGCCTGCCCAGATCACCCGCAACCGTTAGTCTGCGGCCGTTTTCATAGATAGGATATTGTTGCAGGAATGCTTTTATCGCCGTCTGGTAGGCTTTCGGGTTGCTAATGGATGTATGCCTTCCACCCAGACCTTGCCATTCGCCCCACCCACGCAGGCAGAGAAATAGCTTATTCATCTCGTCCCAGTCTTTCAGGTCCGCAATGACGTCAAAATCGTGATCGACTAGCGGTTCGGATAGGTTTTTGGCTAGGACAATGAGGTTGTAGATAGAATACGGATTATCTTTGTCGCTATTGGCAGTAATTTGTTTTGGGTCTTCGTACGGTTTGTTCAAGCCTTGAGATTTATTTTTCTCTGAGAAAATAACTCTCATGCTTTCACTTATGGCGCCTGTGAGTACGTGCTCGAAATTATCTGGGTCAATCGCCAGGACGACCTCTTTGTTCCAACCGGACTGCAACATAATGAATATGACAATAGCAGTCATGTCCAAAGGTGTTGGGTAGTACATTGCAAGAATGTCATCCCAGCATGGTACCGAGATTTCGAATCTGTTACCCCAGGTGTATTTGTAAATCAGCAGTTTGATAATGTCATCGCAGGACTGGTGCAGGTCATATAAATTGTTCTTGTTAAAGCGGGACTCCAGTTCGTCGAGGCTGTGTGAAAATGGATAGCCGTGATCAATCAGCGTCTTTAGAACACGTATAGAATCGGGTACCCAATTATTGATTCCTGGAACATAGAATGGGTTCGACGGGGTGGTTAGCAAATATGGTGCAGAATCACGTTCGTAAATCTTGCGAAATTCTTTCGCCATCGTCTTTTTTCCGCACAGCGCGATAAGCTCCTTGTCGCCAGAAGTTTTGAATTTTGCTTCATAGCTTTCGCGGACTGGTTTGACCTCCGTCCAAATAGTATATTGATACCATCGAAATACATCGCCGCGGTCGAAGCTCGGGTAAAGCTCATTATAGAGTTTGTCGAACTCATAAGGTTCTGCCGCTTCGACTTCAGCACGCAGAGAAATCTTATTCTGAAGGATTTGTATGTGTTTCTTGAGGGCTACGGTCAACTCATTATATGCAGAGTCATGCAGTGGCTCCGTCGGTATATCGCTTTTTGCTTTGACAGTCGGAAGCATTAGAAGTGGGAGCTTCCCAGTATTCTGCGCCACAATAGTCATTGCGGACTTCAGTTTATCTGCGTAACTCATTGGGAGTTTGTTTTTTTGCAGATAGCTAATGAATCCGGTAAACACCTCAGTAGAGAGGTCGTTGTAATGCGTTATCTTTAGCGCGTCAGGTGTGTTTTCATTATACTGGGTAACGTAATCCAGCAATGAAGTTATAGCTGAGCGCAGCAAATAAACGCCGTTGTGCACTACGTTCACGGAGTATTGAGTGAAAACATAGTGCAACGATTGGCATAGGTTTGAATCGTACTTGAAAGACTTGTGCTCAAGATATGAGCATGTCACAACGCGTCCGCCGCGTGATTCTACTTCCGTTGTTTCGAAGCCTGTTGGTAATTCCATTGGTTGAACTCACGGTTACGGCGAAACATTGGCCGTATGTGTGAGCCAAGCTTTGTTCACCTTCGATTTAAGTTCCTCCAGTGTACCATTGTTATTTATGGTTATGTCGCGCTTGTCAAACTTTATTCCAAGTTCTGAAGAGTGAGCATTAACTTTTTCTGCATTCGCTCTTTCGATGTGCCAAATGACACCACCATGCATTCTCCAAAAGTCAGCTTCATTCTCATAACGGATGTCTTTGATGATAATGAACTGCTTGCCACTAAGGCTCAGCTGTTTGCTTTCAAGTCCTTTTACAGGGCGAGCATTTCGCTGTTGTTCATAGTTTTCAAAGTCGCTGTGGCAGAGACTTTCAATGAGACTGAATATCTCAAAGGGGGTGATGCCCCAGTATTCATCTTGGGTGTGGAGCGATTGGTTGCTCCAGGTCTGCTCGTTTGTGAGGCCGAAAAAGGCTTGGCTTGCAAGTCGGATCGGCGCGTCAGGTTGAGCTAGGTTGTCGGGAGTGGCCAAGGGCTTGGCTTGGTTCGCGCTGTGGTTGATTTCTTTGTCTGCCCGCATAAGCCAGTGCTCTGGGTTATGATTGCGCATCCACTCAGTGCCGACTTGTTGGAACATCTGGCGTGGGGAAAGAGACCATAACGGGATGACCTCTTCCTTTATAGTGTCGTCCCAGGTTTCTTCTGATGTGAGGCCGAAGAGAGCCTGGCATCCAGCTTTGAGAGGATCGGCCAATGCGTAGGCAGCGACCTCTTTGTGCTCAAGCAGAAGCGATGCAACCGTGTCTTTTCCGGATCGTGCGAGAGCTGCTAAGCCGATGATGCTGATCATAGGAACGTCAAATGCCTGTATTTGCTGGACGAGATGGTCATTTTCTCTGGTTTACATTTTTTTCAAGGTCGTATAATAGAGTTATGTTTACATTATTTAAGGAACGGATACAAGATTCGACCTATGCCTATCAGGGGGGCGGTCGCGGCCTGTCGCTGGAGCGCATCGCGACCCTGGAAACCTTCGTTCAGGGCGATCTGCGTCCGGACCTGACGTTGATTTTCGATCTGCCGGTGGAAGTGG
>Ga0065714_10064499_pt1 | contig 48216 bp, 61 predicted proteins | sample MisRhiReplicate2_FD_59101 | JGI IMG/M metagenome (GOLD analysis project Ga0065714, IMG submission 59101) | Miscanthus rhizosphere microbial communities from Kellogg Biological Station, MSU, sample Rhizosphere Soil Replicate 2: eDNA_1 v2... | ecosystem: Host-associated > Plants > Roots >...
CCGGCATTCACCCCCACCGTGGCGCCGTCGCGCAGTACCGGCAACATGCTGTTGCCACGCACGGTCACGCATTTGGCCTGGTCGAACTGCACACCGTTGTGGCGCAAGCTACGCTTGCCGAAGCGCAGGCTAGAGCGCTCGCTCTCTTCGATGACGAATCTTCCTGATCCAGCAGCCAATTCAACCTCGCGAAGAAAGGGGACAGACACCTCGTCGTCATCGACAGGCGTATCGTCGTCCCACAGGCTTATGTCCTTGAGTTCCGAATGCAATTGATCGCGCCCGGCGCTGGCGGCCGGCGCGACATCCGCGCGGCCCCGCAATTGATCGGTGCTCACAGCAAAGTATTCGGCAATCTTCGAGATATGTTTATCCGAAGGATCGACGATTTTCCCGCTGAGGATGCGCGAGAGAGTGGATTGAGGCACGCCGGTGCGACGGTGAAGCTCCGTGGGGGAGATCCCGTGCTGATCGAGCAGTGCTCTTAAGACGGTAGAAACATTGCGTTTTTGCATAACGCGAATAGTGCTTGATCTTTTTTCGGAAGACAAATGCCAAATTGCATAATTTGTGCATAGACCCACGAAAAATAGCCTTGAGGCTTTCATGCCTGCGTCGGGCGGACTGCCCATGGTAACCTTGCGCCCATCGCGGAAAAGCCACCTGACCGGGCCTTTAAGGGTTTTTCAGACCAAAACTGTTGCGTCTCGTGCATAGATGGCATGGAACCGACAAGGAGGGATTTGCTTATGGAGGATGCAAGAGTTTCTACAGGGCAAGCAATGACGCCGGCAGAGCAGGAAATTTCGAACCAAGCGATAAGCTTTGCTCGCTCGAACAAGAAAGCCATCGCGAGACGACGTACGGACAAAACCATTTATCCGTTGGAAGAAGCTCCCGTGTCAGTGTTTATGGCTGGTTCCCCTGGAGCAGGTAAAACGGAAGCCTCTATCGCCCTTGTTAACCTTTTCGCCGATACGAAGATCTTAAGGATTGATCCGGATGAGCTTCGAAACGAGTTCTCTGAGTACTCAGGCGGGAATTCTTGGCTTTTTCAAGGAGGCGTTTCGATTTTGGTTGAGAAAGTTCTCGACTTCGCGATTGATCAAAGACAGTCATTTCTGCTGGACGGGACGTTTTCAAACATTGACGTGGCCCGGAGAAATGTCGAGAGGTCCTTGAAAAAAGGTAGGTTTGTACAAATCTTGTACGTCTATCAGAATCCTTTCCTTGCTTGGGACTTTGTCAAAGCTCGAGAAGAGGCTGAGGGAAGAAGGATTCGCAAGGAGCATTTCATCGATCAGTATTTTGCTGCGCGTGACGTAGTGAACTCACTTAAGCTAGAGTTCGGCAGCGATGTCCACGTAGATCTACTGCTCAAGCATATCGACAATTCGGGGCGTCTTTACAAAGCTGGTGTCGATAAAATTGACTACCATATACCTGAGCAATACACGCGGGCTGATCTAGAGGCCACGCTCGGGTTACCCATAGGAGCGCATCCATGATTTCGATTAAGCCAGGCTCTGCCAAGGGTGCTAAAAGCCCATTTGCCGACTTTATTCGTAACGCGAAGTCTGATCAGAAAAAGCGCGTCTATAGTGAAGTTTTGACCGAAGCGACCAAGCAACAGAACCTTGTGATGATGCAGGCCGAGGCAAAGCAAGCCTGATAGAACGCTCTAGAATCCCAGAAAGCCCGGCCAAGCGCCGGGCTTTTACTTTGTCTGTGCACCTGATGCGACGCCCGTGCGATCAGTCGCTGGCCAGTTATACACAAGCCGACAGCCGCTGCTCGTATGTTCGATGCTTTGACTGGTGCCAACTGCGGCCTTGACCAACTGCTTATGGGTTTAGGTGTGTAGACCGACCTATTTCACTATTTAAATTCACCCAATCGTGATGCCTGCGTCTGGCAGACCGCCCATGGTAACCTTGCGCCCATCGCGGAAAAGCCCGGCCAATGCCGCGCTTTTGCCTCACACCTTTGAACGAGTTTCCTGACAATCCGATGAATAAAGCCGTCTCCGATCTGTCCTCCCACACGCCAATTGTGTTGGAGTATTAAGACTAAAAAGCCTCACAAGCCCTACCCATAAGGCCTGTAGGCCTGCTTTGACAAATCTATGAAGGTGTTCAGTTGGCATTGAATGGCATAGATTAGCGGTTGGTTTGCCCCATTTTTGCCCCACAGCTTTCAAGCTCACGGAATCTGTCGAGTGATGGATTAGACTGCTTTTCGCGCAGATCACTGATTGGCTAGGTCTGCACGGCGAGGTTAATTATTGCGGACCACTTCCGTAACACCTACCTAGGGCGAGCACCTCTCACCGGGATGACATGCGGAACGGCTCCCCTTAACTCGCACCCGGTTCAATAGTCACTGATGCCACGTCCCCATCTACCGGCCTAACCTTTCTCTGCAAGTCTTACCTGGTCTGGTTGGCTACTGGACCTGTGCAAGCGAATCTTCATCAAATTGCTCTCGGAGAGATCGCAGGCAGGCCAAAGCATGTGCACTTCCTTTTAGTACACAAGGAAGTACAGTTTTTCCCCAAGAGAGCAGCTAGATTTTTGCGAGGCTATCTGCCATCAAAATGCATATGTGCGTTAACATGGCGAGACGATGAAACTCTGCAAATCAAAAAATCAAATGGAAAGCGCAACCATGGATTTGTTCGGCGACTTGAAATTCTGGGCGATAGTTATCTCAATCGTTTCACTAGCCTTCTCTACCTACCCCACCATTCGGAATTGGTGGAAAGGAAAGATGCTCCAAATCGAGCCACAGGATGCGGTGATGCTATCTCACAAATGGGGGTATACAAACATAAACTGGGCGCTAACCTTAATTAACTCCGGCGGTGTAACCATTCGAATAAAAAAACTACACATAGTTCTAAAAAAAGATGGAGAATTATTTAAAGTCCCGATGCGTAATTTCTTTAGAACCTCTGATGCAAAAGCTCCATCATTGTACTCCTCGATTACGTTGAAGCCAGGCGAGGAAGCGACCCACGTCTTTTGCTTTTTTCATAAACTCCCTCGCTCCGAAGAAAAAGCAATACGGGAAATCATATCGCAAGCAAATCATGAATTTTTGCAACCAATCGAGGGCTCATCGGGCGACTCATACAAATTTTTACAGTCACGCAAATTATCAGAAGAAATCATAAATAAAATAGACGCCATATTCAAAACCAACTTCATTCTAAAATGCGGCGAATATGAAATTAGCGTTCACGCCCAAGATGAAAATGATAATAATATTGCAAGCAGAACCAGTAGGTTTACCATTTTCGAATCTGACGAGCGCGACCTTAGATCAATAACTGAACGCTACCCCTCCGGCGATGGGGTAACTTATCATTCAGAACAAAACACGTGGTTTTCTACAAACCTGACAGATATTCAGTGAATCTATTTAGATCAGCACTTCGGACGCGCACCTGCACGGTATTTTTTCAGGAGATTATCCTGAAGCCGCAGGTGCAGTCCGGGATGTGGATTTGCAGAGGAAGTACCATCTTAGCCCCACTGCGATTCCTGAACGTTGAGGGCTCAGCCTGAACAAATGCGGAGCATTACGAGAGATGCAGGGGCTCGATAAAGACCAATCCAACATGATGATATTTGAGTTTGGCAGCCAAAACACAAGTGTTTCTTATAGAACGCCGCGCAGTTTGCAGGAGCATTATTAATCCGAAATAGTCGAGACCACATGGCAGGCACATCCGTTAAAAACACAGCGCCTAGAACATTTTGGATAAGCTGGATGACAGTAAGTCTCCATAACTGGCATGTGCACAATGAACTGCGTAGGTCGAAAGCAGCCTTCGTGTGGGGACTAACACGAAACAACTGAATAGGGATTCGAACCCGACCGACCCACGCCACAGCCCGCTATAGGCCAGGATTTGTCGCGTTTACTGCTTGATTGCAAGGCCATAAACGGCCTATGAAGGTCTGGGTTTTGCCCTGAATCTGCCCTAAAAATCAGCCATCAACACTCCGCTGCTCTCCAGCGAACATAAAGCTATGCTGAAGGAGTCTTCAAAGGTTCGAAGGTGATGGTGGTGGTCGAGCAGTTGGCGTGCCGAGCTGTTGCGAGGGTGCCCAGGCCGGTGCCGAGCAGTTCCATAACGCGCTTGTGCAGATCCTCATCTATCGGTCGGCCCTGGTACTTGCCAGCAGCTTTAGCCTTCTCGATACCTTGGGCCTGGCGCTCGCGGCGCTGCTCGTAATCCTTGCGTGCGATCGCGGCCATCATTTCCACCTGCATCGAGTTGATCGCCCCCAGCACTCGCCCGGTGAGATCGTCGCCCTTCGTGTCCTGCATTCCCTGGTGGTTGGTTGGCAGATCGAGCGCGACTATACGCAACCCCTTGGAGTCGATCGCAGCTTTTAAACAGATGACGTAGCCATAGATATTAAAGTCGCGGTTATGTAGAAATTTAAGCGACGATCAGGACTTATAGTTGTCATCGCCAAGATCTGTTTGCTGATCTATCGTATCTACCAATCATCAGGAAGGGAAAGATGGCATGCTTAGGAGATTGATGCGTTGGATTGGCTCAAAGGCAGACCCAGTACCCAAAAAAAACGAGCCTTTCATTCAAGAGCCTTCCTCCGTCGAGGAGCTCAACGATTACTTGAAGGCGGAGATATACAAATCGCCTTTCATCAAGCCAGAGGCTAGGGATCGAGTGCTTGAAGATCTGCTTAACAGGCAGTCGCTGAGAGAGGCTCCCGAGCTATCTACTGATGAGAAGAAAAAACTTGGTCTAAACGCCCGCCTAAAGATCACTCAAGCCCACCTTGACGACCTGACACCGGCAGCTTTTGCTGCTGATCCTAAGAAAGCAGTAAAAGCGATCTATCACCGCGCACATGGTAAATACGTCAGGCGCTCAGATCTCGCAAGAAAGCGGAGCTCAGGAATAAGCGCATACAAGCCATTAAGCGCAGGAGACCAGCGAGAGTGCCCGTGGTGTCTTGCCATGTCCGGGAGAGTCATCCCCATTACTCAAGACTTCGATGATTTGGCAGAAGGCAATTGCACCTGTGAGTATTGCCGCTGCTGCCTTATAGCCCAGATACCGCTATGAGGTTAAATACTCTGCTAATTATTGCGCTCGCTGGCAAGCCTCGACCTGAGCAAGCTTTGTCAGGAGTCCGCGGTACTGGTATTGGGTTTCGCGGGGCTGGCTTCAGCGAATAGGGGGCGAGCTGGTGAGCGCGTAGTGCTCATGCGCTTGGCTTTTTGCCCTTTGTATTCGTCCTATTGACCTTCTATTACTTTGGCCCATAAGTGAACAGCATTGCGGCCCAGCGCCGGGCTTTTCGTATCTGCCTTGTGTTATCTCAAAGGAATCATTTCTGGGTTGCCAAGTAGACGCGATAAGCTCTGTCGATCACCCCATAACCGAAAGAGAAAGGGAATTCCGCATGGCAATAATCGCATGCCCAGACTGCAATAAAGATATTTCGGATGCGGCGCCTGCCTGCCCGAACTGCGGACGACCAAGCGTAACTAAAGCTAGGCACAGTCTGATTGATAGCCCCCCCCGAAAACCCAGAAAGTCTAGGTGGGCTTTAGCATTTCTCATGATCATCATCCCTTGCTCGCTACTAGGATGGCTTTTTCTAGGAAGGGACGCGCTCCCTACGACCACCGACATGGCTATCAAAGACCTGGTTGAAAAAACCAATACCGAAAGATCAGTACTCCTCACCACGGCTCCCGAACTGGTGGCTGACTACGTGCAAAACGAAGTCTCCGCTGACGATTTTTACAAAGGTAAAATCGTACAAATTGAGGGCGTCGTGACGAGCATAAAAAAAGATATTATAGATAGGCCGTACGTCACTCTTGATGGAGGGCGCGCATCTAGGAATCGTTCGGTGCAGGCGTTTTTTGATCCAAGTATGAACGCCATCCTTGGCAGCTTACGCAAGGGCCAGGTGATAGCTGTCAGATGTCGCGTGGATGGGCTATCCGGCAACGTTCTAGCGAGAAACTGTGCTATCCACCGCTAACAGGACGGCGCCTTGCGGATTATGGTGGTGTAGCTGGGCAACCCACCGAGAGGTATACCGACCGAATAGAAACAGACACCAGCGCATCGACGAGACTCCCCCTCTCCGCAATAGACCTGAACATCGGCCAGCCAGATCAGAACAGCCCTCCCAAAGTTGAGTGCTCCCAGGTCATGATCACCACTTCGCCACTCACCCCTGCCCGGCCCACGATGATGATTTGCAATCAGTCAGAAGCCAACTTTCGTAACGATGGCAGCGAGTGCGCAAAAGGCCATCATTCAAACCCTCATGCTAGTGCGGTTACCATCCGCTCTCTGCAATGACATGGAACAGGGAAATCAGCACTGCTAACAGGAATTGTCCTACAGCCAGCGCTTGAGCTTCCCGTTAACGTCATTCTGCCCCAGCCTTAGGCCGGGAACCTCCAAGGACGAACAAGGACGCTGCATGAGCGGTTATGTGCCCAACCCGCCGAAAGGCTATAGCTATAGCGGCGGCGAGCCTGTCGATACCCACGCCCAGCGTTGGGCAGAATACAAAGACCTGGCACCGCAACCAGAAGACAAACCAGACACCATGGGCTGTGTGTTTGCCAAGAGCTGCAACCTTCCTGACGGTGTAATCAATCACAAGAACCCAGCCGGGTTTGTGCCCGTTGAGAAACTGGCCGACTACGGACTGTGGGCAGTGCTGGCCACCGGGGCCGCAATTACCACCCAAGGCACCCCACTGCAACTGGTGGGCGGGTCTGCTGCCGGCAGTGCAATTGCTCAACGTCTTGGTGGATCGCTGTCACTGGGCCTGCTGAAAGGATCAGGCGTTGTTACTGCTGGCTTTGTAACGGGCATCGTTGGGATGCTGATACCGAACACCAGCATTTCGCCTGACAGCGCCTTCTACACGAACGATCAATACGCAACGCTTGAAGCTGGCCGCACGCGTGTACGGGTCAACGTGAAGACGTTGCCGGATGGCTCCATCAACGCTTACGGCTTCTACACGGGCGGTAAAGCGGAATGGGAAAATGTCCCCGTCATCAAGGGCGAGAAAGTCGGCGAGAATTTTGTTGCTGATATCGGCAACGGAATTGGGCTCACCTGGACGCCCGCGGCGGATGTTGACGGTGTGCTGGGTATTCCTGCACTGGAAGGCGCCCCACAGTTGCCACCTGTTTGGGTGTATCCGCCGACTGCACAATCTGACACGGTGCTGGCAAATCCTGCGCATCCGCCTGACTTCCAAGATGCAATTATCTGGTTCCCTGACTCAGGCATTGAGCCAATCTACATTGTGCTCAGCACACAGCTGGAGAACAACAAGAAACAGGGCAAGGCCTTCGAAGACACGTCTTACGATAAGTACAGCGAGACCAGACCCGAAGCCGTCCGCGAGGTTACGGTTAAAACCGACAGTGGTGTGAAGACCCGAATTGATATGATGGGCCGGGACACTGACGGAGAGATTTCATGCGTTGAATGCAAGTCATCTGAAACCGCACCACTGACCAAGAATCAGAAAGCTGCCTTCCCTGAAATTGAGAAAACTGGTGCAACCGTTGTTGGCAAAGGCAAGCCCGGCTTCCCAGGCGGCACCAAGATACCCCCCACCAGGATCGAAATCCTTCGACCTGATTCACCCCTCTGAGGGAGCAGACATGTCCATTGTAGAAACGAAAGTCGTCGATATTATTGCCGTACCAGAGTGGGAACCCAAAAACGTAATTCTGGTTATCAGCGACCACCTCAAATGGGGCGACAAGGCCCAACAGGGCGAACACCTGCTGTTGCTGCAAGAGAAAATCAATACCTACATTGCCTTCATCGAAAGCGGCGAGATATTGGAGAGCTACCCACCATCCAAAGGCAAGCTTCCCATCATCCGCATTAACGGCTTGTACGAACTACCAGAACAAGCGGAGTTCTTCGTAGACCGCGTTGCACAGACACTAAAGGAAGTGGGTATCGGGTTTGAGTTCGTGCTTGATGCGAATGAAGACATTCGCAACATGTGATCAGTAATATATAGCCAATACCGAGCCCCGCTCTCTGGATGCTGCAGAATATGAGGCCGGTCGCTACCGGCTCTTTGGGTCATCGCCGGGCGCTTGGGTGATATGGATCGGAACCAATGTGAACCACTGGGGAGTCATTTGCGCGTGTGGACTTCGGGCTTTCTCTGGATGAGACTACGGGCGAGAATATCTCCCAGCCCAAGGAATTGGACGACGCAATGGACGATAAAAGCAGATTCGCCCTATACGAGAAGCTCTACTTCCACGAGCTTGACCGTAAGGACAAGCTACTGGCTCGACTTAATTTGCCGCTTGCGATGATTGCTGGGCTACTAAGCTTTTTCGGCTACCTACTGAACAAGGCGCCTTCAGCGAACGACGGCTGGCCTGGCGTTTTTTTCTGGGTACTCTATGACTACGCATTCATCTTTTTTCTGCTGGCGTTATGGCATTTCAGGAAAGCCTGGATACGCGGTGAATACGACTACGTATTACCCGTACTGAAACGGCTCGAAGAGCATCTTCAGAATGAATTGAAGCCTCACTTCGGCAGCGATAACGATGGTTTGAATGGCCACTTCGAGATGGTGATCTTCGATTATTACATCACCGGAGCCACTATCAATGCCACGAATAATGACGAACGCTCGAGGGAAATAGATCAGCTTTCAAAAAACGTAGCACTCTGTGCGGCCATTGCTATTCTTTCATTCATCCCATTTTTCATCGCTACCCACACGTAGGTGATATATGACAGAGCCACCGAAACCACCGCCGCCACCGCCGCCACCGATGCGAAATATCAAGCACGACGTACCTAGACCGAGTGACCGACCACCGCCGGCACCACCTCGCACTCCCCGCGAGCGATGATAAAAAGCCCGCTTAATGAGGGCTTCCCGTGCGATATCAATAATCCGTCACAACGCGGGCGGCACCTCTTGGATTTTTTCCAGCGCGGCGCCCGTCCGTCACGGCCGGTCCGGCGTCCAGTGGGAAGCGACGAACAACCCTGTTTTCTGTGTTGTTTCCGAAATAGATTTGAGCGAGAAAGCCCCCGCCGGCCGCTGAAGCGATCACACCGGGCCATCATCACAAGGAGTAGTTACTATGCAGATGCATGAAGTGAGTGAAGTGACGCAAGTGGCCGGCGCGGCGAATGCCAACACCAAGCTGGCCGAAGGTTGGACGCTACTGGCCGTGACCTCGGCCGGGAACGGGGGGAACGATGGAAAAACGTTCGTCTGGTATGTCCTGGGCAAGCCGGCCGCCACGAAGCCTGGGGGATTTTCCGCCGCGTGATCACCCGCGTTACCAGTAACGCCTGTTATGTAAGATCAGCCCCGACACTTGGCCAGGTATCGGGGCCTTTTTTTCAATTGTCATTCATTCGAGGTGGAGGCTTCGGACATGTCGAACGTAAGCCATCAATATGCTCCATCAGGCCATCAGGAATGCTCTGCCACATCGGATCAAGAATAAAATCAATCCCCTCACGCCGAGCCATCTTTGCGGCTGGTACAAAGTCAGCATCTCCAGCAAAGAGGACAATCTGATCAACCTGTTTTTTGAACGACAGCGACGCGACATCGACTCCAATCCTCATGTCAACGCCTTTTTGCCGCGTATCCATGCTGACATCATCTTCTGTCAGATCAGCGATTTGAATTTTACCCCTGAGAAGATCGGCAATTTTCGCCGGTTTTATCGTCCATTTCACATCCTTCGATAGATGCCCGAGCCGCAATGCCACTTTGCGTTTGCTTCGCAATCTGGAGTGGAGTTCCTTACGGAACAATGCCTCTTTGGACTTTGAGAAGTCCACGGCTTTTTTGGAGATGGGGTTATGCTGCTTGGTGTCTAGTGGAGGGCAGTCATAGAAAAAAATTCGATACAGCTCTTTCCTATAACGTTGTTGCGGTTCTTGGGGCTGTCCGTTCGGACGAGGGGCAATTTTGCTTAAATGAGCAGTTGCCCACCGATGAACAAGATCTGCGGCACGCTCCGCATTGTATGCGTTCTGAGGCTCGATCCTTCGAAAGCGTTTTATGAAATAGGCGCCGTCAACCAATACCGCTGTGGGCATGACTTTCCTCCAGATAGCAAAACGCCCAAGGGGTCGGCACGTCCTGGATGGTGTGGACGGCTTACAGCCTTGGGCGGGATGCGCGGAGAATAGGTCTAGTTGACGGTGTCGTCAACTGCTCCTTTCCTCATTTTCGATCAATGGGCCAGCGTCAGATCCCATACGCCAATTGCACCGGTGTAGGTGAAGGTACCGGCGCGAAATGCCATTGGCTGCTTGCTTTTAAGGCGTATGGTTTCCCCAATTTTGGCTCATTCCAAACAGATCGATGCCTCTGTCCAGCGCTCGAGCTGATGGTCACGCCAGGTAATCCTAACGATGGGCAATATAAAATCTGGCTATGGGGACGGACTCCTTATCTTCGTCACTGCCCCATTCCCCATTCATCCAGTCAATGTTTAACCACGATGAATGATTGAGTCATTCAGTCAATGTTTAACCACGATGAATGATTGAGTCATTCAGTCAATGTTTAACCACGATGAATGATTGAGTCATTCAGTGCGCTGACCACCCTGGAAATCCAAGATAGATCTGAGTCCTGCAAAGCTTGTTGCTCCCCCGACGACGTGGTGAGCACAATCGTGTAAATGGTTTTTTGCATGAAGAACCAGGCGAGGCCTGCAACAACGAGAACGACAGAAAGGGCATCGATTCCTTTGTTATACCCGATAGCCGCCCCAATAATGATGAGTACCATAGGGCCTACACGGTTTGGATTTATTTGGGAGGTTTTCACTGCCGTCACACCGCTCATCGCGAAGGTCTTTTGCCCAGGCAAAATGAACCGGCTGTTGGTAACTTTTACCTCACGTTCGTCGAAAAAAACCTTTTCTTGCTGAGCTTCCATTGCTTCTCCCTACACAAAGCATGTGACCATGGGTTTAAAAAACGTCAATCGGAACTCTTTCAGGATATCAAATAGCCACTTCATGTTAGCCGGTTGGTTGTAAAAAAGCGCTCGCGAATATCACATCCAGCTTTCACCCTGATACACCGGACCTGCCAATATCCTGAGAGTGAATCAGAACAGTCCTCCCAAAGCTGCAGGCTCCCAATTCATGATCACCAGTTCTCCACTCTCCTTGGCTTTGCCTTGGCGCTGATTGGTATTGCAATAGCGGATGTCCAAGGTCTCGAAATGAAAGCCCTCAAACACCCGCCGGATGTCTGGATGATCGTTGATGCTGACCATGACCTTGCCTTTGCAGCGGCGCATAAAGTCGGCCATCCGTTCGTAATTCTCAAACGGAAAGTCCACGCCATACCCGGCGGTCTGCCAGTAAGGCGGGTCCATGTAGTGGAAGGTATGGGCACGGTCGTAGCGTTCGGCGCACTCCAACCAGGGCAGGTTTTCGACGTAGGTGCCGGACAGGCGTTGCCAGGCGGCCGAGAGATTTTCCTCGATCCGCAGCAGGTTGATGGCCGGACCGGTGGTCGCGGTACCGAACGTTTGCCCGGTGACCTTGCCGGCGAAGGCATGGTGCTGCAGGTAGAAGAATCGGGCGGCGCGCTGGATGTCGGTGAGGGTTTCGGGGCGGGTCATCTTCTGCCACTCGAACACCTGACGCGAACTGAGTGCCCATTTGAACTGGCGCACGAATTCTTCCAGGTGGTTCTGCACGACGCGGTACAACGTCACCAGGTCGCCGTTGATGTCGTTGAGGACTTCGACCGGTGCCGCTTGGGGTCGCATGAAGTACAGCGCGGCACCGCCGGCAAAGACTTCGACGTAGCATTCGTGGGGTGGAAAAAGCGGGATGAGGCGATCGGCCAGGCGGCGTTTGCCGCCCATCCAAGGAATGATGGGTGTAGACATTGAGAGCAAGACCTTTACTGTATGGATAAACAGGTGCTAGGCTCGCCGCGCTTCGTGCACGGAGTAAGAGCCTTGGCTGGACTTGCAGGGACCATCTGCAGGGACGGCGGTCGGGTTGGATGTTGACGCATCCACCCCGGCCGCTCTTTTTCACTTCGGTGTTGAGACGCCTTTGGCATAGGCCTGACAGGCCGCCAACGCGATCAGTCCTTGGTCGCCGGCATCGGTGATGCCGATAATTCGTTGAGCATGCGCTGGGTCAAGTTGGGCTCTTGTGGCGCCATGAACCACGCCGCCGGTGGCGGTGGTGGCTGGCACTGGGTCGATGCCGGTGTTAGCGGTGGCGTCGAGTAGGACTGACAGGCGCACATCAGCAGTGGCAAGGCGGTCGCGCAGGCGACCTTGATCACGTTGGGCATCGCTCAGGGCTCGGTAATGGGTTTGTTCACTGGCTGAAAGCCGTTGCTCCAGCGCCAGGCGTTTGTCCTTCTCCGCCTGTTGTTGTGCTGCAGTCGCTAGCGTCTGTTGGTTGAGGGCTTCCGCCTGCAGTCGGGCTTGTTGCTCCAGCTGCCGACCGTAACGCCAGTCCTGAACCTGCCACGCTAACGCGGCAGATCCGCCGGCCAATGCGGCCAGCAGCACACCTTGGGCCAGCAGCCGATACGGTGCCGGGATTAGGTCGACGAGACGCATAGCACCGCCCTCGCCCGAGCCCACAACTCCAGCCGATCCTTCAGGCCGTTGAGTCCGCCGTTGATTTGGCGAGTGATCGCATTGAATTCATCCCGATCCGCCAGAGCGTTCAGCTCACGAACCCACCAAAACCACGCAGCCGACTCGGCGGCCCATTGCGGCAGCTCGAGGAGCTCAGGGGTGCGCAGCAATCGCTCGTCGCCGAACAAGGCCAGGCTGCAGCGCAGGTAGTTGTTGCGGCCGGTCACCTGAATCAGGCCACGGCCGCGATAACGCTGGCCATCCCCGTCCGCTTCCGGCGTGTTGCCCAGATTCGCAGCCAGGTTGCCGGTGTCGTACTTGCTCAGGTACTGATCGCCGCCCAGCTCGCGGACGTACTGCAACTGACCGGACTCGTGACCGACCTGGGCGAGGAACGCCGCCTGCCGTTTCGGGGTGTTGATCTGCCGGTGCGCCATCGCGGCATTGAGGGCGGATACAAAAACGCCCGCTTGGCGGCGGGCGTTGGGCATGATGCGTTGTAGCTGTTGCTCTGTGAGTGACATCGCGGGTCTCCACCTGGTTGAGATTACGGCGCTACTGCTGGAGCTGAACGACCTTCAGATCCTTCGCCGGTTTTTTCTTTTTGCCTTTGGCTTTCGCCTTGCCCTTCTTGCCGCCGTTGCATTCGACCGCCGTGCTCCAGCCAGACTGGGTGTACACCTGCTCCACTGAGTCCACGAGGTACTCACCGTCGAAACCGACTTTGAAGTCCTGGGCATCAATCGTTCGCTCGGCAAACAGATCGGTGCGCCCGACCATTTCCAGTCGAACCCCGGCCGTTGACCGGTTGAAGGCTGTCAGTCGCGCTTTGGCGGCCGCCTCTGCAGCGGATTTGTTCGGGTAGATGTGTCGGTCGGTGTGCACAGGCGGCAGGCCATCCGGCGAGTCGTCGTTGTCCAGGGTGACCACGACGAGTTTTCCGTTCTTCTTGTCCTGGTGCTTGGTCGACACCGCCTTATGGGCGTTACGATCACCGAGCCGAAACTGAAAGCGGCTGACGTCACGACGACGAATCACGACCACGCCAAACGCCTTGCCCGAGGCGCTCTGCCCGGCCTGCCGAGGCATCACCAGCAACTTGCCGTCAGCCACCTTGGCCGTGCAGTCATGCTGCTTGGCCAGACGAGTAATAAAGTTGAAGTCCGACTCGTTGAGCTGATCTGCCCGGGGCACTTTGGTCTGCACCGGACACACCGGTTGCCAGCCGTTACGCGCGGCGACATCGGCGACGATGCGCGACAAGGGCACGTCTTCCCAACTGCCACTCCGCGTGGTCTTGCCGCTGCCGCGCATGTCACTGGCCTTGCCCGAAATCACCAGGGTGTCCGGTGGTCCCGAGTAATCGACGTCATCGACAACATAACGGCCGATGCGGGCCAATGCCGTTTCGGCGTAGCCCAGGAAGATCTCGATGCCGGCTCCGCGTGGCGGTAGTGCTACAGCACCGTCGCGGTCATCGATGCGCAATTCGAACTCATCGGACTCCATACCGGGTTTGTCGGTGGTTTTCAGCTGCAGCAGCCGATCGTTGATCAGGGCGGTGATATCGGCGCCATCGGCGACGACGCGGAAGGCTGGAGTCATTGTTTTGTCCAAAAAAAAGCCCGCACAAGGCGGGCTAGGTTGAATTCAGTTTCTATTAACTACAGAGCATTGCAGATCAGTCGATCTTAACGATGGTCAAGCGGCCCTCTCCCACAGCAATAACACTGTTGCAGACAGGGCAGGCGAGCACGTCAGCCTTGGGATCAATCGGTAGAGCTTTGGTACATGCCGGGCAGTCACCCACCAGTTGTGTTTCTCGAAAGCCAAATGTCTTCCATAGCACCGCGACGATCACCCCAAGCGCCAGGAGCCACCCGAGGACGGGAATGCAGGCCAAGAGGACAGCACCAATGGTACCGAAAACTATCCAATTCAATCGGTAGTTAAGCTCCCCCCAGATACTCCGTTTTACTTCCCTTAATTCAGTGGATCTTTCCATGAGGAGTTCCTAATTGATATCTAAAAGCCATCAGTCTATCGGCGCCTGATACTTACGGCAAACACCCGAAAATCCTGCTTGGAATCAGCTCAGCCCCACAACATCACCACCTCATCAGTGGGTGCCGGCAGATCCGGCAGCTCGATCACGATGCCGGCCCGATACGGTTGTGGCTCATCGGCCAGCCCCGGATTGGCATCCAGCACCGATTCGACAGCACCGACGAGGTGCCCGTAAACGTGGTAACACAGGGTGTCGAGCAGGTCCCCGTCAGACGTTCTGCAGGTCGTCGCCATAGCGTGCAAACTCCAAGGTGAACGCCTGCTTGCGCGGGATCCCGCCTTGCAGCAATGCGCTCTGTTCTTCTTCGACGTTCTTCAGGCACCAGGTGCCGAGCACGTCGCCATAACCGGTGGTCAGGGTCAGGGGCTTCAACTGGGCGCCGAGACTGCGCAGGGTGTCCAGTTGCTTGATCCCGCCCTTGAAGCCGGGAAAGATCGCCCCTTTGAGTGTGATCTTTTCTTCGCCCATACCGACCGCCTGCTGTGCCGGGCGCCGCCCCAGGCGTTCCTGCGCGGCCCAGCGAAACTCGGTCGAGCGCCGCAGTTCGTCAAAGGCGGCGGTGTCCAGGTTGAAGTAATAAGGCGGCGCCTTGGGGTCCAGCGGCTGGACAATCAACAGGTGCGGAAACGGCATGACCGCCTCCGGCAGCGGCGTGCTATCGCCGGCCAGCGAACCGGTGGGCACGATGTTGGCCAGCGCGGGACTTACCTTGCCCGCGATCTTGTTGATCGCAGTGGACGCCCGGGCGGCCTGCTCTTTCAACTGGCCCATGCGCTCATCGATCTGTGACACGGCGCGCGAAACCTTGTTGTACGTGGCCACCACCTGTCCCACTTTGGCCTGCGCCGCGTTGACCCCGCGCATCACCCGTTGCAGCTTCTGCCCGATCACTGGCCCCACGAACGGCACGCCTTCCAATTCCGAGGCTGCACCGCTGATTTCACTGATGGCACCGTTGACCGGTCCTAGCATGCCGTCCAGGCTACGCCGTCCGCTCTCGCCGGCTGTCGCCAGGTATTTCAGCCCCGACTGCAGTTGCTCCATATAGGCCATTGGCCCTCCTCGTTACACATGCGGTTCGTCATACAGCGTGCGGTTCTGCAGCTGCTGGGTGGACTGGCGTAATTGCTGATCAATGTAGGGCTGCAGCTCCCGCGCCAATTGCGCGGGATCCTTAACGTCACCCTGCACGGTGATGTGCAGAGGGGCCTGAATCTCCACCCGCTGCTCGATCTTCGGCGGCTCGGCCTTGGGTGCTGCAGGAACCGGGGCCAACAACGCCGGCACACTCGGCGCCGTAGGTTTGCTCAGGGAGCGTGTGACATCGCCCAACGCGGGGCCGTCAGCTTCCCGCTCCGGCAACAGGCCCGGCGTAGCGGCGGATTTAGTCGGCGCAAACGAACGAGCGATATCGCCCATCACCGGCGCGATGTTCTGCCCGGCATTGGTCATCATCAGCGGCCCGGCGGCCGGCAGGCTCTTCAGCGCTTTATCGGAGCCAAACATCGACTTGCCGGCATAACCGCCGAGGGCATCACCGCCCATGTAACCGAGATAACCGCCGATCAGTCCGCCGACGATGTTGCCGATCACCGGTACCGCCGTACCGATGGCGGCACCCGCCGCCGCGCCGGCCAGCGTACCGGCCAACCCGCCCGCCACCTGGCCGTAGCCCTCGGCTTTTTCGTCCTGCGTTACGGCGGTGTTGTAGGTGTCGACGGCCTTGAACCCGGCCTCGACCACGGCGAGCACCGCCGGCCCCTTCATGCCCGCCCCGATACTGCCCCCGCGACCACCACCCTTGCCGCCCTTCTTGCCCTTGCCGCCACCAGCATCGAGGTCGCCGGCCTCCAGACCGCCGCCCAGGGCGGACATATTGGTGACAATCACCTTCTGCGGAGTATTCGGGTTACCCAACAAGGTGCCGCGCCCAATGTTCATCAGGCCCTTGCCCATTTTGAACGCGCTGACCGCAGTACTCAGGGCGACCAACCCGGCCACTGCGGCACCGATGCCGGTCACCAGACGCGGGGTTGCATCGGAGAATTCGGTCAGGCGACGGGCCACGCTGGCAATGCCATCAGCCACGGCGTCGGTCACCGGCCGCAACGCATCGCCGATGCTGCGCATGCCGTCATCCATGCTCTGGGCCATCTCGGCCCATTTTTGTGAGGACGTCTGCCGGCGTTCCGCCAGGTTTTTGTCGAGAATACCGACCGCCTGTGCCGAGTCATTTTTCAGTTTGTTGTACAGGTCCTTGTTCTGCGTGTATGCAGTCAGAGCCGCCTTGACTTGCATGTCCGAAAACAGGTCACCGGTGCGCAAGGCTTGCTCCAGAGACGCGATCATGGCTTTGGCCTTTTCCGGGTCCGTCTCCTTGCTGATCTTCGCCGTGGCTTGCGCCATGGCCGCCGCTTTCTTCGGATCGGTCGCCGCGATGTACTTCTGCGCCAGGGCAAAACTCGACTCCAGCGTCGACATACCGCTTTGCAGGCCGGTGGTCATCGACGCCTGGTAATCAATCCCGGCCTTTTTGTAGGCCGCGACCGTCTCTCCCGAGCCGATCTTTTCCATCCAGTTTTTCAGGTTATTGGCCGCCTCATCGGAACCGCCGGCCGTTTTCATTTGCACCTGCAGCATGGCGCCCAATTGCGTCACCGAGTCCATGCCGGTGATACCCAGCTTGCCCATACCCGCCAGCAACTCAGGGAACCACTTAGCCATGTCGGCCGCTTCAAAGCTGCCGGCCTGCCCCTGATAAGCGATTGCCTCCAGGGCTTTTTGCATCATGGCCGGGTCAGTGATCTTGGCGTTCTGCCCCAGGGCGTTGATCATGCGCGCGGTTTCTCCGCCGTCCGACCCTTGCCCAATCGCAAACTTGGCCGCCGTCGGCGCGTATTTCAGGGCCTTGTCCAGCTCCATGCCCGCACCGACCAACGCGTTGACCACCTCGGCCACCTGATTGCGTGCCATGCCGGTGTCCCGTGACGTGTCGATAATCGTCTTGGACATCTGCGTTTCTTTGGGATCGTTGGCAATGTTGGCCTTGATCGCGATGTCGCGAATGATCGCGCTGAAGTCCGCGCTGACCTTGGTCGGGATGGCCACGGCGGCGACCATGGCCCCGGCCTGACCGACGCTGCTCTTGAGGCCCGAACGCCCCTCCTCCAGTTGCCTGTGCCCTAGCGCCTTCAATTCAGCCCCGGCGGCGACCCGGCCCATCGCGGTGTAGGCCTTATTGAGCCGGCCGACCTCGATGCCCTGTTTCTTCAGCAGCTCGAGGTTCTTTTCCAGTTTGGTCAGCAGCTTGCCCGCGCCTTCGGCGCCGGCCATGTGCGCCTTGCGCCACTCCTCGCGCAGGCGAATCGTGTCGCCAATGGTGTTTTGCAACACCCGGGCTTTGGTACCCACCGTGTCCAAGTGTTTGATTTTGCTTTCGACGTCCTTGAACGCTTTGCCGACCGTTGAATCGACGGCTCCACCAATGACAAAGCCGAGCGCCAGTTTGTTCGCCATATGCCTGCCTTATGCGTCGGAGAAATGAACGGTGGCTCAATCCGTGAGCCACCACACCAGTTCGTTGAATGGCATGGCCATGATCTCGGCCGCCGAGAATCCGGTCTCTTTGGCCACCCGTTTGGCCAGGATTTTCAACGTGGTTGCATCAAACGCCGTCGTCTTGGACCAGACGAAAATAGCCGCCCTGCAGGCGCATGTAGTCGACCAGCTTGAGCGCCATCAGATCCGCCTCTGGGGTTTGGGTCAGCGAGGCAAACAGCGACATCTCACGTTTCTCCTCATCACCGCTGCAGGTAGCCTGCGCGGCACGAATATCGCGTACGCAGGGAGCACGCATCGACATGCTGTCGACCAACACACCGCTCAGCTCGGTCGGGTATTTGAGGGCGATGCGAAAGCCGTCTTCAGTAATTTGCAGCCACTTGGGCAGCGAGTCTTTGGCCATTGTTTGAGTCATGTTTTTTCCTTAAAGGCCCAGGGCCGAACGTTCTTCCGCGAGTTGATCGACGCCGTCGACCACCAGCACCATGCCGACCATGTCGATCTCGTAGATCAGCCGACCATCGACTTCGAGCTTGTAATAGGTCAGCGCCATGTTGTGTTTGCTTTCGGCTTTTTCACCGGGTTTCCAATCCCCCATGTCGACCTCTTTGAGGCCGCCGCGCATGGTGACGATGACCGGGGTGACCTTGCCCTTGAGGCCCTTGAACGAGCCACGAAATACTGCGTTGCACGCAGTGCGGTCCGAGAGGCCGAACCACTTCAACGCCTCTCGCCGTACACCGTTGGTGGTAAACCCGGCTTCGAGCTTTTCCACGCCGGTCGGGATCTCGATTTCACCGGCCATACCGCCGCCCCGGTAGGTGTCCATTTTCAGAACCACCTTGGGCAGGGTGAGGCTCGGCATTTCACCGGAAAAACTTACGCCGTCGATAAACCCGGCGCAGTTGGACAGAACTTCAGGAATCATCAGGTGGCCTCCTTAGGCGGTTTCAAGCACTTCGGTCATCCATTCGTTGGTGACTTCGAAGAGGAAGTTCGGGTTCTCAGCCGGCGGCACGTCGGTGAAGCGGATGCGCCAGTACACCTTGCCCTGCTCGATCTGGCTGGCTGTGTTCAACTCATGATCCGCGTACACCTCGAAGTTGATCACCGCGCCCTGGTTCTTCAGGTCGCGCATGAACGCCTCGAGGCCATCAGTCACATCCTTGACGTAGGTCTTGGTGATCGAGCGGTCGACCGCCCATTTGTGGCCGGCCTGCACGGCGTCCATGAGAATGAACAGCGTGCGAACGCGGGTAACGAATGCCCATTTCGCATCGCTGGACAGCGTGCGGTTGCCCCACAGGCGGAAACCGTCGTCGCGAATGATCGTGGTGATGTTGGCGTTGTTGAGCAGGTTGGCCCGGCAGGTGTCGTCGCCATCCAGGTACTCGACGGCGCGGGTGGTGCCGGTGATGCCGACAAACTCCTTGTTCGACGGCGAGGCCCAAAAACCGTAGGTGGCGTCGGTCCAGGCGAACAGGCCCGCCGTCCAGGCCGAGCCCGGGGCATCGACCGTTTTACTGGTGTCGGCGTCCCAGAACTGCACACCCGGGTCAACCATGAACAGGTTGCGACTGCCGAAGTTATCGGCGTAAGCCATGGCGGCCTCGTCCGTGGTGCCGGGACCATCGATGATGCCGATGGCCCGCAGCTTCTGCGCCAGGCTGTCCATGGCAGTGGCCACCGCTTGGGTGGCGGAATGACCTGGCGCGATCAGCAGTCGCGGCTTCGCGTTAAATAGGCTTTTGCCGTCGAGCAACGCCTGCAAGCCGGTACGCTGACCGGAAGCCAGTACCCCGCCGATGATCGCCGAGGTTTGCAGCGCGGGGTCTTCCAGCTTGGCCACGCCGATGGCCACAATCACCGCCTTGGCCTTGGCGTAGATCGCCTGGCAGGCCTTGGTAATCGCCGCACCGGCGCCGAACGCGGCAATCGCTTCGCGCTCGGTGGTGATCAGCTTCAGCTCGCCGGCTTTGGCCGTGCCGCCGCCGAGGACACCCGGAGTGAAGGTATCGCACAGACCGATGATCGAGGACGAGGGCAACGAGATGGTGCGTGCGCCGGTATCGACCGAGGTGGTCGTGACGCCGTGAAAGAAACTCATGAGGCTCAATCTCCAGAAACGAAAAAGCCCCGCATACGCGAGGCTGTCAGGGATGTTCGAATTGCGCGTAACGGAAAAGAAAACGCCCCGTCAGTGCGGGGCGTTATTGGGCCAAGCTGGCAATCCATGCCGGGGGCTGGGGGCGGCCTGACTGATCAGGGAACAGCGTCACATCCGGCCAATCGCGCAACGCCTGGCGGTAGGCATAAAGCTCGGATCGCTGCTCAGCGGTGATCGGATAATCCGGCATTACCAGATAGTCAGTCGCGGCAACCTGTACATTGCGCCATGCTCGCTCGCCCGCTTGCGCCGCTGCAATCTGCGCCGCCTCATCCAGAACCCAATCCCCACCAGCCCACACATAGAACTGACCTGGCCGGCGCTTGGCGGTCAGTCCTTCAGGCAGATCGCCAAGCTCGAAATGCTCTTCCTCGGCGCCGGTGTCCGTGTGGTAAACCATGCCGCGATAGTCGGCCAATAGTTGCGGCTTCCCCTCGACCAGCGCCCATACGTGGCCAGCCTCGGCTTGGCTCAGAGGCTTTTCCAGCTGGACGGCATTGCCCGGCAGATACTGGCCAAATCCCGGGACCTCTGGAAACGCTGACAACTCAAACGGCCCGGCCAGGATGCCGAGCGGGTCGAACAAATAGATATTCATTAGAACCTCAGATCACTTTAATTCGGCCCGGATAGGCGATGTGTTTCGGGACCGTCTCAGCGCCGCCAGCGGCGCCAGTGCTGCCACTAGTCGGGGTGGCATAGGTGATGCTCCCGCCGCCCATCGCCTGCGTGCCGTAGCCTGTGGAAGCTGAATAGTGGGCGTGACTCTTGAAATCATCGAGCCGATAGCTGCCCGCCACACGGCCCGGATCGATCCCGGCAGACTCGTCAAGGTTTCGGAAGAATTTACCGCGCACATCTGGACAGCGGAACGTGGTCGCGCCATCGCCCGAGGTCCAACCGCCCTCCATACCCCCACGAGCGGCTTCCGTAGTCAGCATTCCCGACTGTTGAGCGTGGTCCCACAACCATGGCCAATCGGCACGAATCAAGACGCCATTGCCCAACGGAGCGTGACCACCCGGATTCAATACGGTGGTCGTTTCAAACACGGGCCGACCGAGTGCCGTACCGTCTAAGCGCGCAATCAGTATCCAGTTGCCCTTGCCATCACTGCGCAAATGCCAATAATCCCCGGCCCCCATCAGGACAAAAAACTGATAACCCTCGGCCCGCAAGTGCGTGTGGAACTTAATTTTATTGCTACCGGCGGCCTTGATCATCAACCGGTTGCTGGTGTTGTCGACGCGCCGCACCACCACACCACGAACACCCAGCGCCGAGTTGGCGTCGGGCAGCTCAACCGTCAACGCCCCTGCGCTGGCATCAATCAAGACAAGCCCCAACTCGGCCGCCACCAAGGACTTGGAGGTGTTGACCTCCACTAAAGGGATTTGGCCCGCGCCGTTAATCAATTCGATTGTTTCGGTTTTGGTGAAGGCGTCCGTGATCCCATAACCGGCCAGCGTGGTCGGGTTGGTCCCGCCCACCACCCGACCGTATTTGTCCACGGTCACACTGCGGTACGTTCCGGCATTGACACCAGTGCGCCCGGCCGCCATTTCAAACAGCAGATCCGTCACGCCCAGGACAATCGGCGCATCCGTCACCAACTGCCAAATGCTGTCGCCGTTGGTTGTGCCGCGCTCGACATGCACAAACAACCCGGGCGTGACTTCCAGACTGCTATCGGCATCCGCGCTACGCGTCCACACACCCGCCGCAGACACGCTATACAGGCCGTTGTCCTTGGCTGTGGACTGGTTTTTCACCAACACGCGATCACCGGCAACCAGGGTGACCCCGTCAATAGTCTGAAGCCCCGCCAACGCGATGTTGACCGTAGTCGCCACCCGCACCGAGTGCTTAAAGTCCTGCTTGCCCAGCTCCTCCAACACCTTTTGATCGACGTAGTCACGCGTCGCTAACACCACGCTCGGATCGATCTTAAGCGTGATGTTGCCGGTACTGGTGACAATGAAGTTCATCCGCACAATCTGCGTGCGCCCCGATCCTTGCGACAGGATCGGCTTGAAACTCGGTGCGCAGTTGGCCACAGCCACCAGATCGCCGTCGATGTCGTACAGACCTATTTCGCGAATCCACTTCCCGCCTTCATCGGCCGGGATAATCTGCTCGGCGATCAGCACCCTGGGGTCGGCCGGGTCAGTCTTGAGCTGATTCAACGGCCGGCGGCGCCACTCGCTGATCAGTTGGGTTTGCGTTGCGCTGGGGATCGGGTCGGTGCCGTTGGCATCCCCCACGCCCATTTCGGTGATCTTCCAGGGAATGCCGAGCGCGTCGGCGTTCGCCTGTTTGGCCATCCCCACGTTTGTGAGGATCGCTAAAAACTGCGAATTCGCATCAATCATAATAAACGTCCAGGGTGTCTATGGAGTGTTCGCGGCCGACCACACCGAAGCGGCCCGTGACCTCGATGTCACGCATCACCGGCGGGTAAACGTCGATTACGTCGCCTTCGGAGAGGGACACCGCAATGTTCAAAGCGCCTTGGGTTTCCAGGCTGATCGCCAACCCGGTCAGGTGCCGGGTGACGGGTTTGGCATCGTCGATCAGGCGCTCCAGCTCCTGATACATTTCTTCGGTGATCCCGGTGTCGAGCACGCCGACCTTCAGCGCGAAGGTGCCCGGCACGCCTTCGGGCACGGTCTTGAACCACTCGACAATCTCGATCAGATAACCCAGCGGCTCGACCACCCGACGCAACGCGCCGATGGTGCCCTTGTGCTTGTGGATGTAGAACGAGGCTTTGATCGCCGCCCGCTTGACCGGCTCCGACCAGTCCGGGTCCCAGCGGTCGACCGACCACGCCCAGGCTAGGTGTGGCAGCAAATGCACGGGACAGGTATCGGGGTTGTACAGCGTGCGCAGCGGGATCAGCGTTTGTTCAACGAATGTCGCCTCAATAGCGCGCTCCAGTGGCGTGCTGTTGAGCGGTAAAAGACTGCGCATGTCACCCTCCCAGCACGACGCTGTATCCCGTGCAGTAAGCGGCCTGCGCCTTGGTCGGGGCCAGATCCTGCCAATTCTTGAGTTCGACCCGAGCCACGCCCGCGACATGCAGTTGCGCATCGACACCGGAGCGCGCCACCTCAAGCCCTAACCGGCGACGCGGGTTGATCCAGGCGTCCAGACGCTTGATCGCCTCGGCGAGTGCGGCATCGTTCTCCGGGCCAGCCCCCTTCATGTGCAACACGGCGTCGATGCTGTAGTGCAGTATCTCGGCGCCGCGTACCGTCACGCGATCACCGACCGGACGCACGTCATCGTCATTCACCGCGTCGGCCACCAATGCCAGCAAATCGAGACCGACCGTACCGTCACCCTCAAGCCCCAAGACGGTGAGATCAACGCAGGCCGGCGAAGGACTTTCAGCGGTGGCATCGGCAACCAACGCCGAGGCATTACGGGCATGCAGGATGTAGCTGTTACGCGGGCCGGCGGTGGTCAACCCTTCGTACGCCAGCTGCACCCGCTCACGCAGGGCATCATGGGACTCCAGGATCGCCTCGACGGGAGGTACCGCCAGCGGGTCGCCCGGCTGAACCACCAGACGTTTCAGATTAACGTTGCCCGCCAGGTGATCCAGATCGCCACCCGTGGCATAGGCCAGCAATTGCGCTTTGGCCGCATCATTGACCCGCGCCCGATTGCCGAGCTTGATGTAGCTGCCGACCTCCAGCAGCTTGGTGACCGGGTCGCTTTCCAGTGAAGCCGTCCAGTTGTCGCCCATGTGCCCACGGAAAACGCCCAGCGCTTCGTCGTACACGACTTCAAAGTCCAGCGGCTCCAGCACCTCCGGTGCCGGCAGTTCCGACAGATCGACCAGGGTACTCATACCCATACCTCCAACGTGCCGCGCACACCGAGGTATTCGCCGCTGATCTGCATATTGATTTGCCCGCCCAGAACAGACAGGACGCGTATCCGCTCAAGCTTTAGTCGCGGCTCCCACTGGCCCAGCGCCCGGGCGGCCTCGGCTTGCGCAGCGCTCTTCCAGCCTTCGTTGATGGGCAGGTCGACCATGCGCCGCAGTTTGCTGCCGTACTCCGGACGCTCGCGACGGCTCAGCAGTGGCGTGCTGAGAATGTCTTCAACGGACTGGCGTAAATGCTCGATACCGGAGATGGGTTGCCCGGTGTGGCGATCCATTCCGATCATGGCAATTACTCCGGCAATGGTTCCAGGTCTGGATGCGCTTTCAGGAAGGCGTGCTGTTCGTCGTCGCTAACGGCCACCCGGCCGGCGACAACAGCGAGCGTACTGCCATCCGGCAGAATCAAAACTCGCGAGGTGTAGACCTTGTCTCGGAATACCCGGACCGTACCGGGAAAGCCCTGCTTTACCGGCACTAGCCCTGCCACTGGTAGCGCTTCATGCTCGACGAGTGTCTCGGCATCTGTCTTTGGCTTGTTCATAAAATGACCTGACATGAAAAAGCCCGCACGCGGCGGGCTGGGTTGATCGTCATCACTAGTGCGAGTGATGATTGCTGTTGCCGGCGGTGTCGATAATCGCGCCGTCACTGGTGATGTTTTGAGTCGCGTGCAACAGGCCGTCGATGTTCACCGGCCCCTTGATGTTGACACTCGCCTCCAGGTTGATCGTGCTGGACTTCACCGTCACAGAGTTGTCCATCACCTCGGCCTGGGTGGCACCCACTTTGATCGTGACCGTGCCGCTGGGCAGGCTGATGCTGTAACTCTTGGCCTGCCAGTCGTAGACCAACGAACCGCCATCGTCGAAACGCCAGACTTCAACGTGGTCACGATTGTCCGGTGGCGGACCACCGTTGCCATACAGCCCAGGAATGAACGTTCCTTGTGCCACCTCGCCACTGGCACTGATCAGGGTGCCCTGCTCATTCAGGCTCGGTGCCCGCCAGTGCCGGGCCTTGCCAGCGGCGACGCTGTGCCAACGTACCCAACCGCTGACCCATTCACCGTCGGAAACGCGACACACTGGTGGTGAGGCAGCGAGATCCACCGCGACCACATAGCAGCCCTTGACCAGGCCGGCGAGCATGCGGTCATGCTGCGCGCTGACGTACCCTGCACTCATGGCACATCCTCCGGCCGGAATGCGCCATCACCCGGTTCAATATTCAGCACCAGAGTTCCCGGTGGCTGATCCGGCCACGGCCACTGCGCTTCGCCCAGGTAGATTTGTTGGGTCCACTCCACGACCCAGACGGTGTAGCCATCCAGTTCGGGCTTGGTCCAGTCCTGCGTGGCCCGAACAAACTCGGCGGGTTCCACCTCTACACCCCAGCTTTGCAGGCGCAACAACACAGTGAGCTGCCCAGCCAGAAAAACCGCCTGTTGATGGTGGTCCTCCTGGATTGGATCGGTGATGACCCGCGCCTCAAATTTGCAAGCCAACCCCACCTCACCCGTGCCCGGATCCTGGCCGGGCTCCATCTCCGCCATTTCGATAACCACCGCCGGCAACCGCACGCAATCCTCGATAGCCGGCCAGGCGGCAACGGTCTGAACACCCGGCAGGTACGCCTGCACATGCCGTTCGATCGCCCCGTACAACTGTTCCAAGCTGAACGGCTCGTCCGTTTCATCGGTCACGTTATTTCCCCTTCAGGTATTTCTGCAGTTCAAAGTTGAGCTCCTGCTGCAGGACATGCAGCAGCTGTGCATCGGCTTTGCGCACCCAGCTTTCAAAGTGCGGACGGGCCTGCTCCAGCGAGACCTTGGCCTTCGCCAGCGGGAAACGACTGTCATGCTCGGCAATCCACCCCGAACTCGCCCTGCCACGCGCACTGACGGTGCTGTCGGGGTAGTGGTCGGCATCAAAATGTTTGCTGGCCGTGCGGATCCAGATGTCCGCACCGTTGCCGTAGACCTTCTTGTAAAAGGCACCCTGAAAACGACGACCGGCCACCGACACGCCGGACTGGCCCTGTCGTGCGCGGCCGATACGGCTGGCCTCCATGGCGTTGAGGCCGAACCACAACTTGCCGCTGTTGGCTCCGCCGCTGACCGGATAGGCTCGTAACCGCTGACGCACCGCCGCCACCGCAATACGTTCCTGCCGGCCGACAGTGCGGGCGATGTTGGAGCTGAGCCAACGCAAGGTCTTGTTGATCGCCCGACGCTGGGCATTGGCTGCCGCTTTGGGCACCACGGCGGCGAAGTCCTGAAAGGCTTTCAGGTCTGCCGTCGAGGTCTGCAGGGAGATCATCCCGCCGCTGGCCGAGGGCTTGAAGTAACTGCCGACACTCATGGTCGTTTCCTCAAAATCAGGGCGACCAGACCGTCACCACCGGGCTCCAGCTGCAGCAAGTCGTAATCCCCGCCACCGTCCAGCTCCGGCAGATCCACGCGGATGAGCAGCCCCTTTTTCAGCCCGTACGAATCGCCAACACGGATCTCAAACTTCGGCTCTCGCAACCCGGTGTTGAGCTTGCCCATTTTGGGTTGCAACCAAGGCGCGGCGAACATGCCAAGCACCGGTTCCTCGCGGCCCTCGATCCGCGCCGTGTCGCCCAGGGTTTCAAACACCACCTCGTCGATCTCGTCGACCAGGTCGCGAAAGGCCACGGTCAGAGCTCCAGCAGGATCTGCGCCCGAGGTCGTGTGCACAGGTGCAACGGGTTGGATTGGGCTTCACCGGCCATGCCTTTGTTGAAGTCCATCGGCTCAATCTTGCTGTAGTACGGCAGGCCCTCGGTGTTGACCGTTTCCATGTAGTCGGCCGGGGCAAAGGTGGAGATGTACAGATCCGGCACACCTTCTGGGATCAGCAGCGCCTTGTCGACGTGCACAAACGATACGCCCGCGACCTTGCCGCGATAGCGTTCCCAGACGATCCCACCGAACTCGAAACTTTCCCGGGCGTCACCACGCAGGGAGGCCGCTTGCAGGGTGTTGAGGTAGGTCTCCTTGACCGACGGGTGAACGATCAGCTTGTTCCAGAAGTTCTGGCCGCAGAATGCGCGGGAGCCTGAGCTGGTCACGCTGCCCAGTGCGTCCTCCTGCATGTCCAATGCTTCGCCGGCACGCACACGCAGCTCGGCATTGGGATCGTTCAGACCCATGGCCAGTTTTTGGCGGGAGACGCCGAAGGACTTGTAAATGTCGAGTAGCACTGTTGAACCGTCCGCATCCAGCACCTGCCCATTCAGTGCGCCCATGCGCTGGAATTCGTGAGTGGCGTCCAACTGGCGCCGCGCTTTGGCCAGACGTTTGTTGACCACATCCTGCACCGACTGCAATTCAGTGCGCTGACCGAAGGCACGGATGCCCTGGATCTCGTCGGCCTTGATGGTAAAGCGTTGTGGCAGGTGCACGGTATTGAAGGGGATCAGCTTGCGCTTGCTGCCACCGACCACCAGGCCCGAGGTACCACGCTCTCCCGCCGGCACCAGAGCCAGGGTGTCACCATCCTTCTCGATCTGTACGGTCAGGGTAGTGATACCTTCTTCGCGGAACAGGCCGAGGCCGCTGATGCGGCCCGGCAGGTATTCCTGTTCGTTGATTGCGGCAGTCAACGCGGGAACGCTGAAAGCGTCGTCTTCAAAAATGGCGATATCGGCCATGGGGTACTCTCCAGAAACGAAAAATCCCGCACGCGGCGGGATGCATATAAAGGAAGGAACGTCTTAGCGAACGATCAGAAAACGCGTGGCCAGAGCTTTCTCGGCAGCCGGGTCGAGGCCGGTCAAGTGCGCTTCGCTGACCTCGGCCAGACGCACCACAGCGCGACCGCGCCGCACCACGTCTGACTGACCGAGCGGGCCGTAAAGAATGGCGACGGCGTTTTCACTGCCATCCTCAGCCGTCGGTTCGTACGGGGCAAACTCGCCGGTGAGCGTGATCAGGCCGAGGATCTGACCTGGCTCCAATGCCGGGCCTGCCGCAACGTTAATCGCCTCGCGGGAAATATTGCCTTCGCCCTCGGACAGCAGAAACTCACCTGCGTGCATCGGCTCCAATTTAAAGGTCATGGTCTTGCTCCTTTTGAGGTTTGAGATTGTGCGGCCTGACGGGCCGCCCAGATCGAGGACGGATCGGGTTGTTTGGCTTTCACGGTCACTGCCGGATCATCGTTTTGCGGCAAGCTGTTATCGATTTCGAAGCCCCCACCACTACCCACCAGCTTGTCGAACAGCCGTGCGCGCACAGCACCGGCATCGAGCCCAGCCTGCACAAACTCCACAGCGCATTCCGGTAAGCGTGCCGCCACGCACAGATCGCGGATCGCTTTGGCTTGGGTCAGCGCGGCCTGGACGGTGGCCTCATCAGCCAGCTTGGTCGAGACAATCACGGGCTCGATCAGATTGCTGATGCCGGCTTGATTGCAGGACTGGGTGATCAGCAGGGCCAGCTTGGCCGAGTCGACCACCGGGGCCGTGGATTCTGGCTTGTCCACCACCGGTTTGGTGGGTTCGAGAGGCTCTGTAAGTTGATCCAGCAACGCCTTGGGCGTGTTCTGGTATTTCTGCATCACCGCGCCTTGCCCCAGACAGGCCTTGATCTGCACACCATCACCCACCTCGTCGGCCAATCCCAAGGCGACGGCTTCGCGAGCAGTGAGCCAGGTTTCGGCATTGACCAGGCGCCGCAGCTCGACCTCGTCGATGTCGGGCGCCTTGGCTTTGTAGGCTGCGATAATCACTTCCAGCGCCTGGTCCAGCGCGGTGGCCACCTTGCGCAGATCTTCAGCACCACCCGAGGCGTAGGTCCAGGGGTTGTGGATCATCAACATGGCGTTTTCCGCGACCACCACGCGGTGCGCACCACACACGGCAACGCTGGCGGCACTGGCGGCCAAGGCATCAACGCGGCCGGTGCAGCGTTCACCCAACCGCGACAAAGCGTTGTGGATCGCCAGACCATCGAACAGGTCGCCGCCGATGCTGTTGAAGGCCACGACAATCGGTGAGGTGCCGTCATCCAATGCCGCCAGGTCGCGCACGAACTGATTGGCGGTGATGCCCCAGGTGCCGATCTCGCCGTAGACGTAGACCTCGATGGTGCGCTGCTCGGCTTCGCCGCTGGCCTTCAGGCTGTACCAGTGCTTGTCCTGGATCGGCAGTTGGCCCTCCAGCTTGTTGAAAATCTTCAGGGGGGAAAGCAGTTTCATGGTTTCTCCTGGTCGTCGTGTTGAACATCGACCTCGACGAGGGTTCGGTAATTGAGGCCCAAGTCACGGGCGCGTTGAGCGTCGGCGGCGTTTTCCGCATCGACCGTTTCGGAGTCGTAGCCGGTGCGCAGACACATTTCACTGCGCGAGCCAAACCCGGCATTGACCTCAAGCATGCGCGCCTGCACGTCCTGCACCGGTTGGATGTAGGCCCAACCTTGCGGCACCCAGCGCGTGCGCAGAAATTCGCGGCGACGCTTGGCGTAGTCCGGAAGTTCAATCACGCCGGCCAACACCGCCATGTCCAACCACGCGGCACGGACAGGGCGGCAGAGTTGGTGGATGTAGACGTTGAACTGCAGTTGCTCCAGGCGGCGCCGGAACTCGTTGAGCACAACCCGCAACGCCCGGTCATTGATGCCTTTCATGTCACCGGTGAGGATCTCGTATGGCGTATCGGTGCCCGCTGCCGCTGCCATCAGTTGCTGACGCATGAAGTCCGGGTAATTGTTGCCGGCGTCCGGTGGTTTGGAGAACTCAACTTCCTCCCCTGCCCCCAGCTCCTGCATGGTGCCCGGCTCCAAGGCGACCATTGGCGTGAACCCGTCGCGGTCAGTGGTGATCAACTGCCCGGTGACCGGATCGCGCGGTTGCTGCCCCATGTCTTGCGACGGTCGCTTGATGAAGCCGGCAAACAGGTTGGACACTTCCTGCCGGAACAGCACCGCATCATCGTAGTTGTCCAGGCTGCGCAGTCGTTTGAGCACTGGCGACATACGCGGCACACCGCGCAGTTGCCCCGGCTCCAGCGGTTCGAAGATGTGCAGCACCTGGCTGGCTGGTACCCGCACCAGTTGGTTGTAGCCGCTGTTGAGCGACGATGCATCACGCGGGTGCGAGCGGTACATCCAGTAAGCCACGCGCTTTCCGGCCGGGTTGAACTCGATCCCGGCGCGGATGATATTGCCGTCGCGGGTGGTCTCGAACTTGTCGTGCGGCACGAACTCGGGTGCCAGCGTTTGCAGCTGCAGCGGCACCACCAGACCTTCGTCCAAACCACGCGGACGCAACCGCACAAAACACTCACCCGCCGTTTCGACTGTACGGGCCACCAGCGCCTGCTGACCGTAGAAGTCGCACAGGCCGTCGGCGTCTGACTCCTCGACCCAATCCTCCCAGAGCTCCTGCAGCAGATTGCGCAGTGCTTCGTCCTTGATTTTTGGTCGCGGTGTGATGCCGGTGCCAATCAGGTTGCTGACCCGTTTATTGATAGCGTTGGCCGCGTACGGGTCATTACGCACCGCTGCCCGCGAACGGGCACGCAGGTTGCGCAGCGCCGGGGTGTTGATGCTATTAATGCCGTTGTCGGTGGCTTCCCAACTAGCAGATCGGCGACCCTCCCCAGCGCCTTCGTAGCTGGCCTTGATGTTCGATGGCAGCAAGAATCCGCTACGAGACAGCGCCGGAAATTGTCGAGCCATCAGATTCCCTTGCCTCCATGGCTGAGCCGCACGACCCGCGAACGGGGGCCGGCGGCGCTGGTCAACGAACTGCGGATCTCTTCACGAGCCCTGAGCAGTTCGTCGACAGTGCGGTATTCCACCGTGCGGTCGCTGTAGCGTACGGTTTTTTCACCGCGTGCGATGGCGCGCTCGATGGCATCGAGGTGTTTCTGAGTAAAGGACATATCAGCGTCTCTTCAGGTAACCGCTGGTGGAACTACGGCGTTGAGGTGGCGATGCTGCGGGTCGTGTGTGCACGACCGGGGCAGCGGGTGGTGGCGCGGGTTGAGCTTGTCTTACGGCCGCAGGCGCGGGTTTTTCGTCTTCATCGACACGCTCGCCCTGAACAGGCTTAATCCCCAAGGCATCGTCAAACAGGCCGGACTGGGCCAATGCCTGCCGCACCCGCTCCCAGTCGTGTTCCTGGTAGCGGTTGATGCCGAGGTAATGCGCCATGGCCAGGCAGTACACCATCAGGTCGAGTGCTTCGTTGCGCTCGGCCTTGCCCTTGACCCACTCGATACGCTTGTGACCCCGGATGTAGCGGGCCACCTTGCGCTCGGCGACACACTGGGCGAAGAACTCGTCCGGCAGGTCGTTGGCAAAGTGCAGTGAACCCGGCCCGTCCGGGAACGGATAACGGTTGTAGATCCAGTCCTTGGCGGTGTCGGTGCCGACGAACCACAGTTCGGCGCCGTTGCGTTCGGTCTGGCCCCTCCAGGTCACGTCGACCATGGACGGCCGCTGAGCAATGACCGGCCTGCCAGGCTTGCTCGCGCCCTTGATGGCGAAGATGTTGCGCCAGCGGCGAACACGGCAGAACTGGTACACCTCGTCGGTATGGTGACCACCGGAGTCGACGCCGGTGGCAAGGATCGCCAAGCCGACGCCACATGGATGGCGATACCGCGCCTTGAGTTTTTCATCCAGCACCGCCCAGGTGCGTTCATCGGCGGGGTCGCCCCAGATCACCTGATGGTCAACCACCCAGCGCTCCATGCCGACACCGAAGCCCATCACCATCAATTCCAGGCGGTTGGCCTGGACGTCAACAGCACCGGTCAGCATCAGTACGCCGGCCGGCATCGTGCCGAGGGTGTAGGTTTCCAACCGCGCCCGAGCGATCAGCACTTCGGCCTTGGTTTGCTCCTGCGCGCTGTCCCAGACTTTGGCCAGACGAGTGTTGTAGAACACCTGCATCAGCCCCATATCACCTTGGGACTGGGCCTTTTTGGCCTCTTCAAAATCCTTGGCCAGCGTACGCCAGCCCATCCAGCCGGTCGGTGAGTAGAGGGCGTTCAGGTGGAAACCAACCGTCTCGCCGTCACCCTCTGCGTGTGCCCGCCATTCACCCCGGGCCAGCATGTCGCTCTTGTGGTGTTCCTCGATCAGCACATCGCAATCAGGTCCCGCGCACTCGTAATGGACGGTGCTGTAATCCTTGTTGTAGTGCAGCCGCTCCCACTCCAGCACCTGCATGTGGCCGCAGGTCGGACATGGCACGTAGTAGTGGCGCTGGTCGCTGGAGTCGAACAGATCGGCGATGCGCGAGGCGCCCTTGATTGTTGGCGAGCTGGAAAAATAGATCTTCGCGTTGCGCCCAAAGTTGGTCGCCCGGGTTTCTGCCAGGCCGATCGGATCACCTTCTTGGCCGACATCATTTTCCCAACGATCTACCTCATCACCATAGATGTAGCGCGCCGACAGTTCCGACAAGTTGGCCGCCGAGCCGGCAGTGGTGACGTACAGCGAGCCGCCTTCGAACTCCTTGGTGTCCATGGTATTGCGCGTATCACGTGAGCGGCTGGCCGCTACGCGTTCACGCAGCGCCGGGGTGGCCTTGATCGTCTTGCTGATCCGCCCCGAGACACGTTTCGCCAGGCCCAGGCTGGGCAACAGCGCCAGAATGTTGGAGGGTGCCATGTGAATCAGACCGCCCATCCAGTTCAAGGCGATCTGGGTTTTCATCAACTGCGAAGCCACCATGGTGACCACGCGTCTGCAGGGGTGAGCCGGTGACAGGCAGCGCATGGGCTCGCGGGCGTAGGGTGTCCGTGAGGTGCGGTACTGGCCGGGCTCAGGGGCGCCGGTGTCTCGCGGGATCCGCATGAACTCATCGGCCCACTCATCGATCCAGAGGTCGGGGTCAGGGCGCAGTCCACGGAAATAGGCCTCACGGTACACCTTCGCACCGTCAGGAAATTCCGTGTGCATGGGATTAACTCGGTGTCATGGCGTGTTCAAGGTCCGCTGAAGACAGCCGCTCGGCCTCCTCCAGCGTTCGACGGAATGTTGCCGTCAGGTGTTTTTCGATTAGCCAAGGGTCCGTCATGGCCGCAAGGTCATGGGACAGTTGAGGCAATGGCCCGAACAGTTGATCGCGCAGCAAGCGGCCCGCGTCGTAGGCGCCTGTTTCGACCGCTTTCTTGGCGACCAGAGATCCCTGCGCTTTTTGAAGTTCGATCTCGGCCAACTTCGCCATGTTGTGCTCACGCAAGGCGCGGGCCTTTTGGAAGTCGGGCTGTTTGTTATCGCCACCAACAAGCTGCGGCGGCGCAGCCGTGGGTGTCGGCTCGACCGAAGTGGACAGTTGGCTGTAAACGTCGCGCTGAATCCGATCCTGCTGATGCCGAGCCGCGACAGCGGCCTTGCTCGGGTCGGCGGTTTCGAGGATTAGTGCCTCAGTGGCCAGCACATCGACCTGCTTACCATTGGGCGACAACACCAAGCGGTTGTTGTCTTTCAACCAAGTGATGTAACTCGGCGTCCTGCCGATGCGAGCCGCGAACGCGCTCTTTGACAGGTAAATTGGATCTGTCATAAAGCCCTCCTTTTCAACGGCTTTTCAATGCAAACCTTTCAATTTCAATGGATTGAATTTCAGTAAGCTGGGAACCCTGCCGCTAACGCTTTCCCGCGGGTTTCCGACCCCGTGTCCTTCAGATACCCCTAGGGTCCCCGGCGGTTTTCGCCGCCCCAGATCGGTGCATCATCCCTGCTCGCCACCGGCTGGCGGGACTTCGCAGACGCCCAACCGCTTGGCGGCCCAGCGTTCGTAAAGGCCGATGGCAACATCGGCGCCCGCCATCGCCGTCAGGCAACCCAAGGCGCCCGCCGTCCAGATCGACATGCCCGCCGCGATCATCAGCATCATCGCCGACACGCCGCAGACAATGCAGGCACCGGACCGCAACGCCAGCCGGCGCATCAACGCCCAGCCCCGCGCGCCGTCTTTGTCTGCTCGCCACATTTCACCCGAAACGCCGCCGACCAAAGCCAGGACGATCACTAACCAGATCGGCATCTCTGCCAGCGCTTGCTGCTCATTTGTCATGTTGTGCCTCAAGTGAAGGAGCATGCCGAACACAAAAAAGAAAACCCCGCCGGTGGGCAGGGTTTTCAGTGTCGCGGCATATGCCAGGACGAAGTGCACAGCACGTGCTCGGGGGAAGCGCCAAGGCGCAAAATCCATATCGTGGTGACTTTTTACCCCCTGAGTACGGAACCGAAAAGAGGCCATTTTCGGTTAACCGACTCGACGCAACTTTGACGCAACTTTGAGGAGACTTTGAGGCAAAACACCCCGACCAGCGGTAAGCCATTTACGTGCATCTTTGCGCTCGGCCAGCACCTCAAAGAGTCGCACATGAAGACTGTGCACCAGGTCGTAATAGGTTTGCTTCGCTTTGGACACATACCCCAGTTCATGCATCTGCGAAATCCAGGTCGGTGCCGGGTCGTCGCCATAACGCAAGACCGCCAACCGCTGCAGCCTTTCACCCCGTCCATCTTGTCGGGCGATCTCGGAAAGTGCTGCGCCGACTTCCTGAGCAACAGCATCAGGTCCCGCACCAGCACCAAGAATGATCCGAGATCCGGGAGTGCCGCGTGGCGCGCATCCGCCCCACTCCATGATCGTTGCCATCGGGCTGCCCATGCCACCGGCCTCGCCGTTCTTTCGGCACTGCTCGCCCCAATGTTTCAGCAAAAGCTCCATCGCCTCAATCATTGACCTTCCCCCCGAAATACCGAACCCAACACAGAAAAACCACAACCCGACACAAAGCCAACACAAATAAATCCCTTTAAATTCAATACGTTTATCGACCTTGAGTTGAGTGTGTTGGGTTTGTTGGGTTTATCTGTCTTCGCATAAGAAAAAATTCTTACCCTTGCTATCGATTCAAATAACGTCATGCATGCGCGTGCGCGACACAAAACCCAACACACCCCACACAACACCCGCAAACCCACGTTATTCAAGGCCTGAAATTGTGTGGGGTCTTCAAAATCAACCCGACACACACCCGACACACCCAACACATTTTTAGGGACAGTCATGCGGCAGCCGCCTTGATGTGGTCCCAACTGTCCACATGCCAGCCTGCCAGCTTCGCCTTGGCCCGCCAGTGTTCCACCTGCTTGCCCAGTTCGGCCGCCTTCAGTGATGGGGGTGGGGAAGCATCCGGATCAACAGGAAAGAAGAACGCGCCAAAGCGACGGTTATTGCCATCGGTCCAAGGTATGGCACGCGTTTTATCCACCTCGGAACTGATGAACAGCGAGAATTTCGTCTGACTCATCACGTGTTCTTTATTGCGCTGACACCATTCGAGGAACAGCGAATAGAGATCGGTCGACAGACACGGCCCCCAAAGGCCTTGACCCAACTCGCTGTACTTCCAAAGATGCAGAAACGTTTGCCAGCCAGCCCGACTCAAGGCAACCAAGCGCTCACGTGCATCAGTCGAGGGCGGCCGCGTTCGTTGATTGAAGTCGCCCAGATCGATCGACAACAACCAGCCGTACAGCGCCGTAACTCCGCCCTGTTCCAGCTCCCGTCCGATCGCCTTTTGCCGCTCGACCGGCAAGGTTTCCATTGGCCACATCACCAACATTCGCCGGTCACTGTCGCTGATAGGCCAGGGAAGAATCTCGTTGCTCAGGAACACCGCATTCATATGGTTGGCTTCTTCCCAGCCATTGATGAACTTCGATTCCATCCGCACCGTTTTGCCAGTGATCAGGTGCTTGATCTTGCCCACCTGGTTGTACCGCTGATCACGGCTGACCACCTCTTCGAACACCGACCACAGCTTGCGGCTTTGCCAAGCGTTGAAATTGCTTTCCAGCTGAGTCTGGCCGACCGTCGCGGCGTATTGCCCGTAAAGCATGCCGAGTGCATCAGCAAACAGAAGACTCTTACCCGACCCCTCCATGATCGAGTGCATGAGCACGGCGGTGTCCATCTTGGCGCCCAGGTGCTGTAGCGGATACGCCAGCCAACGAATCAGCCAACTGGCAGCGGCGTCGTCGTGATTGCACAAGAACGAAATCAACCAACGCAGGTTGGCGCAGGCTTCGTCATCACGCACCGGCTCCAGCGGCAGGCCATCAAAGGTGTTGATGTACACCGCCGGATCTTTGGTCATGGTCGGGTCAAACACGATATGTTCGACGTCTACCGTGCGCCGCTCGCTGCTGTTCAACCACAGCGGATAGGTGTCACCCAGCGCCATCTTCACCGCGCCTTCGGCAACGCGTCGCTTCTTCTCCCGGTCCCAAACGTCTTTGGTGCCATCGATGTACACATAGCGATCGGTCGGCGGCATGCCCAAGGCACCGCCTTTTTTTCCCGCCATGCGTCGAGCCTGTTCGATGTCGCGGACGTGATCATCAGAGATCAACCGTTTGCCCGTGTCATCCAACCAAGCTTTGGCCAGCGGTTTGCCAACCCGAGCTTCGAACGCAGACTTCTTCATCACCCGCGACTGGTCGCAGTCCCAGACGTGTGTAGTCCCCTCGACCAAAGCGAAACGACGAAGCAAATGGTCAATCGTCATTACCTCCCCCGCCCCCCCGTCAGAGGCAGGAGCGGCCTCGCTGGTCGCGTTGGCATCAGTAGGGTTCGGCCCGCTCGAATCACTGGATGGGGTCGGGGGAAGATCACCCGGATCTGGTCGGGAGGAACGCTGCATACCCAACATGCGCGCAGCGTCCTTCACTGCCTTCGACTGATCACCCCCGTGCTCGAGTAAACAGAACACTTCGAACGCATCATTCTGATGCCCGTTCGCGAGCGGATCGGCACCGTGGTGCGAGTAGACCTTGCCTTCTTCGCTGATCGTCACTCCCGGCAGGCCGGTACTGCTCTGAGGGTAAAGCCACTTACTGCCCCGTTTGATATAGCCGTGGGTACGCAGAAGCTCTTCGACATCATGGCAGCGGTTGAACTCATCAATTACCGATGGAGACTTACCGCTGGCCGGTGCTGGACGTTTGCTAACCTTCACCGGAGGCGTTGTGGGCTTGATCGCCCACGGGCACGCCGCTTCGGCATCGCGCTTGAAGAAGTCCCAGTTTTTCCAGATGGTCAGCAAGTCGGCGGTCAGCGTCGGCATTCCGTCCGTGGCGCTCGGTGGAGTTTTCCAGGTGTAGGGCTGGCCCGTACCGGGATGAATCGACGGCGGGAACACGTCCTGCACCAGGCCAGCACGCAGCTCAAACACCGTAAAGCGTTTGTACTCATCGGCTTCCGCACGTGCCGCAGCTTCACCGGCAACATCGCCCTGCTGTTTCGCAGCCTTGGCCTTATCCATCAGCCCTTTGTGAATCGAGCCATCAGGGTCTTTTTCATTCGGCCAGGAAAGAGAGTGCCGGGTCAGCTCAACGCCATCCGGCAGTTTGAACAGCACCCGGAAGCGCGCGGGGTTACCGACAATGGTCGGATACACCACCGCCATGGCATCCAGATCGACACCCAGAAGCTCATACAGCACATGCCGCGTCCACTGAACATCGTCGACATCCAACGAGCAGACACGGCTAGGCCCGAGCACAACACCGAGATTGTGGTGCGGGTTTCGTTGCCAGAATGTTTCAGCTGCGGCGGCGTCAGTGAAGTAGCCGCCTGGCTTGTTCCACCCCATACCCTTTGGGGCCTTTTCACCTGGCTCAATGGAAACCAAGGCGAGGTTGAAAGTATTGATGTAACGCTTTGCCCATGTGGCGATGGCTAGTCCTTTGGCCGCTTCACTCATCGCCGGGCCTCCCGCAACCCTTGGCAGTCAACGCAGGTTTCGCAACCCTCAATCGTCTGCTGTCGAAGTAACGGGATAGGTTCGTCGCAATCCTCGCAGAATTGCGCACTGACGCGGCTTCGTGGCACACGCCGACTGCGATGAAGGGCAACGTCGAGTTGGTATTGCGCCAGATCGTTAGCGCGATCAATTTCATCAGCCATTGATGCGATCCTCCATCGCCTGACGGGCACCCGCCATGATGCCGAGGATTTCGCGAATCACATCCATGCCCTGCTTTTCGAGGTCCAAGACTTCATGAAGCTCCCAGACGTTATCGGCCGCACCATCGTGCATCGCGGCCACAAACTCACCCGTCTCGCCGAGCAACTTGCCTACAGCTTTCAGCGCCTCGCGTGTTGCCCGTACCGGTACCGGGCGGTACCAGACCGCACCGGCCGGACGCATCAATGCGTCGAGTAAACGCGAGTCGCCGGTTAGCCTGATCACGTCCTCAAGTTCATCAGGATTCAACCAACGGCGCTCTTCATCGAGCTTAAGTTTCTTCTGGAGTGTGTCGTTGTCCAAAACCATGTCAAAGGCAAGGGCGGTGATTCCGCCCTTGTAGTCACGGCCAGCGCGATAAATCGCCTGACGTAGTGGAAGGACCGGACCAGCGTCCGGCAAAAGATCTGTGCGACTCATAACCGTAAATCCCCCGTTTACGGTCTAGCCATAGTTCAGGGCAACCCCTATCCTACAACCACGACCGATGTACATGTGCTGTGTGTCGTCGTAGCTGGGCTGGGGGATCTTTGGTGAGAGGCCCCAGCCCGGCACCCTTTAAGCGGCGCTCTTGCGCTCTACACTATCTTTTTCCTGCTCGTAAAATCGCTCGATAGCTTTTCCGGTTTCATATCGAACATCTGCGCCCTTACTCGCCCGATAGATCGTGGGTTGTGTTGTGCCGACCTTGTCAGCGATTGCTCGCTGCGAAAAACCAAGCCCTAAAAGTACGTTCAGCATTTTCTGAATAGTCATTTGATTCACCAATGCGCTTTCGCATTGATCAGATAATACGCAACCGTATCGATGCGCGCAATACACTTGCAATACGTTTTCGAATCAGAGGGTCTGAAGTGATAGGCAAACGCATTGCACAGCGAATGGCAGAACTCCAGCTTTCGGAGGGTGAGTTAGGTAGAAGATCGGGAGTTCCCCAACCAACCATTCACAGAATAATTACCGGCGAGTCGCTAAGCCCTAGGCAAGCAAACGTCGAAAAAATTGCAAAGGCGCTTTCGGTGGGCGTGGATTGGCTTTGGACCGGGACCACCGCTGCCATGTTTCTTAAAAATGGGATACCTACCGGCCTTGGCGAATCTAACGTCGAGCCAGGTCCCGCCATTAAAGGTCTAGTGCCGTTGATATCTTGGGTTCAAGCAGGGGCGTGGTGTGAAGCGATAGACGTCATGGACCTAGATGACGCCGAGCTCTGGCTGCCCTGTGCAGTCTCGCACAGCAAAAAGACGTATGCCCTACGAGTCCGCGGGCTATCTATGTTCAATCCACATGAACGAAGATCATTTCGCGATGGCGATATCATCTACGTCGACCCAGCGAAAGACGCCGAAAACGGTTCTCTCGTAATCGTGAAGCTGACCGATAGCGAAGAAGCAACGTTCAAGCAATTGGTTATGGAGGGAACACGACAGTTCCTCAAGCCATTAAATCCCTCCTGGCCTGAACCCATTATTCAGCTGCCTCCTGATGCGATGATTTGCGGCGTCGTAATCTCAAAACTCGAAATTTTCTAACGCAGACGCATTAAGAGCCCGCCTCATTGGCGGGTTTTCTTCCTTTAACACAAAATCAATACCCAAACGCATTGACCTAAACGATACGAATTTGTATTGTTTGTCCCGTATCCCTCTCACCAGAGTACGAGACATGCAAACCACACAGCACAGCAACACCTGTTGCCCAGTCTATCTGCACCCATCGGCATGCTTCAGCCCCGCCGCCGTGGAAGCTATTCAGCGCCACACAGGGCTTCTGGTCATCACCAGCCCCAAAGGTCACACCGCGGCAATCAAGCCCTTCGACACTGTCGCAGCCGATGACGGCACCTGGCCGTTCGGAGGTGATGCAGCATGAACAGCTATCTCATTCCGCTCCCAAAACAAGAGCTGCTGCACCACATGCTGCAGGTTGGGGGTTCCGCCGTCTGCCCTCTTCAACGACCAGAGCAAACCATCCACGCGAGCTTTGAAGTCGAGCTCACCGACGAGAGCGCAGTCATCAGCGTTGACCTTGGCGGTCACACGGGCGAACTGACCCTCAAGCGTTCAGACCGAGCCAACCACCTGCACTTGCGGGACTTCATCCAAGACATTGCGAACGGTCGCATTGAGTCGGCACAACCCGCACCAGCCGCCGAGCAACCCAGTAGTGCAGCGCAAATTCAGCAAATGTTGGACGAGTCGCAAGTCCTGCTTAACAGCGTTCGAAAACTGCTCGCAGCCTAAGGACAGCGCAATGAACCGCACCCTGGACGAAACCGCCGCAGTGCTCGGCCTCAAGCCCCGCGCCTTCCGCAACAGGTTGCGGGAGTTGGGCATTTTGAACACCCGTGGCGACCTTGCCAGCCAGCACCGTGATCGGGGCTATCTGTACTCGGACCCACGCAGCACCTTGATCCCCTCCATCAACAAATACCGCCACTACGCCGTGGTCATGGTGAAAGAAGCAGGGGTTGATTGGCTGGCCAAGAGACTGGGAATCACCATCACAAAGAAGGACGCCACTGCATGAAAACCAATCGATCCAACGCTTACACCCAAGCCCTCGGCGCCCTGAAGTTGATCCCGATCTATCTCAACTGCCCCGGCGTCGTCAGCCGCGCCACGCTGATCGGAGCCTCAACCGAAGCGGTCCAACTGCTGGAAAGCATGCCGGTTCTGAGCACCGAACTGGCCGAGGTATTCCGCTACGTCAACAACGTGATTCAAGACGGTCAGGTGGCCTACGTCACTCCAACCAACTCACCCGAATACCCTTTTGGCGCCGTGATCGCTGACGCAAAAGGCCGGATCTGCGCCGCCGCCATGGGTAAAAGCAAAGAAGGCCTTGCTGAATTGATCCGCCTCAAGTTGGCGCCCCCATCGGAAGGGTTCGGGGAGGTCGCCGCATGAGCAACACCCTTGACCAACTTCGCAAACAGTTCACCACCCCCTGCCCATCCTTGACGGCGGTACGTGAACAGTACTTCACGCACATTCGAACCGATCGCTACCTGCTGAGCGAGATCAAGGCTGGACGTATTCAGTTGGTCGTGAAGCGCCACCACTGCTCGGCTCGCGCCAAACCAGTGGTGTATCTGCACGACCTGGCCGCCTTCCTCGACGCCCAAGCGACGAAGGAAGCAGCCTAATTCATCGGTGGCCCCTGCCGTCCAGAGGCGCCTCCCACTCAATGAGACACAGCACATGAAAGCCACAGACACGAACGATTTCTTCAACTCGCTGAACGCCGGCGTCTTCTCCCAGCAGATCGGCCAAGCACTATCGAACGTCGCAGCAGGCGTCATCGACTACGGCAAGGCAGGCGAAGTCACGATCAAGTTGAAGATGAAGCAGATCGGCCAGAGCAATCAGGTTGCCGTCAGCCATACCCTCGACTTCGCCCAGCCCACCAAACGCGGCAAGTTGCGCGAAGACTCAACTCTGGACACGCCGCTGTACCTCACACCTCAAGGGCTGACGCTGTTCCAGAACGACCCGACTTCGCAACTCTTCAAGAGCGAAGACACGCCGGTAACCCCCCGCTAAAAGAACCACCAAAACACAGCACCAAATCCTCTCACCAAAAAGGAAGCACCAATGCCACTCGCTAAAGACACGCTCGAACTCATTGTCGCCCAAGCACATGCAGCCAGCTCCCTACCTGCAACGCTCATCCCTGTAACTGCGCTGCCGGACAATGTTCAGATCCATAACCTTGAAAAGTACCAGGCGTTGCGCTCTCGCTTCCGTGGCGCGCTGTACACCAACAGTCTGCGCGACTTCGCTGAATACACGATTTCTCGCACGGGCCTAGCAGCCAGAGGCTTTGTCGATCAGGACGACATGAGCTGCAAGGTCTTTTTCAACCTCGGAACCGATGCAGCGCCGGGTCACGCGGATGACGTGGCGACACTGAAACTCAAGCCGACCGCAGCCTACAAAGCCCTCCAGCAAATCGCCGGCAAGAGACTCAGTCAGCGCGACCTGGCTGAATGGATCGAAGACTGGCACCTGAACTTAGTCGCCGTGAAAGAAGGCGGCGGCACCATGCCTATCAGTGCTGCGGTGGCCAGCGTGCGCAATATCACCATCGAGGCGCGAAGTTCGGCGACCAGCAGCGAGCACAACTTCGGCGCAGCCCGCAGCGCGATGGACAGCATCGAAGCCGCCAGCGCAGAGACTCGGGTCGAAGCCCTGCACTTCTCGCTGATCCCATACGACGGTCTGGCTACCCGCGTGTTCACGCTGAAACTCAGCATCCTAACCGGCGATGACAAACCGACCCTGAAACTTCGCTGGGCGGGCGAAGAGCAGCAGGTCGAAGAAATCGCCCAGGAATTCAAAACGACGCTCGCCAAAGAAGTCGGCGGCGCCGCAACCCTGACCCTGGGCACCTTCAGCGCGTAACTACTCCCACATAGCGACAACCCGCTGCCGGCCTCTCACCAACGATCCCGGCGGCGGGCTCTACCGAGGTACACAGCACATGACTGCAATTCAAATCTGCGCACTGATCAGCATCATCATTGCGGCGGCCTTGCTCTACTGGGTCGGCTATCGAGGCGGCTTGGCTGACGGCCGCATCGAAGGCATTGATGAAGGTATCAACAATCAACGCGCCGAAAGCGCCAAAACCATCCGCGAACTTGAAGCGTCCCTTCAGTTCATACGAGCCGATCACCAGCACCTTGCCCAGCATTGCAAAAGGCTCAGGGACAGCAAAGCGCTCAGTGAAGAACACCATCAGACCTTGCTGGATATTGCCGAAAAACTGCGAATCGCAGCCGAAACATTCAGTGCCTTTAAGACCGGTAAAAAGCTTGAACGGGATTCACTCTACCTGCGCGACAAGGCTCTGACCATGGCGAGCTTTCTGGAACCGCTAACCCAGGAAGATGCGGCATGACAGCCCTTCGCCGAACAGTCCGAATACGCAACGGACAAATGCCGCCCCTCGACCTGAACGTCATCTGTGACAAATGCGAAAAGTCACGGGCACACGGCAACCACCAAAGATGCAGCAAGCAGCGCCAAGCCGAGGGCATCGCACGGCGCGCAGGGGAGCAACAGCAATGAGTCTTCCACGCTGGGTAATGATCAACCGTGCCTCAGAACTCACGGGCTACAGCGAAGACGCCATTCGCCACAAAGTGAAGAACGGCACATGGGCTCAAGGCCGGATCTGGCGCAAAACGCCGGACGGTCGCATCGCAATCAATATGACGGAGTACGACAAGTGGGCCGAAAGCGCACCGCAGGAAGCGGCCTAGAAGACGAGTTGGCCAAACACAAAGGGATCGAAGTACACGGCGGCAACATCCGCGTTGTGTTCATGTGGCGGCGAGTCCGATGCCGCGAATCCCTCGGCCTACCGGTCACCAAAGCCAACATCAAACATGCCGCCCTACTGAGGGCGGCGATCACTCATGAGATCAAGACAGGTCGCTTTGATTACAGCCGGCACTTTCCCAACTCGAAGAATGCGACCAACTACAGCAATGTAAAAGACGAACGCCTGGCCGCGCTAATGGACCGTTACAAACCGCTGAAGGCTGTCGATATCACCCCGATGACCGAGGAGAAATATGGATATGCACTGGATATCTGCACCGAGCTACTGGGGCCAGACCGACTGGCAGGGATTCTTTTACCTGAAGATATCCAGCACCTCAGAACACAACTGATCTCTACACGGGCACCTTCGACGGCGAATCATTACCTGGCTACATTTTCGGGTTTCTTGGCATGGTGCGAAAACAATGGGTACTGCCGCAAAGGTCTGTCTGCAGCCTGCATTCGATTCGCGATGAACGGGCGCGAACCAGATCCATTGACTAAGGGCGAGTTCGAACAGCTGCTCAGTAAAGGATGCCTACATCCGCAGGACTCTGCAGCGATCACCATTGCGGTTTTCACGGGGCTTCGTCCGGGTGAGATGTGCGCGCTAGCAGTCGAAGATATCGACCTGACTGCTGGACAGATCAACATCACCAGGGCAATCACGGCGAACGGGACATTTAAAGTACCCAAGACCGGAAAGCCCCGAGCAGTACTTCTGATGCCGCCAGCAGTCGAGGCCTTCAAAACTCTAATGGAGTTGGTGGCCGATCATGAACCGCGCGAGATCGAGGTGTACATGAATCGCCACGAAAGCCGCATCGAAACCGTCACCCCCCTGCTGTCCCCAACGACACAAGCCCGAAAAAAAATCATTAATCATTGGTTTGTCCCCACGGCCTGGAACACGAAATGGGCAGCCATTCAAAAGCGTTCGGGGATTCGCCCACGTCGTCCGTATCAGACCCGCCATACATACGCCTGCTGGTGTTTAACTGCTCGCGGAAATTTAGCATTTATCGCGAAGCAAATGGGCCACAAAGACTTCACTATGCTCGTTGAAGTGTATGCCAAGTGGATGGACGACGAGTCGCCCATGGAACTCCAGCACATATGGAACAATTTGAACTCCGTCAGGAACGCGGGTAATTCAGCGACACGTCCTCATCAAACTGAGCCAAAACAAGCATCTCTAACTCATTGATTTTTCGTTTCAAGTCTTCCATACGCGCTTCCGCCGCACGCTCCCGAGCTCGATAGATCGCATTTTTCGATTTACCTTCGGGAGTTTTTCTAGCATTGCCGTTATTAATACCAATTCGCGCCTGCAACCTATCTCTTGTCGCCTGCCTCAAAAGCTCCTGACAGCTAATAATCTGCTGAGTCAACAGATCAGAGTCTTGAGGATCGACTACATTCCAAGGCAAATCACTTAGAGAACCAGAAGCCGCAGCCTCTTCAATAATAGCAGCATCTCTAACTTCCTCTATCACCTCAACAGATGTATTCTGCTCAAGATATTCATTCGCATAATTCAAAAATGAGTGATAGCTATAAAGATAGAAATCCTGACCAGCCTCAATATTAAATTCCTCAATCAGCTGCGGCAGAGGCCCAATAATTCTACCTCCACACTTTTCCCACCAATCTTCTTTCTGCTCCTCTGTAACCATAATAACTGGTTGCCCCAACTCTTTGGCCTTCTCTATTACCTGCTTCCAAATTATCAGATCACCATATCGCTTACAGACCTCACCAAACACAGGGGAGTTCTTATATTTACTCACATCCTGAAAGCCTGGAGGTATTAGATTCGCATATCTAACTTCACCCTCCTTAACGATAAGCCTCAGCTCTGCCTCATCATACTTACGCCCAACCTTACCCGATAAAAGTTCGGCAACTTCCAGCTTCACGTCATCATCAGTCAGTCTCGAACGATGAAACCCCATCTTATCTTCTAATTCATCAATCACCCTTTGTGAAACATCAACAAAATCGTTATGTAGTTCTTTGGATAAAAAAGGATGACGAGTAGCGACATCAAGGCTGTCAAGAAATGACTGCAATGTCGCAGCCGCATCAGCATAAAGCTGCGCTTGATCATGAGCGATCTTCGCCCTGTTATCTAAAAACTCAAACCCGACTTGGTAAGGTATCCACAGACGATCTCCTAAGGAACGCACAATTTTATAAAATGCATCCCGAGCGTGATCGGAGCGTTTATAAACTGAAGTCAGAACGTTCGTATCAAAAACAAAGAAACACTCCCTCCAAATTTTGCTGCGCCTTTCGTCGTCCGAAGCGAAATGACTAGCGAAAATGTCTTTCACAGAAAACCCTACCTGAAATCTTGATGGCGTATTCATAGCACGAAGCTTTGCTGCAGCCAACGTACCTTCTGTACAGCGGGAAGGCTGATCGAGGTGTACATGAACCGCTACGAAAGTCGCAACGAAACAGTCACCTCGTTGCTATCAACAACAACACAAACCAGAAATAAAATCATTAACCTTTGGAATATCCCCCCATCCTGGAACACCAAGTGGGCTGTCGTCCAGAAGCGTTCGGAAATTCCCCCCCGTCGACCTTATCAGACGCGGCACGCCTATGCGTGTTGGTGTCTGACCGCCCGCGAAAACTTAGCCCTCATTGCGAAACAACAGGGCATAAACATCTCGATATGTTAGTAGGAGGGCGCATGCGAAATGGAGGGGCTATAAGTCCCCAAAAGAGCTGGGGACTATCTAGAAAACAATAGAAAGGCTAAATCTCAAGCAGCTTTGCTAGCCTCAAGAGCCTCTACTAGCTCAATGGCTAGCTCGCAACGCTGTACGAAAGCATCACCTTCCATAGATGACAGGTGCGAAACAAGATCATAGTCCGCCTTGCATCGTGATTCGTGCAACACTTTCAGGGAGTACCCCACGCGCTTCATTTTTGATTGAAGGGCTTTATCTGAATAGAGATTATCAATATAGAAGGCTCTTAAATTCTTATGAACAGGCCCAGAATGGCTACTGATTGGAGGCACATGAATACCATTAGCGTGACTCAACGCCGAGTGGTAAAGAGCATAGTAACCGCGCGAAATACAACTTCTAACACGTATCTCTGAAATCGGCGAGGCGGAAAGAAAATCTTTAGCTTCGCTGAGAAAATCCCTATATACAACGCTCATAAATGCTCCCTTTTACGCGGCACTGTGTTCTACATTTGCACTCGCCTGCATATGCTCGCGCCGAACAACGTTAACCACGATCTTATCCCAATCTACAATAGCCGAATCCTCAAGAATCAGATCCATCAGATACTCATTCACTTCCACCAATTGGCTTGCACTATTCGCATCAACGTTAAGCTCTATATATATATGACTAACACCGTCAAAGCTCGAAACCTTTTCGACCATATGCGTAGTACTTAACCCATGCCTCATCAAGGCATGTTCAATATGAAGCCCAACCTTACTAATTTGTTCTAAGGAAATACCGTGCTCACCAACTCGCCCAATAAATTCTCGAGCATCTTGGACCGCCTTAAGCGCTTCTATGTCAAATGTTGAATTTGCCTTCTTGAAATCCGCAACTATCGAGTCGAGAGTATTATAATCAAGCAAAAATGCCATCGTCTGCAAGCGATGAACGAGAAGTTCTTGATCACCAGGAACGAGCTCGGAAGTCTTATCAAACATTTTCTTTGCCAAAGTCAAATCACCTACAGTCTTCATTGAGACACCGAAGTTAAAGTAACCAACGACATCAGCAACTAGACGCAAAGACTTTTCATGAAGCTCTTTAGACTCAGCATAATCCCCCGTTATTGCAGCCAGCATCCCACCCAACATGTATGCTTCAGCTGCGTTAACCGATATCAACTTCTCGATATCTTTTTTCAGTGAACGCACTTCGAACGGGGTTACTTCGGAACGTTTCGAGAGGGCCTCGATACGAGCGGTGATCTCTTCACCTTTGCTATTCGGAACGGACATAAAGTCCTCCTGTAACGGCTATCCTTTGCCACAGTCTCTTGGCTACGCATGACGCGCCACAGACCGATTAAAATGCTTACCTTGGCTCACGTAGCGAAAAAAATGGGCCAGGGTAAACATTTTCCAAGCGCGCAACGTTGCGAAATTTACGCACCGCACCACTGATAGTCAATGGCTTACGCCTGCACCCGACCAACGCCATTCCGCCTCATGTGAGGACCTACAGATAGCCTGCCGTGGTAACCTTTCCTCAACTGTAGCTCAGAATGGCAGCGCCGTTAACAAAGCGCATGTCTATTTCTTTTGCCCCATTTTTGCCCCACAAATTTCAATATAGCCGCCCAACCATCTGATGAATAAAGCAATTTCCGATCTGTCCTCCCACACGCCAATGATGCAGCAATACTGGCGCCTGAAGAACCAGCACCCCGACCAGCTGATGTTCTATCGCATGGGCGACTTCTACGAGATCTTCTATGAAGACGCGAAGAAGGCC
>Ga0065714_10064500_pt1 | contig 48021 bp, 79 predicted proteins | sample MisRhiReplicate2_FD_59101 | JGI IMG/M metagenome (GOLD analysis project Ga0065714, IMG submission 59101) | Miscanthus rhizosphere microbial communities from Kellogg Biological Station, MSU, sample Rhizosphere Soil Replicate 2: eDNA_1 v2... | ecosystem: Host-associated > Plants > Roots >...
TTTTGGCTCGTATCTGTAAACGCAAGGAATCTCATTAGGCCCACATTCATAGACCACTATTTCAACAGCGGAAGAAATAACTGATTCTATTGCTGCGCGAAAGGTATCGTCAAAGTCCAATTCGGACTCGCCAGGATAGCTACCGCCCCACTTCCCAGCAACTATGCCGCAACTGTCAATGTATTCGGCGTGCAGGTGCTTTTCAGCACGCCCCAAGACGCTTGCTAGCGCTTCGCCGTCAACTCGCGTAAAAATACGGCTGCTTACAAACGATCCACGTATGCTCACGATAATCCACCTTTCTCGTCCATACCTTGCAATTGCGATGCTATTAGCGACTTCTTCACGGCTTTCCTTTCTGGCGTTTCAGTTGAGCGCGACGTGCGCGCTTGGCTTCAAGCTTGCGCTGGTCCTTGTCTGCTGGGTCGCGTACCGCTGCTATCGTAGACTGATCAATTGGGATGATAAGACCACTACGTGAAATCAAGCCGCGCATGTGCAGTGACAAACTTGAACTAGGACGAAGTTGCTGAGGTATTTTCACAGATCATCCCCTGGCAGTGGCCGCGCCACGACCTGATGCGCGTTCCGGTGGATCTCAAGCCAAGCCAGAATAGCGGCGGTCTCGTCGGCGGTCAGGTTCAGCAGCGCCGCATCGCGCCCGCTGTCCGGCTGCGGGGCCGCAAAGAATTTATCGGCCCACTCATCATTGCTTAGACCGGCATTGAGCAGTGAAGACTCGACCGCTTTTTCCGCAAGTGCATAGTGCGCCAGCTTCTGCTCTGCCGCTTCCAGCGCCGCCCTCAACTCGGCGATTTCAGCGTCGCGCCCCTGCCATCCACGCATGAATGCAACGCGGTCAGCGGCAGATTGCATCATCACGGACGTGTGCGGACTATCGGGCGTCGGGTAGGCTTCATCTAGCGCGGCATCCAACGTCTTGATCGCGGTGCCGGCGCTCATGCTGCACCGCCGTCACGGTAGAGGCGCGCAGTACGGCGCTTGCAGACCTCGTTAAATTTGCGCGCATGCTGGCTCCAACCATCCGCGACCATCTTCTTGGCTGCGGCTTCTTGGCATGCGCTCCAGCGGCGCTGATCGATTGTCGACCCGAGATAGAAGCCTGGCATTATGCATCCCCTTTCTGTTTCGTATTGCTGCCCTCCGATGGCTTGGCGGCGAGAGCGCGGTACAAATTTTCTTTGTTCATTATTTCCCTTTTAGTCGGTAATTTCTACTTGATAGGCCATCAGTGCTGCATAGGCTCGTGGATCAATTGCGGCCTTGTACTTCTCGGCAACGGCCTTGATGTGTAACTCTTTTGCTTCTTTATAGGCAAAAAATGCTTGTTCTGGGGTGTCGTATGAGCCGATCCTTTTTCTTGTGTTGCAAATCGAAATGTAGGCGTAATACCTATTTCCCTGACGATTCACTCCTATCGGATAATCACCTCGCCTCCCCTTTAATTGCACCAGAAGACTATTTACTTCTCCTGGTACAAAAACACAGAATTCCGGGGCATAAATGGTATTCCCCTTTTTGAGAATGTCTTTGTCAATAGCCCATCCCATATGAAATCCATCTTGCTTCCATGCCCAATCTGCAAATTCTTGAAACTTGAGAAATTCCTTGCTTACGGTGCAGCCAGCATAAGACGGCCGTTTCGCTAGACTGATAGGGCAATAGCATCGCTGTAGCATATGATTCCACATGCTATGAATACGCGTTGTCTTGCCATTCACGCTAGTAGTGAAATGACCATCGTTGCGCTCACCTACGCCATAAATTAGCCTTCTCATTATTTTCTTTCGGTGGCTGCGAGTGCGGCGCGGTCAATTGGTTTCCGCTGCGCCGAGTTCTTATCCCATTCGGCGCGCCATGCGACAACCAAATCAATAACATCCTGCCGGACAAGGTAATCAATATTCCGTTTTAGTGACCCTTCCTGGGTTGGCAAATGAAGCAGCGCAGCGGCAAAATTCATGCTTATTTTATCGAGGCCGCGAATCGTGGCGAGGCAGCCGGCGTATCGCTCATCCAGCGCCGCCCCTTCCTGTTGAATGGCTGGCGCAGCGGCGCGTTTTTCGAACTCGCGCAGAATTTCGCCAAGTATTGAGAACGCTGAGCGATAATAGAACTCATCCTGGTCGAACGGTTCATAGTCGGCCAGCACCGAGAGCCGACCCAGACGCTTGCCGATGAAGGAGCGCTCCTGATCATCGTGCTGGTAGAGTTTCGGCGCTGCGGCTGGCTGCTGGCTGGCGGCGAGGATGGCGCGAGCGAAGCGCAGCATCGAACTCGTCATCTGTTTATCATCGCTGTAGTTGAATGTGTCGCGATAGACATCAGCAATTTCGCCTTCGCTCAGCGCCGCTTGCGCATGCTGCTGTGGGGCTGGAAGCGCGACGATGAACAGGCGCTTGCCGTCCTTGGAGCCGTCGCCGAAGATGGGCAGATCGATGGTGTTACCGTCAACGGTCCGACCTTCGATCAGCAGTTCATCAGGGCGGATGTAGCGCTGCTGTGGAGCGGCAGCTTGAATGCGCGCAAGCTGGTCACGGGCCGCATCGCGCTCGCCGGTTATGTCCTCGACGAGCTTCGCTCCATCGCTGAAGCCCCTGCGGTATTCGACTGCTGCCGATTGCGAGGTGTGGCCGTCGATGTGGGAAATGAACTCCGCTCGGGCTATTTTGTAGCCGTCCTCGTTATCTGGTGTATCGCCAGCCACATCCAAGGTGCTCAGGCGCATGCGGAAATGAGGCGTATCCACCGTCACCGCTGGCATTCCCGATGCCGATGCAGCATCAATCTTGTGCATCGCGGTTTGCAGGTAGTTTGCGCAGTCGAGCGATTCCAGCAACGCGTGCTCCAGCCAATCGCGCAGCGGTGCTTTGGAATCGGCGAGGGTCGTTCCGTACTTCCCGATGCCCAAGGCGCTGCGCGACCGCAGCAGTTCCACATTAGCCTCAACCACTGGGTCGGCCGCTGGCATTCCCGTGTTCGCGGGAATCATACTAGCCACATACTGCTCACGCGCCGCTGCCGCTGCTTCAGCGCGCACCAGCAGATCGCGGACTTCTGTTAGTTCCGCTTCCTGCTTGCGCACCAATTGCACAAGTTCTAATACATCATCGTCACCGGCAACGCGTGCGCTATTCTCAATCTGGTCCAAGTTCATTTAGGCTGCTCCTTAATTTCTATTTCGGTTGCTGGGATAAGCTCAGGATTTCCAGCGAGGTAGACGCTGGTTTTAAATCCTGGCCCTGATGGATCGGGGTAGCGCTGGAACTCTTGAATGTAGTGCTTCAGGCCCTTGTAGACTACTGGGTGGGCTAGCTCTTGAGCATTCATTAGAAGTCTAGCGTGCTTGTACTCGACCTCTGCGGGGTTTGTTTTGTCTTTCATTCTTCGCCAAGATGCAATTGACCGCCTTTGATGGCATCAAGACCAGCACGCATTAGCGTAGATGTGGTGTAAGCATTGACTTCAACTTTTGCCTTCTCAACCGTATTTTCCATAAATTCGCCGAATTGCTTCATAACGAAATCCATAGAGCTACTGATTTCACGCGACGATTTGTTAGCCAAGCTAATCATCTCTTCCTTCTCTCTTTTGCTGAGCTTGGAAGATTCGATTGCTTCGGCCAGCTTAGCCAAATTCTTACGCGCATCGATCAAATTTTGATCCGCCTCCATGCGGTATTGCTCTTTGCGGCTTTTATTTGGTGGAAGACCGTTAATCCACTGACCATTAAAGCCTGTCATGGTGCAGCATGTTCCGCTGCCTTGGTTCATTGAGCTGACGAATGTGGCCCACTGAGCTTCGCTCAAAGCTACCTCAATGTACGGCATTGTGGATTCGCTATGCCAGTCACGCGACAAGCTACGATTCAATTTGCTAGACGCAATGCGAATCGTTATATAGTTTTGATGCTGAAAATCAGAGCCGTAAAGAATGGCTCCGCCCTGCACGCGACTAGCCCCAATCTGCGCATAGCTTGGGTGAGTGGTTGTTGTACCGCCAAAATAACTATCATTCTCTACGGTAATTGGTTCTTCAATCATTCTCATCATAATTCCTTAGTTATCCGCGCACAACGCGCCGCCATGAACAAATCATGCCACAGCAATTATTCTTACGCAAGTCTAATCCGACAATTCAACGCCAAGTGTTGCAGATATGTATAAAACGAACTCGATAAAATTGTTCATGCGGTCAACGTCCATCTTTGAAGTTGACTCAGGCAACGAGATATCGCGCATCTCCAGCCCATCTGCCTCTGCAAGCGCTGCATTGAAGTAGCTGCAAAGTATGATCTTGAACTCTGCGGCGGTTAGGTGTACGCCTTCGTGCGACCAAGAGCGCGCAAAATCGGACAGTAGGGCATGTGCTGCCCGGTTTTGCGAGTTGGTGCGTATGCCGCTCATTTAGGCGCGCAGAATGGCTTCGTACTGCTTAACGAGGCCTTCAAAGTCAGCCAGTTGAGCCGCCATCTTGTCTATGAAATCATCATCGCGCAGGATTCGTTTCACGTACAAGTCTTTACCTACATTTTTCAGCATAGGCGCATACATAATGAAGTCGCAATATTTCCGCGCAGTAAGCCATAGGCCTCCTTGAATCTGGCAGAGATATTCGCTAACGTCGCCAGTACGCCACATATCCATGATCTTGATGCTGTCAATCGGGGATTTTATTTCTATTAAGCCATCATTGTCTACAAGGCCATCAGAGCTGTATGCAAAAACGTCATCAGCATCAATACACAAGCCAGCCTCGGTAACGAAAGCTTGCGTCCTGGCTTCGTAGTGCATACGCGCCAAGGCTTCCATCTCGTGGCCGCGCTCCAGAGCCCAAGCGTTCGCTGGCTCTTGGAATGGGCCTCCATTGATACGCTCAAATGCCAAATCAGCAGCGTAACGTTTTGCGGTATCAGACGGCTCAACGGTAGATTCGTCACGTAGGGCGCGCTTGATGATATCGGCACTAGGAGCGCCTTTGTAACCAGCGCCAGCCGCCGCATCTTTTTCTGATAAGCCAGCCTTTACCAGCTCGACATACTTTTGTTGCTGCTCATTTAGACCGCCAATCGTGCTGATTGCATCGCTGAAACATGACGCGGTAATTAATCCGGCCCTTAATGCAAGCCACTCGGAAGTTCCTTGTTGGCATTCAATAAATCTCACGGCTGGCCTCCTGTGCGCTGAGCATCAAGTTCTTCGTCGCTGAGCACGCGCTCGGCTTCCTGCTCGGCCAGAACTTCCGGCATGGCCTGATCAATCACTTCTGGCTTTTTTGCATCTTCAGCCATCCGCGCACGATGGCCGGCGATGGCATCCTTGAGCTTCTTGTAAGCCGCAGGATTATTCACCAACAGCGCGTTGTGCTCACGCCAGTAGGTCAGCGCGGCGGCGTCACTAGTGGTCTTCAGCGCTTCGGCAATAAGCGGGTCTACGTCCATGGTATCCGGTGCGTTGTTGATGTCGCGCATGCCCTCACCGCCCTCCGTGTTAAGGTGATGGATTGCATTTTCCAGGCGGTCAGTCTTAGGCCAGTATTTATAGGCTTGCTTGACGCAAGTTTTCTTGATCATCTCGGCGGGGTCGGTCTTCCACGGCCCTGAGTTGCGCTTCCACGCTTCCGAGCGGTTGCGGATATCGTAGACCTCGCTTATTTCCATGGTGTGTGTCAGGTAGTCACCATCCGCAGTCTTGACGACAACGTAGACGCCGATTATCTCGCCTCGATCCTTTGCAAACGGATTAAACGTGTGCACAGGCGCTTGGTCGAAGCGTCCACGTGAGAAGCCATCGCCAGCGCGTACAATCTCAGCCTGCGCCCATTTGATCGATCCTGTAGCCATTGCCAAGTCCATTAGGCCCATGTAGCTAATATCAAGGCAGATTGCGCCGCCACGTGGTACTAGATAAGCTTGCTTCTTGGCTGGGTTGAGACTGATGCCAATAGCGGCAATATTCTTGACCGCATTCACGACAGATTGACGATTGTTAGCCGCGATCTTCAGTGCGAAATCATTGTTCCCCAGCACTTGAATCGCAAAGCCAGCCTCTTGCTCAAACTTTATTGAGCGGTCAGCTAGCAATGTCTGGAATTCATCCCGAGTAGCGTTGATGTCTCCGGTAATTAGAGTTAATGCGTTGCTCATAGTTTTTCCTTAGAATTGTTTCAAAAATTCTTTTGCTTGCTCTAATGGGTCATACGTCTCGTATTCAGATTCTGTTGGACGCCAATCAGTTTCGTCCCAGTTACATTTGCCTTGATTACAGGCCCCGCAAAGAATTTGTAGATTTTTTATATCTAAAGCCAAATTAGGAAAGTATTTTCGTGGCTTGATGTGGTCAACATTCATGATGGCCCCATTGGAAGGGTTGTCACCGCAGCACATGCACACTGCCCCGTATAGTTTTAATGCCTGCATACGCAATGTGCGCCAAGCGTAACTAGTAAGGAAGTCAGGCCCATTCGGATCGACGTAGCGCTGCTTTGGTGGCTTTGATGGCGGTGGAACGTAAGACTTGATGGCTGGATATGTAACTGGGCCGCTTTTCTTTTCAGACAGGGATAGAGCAACCAACTGATACGCGTTCGGGTTCCGGCCCTTCTTTTCGCGGCGCTTTATCTTGGCCGTCATGGCTTTACTGATTTTAGACAGCATGTACTCAGTAACAAGGCGCGGCCCATGTTTCGCCATCCACCCTGATTTCAATGGGTATGGAATCCCAAAGGCATGCGCCTCTGATCGCGTGATTGCGAAAGGTCGCTCTACGTTGTACTTTTCCTGTAAATATTCCAAAATATTCATTAAAAAACCCATGTGGTCGAAGCAGAGGCGGTGATCGTAAAACCTGACGGATTGCAGGCATTGCGAAACTCTGCTTCGACCACATGGGTCTTCCGTTGGCACTGAAAGCCATCACCACAACAGCTATTCAGAATCCACATATTGCCATGAAATATTATTTCCAGCAAGGGATATTTATGAGTCTTTCACCGGTTGTCTTTTTAAGCAAGATTGCTATATGCAGAAAACTGGCGGCACGTTTTTTATCCTGAGTCTGCTCAGAAACCGCCTCTGCATCCCGGCTTTAACCAAGTCCGGCTTGGGCATATGCGCTGTGCATGCTAGCGTGTGGACCCGTCCTCCTGTTTGCGCTCCCCGGCAGACGCCTGCTTTACAGGCCGATTCGGCTCATTGCGCATCCCGCTACTCCAAAGGGCAGTATAGCGGCCCCTTACCACACATAGCCGCCCTACCTTTGGTAGGCGTCATCAGGCGTAGTTCCTGAATCATACGATTTAACGGGGTAGCGCCCAAATCGTTGCATCTTCTCGCCGTTCAGGCGGAGGGCTACATCAGCGGCTATGTGTAGTGACTGGTTACGCCAGTCAGGCGATGCACGGTGTTACTCCCTTGACCGTGCAGCTTTGCCAGATTCCCCCAGCAATTTATTAGCTCTGGCGGGCTAAAAACTTTACTTAAAATGCTTGTCCAGCACATCGATTACCATGTAGCAGACGAAAGGAGCGATGACTAGGAACAAGAGCATGATAGCAACTTGGTCGGAGAATTGCTTCTCTTTTTCGTGGCGCTGCTTCATATCGAGCCACGTTTCGTCTCTTTTAGGCCACTTGTCGAACGGATCGTTGAGCATTTCATTCCCCTTTTAAGGTGCAACTTTGAAATCTTCGTCTGTGAATTCATGAACCCAGCGTGAGGCGGATTCAATTCGTGAGGTGCGAATATCATTGGCTGGAGCGCGTTCTTCCGTCAACGGCTGAACCAGCAGAAAAGGCCCAGCCGCATCAGTAAAAAGAACATTCACATCGCGCCTGATTACTTCCCATCTATCGCCGTGCTGCTTAACGATCTGCTTGGCGCGCTTTGATAGAGGGATCAAAGTAACTATTCTCATCAATCGCCTTGGATATGCGCTTGCATCGCTTCGTTTTCCTCAGCCTCGGCGCGGATTTGGCGCTCCAAGGCCGCACGGTTGCAGATGTCGGTTATTTCGTATCCTGGCTTGTAGCTCAGACCGATAAAGCCGCCATCGCTCAGGAACTCGATACCTGCATCGGCGTGTACACGTTTAACCTTGCTGCCATCCATGATGCAAGTAACGAATACCGGCGATACCTGAGTCAGGATTATTTCAATGCCGCCATCGATGCTAATCGGCACGGTCAATTCTTTTACTAGGGTTGCTTTGCCAAACATGCTTATCTCCTGTTGATGGAATGAACTATGACACACCTAAATCCGTTGCGCAATAGCTGCACACAAATAATTTACCGATTGCACGCAAATAAGCAACAAGGTAGAATGAAGCCTCAATACAACTCAACCGGAGAACCGCATGGCACGAACGCAAAAGCACTTCCCTCTAGACTCATCGGGCGGCTTGCTCAACCACTTACGACAGAAGTACGGCTTTGATACCGATAGCGAGCTGTGCAAGCGCATCAACCTGTTGCCCTACGTGGTCAGCAAAATCCGCAACGGCAAACAGCCAGTGTCGAAGCAGAACAAATACGACATCAGCGTCGCTACGGGCCTTTCCATCAAGAAGATTGAAGAACTGATTAAGGAGAAAGCATGACCGCGCATATCTACAGCGTCAGCATCACCTTGACTACTCTTGTGCAGGCTGAGAGCCAAGAGCACGCAGTAAAAGTGGCAAAGGAAGAATTACAAGAGATTGCCAGCGATACGTTGCCTCGCGATGTGATCGTCGGCGTCATGGCTGAGATAACCGCTGTGTCTGGCCTTCCAATGGGTTGGGATGGCCGTTGCCTGCCGTATGGCGGCGATGGCGAGACGCGGCTCGACAAAATTCTGCCGGAGCGTGCGCCATGAGCGGCCAACATACGCAGGAATGGATTGATGCAGCATGCAAGGCGTGCGAAGGGCTGACTCAAGACCATTTTGACGGCGGTTGGACTGCAAAGGAACTAAGTGCATATGCCAAGCGTCAGGAAACTGAACTCGCCGCCGCCTGCGCTCTGCTGCGCGAGGTATTTAAGGCTGACGACGAGATAGCCGAGATAAGCGGCTCCACTAGACCACTGACTGAGCGCATCCGCTCCTACCTTGACGCATCCGATACGCTGGGAGGTGAGGGATGACAGACCAAATCGAGCCAGGACACGTAATGAGCCGCAAGGCATTTTCGCGGATTGAGGCGCAAAGGCCAGCCTCTGAATCGACCAAGCATCGCCGTTGCCTTGTCGATGATATTCGTTCGATGATGGGTACACCAGAACACTTTGAGCGCATCAAGGCGCAGCAGGAGGGAAAGTGAGCAAAACAATAGGTACTCTAACCAATCAAGCGGCCCGGGAAGCCAAGACGCGCAAAGACTTGACCTATGCGCGCTCGCTGCTTGCCGAAGTATTAAAAGGTAGCGACTTGGCTATCGCTGAAATGCGCGCTGATGGCGATTCTATCGAGCCTGAAGCGCTGGCGATGGTGGGTAAGATTCGTGATTTTCTTGGTGCCGCATGACACTCAAGCAAAAAGCGCCGCTAGTCCGTAAGGCTCCAATGCGCTCAGCCTCAATAACGAAGATGCCAAAGCCAGCAAAGGGGCCGAAGCTCAAAGCTTGCAGGGTTTGCAAAACGAAGTTTGAGCCTCGTTCTCCGCTTGCTGTGGCTTGTTCAGTTGTTTGTGCATTAGCGCATGGGAAGAAGGTTACGGCGCTACAGAAGGCTAAATTGCAGCGCCAGGAACGGGCAGTTGACAAGCTTAAAAAAGAGTCGCTCAAGACCTATCCGCGATTAATCCGCGAGACGCAAACGGCCTTCAATGCAATGATCCGATTGCGTGATCGGTTGGCTGGCTTTAATTGCATATCAAGCGGAAGGTCGCTCGATTGGTCCGGTAATGCCGTAGATGCCGGTCATTACAGATCACGCGGTAGCGCCCCGCATTTGCGCTTTAATGAGGATAATTGTCACGCACAATCAAAGCAGGATAATAGATATGGAAGCGGCGAGGCGGTCGCTTATCGTATTGGTCTGATCGCCCGAATAGGCCTTGATCGTGTTGAATTGCTGGAGGCAGATAACGCTCCATGCAAGTGGACACATGATGAACTACGCGCTATGAAAGCTGACTACCAGCGCCGCGTGAGAGAAATGAAAAAGGAGATGTGATGTTCGTTCGCGAATCAAAATACCAAGATATGAGAATCCGCGCTCTGACTGCTGAAATGCGGTATGAGCATGCGGTTGATGCCTATAACAAGCTTAGTAGGAAATGGGGAAAGTTGGTTGACCGTGTTAATGCTCTAGGCGGCGAACAATTCCTGCTACGAGGTGAGGCGAAACAAAATCAATCACAGTTCGCCGCCGAAGATGTGCAACGCCTGCTTCAACTCTGCCATCCAGACAAGCATGACGGCAAACCGATGGCTACAGAAATGACCGCCAAGCTTTTGAAACTCAAGGAGCAACTGAAATGAACGCCGCTAAACTTTCCGCCGCCGCTCGCCTCAACGAGCTTGAAAACCGGCTGAACATCATCAACGAGAGCATCACCAAGACAGAGGATGCGTTAATTTCTGCGCGCCAAGTCCAAGCCATTACGCGCCTGGAGTTGAAGCAGGCGCGCGAAGCTTTAGCGGCTTTGCCAGACTAGCAACTACCGAAAGGCAAATATGAAGATCATCACACGGCAATTACTTGCTGATACGGTTCCTGCAAGATTCAAGCTTCAGTATGAACAATATCGTGGATCAATAAATTATCGAAGTATCGATCATGGCGAAATAATTGACCAGTTAGCGCAATTGGTGAACCCAATCAATCCGGATGAAGTTGATAAGATCATCGGAAACAAGTCATGGACCAGTGTTCCAATATGTGATGAGTGTGGCGCAGATGGGCAGATAGCCGTGATTCAGGTTGGGCAAGAGCCTGACTACGAGTCAAATACTGCGCACCTCTGCCGTGTTTGTTTGACGGCAGCGGCATTGATGCTCGGTAAAGTGGTCTAGCGCGAATAACGGCTTTCTTGCTGATTTGCGCTAGTCAAACAACGAAAGGAGAACCATGAAAAACCTCACCATCAAGCAGCTTGCCGTCTACGAGTTCATACGTGCAAAGATCGTTGGCGGCATTCCTCCAACACGTCAAGATATCTGCGATAAGTTTGGCTACAAGTCGATCAATTCGGCTGAGTTGATGATTAAGGCGATCATCAAGAAAGGCTACTTGCTTCACGTTCCGGGGATTAGCCGTGGCTTGAGGTTGCCATGAGAGGGATGACCGCGCTAGCCGATTTGATAGGCATGGCAGAGCCTGTAGACCCTTCTCAGATGCGATTCACGACAAAGCATGGTGCATCATGCCACGCGTGTATTTTTAAGGGCCAGCGGGCGGCTGTGTGCAGAGAAGCGAGCCGGCTAGCTGTTCTCGCCGGACTTGAGGATTGTGACCGTGAGGTAGTGTATGTCCCTCTCCCAATAGACACGCGCCAACTTACAATCGAATAGATCAAGCCTCCTTCGGGAGGTTTTTTTACGACAGTCAACAAATACCACTTGCGCAAAGATAATTACTTGCGTATATTCTTACTTATGGCAGCGCAAACTTAAAAGGAGAAAAGTCATGGAAGTATCGATTCAAGCCAAGCACCTAAAAGCAGCAGCCGTATTTTCGGCATCTCATGATATCCGCTACTACCTTCATGGCGTATTAGCAGAGGTACGAGCGAAGGAGACTCGCCTAGTCGCCACCGATGGATCGTGCGCAGTTGTTTTGCGCGATCAAGTAATAGGCGGGGATCAGCCAGACATGCCTGATGTGATTATCCCAAACGCAACTGTAAAACTTGCGCTTTCAATGAAAAAAGATGTACTCCCATTGCAGCTAAATGCCGAAGGGAACTGGACGCTAGGAGGGATCGAATTTTCACCAATCGAAGCTTTATTTCCTGACTACAGACGCGTAATGGTCAGCGAAACAAGCGGAGAGGTGGGTAATTTTGATTTCGAACTTTTGGGGCGATTTTTGAAGGCCGCTAAAGCGCTTGGGAGTCGCCAAACCCCTGTATTACGCCAGAATGGTGAAAATGGAGCTCAGGTGCAGATATACGGCTTTGAGGATGAATTTATAGGCGTCATCATGCCGATGCGCATGTTTAATGGAAACCGCCAGGACCCTGGCATCTCCACATGGGGAGGATCGCGCTAAAACCGCCTATCACCATTTTTCAAGGAACCCATCATGACCCTCAAAAGAATCGCCTACAACGCCGCTTGGTTCGTTGTGTTTGTCGCTATCGTTTGGCTGATCGACTAACCTAAATGAAAGGATAAAGTTATGGATTTCTTTGCTGGCTTTATGTTCGGATTTTTGTGTGCTCGGTTGTGGATCACATGGAGGGAATATAAAGATAAAGAGTAACAACCGACACCGCCCGCGAGGCGGTTAAGGCATTGCAAGAGCAATGAAATAGTCTACTATTCCATCAGGAAACCAACCTGTAGCGGAGGCAATCATGCAGTTGATAACAGTAAGCCAAATGGTACGCGCCTTGAATTCCTCGCCATTGGGCTTGGCTTCTTGGGAGAAGGATGCAATGCAGCGCGCACATTTCGACAGTTGCCACGGCTTGAAGCCTTACCGCCTCTCGCAACGTCAGATTGAGCTTGTAACTACAATATTTCACAGGATTTATCAGCCATGAAGATTAATTGGCCTTTTGTTTTTGCTTTGATGCTGTGCACGGTCATCTGGAGCGCGTTTGTATGGCGTCTTTACCATGCGTAGGGCTGGGCGTCCATCGCATCGCGAAAACGTGCTGGCGGCGCTTCCAGGCACGCGCAATCAGATCGCCGAGCGAGTATCGATTAGCGCTGCTGCTGCCGGTCGCTGGGTTACATCGCTGCTTGCAGATGAAGCTATCTACGTCATCACGCATCGAGTTCCAAAGCAAGGCCCTAAGATGCCTGTGTTTGCAATTAAACGAGAGGGGAAGGTACATGGCTAAGCCGAAAATGGGACGCCCATCAGTGCGCGATAAAGTTTTAACCGCCCTTCCCGGCATCCGTAGTCGCGTTGCTAAGCGAGCTGGTGTCGCCGTGTCAAGCGCTGGCTTATGGATCGATGCATTGCACGCTGAAGGATTGATTTACATCAGCGAGTGGCGCACACAAAAGAACAACGGCGCTCGATTGCCGCTTTACAGATTCAAGGTGAAGGGAACCGAAGTAGATAAGCCCAAGCCGCCAGCACTCGGCGAGGCAGTCTATCAGCAACGCTACAACGAGCGCCATCCCGAACGCCGCGCAGAAATCCGCCAGCGCTACGAAGCACGACAGATCGCCAAGAAAGCACGCATCAAGACGCTGTTTGCGCCGCTGATGAGCAATAGCACAAAGCAATACTACTGACGCTAGGAATGTCGCTTTTCCGGGACTCAATGTATTTTGGAAAAATTTGCCTTGACGTATGTGCGGCAACAAACGTATGATTGCTTTGTCGATGTAGCAGCATTGGCGAATCCGAAGCCCCATAGGTCTCGGTACTTTCTGGGTTAAATCCCACTTGCTGCTACAAGGAAAGTGCCGATACTTCTGGGGCTTTTTTTGTTTTATGCTACATCGACAGCGGGGGCCATAACCCAGCCCTAGCGGATCCGCAGTCAAGGCGGCCGCGATAAACGTAGCGATGTGATCGGGAATCCACAGTGGTGGTGCAGCGATTGTATGAATCTGCCGATGATGGTGGTACGGATGACCGACAGTGAAGCTCCTGACAGTCCGTAGCTTAGATAAACCGCTCTTGATAGGAATGTCACCTTAGCAACTTCTGTTGCGTCCTCGGGTGAGGTTTAGACGTGTGTTAAACGAAAGGGGTTTAAAAGCGCCCCGCCCTACCAAGGGTAATTTAAAGGAGCGACAATGTTCGAAGCAAGAGAGTATCAAACATACGCAGTGCAAAATCTGCGCGCAGGGCTGGCTGAAGGTTTTAAGCGCCAGATGTTGAGCAGCCCAACGGGCAGCGGAAAGACTGAAATCGGTATGATTTTGGTCAGAGGTGCTATATCAAAGGGTAAGCGGGTGGCATTCCTTTGCAACCGAATCAACTTGGTAGGGCAAACATCAGCAAGGTTCTTCAAAGCTGGAATTGCCCACGGTGTTATTCAGGGCGCGAACACGTCACGCACGTATGAGAACGTAATTGTTGCATCAATCCAGACGGTTGCAAAGCGTGGCATGCCTGAAGTCGATTTGCTGGTGATTGACGAGGCGCACGGCGTTGCTGGGTCTAAGGACTACCGCAAGGTAATATCGCAACACAAAGGCCCAGTGATCGGGCTTTCGGCAACTCCATTCTCAAAGGGATTGGGGAAAGTATATGATGACCTCGGCGGCCCACTGTTCGAACAAATGGTGATCGCCGCAACGATCCAAGAACTTATCGACCAAGGCTTCCTCGTTGACTGTGATGTGTATGCACCGTCACAGCCTGATCTTAGCGGGGTGAAAATCACCGCTGGCGACTATAACGAAAAGGAACTTGGCGAGGCGGTAGACAAGCCGTTGCTTATCGGCGATATCGTGACCAACTGGCGAAAATATGCAAATGGTACGCCTACTGTCTGCTTTGCTACCAATATTGCACACTCGCGACATATCGTAGAGCAGTTCATCGCGTCCGGTGTAGCAGCGGAGCACATTGATTGCTACACCAGCGAAGACGACCGCAAGGATATCCTTGCTCGTGTGTCCGCTGGCAAAACTCTGGTAATCAGCAATGTCGGCATCCTCACCGAAGGCTGGGACTTCCCAGCTTGCCGCACGATGATCCTGGCTCGTCCGACAAAAAGCCTGATCCGATACCTGCAAATGGCAGGCCGTGTGCTTCGCCCATCCGAAGGAAAGGACCGCGCCCTTATCCTTGACCATAGCGGGACCGTGCAAAGTATCGGTTTCCCTACCGATGATTTCCCGATGGAATTGGATGACGGCAAGCCAAAACAGACCACTGGATCTGACAAAAAGGTAGAGGAAAAAAAACCGTCTAAATGTCCGCAGTGCAGCTACCTAAAAAAGACTGGCGGCAAATGTCCAGTATGCGGATTCTTGCCTCTTAAGCCAAACACGACAGAACACGCTCCGGGAGAACTCGTACCGCTGACAAAAAAGGAAAAGGCCAAGCAGGCAAAGCTTGATGGCCTGGGCAAGCAGGAAGTCTATTCCGAGCTATACCGCATGGCAGAAGAACGCGGCTATAAACCGGGCTGGGTAGCGAATCAATATCGCGGGATCTTCGGTGTTTGGCCTCGTGGCTTGAAAGACGTTGGGCGCCCACCAAGCCTTGTTGTGCAAAACATGGTGAAGTCCGCAATGATCCGATTTCACAAGGGTAACAAATGAGCGCGCTGAAGCCAAAAACTAGTGAGCTGGCAAACGGTAAGTGGCCCGGTATTTTGGTCGCGCTCGGTGTCGATGAGCGATTTACCAGCAAGAAGCATGGAGCATGTCCGTTTTGCGGCGGCACTGACCGGTTCCGGTTTGATGACAAGAACGGCAATGGGTCGTTCTTTTGTTCTCAATGCGGAGCGGGGTCAGGCTTTGAATTCCTGATCCGTATGTACGGCTGGTCATTCAAAGAGGCGGCGGCAAATGTCGACCGTGTTTTAGGTACCGTCAAGGAGTCGAAGCGCATGGATGAAAGGACCGAGGCGGATAAGGTCGCCTCGATCAAAAAGGTTCTGCGCGAGTGCCAGCATGTAAAGCAAGGTGATCCAGTATGGACCTACCTGAACAAGCGCTGCGGCATTGTGGAGATACCGTCCGACATTCGCTATCACCCGTCCTTGTATCACAGCCAGGGGGGGGCGCATCCGGCAATGGTATCCATCATGCGCGATGTCGATGGGCTAGGAATCACCTTGCACCGGACATATCTCACCTCAGCGGGTGAAAAGGCAAGCGTTAATCCAGTCAAGAAGTTCATGGCCGGCAAGCGACTGAATGGCGGCGCTGTGCGGCTATCAAGGGTCCAAGAGTGCGTCGGTATTGCCGAGGGCATCGAGAACGCACTAGCGGCCTCTGTGCGATTCTCATTGCCAATATGGGCGGCTACAAATGCCGTTTTGCTTGAGCAGTTTATGCCGCCAGAAGGCGTTAAGGAGGTACATATTTTCGGCGACACGGATTCGTCTTGGACGGGGCAGGCTGCTGCCTTTGTATTGGCAAAAAGACTTGAGCGTGACGGGTTTAAGGTAAAGGTAACGATGCCTGAGAAATTTGATGAGGACTGGTGCGATGCTCGTAAGCAAGAAGTTTCTACGTGACTTTGCGTATATAGCGAACTTTTACGAATGGACTAATTTAGTTGTAGAGGAAGTCAAGGAAGAGACCAGAAACAGCCCAGAACTTAGGGCGTATTGGTCCGAGTTGGCCGATGCTCATAGGAGTGGATATCGGCAGACGAAGGAAAACAACTTCATGCGCTTGGCTGAATGGCAGCAAAGAAAGGTAGATTAATCGGCAACGCTACCAAGGCCAAGCAGGTCATCACGGCGGCATTGCCAGGTGTAGCGCAGAAACAACTTGAGTGATGTATCCAAATAATACTTGTGATCGGCATTAAAATGATGCATGATGTTGTTCATAGGCAGCGCATACCGCAAAGCCAAAACGGAGAATAAAAATGGAAATGAATCGTGATCTGGCTGTAAAAGTTCTGAGTGTAGTAGATGCGGGCTTGGTATCGGGCCTTGGTGAGGCCGTACCCGGAAAGATGTGTGTCGAGGCTGCGGTTTGCTACGCAATGGGACTGCCGCACAGCGATGAGCCAACTTGTGTCGGCGCTGCCGTTCGCATCGCTAAGATTCGCCTGAACGACTCGCGCTGGCCTACTCCAGAAGACCGCGCTAAAGGAATGCGCAAGCTGGCAATCGCACAGCTCGGAAGCGACACCATTGACCAAATGGCTTTTGCCAAAGGATTCGGGTTGGCTTGCAATCGCAAGGTGCTGCCAATTGCCTTGCGTATCGCCTCAGTGCGTGGCGGGCCATTTGCTGAAGAACTGGAAGCGGCGGCCAAGGTTTGCGAAAGCGCACCAGATTTTGAGGAATCCAAGGCCGCTACACTGGCTGCACGTGAAGTCACCAAGAAAGCACGCGCCTACGCCTACGCCTACGCCAACGCCTACGCCAACGCCAACGCCTACGCCAACGCCAACGCCTACGCCGACGCCAACGCCTACGCCGACGCCTACGCCAACGCCGACGCCAACGCCAACGCCGACGCCAACGCCAACGCCGACGCCAACGCCAAGACTGTCCGCTTGCAGATGCTGAACGCTGTGGCAGATGCCATGCTGGGTGTGTTGATTGATCTGAAATCGCCGGGTTGCGAGTTCCTTGACCTGTGCGAGTAATTATGACGCCTACCAAAGAGGAAATCGCGGCGGCGCGGCACAAGGCTGGATTAACACAAGCGGAGGCTGCGGCCTTGGTTTCTCGTGAGCGTCTGGCGTGGCATCGGTGGGAAAAAGGTGAGCCAATTGATTTGGCTTGCTGGGAATTGTTCCTGCTGAAAGTAGCCAAACTGCGCAAGAAGAAGTGACCAACTAGGGAGAATGAAATGGGTAAGCCGCATGTGCACGCAGAATTCATTTGCGCAAAAGCAAATGGTGCAGTTGTTCAAGAAAAAATGAACGATCAAGAAATTTTTTTTGATATGGGGGAAGACGACTTTGATTTTGTTGATAACTACGAATACCGCATCAAGCCCGAGCCAGTTTTCCCAGTAACTCGGATGACTCAGCAGCAAATCAAAAAAGCCTTCCATGCGAGTGCTGGTGAGACGGAAAAAGGATGGCGCGGTATCGCCAACGCCGCCATTCGGCGCGCCATCGAAGACGGCGATGTCATCCTGCCGAATAAAGACTAAGGGGAATAGCATGGAGCAACTGATTTTGCATCTGTTCGGCGACTATCTGACGCAAACCGATATGATGGCAAAGAAGAAAACGAGCGCCATGGGGATTGCGCTGTTTCACGCAATTGTCTACACGCTGCCGTTCGTGCTGGTTTTTGACCTCAGTCTTGAAGCCGTGATGATAATCTGCTTTTCCCACGCGCTGATTGACCGCTACCGTTTGGCGCGCTACGTTGTTTTCGCCAAAAACTGGATCACACAGCCCAGCTTGCGCTGGGAGGATTGCTCGGAAACTGGCTACCACAAAGATACGCCTCCGTGGCTAGCATTCTGGCTGCTCATTATCGCTGACAACACGCTGCACCTGGCCATCAACTATGCCGCGATTCGCTGGGCATAAAGGGAAACTCACCATGAAAAAGCAACGCGGCTTCATCAACCTTGATGGCCTAGTGACCGTGTTTTATCTGGCGGTGATTGGCATTGTTGCCGTGGTTGGCTGCATTGGCTATGCCGTTTATTCGGCGATCAAGTATTTCATTTAGGAACCATCATGCAAGATCAAACCTCATACGAAGAACTGTTGCTATCCTGGCTGCGCACAAAAAACGGCGAAGTGGTGCTTGTAACAGCGCTCACGAAAAAGTTCATGGTTGGCGAAGCGTCGATGATTACGCTGCTTAACGAGCTGGTAGCGTGCGGCAAAGTTCGGCGCAGCAACGCAAAGCGCACGCTTGGCTTTTACATTCCAACAGAATCCATGCTTAACGCAGAGCGTAAGGCAAGGGAAGAACTGCCAGAGCGCAAGCCGCTGAAGGTGGACAATGCGCGGCGCGAGCTTTATGCGCAGCTTGAGGCAGCGCGCAGCTCGATTCGTAGCATTGGCTAGGCTATGATTATTCATCTGTTTCCATCTATTGATTGCGCAAAAAGCGCGCCAGCAGAGAAAAAGAAGCGAAGAAAAAAGACTCCAGCAGGGCAGGGATGGCAAGGAAACATAACCGTTCCTGCCGAGGTTGTACTGTCCATACGGAGAGCTTCTGAAATAGATCGTAAAACGCTAAGGGAAATTGAACGGATGCATCCTGAGCTTTCAATGAGATATATACGGTCTGTTTTGGAATATCGCATTCGTGCAAACCTGAGAGTTAAACCATGATTACCGAGCAGCAGCGCAACGCGCTTATCGAAATACGCAAGTTGGGCGGCAAGCACATTAGCCCGCACATGGTTCTTGAGTTGGTTGACCTGATTGAGGAACTTGCGGGCGTTGAAGGTAAGGAACCCAGCGCACTTACGGAGAAGCCATGATTATTGCTGGTTGCAAAAATAAACCACGCCCTACCGCTGAAAGCAGCTACATAGCGCAAGACGGCTGGTCAGAATACGAAGATCGCGGCGCACCTGTTCGCGTGCCACGTTGGAAGCGGATATTCCACATCATGAGCACCGAATGCGTCTATACCCAAACAACGCCCTCGCCTCACTGTGAAGGCTGCGAGCACCGAAAGAAGGAACCAGCATGAAACCAGTTCGATCAAGCCAGCTAGTAGGCGCTAGAACCATGCATGAGGTCTTTGAGGCAAAGGCCAAGATAAAGCGCGAGGACGCCGACGAAATCGCCCTGCGCGTGCTCATGGCGCTCGATGCCGCAAAGCGCTCGGAATGCCCTGCAAGTCTCGCTAACTTCCTGACACGCCATTTAATTATGGCTGTTGCAATAGGTAGCCAGATGAAAAGCAAATCTTTCTACAACCTGGCGATGGAGGCTTACACGGCAATGTTCAAAGCATCTAGCCGCGATACAGTGCTGCTCGATTTTACAACCGGCGAGTATTCGACAATTCGGCGCGCAATTGCCTACTACGTCAACTATTTGCCAAACGTTGAACGCGGCTTGTTCAGCTTTGCAAACAATCACGCGCAGAAAGTTTTAGCGCAATAACTAGGAGAGCGTCATGTATGAGGTAGGTAAGGTTTATATTTGGCACGGACTAAACAATGATGGGGCGTTTTTGAATGGTAGAGAAACAATGGTGACTAGCAAACCACATTTGGTTCGTGATCCGCGCACTGGAGAAACAGCAATGGCACAATCGACAGATACTTTTGTAAATCCAGGTCGTTGCACTGCTGCTAAATTAGGTCAGCTTCGACCCAAGAACCCACCAAGCGGCAAGAAAAAAGTACGCGACCTCTTTGAACCAAAACCAGTAATGGAGCCAGCATGAGCGAAGTATTGTTTTTCGGAATTCTCCGTATGCCATACGATATGGCAATGGAAAACGAAACAAGCCGCCTCCAGTTCTACGGAGTGGCTCAGGAGGCCGCATCGCAAATAGAGCGCCTACAGGCCGAACTAGACGCCCTACGCCCTAAGAGCGGATCAGCAGGCGTTTATCACGCAAGCCACGAGGAAAGAAAGCGCCAGATTGACGCGGCAATTGCTGAAGCTGACAAGATCATGAGCGAGCACAGGGCCTCGCGTGACCGCCGGAAAATCGATATGCCGTATCAAGCAAGCGGCCTACCAGAGCGTAGGGAAGGCGATAGGCGCGCAGGTAAGAAGTAAGAACGTAGCCGCTCCGGTTGAGTGGAATATAATGAGAAGGAAACAACATGCGTAAATTGGTTACGGTTCGCCGCATTGATTCAATCAGCCCTATCGATGGAGCGGATGCAATTGAATGCGCCCAGGTAGGAGGCTGGAAGGTAGTTGTAAAGAAAGGCGAGTTTTCAGAAGGCCAGCTTGCCATGTACTTCGAAATAGACTCTTGGATACCTGAAAACGTAGCGCCGTTCCTGTGCAAGGACAAGCGCGAATTCAATGGCGTTGCAGGTGCTCGTCTGCGTACAGTCCGGCTGCGCGGGCAAGTTAGTCAAGGTTTGCTATTGCCTCTTGCTGAGGTCTTTGCGAATTGCTTAGAAGATGACGATATCACAGAAGCTGTTGGCGTGCAGAAGTGGGAAGCTCCAGTGTCAGCACAGCTTAGCGGGCAAGTTCGCGGAAACTTCCCTTCATTCATCAAGAAGACGGATCAGGAACGTATTCAGAACCTCAAACGCGATTTGGAAGTATGGAAAAATAAGACCGTTTGGGAAGTCACAGAGAAGTTGGATGGAAGTAGCATGACCGCATATCTTCGCGATGAAGACTTTGGCGTATGCAGCCGAAATCTCGACCTCAAGTCTGATGAGAAGAACTCGTTTTGGACTATGGCTATCAAACTGAATCTTGAGGCAAAGATGCGCGATCTTGGAAGTAACATCGCTATCCAAGGTGAGTTGATCGGTCCGTCAATCCAAGGCAACAAATACAATCTGACCGAGCATCAGTTCCGCGTGTTTGACGTGTTCGATATCGATGCCTACTCATACTATGACGCTCAGCGCCGCGATGAAGTTTGCGATGTACTAGGTTTGTTGCATTGCCCAGTTCTTGACGCCGAGCACACAATCAACCAGGATATCGACGGTATTCTATTGATGTCCGAAGGATTCAGTGTCCTAAATGAGAAAGCGCAGCGTGAAGGATTGGTATTTAAATCAATCAGCGATCCAAACATCAGTTTTAAGGCAATCAGTAACAAATTCCTGTTAGCCGAGAAGTAACTGGTCCACGTTAAAAGAAAAGCCCCACTACGGGGCTTTTTCATTTTCTCGGCTTACTAAGTGAGGCCGCAACCGCCATCACCAGAAACGATACAGCAGGAGGAATACGCCGCCCACGAGCATTGAGCAAGTTAAGGCCGCGCTCGACTTCGATACCGCGATTCTTGGCAAGAGTGCTTTGTTGATGCTTCGACAGTGGTTTCATGACATCTCCGAGTGAGGTTTATAAAATACATTGCATGGAATAAACTATAAGCCACTCAAAGCCAGATAGCAAGCCATTTCGCAACCGAAAAACGACGGAAATAAGCGATGACTTGTGGCAAAGTTGCCGTATTGAAGTAGAATGCAGGCTGAAGCATTCACAATTTACTGGAGCGAAAAAATGAACAGCAAGCGCGCAAAATTCAACAGCATTCAATCGGTCGGCGGGGATGGCAAGCAAAAACCAAAGCCAGGTAGTGACAAGTCCAAGAAGCCAGCTCAGAAGTAAATGCAATGATTAGTCAAGTGTGGCAGATGCGCCTTCTCATTGCGTTGTTATTTGTCGCAGTGCAAGAGGTCCACAAGGGCATATTCGGGAATCTTCCTGCAACTGACTTCGGTCAGTTAATTTATCATGCCTCCGCCGCACTTGCAGATTTTACACTGATATACACAATATCCTGCCTTACTACTGGCAGGCTTGCATTAGACCTAGAGCGCCTATGCCTCGCCTCTATGGTGTCCAATGTTTTCGGTTGGATATTTTTCACGGCCTATCTCCCGCCGACTATGTATAACATTGTTGCTGGGACGATAGTCTATGTTCAACTCCTTCGATTATTCTATATTGGCCGCTACGATGCTGATTATTCTAGGGCTGGCTTGGTTTGCGGACCTCATATTGGCCGCACTCAATTTCATCACTCAAAGGCGTATCAATGAGCGACTCAATTCGCGACGCGGTAATAGAGGCCGCGAATAGCCCTAAAGTGGCGGTCGCCGTTTCTACGGCTACGACAGCCATAGGCGCAGCAGCAGCGGGCGAACTCATTCACGGAATACTGGTTAATTTATCAATGATGATCGGTATCATTGCAAGTTCAGTTCTTATCAAAGTTCATTGGACGCGCTACAAAATCCTAAAACGGCAATTAGACAATCTGGAATCCTTGCCCGAGGAAGTATGATGGATATTTTATTCGCATGGTATTTCCCTCTTGTGGAAGCGATATCGCGTGTTGCGCAGCACGGCTTTAAAGGCGCATGGAAGTCATTCAAGAAAGACCTCAATAAAACCACAGGAGAAGTAAAATGAAAATCGTATGCATCGGAATGGACGAGCAAGGCCAGTTCTTCGTAGGCATGAAGCCTGAGGGCATGGAAGGCGCACCGCCAGAAATGAACAACGAAGGCGACCCAATCGGAGGCGATCCCGGCCCGCAAGGTCCAGAAAGCTACATGCAACCAGTGCAAAGCATGCCAGAAGCATTCCAGGCTGCGCGCTCGATGCTGACCGAAGGCAACGACGCAGCACGCGAGGCGGACTTTGACGCTGGCGTAAAGCGCGTGCTAGGCCCTAACCCTAAACCACAGATTGGCGGCGCTATGGGCGCTGGCAAGCCTGCTGGCGGTCCTCCAATGCCGATGCGCGGCGGAATGAAGGGTGGTATGTGATGGTTAACCCATTGTTTGATTCATTCAGTGAGCGAGAAACGGTCCGCGCTATCGGTGAGCGGATCACGAATGAAGTAGCCGCACAACTCGCGCATGCTTTGAAAGGCGCACCAATAGCCGCTCCAAGTGATGTTGTTGAACTGCGTGAGCGCTGCGCACTTTCCTTGGTTAAGCAATTACTGCCAGGATATGAAGTTGCGCAAGCAGATAAGGTCATTGAATCCGCTGACGCAATTGTGCAGTACATTCTGAACGGAAAGAACAAGGAGGGCGAATAATGGCATTCATTTTCCAAGAAGCCGCGCCCGACACCGTTCCAATGCGCATCTACTGCAAAATCGACGGCTTCCTATCCCGCTGGGACTACGAGGGCGAAGGAACGCACATTGATGGCATCGCTATGGTTCGCGAGTCGCTTAACGCTGCATCCGGCCTGATGGCTGAATCCATGCGCCCGAAGGTTCGTGCAATCCTGGCTGTGATTCAAGGAGGCAAGCGATGAGCAATCCTAAAAAATACTCCGTTTTGTATTCCTATATCGATCTGGAAGGCTTGGAAAAGGCTTTGCTGGCAATTAACAAGGTAATGCAAGCATTCAAAGATGCGGAGAAATTCCAACCTACTCTAATTCCAGCCAAAGTCCCCGATGAGCCTTTGGCGCAGCGTGGCTATATCGGCGCAAGTTTCTTGTCTCGGGTAGGTCCAATTCTTCCGATTAAAGTACGTGAGCATGATAAGTCAATCTTCGATTACGAAGCTTATGTTGCTGAAGGTGAGGAGATTAAGTCATGAGTAAAGTAACCACTGGCATGCTAGATAGATCGCAAGCGCACGGCAAAGAACCGCTCGGGCAGTACGGATATGCTCCAATGAGCTTTTATCACAGCCCTGCAAAGTTCATCCTAAGCCGCTACGACTACGCCACAGCAGAGGCCGCAGGCTTCGATATGTCGCAATTCGCCATTGCTCCTTCTCGCTATATGAGGTGCTGAGCATGAGCGTAATCTTCGACTGCATTTTGATTGCTTGTTTCGGCTACGTACTTTACGACGTACACCGCAACGTCAAGATCATCAAAGAGGAAATGAAAAAGCCTCGCGATGAAGATGGGGAGGATTGATATGGGCGACCGACTAGAAGGTGAGATGAGCGGCATACCTCATCCAATCACATGCATGGTAGATGGCAAGCGATGGGATTTGTACACCGCTGATTACGAAACCCCAGACGGCAAGTTTGGCTTTTACTTCTACGCCATCAGTGCGGAGCACGCCGAACTTATCCTGACCGACCTGAAGGCTACAGCCACGCTCTCAGGTAAGGTAGAAGGCGTGTACAAGGCATAACAATGTACGCATACATACACGACCAGTGCGGCAAGCCTGCTTTCCTGCTCACTGAGATGCCAAGGCCGCTCGACATAGCATCAAGCGCCATTTCCTTAGGACTGAACTACCAGCCCATAGAGCGCGCCTCTGTAGCAACCTGCCAGTCATGCGATGCAAACATGTGCACTGGCTGGCTGAGTATCGCCAATTTGCGGAAGATGATTTAAGGAGTACAGCATGGCACGCCCATCAAAGCTCACAGACAAGCAATGGGAAGCAATCGGTAAGCGCCTATTACAAGGTGAGTCTGCCGCTGCTTTGTCCCGAGAGTACGGGGTAAGCAAGGCTAGTGTTTCTGGACGGTTTTCTAAACGTCACGAAACATTAAAAACCGTTGCAAAACAAATAGTTGAAGCGGAAAGCGCGCTTTCGTTATTGAACGTTTCTGAACAGATGGCTGTACGTTCAATTGCCGATGACTTGAAAGCGATCAGTGGTCATCTAGTAGGGGCGGCACGGTACGGCGCTGCAACCGCTCATCGCTTGTCGGGGATAGCGCACGGCAAGGCAGCAGAGATTGACGATAGTAAGCCGCTTGATGACGCTAGCCGCGATGCACTGCGAGACGTGGCTGTGCTTTCAAAGATGGCGAACGAGGCTAGCGAGATTGGCCTCAACCTCATTAAGGCCAATAAGGAAACCGTAGACGAATTGAACCGTAAGGAGCTTGAGCGCTTAAGCCCTGCGAATCCATCGCGTGGAACTGTATTCAAGATCATCCGCCCACATGAGCCAGCCTGAAGCACTAGAGATTGAACTGTTTGAGGCCTTTGAGTTCCTGCTTTACCCAAAGCGGCTCAAAGTGCCTTATGGCGGGCGCGGCGGGGCTAAGACGGAGGAGATAGCGGAAATCCTCGTATGGTTCGCATGGCAGCACGGTGACAAGATTCTATGCGGTCGTGAGTTCCAAAACTCGATTGAAGAATCTAGCTATGCCGTCATTGTCGCCAAGATCGAGAAGATGGGCTTGCAAGAGTTCTTCGACGTGCAGCGCGACGGAATTTATGGTGCGAACGGATCGTGCTTTAAGTTCGTTGGTCTGTCTCGCAACATCACATCGTTGAAATCTAAATTTGGCTTCAATAAGGTTTGGGTTGAGGAGGCTGAGAACGTTAGTGAGAACACTTGGAAGGTTCTTATCCCTACCGTTCGTGAAGCGGATTCGGAGATTTGGGTGAGCTTTAACCCGAACGAGGCAGATGCTCCGACTTATTCCCGATTCGTTCAGCCCTATCTTGATTCGATCAATGCTAAGGGCTATTACGAAGATGACTATATCTACGTTAAGCGCGTGTCCTGGCGGGATAATCCTAAGTTCCCTGAAGTTCTCCGAATTGAGATGGAGCGCGATAGAGACGCTAACTATAAAAAATACCTGCACGTATGGGAAGGTGAATGTAACGCTGATTACGAGGATTCTGTAATTGAGGCTGAATGGTTCGACGCTGCCATCGATGCCCATATAAAGTTGAATCATCAGCCGCGTGGGGATCGTGTTGTAGGCTTTGATCCTGCTGATGCAGGGACCGATGCAAAGGCTACTGCGCAGCGCCACGGCATGCTCGTTACAGGAATAAAGAAATGGACGGATGGTGATATTGATATTGCGGTTGATCGGGCCTTTGATGAGGCATTCGACTACCGCGCCAATATCATCGTCTATGACAACATTGGTGTAGGGGCAGGCGTGAAGGTCGGCTTGGCGGCTCGTATAGCTGGGCAAAGCATCGATGTTCAGGGCTTCGGTGCTGGCGATACGCCTTGGCCCGGTAAGTACCAAGAGGACCGAAAGAACGAAGACGTGTTCCGCAACCTGCGCGCAATGGGCTGGTGGCTGCTTAGGGACCGCTTTGAGCGAACCTATAAAGCAATCGTAAAGGGAGAGTATTACGACCCTATGTTGATGATTAGTCTTTCCTCTGACATCAATGATTTAGATTTAGCGCAACTCAAAACTGAACTTGTGAGGCAGCAACGTAAGCGAACTGCTGGAAGTAAGATGATTCAACTAATCAGCAAAGATGAAATGCGCGCTAAAAAGATTCCATCGCCGAACATGGCTGATGCTTTGATGATGTGCTTTATGGTAAAGGACGTGAAGAAAAGCGCGCCTGTCCGTATTCCAACATACAAGCCAACCACGCCCGGCATGGGCATGTAGCAATTAAAACAACCAAAGGAGAAACACCATGCAAGAAGAAATCAAAGGAAGCGGCACCAAAACAGCGCCAGTCGATGAGCGAATCTACTTCGCGGACCCAAGCGATCCAAACGCAGAAATCCACGTCTACGAGAAATTCCGCCGCCTTGAAGCGATGTTTGTACTGCTGTCTCGCGCCTATGTTCGATCTGGTGTCGAATTGCCTATTTTGTATGAGGGCAAGATTCTGGACTCAGAGCAACGAAAAGGCGTAGAATTCGGCTTGTATGAAGCGGTCGCCAAGCAGTTGATTGCCAGCGTTGATGTATGGCGCGGTGAAGCAGCGGCCATTCCAGAAATTCCGAAATAACCGCACGAAAGGCGCGTCGAGGGGAATGCAATGAGCGACAACAACACAACGAGCAGCAACAATAATACAACCTTCGGCGTCATTCCCCCAGCGGGCTTTGTCGAGAAGTCCGCAATGAGTTTCAAGATTCCATTCACGATTAGCCTGTCGAGCGCCGACGCTGGCCGCAAGATCGAGTTGAGCACGGACGGTATCAACTACTTCACGCCGACTTACGATGCGACCGCAACGGGCTTGATTAGCGTCGGCATCTTCTCGCCAATCCGCTCCATCAAGGTAACTGGCGCGTCTGGTGACAAGTGGAGCACGCTATGAGCTGGCCGACTATGGGCGGCGCTGGTTCGCCGATTACCGTTAGCGGCGGTGATTTAGTAGGCAGCACCAAGACAGCAACTGTAGTTGGTGGGACTGGAACTATTCAGTGGGCGCACTACAATCCAACAACTGGCGCATATATCAGCGATATAACTGGTGAAACTGGCACTACTTACGTGCTTGAGGAATCAGATGGCGGCTTTATTGTCGGTGCATATCTTACTAACTACCAACCTTTTTCGCACGGTACGACCCCAGTCCCTGTTGTTAGATTGGCTTCCGCGTCCAATCGCTTGATGATGAACAGCGGTAGCGCGACGGCGGGTGCAAATAACGTTCGTTGCGGTCGATTCGGCGATATCCCCAAGGCTACCCTTACAAACCCAAAATTTCGTATTGCTCCGTCTACCCGCGTTGATTCCACTGTTGTTAGTGGTCCGCAAGAAGTCAATACGAACGCCGTTGTCCCTGTGCGCGGTGCGCTGCTGACTGACTTGACGCTTGATGGCGGCGGTATCCCGGTGCGCAATCAGAGCGCGGCGACCTACGCCGAGGCAACCTGGTTTAATTTCGCCAATGCGGTTGCTGGCTACTCCAAGAAGCCTGACGGCACCAATCCGACTGCTGGCGAGTTTGCTGCTGCGGGCGGCCTTATCTCAGGCGACGGCAAGCAACTGACCGTTCCTATTGGCTGGTATGGCGAGAGTGATGAAATGACAATCACGCTGACGAAAGGCCAGATTTATTTGACGCAGTATGAAACAGCTTGCGCTGTCGGCTCAACCTACGCCATTGGTTCAATCACCACTGCGCATCCCAACCTGGGTGACGCTGGCAAGGACAATGCGACAACCGGGCAAGCCGTGTTCCAGAAGAACTGGGATTCGCTCACAGGTGTCAGTGGCACGCCGCCTGTCGGACCGCTCAGCGTCGTCGGCACCAGCGTTACTGGCGCATATACCGTTGGTGTGGCTGGCGACTCCATCGCCCGCGAAAACTCGGACCGTGTAACGCAACCATCCGGTCAGATTTTCGGAGATGTAAACGGCGTTACCGCATTTGCCCGCCGCGCCTTGAGTCTCGCCGGATACTGCTCGGTGAACGTGGCGATAAACGGGGCCAACGCGGCCAACCCATTCACCTACGATGGCTTCAACGTTCGCAGTTGGCTGTTGGGCATCTGTCAAGCCGTCATCCATAACATCGGCAACAATGATCGCGGCTTGTCTTGGGCTACGTTCCAGCCGTACTGGCGCTCGTATAACAACCGCATGCGTGCGGCGTGCAATAACGGTGCAGGTAGCGGGCGCGTGGTGGCGATTGATTGGCCGCCACAGGCAACGAGCACCGACCTGTGGGCAACGACAGCTAACCAGTCGGCCAACCAAGGGCCAGGCTCGATGCAGTATGACACGTTCAATCCGTTCATCCAGGCGGGTGTGTTTAACGTCGGCGCTGGTGACTGCGATGCTGGTTACTCGATGAACAAGGCAATTTACGACTTGGCAGCAGCGAACGGCGCAACAGATATCGACGCGCTGAAGGTGAAATGGCCGGCCAATGGCGCTTCATATGCATGGGCGGCTGACCTTACACACCCAACGTCGTTGCCACATGCTTACGTTGCCGCCGACCTTGCGCCAAAACTTCCGGCGTTGCTTGGTTTTAATGCATCTACATAAATGGGGGTGGAATCATGAAGCGAATTGTCTCGTTGGTACTTCTTCTCGTATCTATACCTTCATTCGCTAGCGTTGCTGGTGACTGGCAGTTTAACCGCCGGTGGTTGAATGGTGGTGTTGGCGTCGAGCCTCTATTTATCCCCGAGCCTAGCGCCGCAGCCTTCATCACTTACGACCGGATCAACCGCACGCCAGTCTATAAGCTGATTGGAAGCGGCATTGACTGCTCGACGGCCTACTGTAACGTCACTGGCGGGACTGGTGCTACTGGATCGCCTGGCAATAACGGGGCAAGCGCATACGAGATTGGCGTTGCGAATGGCTTTGTTGGCACTCAGGCCGATTGGCTTAACTCGCTGGTGAGTACGGTTCCGGGTCCAACTGGGCCGACTGGTGCAACTGGGGCGGCTGGCACGACGAGCTATCTTGGTTTGACCAATGTCCCAAGCACCTTCGCACCGTCCGCGCACACGCATCCAGCCTCGCAGATCAGCGATAGTTCGGCTACTGGTCAGGCGATCATCACCGCGCCCACGGCAGCATCAGCACGCAGCACGCTTGGTGTCTTGAGCACGTCTGAGGTGGCGGCTGGCTACTACCCGTTGAGCGGAAATCCTTCGTCGTTCATCAATCAGGCTGGCGCACGAACCGCGATCAGCTTGACCACGACAGGAAGCGGCGCAGCGAGCTATAACAGCGGAACTGGCGTGCTGAACGTACCAACACCAGCGGCAGCAGTCGCATTCAACTTCAGTCAGCCAGCATCGCGCACGCTTGCAGTAAGCACCAGCTATCAGGCAACCGATCCTAGCAAGGCCGCAATCATCTACCCTAGCTACGCTTGCCAGAATGCCACTCAGGTGCTGGCATCGAGCGCATGCACTATGCAGGTTCGCATGGGTACATCAGCGCTGACGTGCTCGACTGGTACCGTGTATTACACCCAGTCGCTGACGGTTGGCCTTGGCCTGCTGCTGACGCAAAACAGCACAAATCCAGTGCCGATCATGCTGCCAGCCGGCGCGCACTTTATATTGTGCGCAACTGCCGGGACATTCACCATTACCGCCAACGAGCAATCAGCGGGTTAATTGGCAGGATATTCCAAATTAGTAAGTTTATTTAGCATAAAAAGGCCGTTAAGAAGCGATTCTTAGCGGTTTTTTCTTTTATTGACGATATTTTCCTGATACCATCTTGCCATGCGGCTATAAGGCAGCATGAATTGCAACAAACACACGGGATCAGGCAACTTGACCATGGAAATCGTCGTAATCGAAGAAGTGATGACCGAGGAACAGCGAGTAGATCGCTTAGAGTCCTTTGGGGAGTCGCTGACTCGTTACCGCAAGGAAGACGTTGATGCACGTAAGGCGTCTGACTGCGAGATTGAATGGCAAGAGGATGAGGAATACTATGACGGCGTAGACGACCTGAATCGTGGCGAGGTCATGCGCAAGTCAGAGACGCTGAACGGGCGCGCAACCACCATTTCCGAAGTCCCATCGAACCGCTGCACGGTGTTCGTGAACGTTACTCAGCCGTATGTTGATATGGCTGTGGCGCGCACTACCGAAATGCTGCTGCCTAATGACGATCTGCCTTTTGGTATCGAGCCTACGCCGATGCCAGATATGATCGACGCAAAGAACGACACCACTACGCTTATTACCGCAGCAGACGGCTCACAAGCGCCAGCTTCTGAGGTCGCTACTGCCATGCTTGACGAGGCTAAGAAAGCCGCTGAGGGCGCGCAGAAGCAGATTTGGGACTGGTTGTCTGAGGCAGGCTGGCACGCTGAAGGCCGCAAGCTGCTGGAGGATGCTGGTAAGGTCGGCGTGGCTATCCTCAAAGGCCCGATGCCTGTGCGCGTCAAGTCGAAGCGCCGCAAGGTGCAGCAGTTGGCAGACGGCACGCAGCAGACGACCATCGCGATTGAAGAAAAGACTCAGCCAGCATCGAAGCGCATCAGCTATTGGGACTTCTTCCCTGCGAAAGACTGCGGCGAGGACATTCATAGCGGTTCGCGTGTTTGGGAGCGTGACCGCATCACCGCGAAACAACTGCGCGAGATGAAAAGCGAGTTGGACCCTGATGGCAATCCGCGCTACATCAATTCGCAGATCGACAAGGTTCTGAAGGAAGGCCCATCTAAGAAGTATTTGGATGATCGCGGCCATGAGAAAGCGGATACCGACAAGTTTGAGATTTGGTACTACACCGGCACCGCAGATCATCAGGATTTGGCTGCTGCTGGTCTTGAAGTGGACGAGGAAACGTCTTACCCAGTCATCGTTACGATGGTCAATGACCACGTTATCAAGGCCGCTCTGAGCCATCTGGATTCGGGCGAGTTCCCTTATGACGTGATGGTGTGGCAGCGTCGTCCTGGCAAGTGGTACGGCAAGGGCGTAGCGCGTCAGGTGCGCACTGCTCAGCGCATGCTCAACGCCGCGACTCGCAACATGTTCGACAACGCAGGCTTGAGCGCTGGCCCGATTCTGGTTATCCGCGAAGGCGTGCTTGAGCCAGCAGATGGCACTTGGGAACTGACGCCGCGCAAGGTCTTTACGGTCAAGGAAGACGAAGACGCAGCCAAGGTCGCCGATGCAATCCATTCGATCATCGTCCCGAGCAATCAGGTCGAGCTGATGAACATCATTGCCAAGGTCGAGGAGTGGGCTGAGAAGATCACTTCCATGCCACTGATTATGCAAGGTCAGCAAGGCGCGGCAACTGAGACCGTTGGCGGCATGACGATGTTGCAGAACAATGCGAGTTCGGTGCTGCGCCGCATTGCCAAGATTTTTGATGACAAGATTACTGTTCCGCACGTTGGACGCTATTACGAATGGTTGCTGCTGTGGGGCGAAGACGAGAAGGTTAAAGGCGACTTCCGCGTGATTGCGCATGGCTCGACGGCGCTTTACGAGCGTGACGCACAGAACCAAGCAATCATTCAAATGGCTCCGCTGGTGCAAAACCCAGCATTCGGCATCGATCCTAAGAAGTGGATTGTTGAGGCATTCAAGGCTCAGAAGTTGGACCCTAAGCGCTTCCAGTTCACCGAAGAAGAAATGAAGCAGATGCAAGAGGCGGCGCAGAAGAATCCGCCTGAAGACCCGCAAGTTACTGTCGCAAAAGCGCGTGGTGAAGCTGATATTGCGAAGGTTAAGGTTCAATCTGAAGCAGATGCTGCCAAATTTAAGGCTGAACAAGAAAGTATTTCGCGAGATAACACATTCAAGGCTGAACAAGCGCGCCTTGACCGTGAATTGGAGCTAGAGCTTAAGCAGATGGATTACCAAATGCGCCTGATGGAATACGCAGAGAAGAAGAATATGCAGTTGGCCGACGTGAAGAAAGAATTGGCTAAGAGCGTGATGGACATCGATGCGCAGAAGGAAGTCTTCTATGCCGGATTGGGTCAAGACGCGAACGCAGCTCCGCAGATCGCACAGCCTGAGTTTGAGCCTGCTGGACGTGCTCCTGAAGGTCAGGCGTTTCCGCGCTGATGGCTAAGCTTTCGCACCATGACGCGCACAGCAGCGCCTGGCTACACGTAAAGAAGTACGTTGAGGACCGCATTGAGCGCCAACGTATCGAGTTGGAAAAGACAAGCAAGGGCCACGATGAAACGATGGTCACGCGAGGACAGATTAAAGCGTTGAGATTTCTCCTGAAAGAGATGGAGCAAGGCTCCGCAGAGGATTAGGAATACCGGACGGCCCGAAAGGACTGTCCAATAGTGACAAATAACTGCTCTGGCGGCTGTTTGTCGTAAGGCCCGAAAGGGCATTTGTTGGGAGTGAAAATTGGGAAACCAAGCCACTGAGGTAGATGCAAAAGAAGTTTCTGAGCAGGAAGCGGAAGCAGCCTTTAACGCTGGCATGAAACAGGTGCGAGGTGATCGAGACCAAGCGCCAAAAGAGCCAGAGTCGAAGGATGACGAAGCAGATGATGCTGATGCGGTAGAGAAGGAAGCCGAGAAGGACGAGGGCGAGCAAGACAAGCCAGCGGACGACAAAGCCGACAAGGAAGCCAAGCCAGTAGAAGACAAGCAAGCCAAGGACAAGGGCGATAAAGCGCCCAAGGACAAAGCTGCTGCTCCTGCGAAAGAAGAACGCGAGTTTGCGGGGCTGAAAGAATCGGAATGGAAGGCCATTGCAGTAAAGGCCGCTCAGTTCGATGACCTGAAAGCCTCCATGGACAAGCTTCATGATCGTACTGCGGGAACGCTGGGCAATATGTCGAAGGTTATCAAAGACCTTCAGAACAAGCCGGCTGGAACGGGTAAGCCCCTGAAGGTTGTCAAAGAGCAGTTGAAACGATTGAGTGTAGATTTCCCCGAGCTGGCCGAACGACTAGCAGAAGACCTGAGCGAAGTGCTGATGCCGGAATCCGGTTCTGCCGCCGCCAAGTTGGACCCGGATGAAGTCAACAAGATCGTGGAGGCAAAACTCGCTGATTTCAAGTTTCGTTCTGACGTGCAGCAACTCGATACGTTGCACCCTGACCGAAAGGACGTAATCGCTTCGGATGCTTACAAAGTCTGGTATGGACTGCAATCGCCTGAGGCGAAGAACGCAATCAAGACCAGCCGCGATGTGGATTTTGTTTCATCGGCAATCACTGCTTTCAAGACTTGGCGCGACCGAACTGCCCAAGGGTCGGCTGATGGTGCTGAACAAGCAAAGGAAGCCGCCAAGAAACGCGACAAACGCTTGGATGCTGTCATGGCCCCGACTTCGGGTACACCGGCAGAATCTGGCAAACGAGCGCTGACCCCGGAAGAAGAATTCGAGGCCGGCTTAAAGAAAGTGCGGGGAAACCGCAGATAACTTAAAGGAAATTGAATCATGGGTATCCAAACCTACAACAATCCGCAAGGTCGGATTAACAAGATGGCTGGCGAGATTATCGCTCACGCCATGAACACCGAAGTGCTGGCAATCGCCTGCGATGACAAGAAGATGCCGAAGAACAAATCGGAAACCATCATCTTCCGTTCGTGGGTTCCTTACGGCGGCACCGTCGCTCAGCCGAACATCTTCAACGTGTCCGCAGCCGCGCACATCGTTACCGAAGGTGTGACGCCTAACGCCGATACCATCGTGCCACGCGATGTTACTTTCGTGCTGAACCAGTACGCCTGCCTGTACGCTCTGACCGACAAAGAGAACGACATCTACGAAGATGACATTCCTGAAGCGATGAAAGAGCAAGTTGGCGAGCGCATGGGCCTGGTGCGTGAAAAGGCGCTGTATGGCGGCATGAAGGCAGCTACCAACAAGTTCTACTCGGGCGGCACCTCGCGCACGACCGTGGCTGGCAAGATCACCGAGCGCTTTATGCAGCAAATGGTTCGCTCGCTGGACAAAAACCACGCGAAGAAACTGCGCCCTGCGCTGGGCGGCTCGTCCGACTACGGCAGCGCACAAGTGGAAGCAAGCTACATCGCTTTCTGCCACACCGACTGCACGCAGGATATTCGCGCTCTGCCAGGCTTCAAGGAAACCGCGATCTACGGTCAACGCTCGGTCATCAGCGAGGAAGAACTCGGCTCGTGGCAGAACGTCCGCTTCATCGTGTCGGCTGATCTGGACCCGTATGCTGACGCTGGCGCGGCCATCGCTGGCTTGGGCCTGGCTTCGACCACTGGTACCTCTGCTGACGTGTATCCGGTCATCTTGGTTGCCAAGCAGGCTTACGGTCAAGTGACCCTGCGCGGCATGAACGCAATCGACCCGACCTACATTCCAACCAGCGAGAAATCGGCTGCTGACCCACTGGGCCAGCGCGGTTACATCGGTGCAAAGTTCTGGCACACCTCTGGTGTCCTGAATCCGGGCTGGATGGCTGTCGGCGAAGCTGCCGTATCCGATCTGCAATAAACGTGATGGGGGCTGAAATACGCCCCTTTCTCTAATCGAATAGAAAAGGAAATATCATGAGCAATAATCGCGCAACCGTTCCAGAGTTTGGCGGCACCGTCAATCTTGGCAAACCAATCATCGCCGAAGGTACCGGCGTAGGCACCATCAAGACCACTGCGGCTACCAACTACGCCATCAACGGCCTGATGTACACCAAGGCGATCACCGATAACATCGCGGTGACCGCTTCGCCACTGCAAGCCGCACTGACCACCTGTCTGTATGTGGTTGGCGTGGATGCTGCTGGTGCTGTCACTGTCGTAAAGGGTACTGAGCAACTGACTGCCGATCTGGCTTCGGGCAACAAGGTGCTGCAATTCCCTGACAATCGTTCGCCGCTGGTCTGCCCGCTGGGCTACATCAAAGTGGTGACTGCCACTGCGACCACCTTCACGGCTGGTACGACCGATCTGTCGGCTGCGGGCATCACCGCGACCTATCAGGACGTGTTCCAACTGCCTCCTGCACCGCTGCTGTCGTAATACCAAGGGGAAGCCTGATGGTTTCCCCGATTCTATAACTCGCTTATAAAAGGAATCATCATGGCACTCCTGTTTAACCGAATCCAAGAACTGACTGCGGAACGTCAGCTCATCATCGGCGCTAACGCTCATATCTCGTATGCTGGCGGTCGCAATATCACGCTCAAAGGTAGCCGCACGCTGGCTCAAGCCGAACTGCGCGACCGCAACATGGTCATGGACTTGGCTGGCTCCGCGAACACTTACACTCTGCCCGCCGCTACTGGCTCGGGCCGTAAGCATCGCTTCTATGTTGGCACGGTGAATACGTCCAACTACATCATCAAGACCGCACGCGCTACGGACCTGTTTAAAGGCTCTGTTGCCATGCTGGGCGCTACGCCTACCGCCTTCACGGCTGGCGCAAGCAATGCGACCTTCACCCTTAACGGTACGACTACTGGCGGCGTTGCAGTGGGAGATTGGGTGGAGTTCGTAGACCTGAAGGCCAATGTATGGGGCGCTTCGGGCCAACTTACCTTCAGCGGCACCGCCGCAACGCCCTTCAGCAGCTAGTAAGCAGCACATGAGGCGGCGATGCTGCCTCATTCCATAAAACCATAGGAGAAGTAAAATGCCACGCCATCCACGTATCGAAACTGAAAATCAGCAAATCGGCCAAGCGCAAAGCCACGTCATTCCGACGACTGGCGATCTGGACCGCAGCGACTTCGCTAGCGAGTTCACCACGGTTGACACGCCGATGCAGTCGGACCACGTTAAAGAACTGCTGTTCATGGAAGAACTCGTTTGCATCGAGATTCCAAAAGGCCGTGACGCGAAGAACGAAGAACAGTTCATTGACGTTGGCAACAACGGCGTGCGCCAGTTCATCGAGCGTGGCAAAGCGCAGTGGGTAAAGCGTAAATTCGTTGAAGTTCTGGCACGCGCCAAGCGCGAAGAAATCACCACGCCGGAATTTACCGACGCAACCGGTGCACGCGCAACGCGCATCGACCGCACGCCAGCACTGATTCACAACTTCATGCTGATCGAGGACAAGAATCCTAACGGTCGCGCATGGCTGAGCCGTATCCTGGCTGAGGCGTAATAAGTCATGAGTAATTTCCTCCAGCTTTGCCAAGCGGTACGCCAAGAGGCCGGTATTTCCGGCACTGGGCCTTCGTCAGTTCTTAATCAGCAGGGGGAAATGAAACGCGTAGTTGACTGGGTTGCACGTGCCTATCGTGACGTGCAAAACCTGCATCGCAATTGGGATTTTCTGCGCAGTGACTTCACTTTTCCAACCATTGTTGGGAATCAGGAGTACACGCCGGCAGCAGCCAATCTTCCAGAGCATCAAAGCTGGAAGACTGACTCTTTCCGCATCTTTGAGAACGCACGCGGTTGGGATGACGAAGTGTGGCTTCGCTACTATCCATGGGAAGATTTCCGAGACATTTATATCCGCAGCGGCAACCGTGATGCGACCGGACGCCCGCTTGCGTGGACGATTCGTCCAACCGATCAAGCCGTTGTGCTCTGGCCGCTACCTGACACTGATTACACCATTGTTGGCGAGTATTTCAAGCGCGCCCAAGTAATGACGGCAAACACCGATGTTCCGATCTTCCCTGTTGAGTTCCACGACGTTTTAATGTGGCGCGCCCTGATGTTCTATGCAGGATTTGAAAACGCGGCTCCTGAATATGCTGTGGCGAAAGGCGAGTACGGCGACACGCTGAGCAAGCTTCGCCGCGATCAACTGCCATCAATCACCGTAGGCGGCTCCATCGTATGATTTCTAACCTGCCAGCAGCTCAGATCAAGCAGGATTACGTTAAGTTCGGCGGCGGGCTTGATCTTGTCACGCCGGTACTCTCTCTCAATGCTGGAGCGTGCTTAGCTGCGACTAATTACGAGCCTGACCTATTCGGCGGATATCGTCGGATTGACGGCTACGAGCGCTATAGCGGCAAGCCTTCGCCCTCTGCTGGTGTGTATTCTTACATTGCCTACTCGCCGACGAATGCTCTTGCCATCGGTGATCTGGTTGTTGGCAATACTTCTGCGGCAACTGGCATTGTTTGCTACCTTGGTACAGAAGACTTCGCCATCACCAAGTTGACCGGTGCGTTTGTCTCTGGCGAGTCAATTTGGGTAGGAGCTACGCAGGTTGGCACTACGCTCAGCACGTCCATTGTGCGCGGCTACCAAGATGGCGAGATTGACGGCGCAGCGCTTGCTGGCGCTGCCGACATCTATCGTGCTGACATTGCAGCCGTCCCTGGTGAGGGTTCCGTTATTGGAGGCTTCATTCTCAATGGTGTCGTCTATGCAATGCGTAACAACATTGGCAGTACCGCAGCAGCCATGTATCGCTCTACGTCAGGCGGATGGGTTGCGGTTGCCCTTGGCTTTGAACTAGCATTTACTTCGGGCGGCACATACGAAGTGAAAGTTGGCGATACGATCACTGGAGCGACCTCGACCGCGACCGCCGTAGTCACACGTGTGACTTTGAAGTCGGGTACGTTTGCTGCTGGTGATGCTGCTGGCATGATTAATTTCGCATCGCAGACCGGTACTTTCGCGGCTGAGAACTTGAACGTTGGCGCTAACCTCAATGTGGCAACCATCGCAGGCAATAGCACCGCGATTACCTTGCTGCCAAACGGTCGCCTTGAGACGGTTAATTACAACTTCTTCGCCAGCACCAACACGCTGCGCACTTACGGTGCGGACGGCGTTAATTTCGCGTTTGAGTTCGACGGCACGACGTTTTCGCGCATCCGTACTGGCATGACAGTAGACACGCCGCAGCACGTTCTAGCGGCTAATAAGATGCTTTTCCTGTCGTTCAATGGATCGCTACAGAACTCTGGTATCGGACTTCCTCATAGCTGGATCGTGCAAACCGGCGCGTCTGAGATTGGCATTGGCGACACTATTACCAATCTTGGCTCATCGCCAGGCGGCTCTGTGCTGATTACTTCGCGCAACAAGACTAGCCTGTTGACTGGGACGAGCATTGACGACTTCGTTTTGTCTTCCATTTCCGACAATATCGGGGCGATCCCATATACGCTTCAGGCCTTCACGCCTCAAGGCGCGCAAGATGCCGTGCTATTCCTTGACGATGCAGGCGTGGCGCAGTTGAACCGCACGAATGCATACGGTAACTACTTGGGCGGCTACATAAGCGATATGGCGCGGCCTGTGATCGATGCAATCCGCCCTAAAGCAAACGCCTCGCTCGTCTACAAGAACCGCAAACAGTACCGAATTTTCTGCAACGATGGAACCGGCATTGTCCTGTGCCTGCTGCCAAGTGCGAATGGCGTGCAAACGGCGATCACTTCGGTTAAGTACAGCCATAACGTTCGATGCACCTTCGCGGGCGAGGATTCGACTGGGCGCGATGTGATGTTCTTTGGCGATGATAACGGTTTCGTCTATCAGACTGACCGTGGATCGAGTTTTGACGGTCTAGAGATTGAATCGTATTTGCGCCTACCTTTCAACAATACTAAGTCGCCGCGCATTCGCAAGCGCTATCGCAAAGCCGTAATGGAAATGTCCTCAAGCGGCTATGTGGCGCTGAAGTTTGTCCCTGAGTTCAATTACGGAGACATCGACATTGCCTCGCACGTTCCGCTTGATGCTCTTGTGCAAGGTCTTGGCGGCTACTGGGATGACGCGTTTTGGAATCTGTTCTTCTATGACTCGCGCAGCGTTGCCTCCCCTGAATTCGACCTGAATGGCACAGGCATCAATATATCCATGTTGTTCTATAGCAAGACAAAGATTGATCTGGGTCATGTGCTTCAAGGCGTGATCTTCCACTACACCCCGCGCCGTCTGCAACGATAATTTAAAAGGTGAAATTTTGAGTACATTTAACCCGCCAGCAGACATTATCCCTCTGACCAAGGCTCGCAGTCTTGATATCAACAGCCTTAGCGATGCCGTAGAGGCCGCATTTGACCTTCTCCCTGACGAGCAGGCTATCGGCGCTGGCACGGTCACGTATGCCGCTGATGTGAGCACTGTCCCTAATGTGTATGTCGTCACATTGACCAATCCGCCAACTTCTTACATTGACGGCATGGAGGTCAGCTTTAACCCGAAGTTCTCCAGCACTGGTCCGTCTAGCGTCAATGTGAATGGTCTTGGCGTTGTGGCGATTAAGAGCGTGGACGGCTCCGATATCCAATTTGAGATTTTCCAGAATATACCTGCGACGTTACGATACAGCACGACGAGCGGTTTTTTCTACGTTGAGAGTTCTTCTGGTGCTGCCGCGATTAGTGCTGCTGCTGCTGCTGCGCAATCTGCTGCTGAAGCCGCTGCGTCTGCCGCGCACTTGGTTGAAGCAAACGACCTTATCTCGACTAGTACGTCATCGGTGCTGATTGGCTCTGGCATCAAGTCTTTCACCACGCAGCCGAACAAATTCTTCAAGCCGAACATGCCAATTCGTTTTGGCGTGACGGCAAGCCCCGGCGTGTTCATGGACGGTTATATCCGTACATACGATTCGACTACTGGCGCGACCACGATTCAATCTGAGCAGTTCCAAGGCGCAGGAACCTACTCGGCTTGGACGTTGATGATTACCGGCCCAATCTCGCTTGGCGCATTCGGTGGTGGCGGTGCTTCGACTCTGACGAGCGGCCTCGCAACTGATTATCTGATCGATGCCACGAAGAACAAGTTCCAGACGGCCTCTGTTGCTTCTGGCGGCGCTTTTGTGATGGATGATCCGGTCAACTTCCCAAGTGGCTACTATCTGTTTGAGTTTGAGAACCGAACAGACGATACCTACAATGGCGATCTGACCATTAAAGAGAATGGAACCGGCAATCACCTTGCCTATCTTGCGCCTAATCGTGCAACTGCGGTTCATCTAGACGTTAATGCGGACTTCGTATTCCCAGACGCCAACCCAGTAGGCAAGCCGCTGCGCTTTACTGCCACGGCGGCATCACGAATCTCTGGCACTGCCGGTGCATTCGTGCGCGTCATTTCGCTAGACTCTGATCGCACGTTGTTCATTATTCACGGCATCAGCATGCACGCTGTCGTGTATCAGATTTCTACCAACACATGGGGCGCTTTGTCGTTGATTCGTACTACTTGGGCTGGCACAGGATCGATTGATAACGTGGTTGCTAAGTTGATTGGCACCGATACTGTTTTAGTTGCCTCGTGTCCTGAAAACACCACCACATTGAATATGGTGGTACTGACTACGAGCGTCCTATCTGTGACTCCTGGCGCTGTGCAAAGTAGCCCTCTCGGCGCAGCATCGGCCAGATTGCTCGAGATTATGACCGCAGGGGCATCGCATGTTCTTGGTTATGTGACTGCTGCTGGGACTCCGAGAATTCAAGCTCGGACCGTTACAGGGACTACCGTTTCAGCACCAGGGACTGAGGCTACAGGTCCAGTAGGCACCGCGCCGCCGGCTATGATCGATGGGGCTAATAACACAATCGCGCTAGTCACATCAACGGCATCCACGTTGAGCGGTTCTGGTTATTCGTTTGCTGGAACTGTCATTACTGCCGGTTCTGTGGCTACAACTTCACTTTCTACCGTGACCGGATTGCGGCTCGCAAAAAGTGATACTGGTCGTTGGTTCGTTGCTTATTACAATTCGACAGCGCGTGTAGCGGCATTTACAGTTGGCTCTGTTGCTGGCGCTTGCTCGGTTAGTAGCCCGGTAGTCATATCACCAAACGTCACTGCACTTAGCACGATACAGGTTCAGCAGCCGAATTCGTTCTATATGCAAGTTGCGACTACTGGGCAAAACAGTGCGGGTGAATTCTTGACTGAATTTACATCAGTATTTGACCCTGGCTCAGGAACTCCGACATTGATCGGACCAGCAATTGCACGATACTCGACTGTTGCGCAAACTGTAGCGCCTGTTGGTACCGACTATAGCTTTGCATTTGGTCCGGTTATTGGTATGTGGACGATCAGCACGACCAAGAACACGGAGTTGCATAGCTTCCGTGATGACTTGGTGTCTAGCTTTACCACATATCGAACCTATCGACTTGGCGCGATGAGCGTGGCTTCTGGCACTCCATTGCAATCTATTTATCCCAAACAGGTATTGCATAATTCAGCGCTGCATAAGTTCGGGACGCGCACATTTAGCACGCTCGGAGATGGTAGCAAGGCCGCTCTGTACAGCAAAGGAAACGATCTTGGCACCATGCGCACTTCGCCGCCGCTCATCAATGACCCAGTGAACGGCGCAAAAGGAACCGATCATACCTCGGTTTGGTTGGCGTACTCGATGGGTACTGATTCGTTATTGACTCTTGAACAAGTGAGGATGGCATGATTTTAGTAAGCTCGCTGGCTGGCCTGTTTGGCCCATTTTCCGTGATTGACTTGACCACTTTCACGGACCGGGCGGTGTGCGATGGCGCGCATGTGCCGTATATCGTTGTTGGCGAATGCTACGCTTTGGATATTCCAGTTCCATACGGGCGCGCTGAGGACTTTGATTTGATTGATGGTGTGCTTGTACCAAAGACGCCATAAGGAGCGACTATGCAACTCGTAGAAGACTGGGACCAGATTCTCAAAAAAGCATGGTCTATCAAGTTCAGCGTCTTAGCCGCGCTGCTTGGCGGCATGGAAGTAGCCGTACAGCTAGTGAAGCCTGCGGGTGTGCCTGATGGCGTCTTTGCGGGCTTTGCTGCTTGCGTTTCGGTGGCTGCTACGCTTGTGCGTGTGCTTCAACAACAAGAACTTAGCGGGGGCAAGGATGCAAGCAATCAAGAGTAACCGCGTTCGGGCCTTAGCCGCATCGCTTGCATTGAGTGCCGCCGCATTTGGCACATGGCAAGTAAGTGAAGGTTACAGCAGCGAAGCAATCATTCCGACAAAGGGTGATGTGCCGACTATCGGGCATGGCTCAACCAAGTACGAGGATGGGACTAAGGTGAAGATGGGCGACAAGATTACGCCCCAGCGTGCAGTACAGTTGGCTCGTAACCTAGCAGACCAAGACTGCAAGAAGGTTTCCGACTCCATTCCAGGAGTTAAGTTATATCAGGGCGAGTTTGATGTCTACTGCGATTTTACTGGTCAATATGGCATTGGTAATTGGCGTAGTTCTTCCATGAGAACGCATCTGATGGCAGGCAACTATGTTCAGGCCTGCACGTCGCTTTTGCAGTACAGGAAAGCCGCTGGATACGATTGCAGCACGCTCGTCAATGGAAAGCCTAATCAGCGCTGTTACGGCGTTTGGACGCGTCAGAAAGCACGCTATGATGCATGTATGGGGGAGCAAACATGAACCCACTAGCCATTAAAGCATTGATTGGCGCTGCCATTCTTGCGCTGGCATTTGGCGCTGGCTGGGCTACGAACGGATGGCGACTAAATACCAAAATACAAACTGATCGTGCCGTGCGCACTGAATCTGTTGTTGCTGCTGTTGGTCAGCGAGTCAACGAGAACGCAACTGAAGAAAAGAAGCAAGCGTCCATTAATAAAAATATTGATAAGGTAAAAGATGAAGAACTTAGCCCTGTTGTTAAGCACATTATTGCTGCTCCAAGGGTGCGCGTCGGCACCGCAATATGTCCAAGCCCCGTTGCCAGAACGCCCGAAGCCGAAAGCGCCAGCGTCAGCAATGACAGCGATACCGGAGGCTGGGTGGTTCGAGAAGACCTTGACCGAGATATTAGAGCGCTAAAAATCAAAGTAGAAGAAGCGTTGGCAACTGGCAGGGCTTGCCAGAAATTTGTTCGCGATAATGGTCTAGCCCCCTGAATATATCAGGCAATTGTACTGTGGCAATGGTAAAATCCAGCAAGAAACCGATTAGGAAATAATATGGCAATCTCCGATAGCACAGCTAATACGATGAGCGACTGGTACACGAATTCGCTTGCTACGGCGAGCGGCACGCCAGCGGCAGCGGCTAATACTGGTACGGTATTCGGCGGAACAACTCCAGCGGCAAGCGCTACAACCTCGTCTACTGGTGCAGCAGCATCCAATAAGCCACTGTCGGGACAGAATGTTACCGAGTGGTATAAAAACATTGCTGGTCGCGAAGGTGAGCAGGAAGGACTTGATTATTGGAATAACCAGTTGGCAAGCGGTCGAAGCTCGGAAGATGTGTACAAGGACTTTGTTCAGGGTACGATTGCTAATAACGACTTCAACCCTGTTCTTCCTTCCAAGAAACCGACGCTGCTTGATCCGAGCACGCTTAACTATCGCAGCGTTGGTTCTGACCAGACCGTTGCGGGCCAGCTTGGCGGGTTGCTGGACGCTAATAGCAATTACATTCAATCTGCGCGTGATCGAGCAATGCGCGCATCTAATGCACGAGGCTTAAGCAATAGCAGTATCGCGGCAAGTGCTGGCGAGGATTCTGCTTACCAAGCTGCGCTCCCAATCGCTACCTCTGACGCTCAGGCATTCCGCGAGGCTGACGCTTATAACGCTTCGCTGTACAACCAAGGCTTGATGTACAACGCTGATGCGGAAAACGCCTTCCTGCAACAGAATAACCAGATCACCGCCGACAAAAATACGCAGATGAGCATTGCGCAGCTTCAGGCAGCGACAAGCAAATATCAGGCTGACAAAAACGAGGCTACGTCAAAGTACAACACGGATGCCGCCACGAAGCAGCAGGCAGACCAGAACAAAACTACGCTAGTCAACAACATCATCCAGACTGCCGACTTGTCGCCAGATCGCAAGGCCGAGTTACTGAAACAGCTTGGCGAGGCAGGTTTGGCGGCGGCGATCTATGTTGCATCGGACATCGCTGGCGAGCTAGATACCAGCAACATGGACTTCACTAACAGGCAGGCAAATGGCGGATTCGGATGAAATCCTTGAGCGGTATCTAGAGACGCTGGATATCGACCTGAACGGCGCAAAGGCAAATCTTCATGGATGGGACGTGAAGATTGCTCAGCGGGCAGGACAAGACGTTGCTATATGTGTCTCTAAAGGGCCGGAACTTCATTTTGTCCCATTGGTTGAAGGCAAGGCGATGAGCCGAAGAAACACCATTGAGGCGCTAAAACCGATCCTCGATAAATACGGATACGTTACAACCCGAGTTCCGGTTTGCGAAGAAAATCACCGGCTGCGACTCAAGCTTGGTTTCGTCAATACATGGTCGGATAACGATTTTTCATACTGGGCGCTCACCGAATTGCCCTACCAGAAGGGGAAGAAAGAAAATGAATAAGCGCTTCAACAAGAACCCGATGGCACGCGGCATTGACGTGGCTTACCTGAGTCCATCCGCAAGCCGCCGTCTGTCCATCGATATGCCGATTGGCGATCCTCGCGGCGGTGCGGCATACGGCGAAAAGAATATGCCTGTTGTTGTCGTCGCGCTTGCTGCTGGCTCTTTTGCTGCTGGCGCTGCGGCAATTGCAACGGCCACTACTCTCTTTGCGACCGTCGCTGCTGGCGCACTGATGGTTGGTAGCGCTCTGACCATCGTAGGAACCGTAACGGGTAATCAAAAGCTAACCAAGATCGGTGGCTATATTTCTCTGGCTGGTGGTGTCGCATCTTTGGCAAATGGCCTTGCTGGTGCGGGCGCTGCCGGCGCTGGTGCTGAGAATGTCGCGCCTGTGCTGAGCGATACCGCCGCTGATGTGACTGGTACCGCACTTACTGATGCTGCTGGCAGCGTTGCCGCAGACTCTGTTACCGGTCTTGCTGGCGATGCCGCGAATTCTACGCTTTCTAGCGGCCTGATGGATGCCGCGTCGGCTACTACCGCAGCGCCTGGAGCATCGCTGACCTCCGGCGTGACTGATGCTGCAACGGCAGCAGCAGAAGCTGGCGCTCAGACAGCGGGGACTGAAGCAGTCACGCAAGCGGCATCTACACCGTTTGTCACCACAGATGCTTCGCCCTTTGCACCTTCTGGCGCATCGAACGCATTCACCGCGCCTAGCAGCAATAGTAATGGACTGCTTGGCGGTATCGAGCAATTCGACCATACTAGCTCGTTCGTCCCAACGGAGCAGGGTGGCATTCAAGGCTACTTTGACAAGGCCGGAAGCTGGATCAAGAATAACAAGGAACTCGCGCAGATCGGCGCTAATGCGGTTGGCGGTCTTGCTAAAGGTCTTGTTCCATCTGCGCAGGAAAAGGCGCAAACCGATCTTCTGCGACAACAAGCTGAACGAGAACGAATTCGCCAATTGTGGCGTCAAGGGAGGATTGCATAATGGCTGATCAAGAAATGGAAGGTCTGATGGGCGCAGGCGCGCAACCATCCCCTGAAGCTGGCATGGCTCCAGAGGCTCAAGGCGCAGCGCCAATGCCAATGCAAGGCGAAGCGCAGCAGGGCGGCCAGATCGATATCCAGCCGATGCTGGACGGTATTGAGGTTCCTCCGAACCTGAAGCCGATGTATGACAAGGTCATCTTGTCGGGCATGCGCATCATGTTTTCAAAAGGCAGCCATCAGTTGCTAGTAGACCAGTTGCAGAAAGAAGGCCCGCTAGCCGAGAAAATCAGCGCTGGTATCGTTGCGCTGATGTACATGCTGTGGACGCAATCAAACAAGAGCATCCCGCCGCAACTGATTATCCCTGCGGCCACGGCGTTGACTTTGCGCGCCTTTGACTACGTGCAGAAAACGGGCGATCCTGAGGCGACTAAGGAAGTGCTCGGCCAGGCTGTGGAAGGTTCAATTGATGGCATCATGAACGGCTTCGGCGGCAATATCGACACGATGGAGCAAAATCTTCAGCAGACGGCGCAAGGCATCAAAGGCGTAGCCGAGCAAATGCCACAATCGCAAGATGGTCAGACGATGCCAATGGGCGGCGGCTTGATGGATGCAATGGGAGGCCAAAATGGCTGATTGGGGCTACGGCCTATCGCAAGGCATCGCCGCTGGAGCTAACACCGCTGGCGGCTTGATTGATGCGAGTATCAAGCGTGATGCGGCGGAAGATGCGGAGTCGCGTGCGGCTGACCGTCGCCTAGCCGATCAAGAGCGCCTCATGGCTGCGCAAGAGGCGATGAATGACCGTATAGCCGAATCGGCCTATCAACGCCAGCAGCGGCCTAATATGGCGGCTGGTGAGCTTCTGCGCGAGGCTGGTGCTTCGCAGGTTCCCGCTACGCCTGAATATGGCAACAACCCGCGTGTGAACGTGACTGGAACGCCTGAAGAGGTGCGCGCCAAGCTGAGCGCTATTCCTGATCCGCAAGGCCGCGCTGATGCCTTGGCGGCGCTTGATGCACAAGAGCAAGCGCAACGTGATGCGCAAGGTAAGACGCGTGCGCCGAGCCGTGAGGAACAGATTCAAATCGCGCTTGAGAACGCCATTAAACGCGGCGATGCGGCTTCGTATGAGCGTCTTAAGCTTCTGGCCGGCGACAAGTTCGTACCAGTTCCAGAGGGCGGCTTGTTGAATACTACGACTGGCGAATTGGTCGGTAGCGGCACGTCTAAAGCAGACCGTGAGCGCGAGAAGGATCAACGTCAATTTGAGAACCGTCTTGCATTGCAGCGCGAGGAAGAAGCAGCGCGAGATGCGCGGGCTGATAAAGCGGCTGCTAGTGCTGTCGCTCGTGACGAAGCGAAAGTAACTCGCGAAGGCAGCAAGCCATTGCCAGGACAAGCGCTGAAGATGCAGCAAACGGAACTTGATGCAATCGGTACTGCATCTGGTATCCAAGACCAAATTGGCAAAGTTGAGAAACAGATTGCAGATGGCAAGCTTGAGTTTGGTCCAGTGAGTAATATCCTGAACCGTGGGCTTAATGCTGCTGGCATGTCAAGCGAGGAAAGCCGGAACTTTGCCAGCTTCCAATCGACCATGGAAAAGCTTCGGAATGATTCGTTACGTCTAAATGCCGGCGTCCAGACTGACGGAGATGCGCAGCGCGCTTGGAATGAACTTTTCGCCAACATCAATGACACTGATGTTGTGAAACAACGGCTTTCCGAAATTCGCGGCATCAATGAGCGTGCCGTGCAATTGCGTAAGTTGAACGTAGATCAAATCCGCGCCAACTATTCCAAAGAGCCATTCGACTTCTCTAAATACGAGAAGCCGGGCGGTGGCGGTACAGATGGCAAGCCAGCAGCACGGCCAACCCTTGACGAGATTTTCAAATAATGGATAGCGTACAGGAAAAGATTGCCAAGGCCCGAGAAGCTGGCTATGACGATGCTCAGATCGCGGCCAAGCTTGCGGAAATTCCGGGCTACTCGGAAAAGATCAAACAGGCCGCTACCAATGGCTATGCGGCTTCCGATGTCGTCGCGCACCTCGCTGGCGGCACTTCTCAGCCGATTAGGGCGCAGGAAGCAGCGCCAGCAGCAAAAGAGGATGGCGGCTGGCTCGGTGATCTTGGCAACTACTATTCAGGCATAGGTACTGGCCTTGCAAACGTTGGGCGAGGCTTGAAGCAACGTCTTGACGAGGGCGCGGCATATTTGGAGGAAGCTGTTGGCGGTCAGCGTCTAAATGATGCGCTGGGCCTGAAAAGCGC
>Ga0065714_10002220_pt1 | contig 47306 bp, 47 predicted proteins | sample MisRhiReplicate2_FD_59101 | JGI IMG/M metagenome (GOLD analysis project Ga0065714, IMG submission 59101) | Miscanthus rhizosphere microbial communities from Kellogg Biological Station, MSU, sample Rhizosphere Soil Replicate 2: eDNA_1 v2... | ecosystem: Host-associated > Plants > Roots >...
GGCATCGCTCATGATTTCAATAACCTCCTGACGGGGATCATCACCAGCCTGGAACTGATCAAGAAGCGCATCGTGAGCCAGCACACCGACAAGGTCCTGAACTATGCCGATGCAGCGCTCAGCTCAGCCCTGAGCGCTGCCGGGCTGACCAATCGCCTGCTCGCTTTTGCGCGCCAACAGCCGCTGGACACTCGGCCGGTCGATATCAATGCGCACATACGCTCCCTGGAGGAGCTGCTGATGCGGACTATCGGCGAACATATCGCCTTGAAACTGGAGCTGACCCACAATCCCGCCGTTGCGATGGTTGACCCCATCCAACTGGAAAGTGCAGTGCTAAACCTTGTCATCAATGCGCGGGACGCCTTGCCTCAGGGCGGTACGGTGTGGGTCACGACCTACCCGGCGTTCTCCAATGGCAACCTCAAGCTGGACAACGGTCCCTACATCGCGCTGTCGGTACGGGATAACGGCGTGGGCATTGATCACAGCGTGATCGACAAAGTGTTCGACCCGTTTTTCACCACCAAACCCTTAGGCCAGGGGACGGGCCTGGGCCTGTCGACCATCTACGGGTTTGCGCGTCAGTCCGGCGGTGATGCGCAGATCCGTAGTGTCACCCGCCAAGGCACCGAAGTGACCATCATGCTCCCCGCCGCCGCCGGCCCTGCCGCGGCCCCCCACAAGGTGCAAGCGGTGCCGGGCAAGAGTAACGGTGAACATATCCTGGTGGTGGAAGACATGCCTTCGGTGCGCAGCTTTGTCGCCGAAGTGCTGATCGACGCAGGCTACCGCTGCAGCCTGGCAGCGAACGGTGATGAAGCCATTACCCTCTTGCAAGCCGACCCGACGATCAACCTGCTGCTGACCGATGTCGGCATGCCGTACATGACCGGGCGTGAACTGGCCGACCTCGCACGCGCCTTGCGCAACCAGTTGCCAGTATTGTTCATGACCGGCTACGCCGAAAATGCGGCAAACCGACAGGACTTCCTGGGTGAAGGCATGGACCTGATTACCAAACCATTTCATATCGATGAGTTGCTGGAGAAAATCCGACAGGGTCTGGAAGCGAATACCTAGGCATTCGTGGAGCAGGGAGGCTGATAGTCAGCCAGCCCTGTACGGGCCTGAGCAGGTCGACAACGCGAATTTGAATGCGGGGCCATCTTGTGTTTCTAGCCGCGACCAACCATCGCTCCCTCATCTGCAACACACCACTTATCGTACCGTGACCGCCGCCCAAGCCTGTGGGCTGGCGAAAAACGCCTGCGCATTGCTGTCCAGCGTTTCCAGGTGATAGCCACCTTCCTGCACGATCACACACGGCAGCCCCAGCCCTCGAATGCACGCGCCCAAACGCGCAAACCCATCGCGCGTTACCGCAACCTTGCTCTGGGGGTCCAGTTCGTAGATATCGAAACCCAGCGACAGCACCAGCACATCCGCCGAGAAGTCTTTCACCGCCGCCAGGGCCCGTTGCAGGTTTTCGAAGAACACCGCCTCGCTGGCGCCGTGGGGCATCGGCAGGTTGAGATTGAAGCCTTCACCCGCCGCACGTCCGCGCTCCTCGGCGAAGCCGGCCACGCCAGGATAGAAGTTGGTCGGGTCGCCATGGATCGACACATACAGCACGTCGTCGCGGTCGTAGAAGATCTCCTGGATGCCTTGCCCGTGGTGCATGTCGGTGTCGAGCACCGCCACGCGCTGGAAGCCTTGGCGCAGGGCTTGCGCCGCAACGGCCGCGTTGTTGATGTAACAGAACCCGCCGGCAGCGTCGTATCGCGCGTGATGCCCAGGTGGGCGGCACAGTGCGTAGGCGGCCGGGGCGCCGTCAAGAATAGTCCTGGCGGCCGCGACCGCGCTCTGGGCCGACCAGTAGGCCGAGCGCCAGGTGAGCTCGCCAACGGGGCAACTGCCGTCCGCCAGGTAGCGCGCAGCCTGGGCGAGGATGCCGCGCAAGGCGTTGGGTTCACGTACGAAGATGTTGGACATGACTTCGTCACCCCACTCTTCGGGGATTTCTTTCCAGCGCTGATGGGCTTCCTGGAGGAAGGTCAGGTACGGCGCGCCGTGGACGGCCAGCAGCGGGTCGAGGCCAAAATCCTGCGGTTGCTGGATGTCGAAGCCCAGGGTCTGTGCGGCCAGCAACAGGTTGCGGGCGCGCTCCGGGACTTCCTGTGGCGTGCGCATCTGCCCACGGGAGTAGTAGCTGCGCGGATGGTGCAGGAGTTGTTCGGGGTGGAAAAACGTACGCATTAAAATTCTCCTTACTTAACCTGGCCGGCGCGTTTCAACACGGCGTTGAGCAATACATCGGTGCCCTGGCGCACGTCCTCGGGCAACACGTCTTCGGCCTCGTTGTGGCTGAGGCCGCCCACGCACGGAATAAAGATCATCGCCGTCGGACAGTAGCGCGCCAGGTGGATGGCATCGTGGCCGGCGCCACTGACGATGCGTTGCTGGCTGTAGCCCAGGGCGTCCACCGAGGTTTGCACGCACGCGACACACTCGTTGTCGAATGGCGTGGCGGGGCTGACCCAGTGGGGGCTGACAGTCACGCTCAGGCCACGCTGTTCGGCGATGGCGTGTAACCGCTGGCGTACCTGTTGCTCCATGGCGTCGATCTCGCTGTCGCGGTGATGACGCAGGTCGACGGTGAAGGTCAACAATCCTGGAATGGTATTGCGCGATGATTTGGCGATGTTCAGTTCGCCGACGGTGGTCAGGCCTTGCGGGGCAAAATCCGCCGCCAGTGCCTCCAGCGCCTGGATCATTTGCGCGGCGCCATACAGCGCATCTTTACGCAACGCCATCGGCGTCGTACCGGCGTGGGCGGCCATGCCGTCGACGCGCACATCCAACCAGCGAATCGCCTGGCCACCGGTGACCACGCCAATGCTCTTGGCATTGTCCTCAAGGATCGGGCCCTGCTCGATATGCGCTTCAAAATACGCATCCACTGCGCCGCCCAATGGGCGCGAACCGTTATACCCCGTGGCGCGCAATGCCTCGGCCACGCGGATGCCATTGACATCGGCCGTGGCCAGGGCCTCGTCCAGCGCCAGGGTGCCGGTGAACACCGCCGAGCCGAGCATGGCCGGGGTGAAACGCGCGCCCTCCTCGTTGGTCCATACGGCGATTTCCAAGGGTTTGCGCGTCTGGATACCGTGGTCGTCGAGGCTGCGGATCACTTCCAGGCCGGCGAGTACACCGTAGACACCATCAAAGCGCCCGCCTTCGGGTTGGGTGTCGAGGTGGCTGCCGATCATGACCGGTGCCGCGTCCTTATCCGTGCCGCCACGCCGAGCGAACAGATTGCCGATGGCATCCACGCTCAACGTCAGCCCGGCAGCGTTGCACCAGTGGCTGAACAGTTCTCGACCGTTTTTATCTTCAGCGCTCAGCGCCAGGCGGCAACTGCCGCCGCGGGCCGTGGCGCCAATCTCGGCCATGGCCATCAAGCTGGCCCACAGGCGCTCGCCATTGATCTTCAACATTGCACACGCTCCATCAAACACTATGGGCCATCTCATGACGGTGAGCGGTGGCGTGGCGGCGCGACAACGCCAGTACGCACACCAGCGAGACCGCCGCGATCAGGCTGTAGAACACTGCCATCGGCCACCATTGGCCCTGGTATTCATGGGCCAGCCACGTGCCGATCAACGGCGTGAGCCCACCCGCCAGCGCACCGCAGACCTGATACGCCAGGGAGATCGCCGTGTAGCGCACGCGGGTTTCAAACAGGCCACTGACAAACCCGGCGATCACGGCATAAAAGGAGGCCATGCACACCACCGCCAGGGCGATGCCAAGGATGATCAGCGGCGCCTGGCCACTGCTCACCAGCACGAACATCGGGTAAGGCGACGCCATTGCCAATACCGTCATCGCGCACAGGAAGCGCGTGGCACCGACTTTCTCCGCCACCCACGCGGCCAGGGGCTGGACGCAGAACTGAATGATGGCCACGAAAAACAGGCACTCCAGAATCAACGAACGCGGCAGGCCCAATTGCTGAGTGCTGTAGGCAATCATGAAGGTATTGGTGAAATACACGCCGGCGATGCCCAGGGTGTTCGCGCCGATGCACAGCAACAGCGGGCGCCAGGCGGTTTTCAGCACTTCGATCACTGGGGCCTGGTCTTTCTTGATCGCTCGCGCTTTTTCCGCCAGGGCTTTGTCTTCGAGGAATTCAGGCGACTCATTTACGCCCAGGCGAATCGCCAGGCCCACCACCAACAGCAAGGCGCTGGCAAGGAACGGCACGCGCCAGCCCCAGCTGAGCAATTGGTCTTCCGGTAAACGAGTGACGGCACTGAAGGCGAGCAACGACAGGATCAACCCCGCCGGGCTGCCCAATTGCGCGAAGGATGCAAAGAAGTTACGCCGACCTTTCGGCGCATGCTCGCCCGCCATCAACACCGCCCCGCCCCACTCGCCGCCGACGGCAATGCCCTGCACGACGCGCAGCAGGATCAGCAGCACCGGTGCCGCCGCGCCGATCTGGGCGTAGGTCGGCAACAAGCCGATGCACACGGTGACCACCCCCATCATCACCAGGGTGATCACCAGGGATTTCTTGCGCCCGATCCGGTCGCCGATATGCCCGAACACAATGCCGCCCAACGGCCGCGCGAAGAAGCCCACTGCAAACGTGCCGAACGCGGCCATGGTGCTGAACAGCTTGTCTTCGGAGGGGAAAAACAGTTGGCCAAATACCAGCGCGGCGGCGGTGGCATAGATGTAAAAGTCGTACCACTCGATCATGGTGCCGATGAAAGCGGCGGCCGCAGCACGGCGGGGCTGGGGCGAAGCGGATGGCTTCATGGGGCTGGCTCCTTTGGTTATTTTTTTGGCAGGAGAAGGGTCAAACGCGTGCGCTCTGAAGGCGCTTGTCAGGAGGATTTTTTGTCTCGGGGCTATGATTAGTCAATTTTCTATTTATTATTCCAATTATAAATCCTGCTTATTATCGAGCCCGAGCATGCCTGAGTTTCGCCGCGACGTTCACCCGCTGCTCAACGACCGCCTGGACTGGAACCTGCTGCGCACCTTTCGCGTGATCGGCCAGGAGCTGAGCATCAGTCGCGCCGCCGCCCGCCTGCACCTGACCCAACCGGCGATCAGCCAGGCCCTGAAGCGTCTTGAAGAACAACTCGACTGCCAACTTATCGTGCGCCGTGGTCCGCGTTTTGTGCTCACCGAAGCTGGCGAGCAGATTTTCGCCATCGCCGGCGAGATGTACGGCCAGGTATCGCAGATGAGCAACGCGCTGCAAAAACCTGGCGACGAGGTCATTGGCAAAGTGCGCTTGCTGACGATCAGCCGCATCAATTCCGACCTGTTCGATGACTTTCTCGCAGGCTTTCACCGCGAACATCCGCGGGTGGATCTGGATGTCGAGGTAATGCGCAGCTCCGACATCGTCGCCGCCCTTCTCGAAAAAACGGCGACCCTGGGGCTGAGCCTCAATCGCCGGCCACAACCGCGCCTGGAACAGCACCTGTTCCTGCGCCAACGTTATGCTTTCTTTTGCGGGCGCCACCACCCGCTGTTTGGTCGCAGCGCCCTGGCCGAGGGCGACTTGCAGTCGGAAAATTTCGTGAGTTTCACCAGCGATCAAATCGGCGGGATGCTCTCGCCGCTGACCATATTTCGCGACCAACAGGGCTTCAGTGGGCGCATCGTGGCGTCGTCATCCAGCCTGGAAGAAGTGCGGCGGCTGGTGATCGCCGGGTTTGGACTGGGCTGCTTGCCGATTCATGTGGTGGCGGACGATGTGAAAAACGGCTTGCTGTGGCGGCTGCCGCCGGATGAAGGCATCGCGGATGTGGACATTTATCTGCTGTGGAATCGGGAGCAAAAGATGAGCCGGGCAGAACGCGTGTTTATCGATAGCTTCAGGGCACGGTTAGCCCAGTAGGCGTTCCTCTGCGCTGCGCGCCATGATCTGTAAATCGTCGAAAGGGTTCCTGCCGATCAACATGAAACCATGGGACGCGTTAGGACGTCGGCAATTTCCTTATAGGAAAGCCCTTCGACATACGCCAGAAACACCGTCTCCCGTTGCGCTTCGGGCAGGCCGTTGACGCGCTTGATCACTTGCGCGGCCAGCACCTGGTCCTGGGCCTGGCTTCGCCATCGAACGACAAGGCTTGCTCAGCATCGACGAAGCCCTGCCCCTGCCGCACCCGTTGCGAGCGCAGTTCGTTAAGCCAGATCGAGTGCATGATCGCCAGCAACCAGCGATCCAGCCGCGTGCCTGCCGCGAACTGCCCGGTTCGCTCCAATGCGCGCACACAGGTGGCCTGGACCAGGTCCTCGGCCAGATGCTTTTGCCGCGACAACACCAGCCCGTATCGCCATAAACGTGGCAACAACAGGCCTAGCTCGCGACGAAACTCAGCGTCTCTGGTGATGGCGGCCCCCTGCTCGTTCAATCACCGGTTTCATACCCGTGGTGCGGCAGCGATGGCTTCAGCGAGGTCTTCATATTCTTCGCAGGTGGTGCTGCACAGGGCTTTGATTTTCAGCAACTGCTCCTGCGCCAGGTCTATACGCCCTTTGATCACGTAGGCTTCACCGAGGTACTCACGGACCTGGGCGTAATTGGGGTCCAGCGCCACGGATTGCAGGTAGTAGCCGATGCCTTCGTCGGTACGACCCAATTTGCGCGTGGCGTAGCCGCGATAGTTCAAGGCCTTGGCGGTGTTCGGGTTTTGCAGGGTGTCGAGCAGAGCCAGGGCTTCGGTGTAACGCCCGTCCTTGGCCAGGCGGTAGGCGTAATCGGTGCGGTCGGCATCCGAGGTGGCCTTGCTGGTTTGCAGCACGCACTTGCCGGTCTTGGTATCCCAGGCCTGGCCCTTGGGGCAGCTGGGCTTGGGCGGTGCCGATTCATCGCCCGAAGCACGTGCCTGCCCGGCCAACAACGCGGCCGCCAGGCAGGCACCGAACAACAGCGCGCGGTGAGGGTTGAGCAGGTATGGAGGGTGAGTCTTCATGGTTGTATTGCTCCGCAACGACAGGGTGGTACAGCCGCAAACGTTATTTTTGCCAAGCACTCCGCGGGCGGGGCAGCATGCGGCGCAAGGTGCCGTCGCGCATCACGCAGTGATGCCACAGCGCAGCCCCTGCATGCAGCCCCGCCAGCACGATAATCGCCCACGCCACGTCGTTGTGCAGGTCACCCAGGGTGCCCCGCCACTCATGATCGACCCCGAAAGGCGCGGGAACGGAAAACAGCCCGAAAAAGTTGAACGGCTCGCCCTGGGCCCAGCGATACAGGAACCCCAGGGCAATCTGCTCCAGCAACAACAGGTACAGGCAACCATGCGCCATTTTTGCCAGCAGGTTAAGCGCTGGGTGACTGTCGGCCTTGAGGCGCTTGCCACCGAACAGCCGCCAAAGCAGGCGCGCGGCGATCAACAGCGCCATGGCGATGCCCAACGAGATATGCACCGACTGCAGCCCCTTGCGCAGCGGCGTCCCCTTCGCCAGGTTTTCCCAGACATGGGCACTGGCAAACATGAAGATCACCCCTGCGGCGGTCAGCCAGTGAAAGGCGCGGGTCAGGCGGTCGTAGCGGTCGGATAGGCTGTTCATGGGCGTTCCCTGGGTGGTCTGTGGGGTGAACACCGCAGGAGGGAAAGTTATTCGCCGGGGATGGAATTTTGTTTCAGGGCGCTGCGAAGAATAAACCGCTCGGAAACCAAAAAGCCCGGTGGCTTGCTCAGCCACCGGGCTTTTTCATGATGGGGCGCAGGTTTCAGCGTTCTTTATTGGCCTGGGAAAGCACCGACGCGGCAAGGGAATTAGTCTCCTCACGGTATTGACCGCTCCGTAGGACCTTGCCCGCCTTCTCTTCCATCACGGCACCGGTCTGTTTGTCAGTGCCGCTCTGAGCCAACGCGGACGCTGCAAGGCTTTTGGCAATCGCCGAGGCATTCGGATTGTTGAGTGTTTCTGCGGCCAACGAGGCCATCGTGCTGGAGGTTTTTTTAGTGTTCGTGCTCATGGTGCATTTCCTTTGCGGTGCAGTGATTTCTACCTTAGAAATCGTCGAGACCGAAAGATAATGAGTTCCCTGGAAGGTCGCAATGCGCGGCCTGTGCGCAACGTTTTGGAAATGTGTAAGACAGGCGCGATCTTCATGTAGGTCGCACTTCATACCGCATCAAATCAGATTATTGCGCCGGGCAACGTCCGCCAAGTCCACCACCGATTTCACCTTCAGCTTCGCCAACAAACGCGCCTTGTAGCAACTCACCGTCTTACTGCTGAGCAACATATTCTGGGCAATGTCCTTATTGCTAATGCCTTGGGAAAGCTGCTGGAACACCGACAGTTCACGGTTGGACAGTGAGGCAATCAGTTGCGCCTCATCCACGGCCAATTCGTGTTTCTTCGAGAACGCCACCACTGCTTCGGGGTAGTAGACGTAGCCTTTCATCACGGTTTTCATGGCTTGGGCGAGCACGTTCAGCTCATCGGTCTTGCTGATGAACCCCGAGGCGCCGGCGCCGATGCAGCGCGTGGCGTAGTGCTCTGAGCAGAGGGACGTGAGCACAATAATGCGGGTGTTCAACTCAAGGGCACGGATTCTTTCGATCACCGCAATACCGTCAAGGCGCGGCATGGTGATATCCAGCAACACCAGGTCCGGGGCCAACTGACGCACCAGACTGATGGCATCGACGCCGTTATCGGTTTCACCTACGACTTCATAGCCTTCCCCACTCACCAGCGTACGCAGCGCGGTCCTGATAAAAGGGTGGTCATCGACCACCAGGACTTTATACATCTGCAGCCTTCCTCGGTGTTTAGTGGTGCTTCGTCGGCAATAATGGCGACAATGTACCATAATGCTTTAATGCCACTACTCAATTCCGGACGGGTTACGCCCTCTCTGCACCGCATTAAGGACCTTTGATTTGAAGTTGTTCGCCGCCATGCTGTTGATAGGGGCAAGTGTTCACATGGCCTGGGCGGCTGAGGCGCCAGTCACGTTAACGGTGTTGGGAAGATCCACCCTGCAAGACAGCCAACTGCCGTTGAGCCCCGCCGATTTGAAGCGGCTGAGCGCTAGGAAACAGCTGCGCGTGGGCACATCCGACCCTGACTACCCGCCGTTTGACATCAGCAACCATAACCACGAGTTCGAGGGCATCAGCGCGGATTACCTGGCACTGATCGGCCAATTGCTGTCGGTCCCCATACACGTACTGCGTTACCCCAATCGCACCGAGGTTATCCAGGCGCTCAAACGCGGTGACATCGACCTGCTGGCGTCTGCCAATGGCTTTGAGGCCGCAGACCCGGACCTTCTCCTATCAGACCCCTACACCCTGGACCAGCCGACGCTGGTGGCGCGCAGCAACGATTCGCCGCTGGTCGACCCGAGCCTGGCGGGCAAAACGGTTGCCATGGTCGATCACTATCTGCCCCTGAGCGCGGTGCAGGCGTTCTACCCGGAGGCCACCTTCAAACTGTACCCCTCGATCCTCAATGCAATCGGCGCAGTGGCGTTTTCCAAGGCGGACCTTTACCTGGGCGACTCGGTGACGGCCAGCTACCTGATCAACAAGAGCTACCTGAACAATGTGCAACTGGTGGACTTTTCGCGAATGGAGGTCAACAACTTCTCGTTCGCGGCGACACGCCGCAACGCTAACCTGCTGCACCTGGTCAACGCCGCCCTGCAAGCGATTCCCTCCAGTGAACAGATGACCATCGCACGCCGCTGGAATGCCGGTGGCGTCAGTATTTCCGGTACGCATCAAGTGCAGTTCAGCGTCGAGGAACAGCGCTGGCTGGCACAGCATCCCCGACTCAAAGTGGTCATTAACGAAGACTTTTTGCCGTTCACTTTTTTTGATGAGCACGAACGTTTCAGGGGCCTGAGTGCCGACGTGATCGCGAAAATCAGCCTGCGGACCGGGTTGAAATTCGACCCGCAAAAAGGCACATCGGTCGACGCAATGATCACCCGGGTCAATCAGGGTGAAGCCGATTTGCTGGCGGCCCTGACGCCCAGCGTCGACCGCGAACGACGCGTGAGCTTCAGCCGCCCCTACCTGTCCACGCCCTTTGTACTGGTGACGCGCAACGCACCGGACAGCCCGAACAACCTGCAGGACTTGTCGGGAAAACGCCTGGCGATCATCAGTGGCAACGCCAGCCGGGAGACCATTGAACGCCAGTTTCCGACGGTGCAGATCATCGAGGCGAAGAGTCTGGCCGATGCGTTTTCATTGCTCGCCAAAGGCAGCGTGGATGCCAGTGTCAGCACGCTGATCAGCGCGCGTTACCTGATAGCCCGAAATTACCCTGACCAACTGAAAATCAGTGCAACCGTCGGTGCTCGTGCTGCGCAACTGGCGTTCGCAGTTGATCACGCCTCGCCGCAACTGCTCTCGATCCTCAACAAGGCGCTGCTCAGTATCTCGCCCGAGGAAATGGACGAACTGACCAACCGCTGGCGCAGCCCCGTGGTGCTGGACGACAGCTACTGGAGCAAACACCGGGCGGCAATCCTGCAGGGCTTTGCGCTGGCGGCCGTGCTTTTGCTGAGCGCCTGTGTGTGGATTGTATTGCTGCGACGCCAGGTGCTGCGCCGCAAACGCGCCGAACGCGCGTTGAGCGCACGGCTTGAATTTGATCGTGTACTGATCAACGGCACGCCTCACCCCACCTATGTGCGGGATCGCCAGGGGCGCCTGCTGCTGTGCAACAGGGCTTACCGACAGGTCTTCGGCGTCGAGGACGAGCAACAGTTGCTGGGCACTACCGTGATGCAAAGCTTGCTCTCCAGCGAAGAGCAGGCCCAGGAATACCACCGTGACTACCTTGCTGTAATGGCCGCCGACGAACCGATGCTACGTGATCGACTGCTGGTCTTGCCCAGTGGTGAAGTACTGACGATCTATCACTGGATCCTGCCTTTTCGTGGCAGCGAAGGCAGTGTCGATGGCTTGATCGGTGGCTGGGTCGACGTCAGCGACCGTCAGCGCCTGGTAGAACAACTGCACGCGGCAAAGCAGGAAGCAGACAACGCCAACCGGGCCAAGACCACGTTTCTGGCAACCATGAGCCATGAGATTCGCACCCCGATGAATGCGGTACTGGGTATGCTCGAAATGGCCTCGCGCAAATCCGGCCAAGGCGTCTTCGACCGGGCTGCCATCGATGTCGCATCGGGCGCCGCCAAGGAACTGCTGGCGCTGATCGGGGACGTACTCGACATTGCCCGTATCGAATCCGGACGCCAGAGCCTGGCGCCAGACAGTGCAAACCCGTATCAGCTATTGACCTCGGTGGCGCGGGTGTTCGATGGCCTGGCACGCGAGAAGGCCATTGCACTGAAGCTGGAAATCGACCCAGCCCTGGACCGCAACGTGCTGATCGATGCCATGCGCTTCAAGCAAATTATCGCCAACCTGCTGAGCAATGCGATCAAGTTCACTGCGGTGGGCGAAGTGCGTATCACCGCCCACGCGCCAGCCGCGCAAGCCTCTCAACCGATGCCGTTGTCGGTGAGCATCGTGGACACCGGCGTGGGCATCTGCGAAGCAGATCAGCAGCAGTTGTTCTCGCCATTCAGCCAGGCCGGCAAGCAGCAACAAGGCTCAGGCCTGGGTCTGGTGATCAGCCGGTCGTTGGTCGACATGATGGGCGGCAGCCTGGAGTTGTCCAGCACTCCGGCCACAGGCACGCGAGTCACCGTGAGGCTCGTTCTGCCGGCAGCGGATGCACCGCCGACGCCGGCTTGCGACCCGCTCGACAGCCCGCCGAGCCTGGCGCTCAGCGTGTTGGTCGTCGACGATTACGCCGCCAACCGCCTGGTGCTTTCACAGCAACTCACCTACCTGGGCCATGAGGTGCAGGAGGCGTGTGACGGTGCCCAAGCCCTGGCCTTGTGGAACGCGCAGCCTTTCGATGTGGTGGTGACAGACTGCGATATGCCGGGCATGAACGGCTACCAACTGGCCCAGGCCATTCGCCAGGCTGAGCAGGCCAGAGGCGAGCCCGGCTGTGTGCTGCTGGGCTTCACCGCCAACGCCGTTGCCGAAGAGAAACAGCGCTGCCTGGAAGCCGGCATGGATGACTGTCTCTTCAAGCCGATCAGCCTGGACCAACTGAGTACACGGCTGCAGCAACTGCAATCGCAATACTTCAGCAACGAGACAAGTGGGGAGCTGACCGGCGACTCACTGGATGCGCATTTGAACACGCTGACGTTGGGCAACTTATCGGCGCTGCACACGTTGCGCGAAGAACTGACGTCGGCCACCCAGGCCGACCTGCAGCAGCTGACCGAGCTGCTCGCGTGCGATGACCGCGCAGGCTTGGCCCACTTGGCGCACCGGGTCAAAGGCGGGGCGAAACTTATCCACTATGAGCAACTGATCCTCACCTGCGAGAACCTTGAGGCCCATTGCGCGAAGGAGGTCGAGGGAACCGTACTGGTCGCCTCGACGGCCGCCATGGGACATTGCATGCAGCGGCTGTTGGCGCTGCTGCAGGCGCATGCCAGTGGACAATCACTTTAAGAAATTTCTTGCAAAGGCGTAAGGGATTTCGAGATTAAAAGGCCATCAGTCTTAGGCAAGCTAGCGCCTTAGCCTTTCGGTGAGCCCTTCTGATGTCAATGTCCACCCTTCGCGTCCTGGTGCTGGAGGATCAGCCAGTACAGCGCCGTTACGCCGTCGCGCTCCTCGCCCACCTGGGTTGTACGCGCATTCTTGAAGCCTCGGACGGTTGTGAGGCACTGCAGTTGCTGGAAGGCCACGGGCCGGTAGACATCGCATTTTGCGATATCTGTATGACAGGCATGGACGGCATGACCTTCATGCGGCGCGCGAGCCAACGGCACGCACTGAAATCCGTGGTGATCACCAGCAGTATCGCTCCTGACTTGCGCCAAGCCATCAGCGGGATGGCGACACTGCTCGGCCTGCGCGTGCTCGGTCAGCTGTGCAAACCCTTGTATGAGCACGATGTGAAAAGGCTGGTCAGCAAGTACCTCGACCACGACCCGCGTAATCCTTACCCGCTGCACGTCGCAGATGAGGACAACGAACACCAGGTGCTCAGGGCCTTGGAAAACGGCGAGCTGGAGGTCTTTTACCAGCCCAAATTCGATATCCGCACGCTGCAGGTCACTTCCGTAGAGGCGCTTGCACGCTGGAACCATCCTGAGCGAGGCATTCTGACGCCCGCTTCATTTATTCCGGTATTGGAACGGCATGGCCTGCTGGACAGTTTGCTCTATCGGCAGGTAGACCAATGCTTGACGCTGCGCAAGGCAGCGCTGGCCAACCGGCTGTCACTCACGTTCGCGGTGAATGTCAACGCGAGCCAGTTTGCCAACCCCCAAATGAGTACGCACATTGCCTTGCTGCTCAAACGCTTCGACGCACCGGGCGCCTGCCTGTCTTTCGAGATGACGGAGACCGGCACGCTCGACCCCGGCTCGCTCAGCCTGGAGAACATGGTGCGCCTGCGCATGATGGGCTGCGGGTTATCCATCGACGATTTCGGTGGCGGCTATTCCTCCTTGCAGCGCCTGTGCCGTTTACCGTTCAACGAAATAAAAATAGATGCCGAATTTGTTCGCGACCTGTCATCGGAACCGCGTAGCCGAGCTGCCATCTCCAGCGTGTTGTCACTGGCGCGCGAGCTGAATATCGGCGTGGTGATCGAAGGCATCGAAACCCCTGAGCAACGCGACATCCTGCTCCACCTGGGGTGCGAAACCGGCCAGGGCTACCTGCTGGCTCGCCCCATGCCCGCGCACAACCTGTTGCCATGGCTGATCGACAGGAACGCCGCCACACAGCGCTCGCCCGTGATGCACGGCATGGGCCACAGCCCGCTGCCGCACCTTTAAAACAACCAAACCAACAGAGTGACGCCCCCCTTGCTCCTGCGATTTCGCGGGGACAAACCCAGGCGGCCACTCCTTTTTTCCTGTTATCGGGGGAGTTCATGAGTTTAAGAAGAATGAAAATAGCGCTGCGTTCGGCCTTTGGCTTTGGCCTGGTCGGCTTGCTCGTGGTGTTACTGGGCCTGTTTTCTCTGAGCCAGATGCGCGACATGGCCAACCAGTCGGATGAAGTCGACAAGAAATGGCTGCCCAGCATCCTGGCCCTGGGCGACCTGCAGACCACCATGTCCGAGATTCGCGTGGCAACCTACCGAGTCATGCTGCTGGACAGCGCGGATCAGGTGAAGGCCAGCCAGCGCGCTTTTTCGCAACTGCGCGAGAAGATTCAAGCGGACAACGCCCTGTACACCAGCAAACTCGCAGTGGACGCCGAGCGGGTTACGTTCGAACGTTTCAAGGCGGTCCAGGCGCAATACCTGCAAACTCAGCAGCAGGTATTGGCCCTGGCCGCACGCGGCGAGCGACCACAAGCACTCGCGCTGCTCAATGGCGAGCTGATCGCCCTGGGCGACAGGCTCAGCTCCGAGTTGGCGAACCTGCTCGTCATCAATACCCAGGAAGCCGACGACGCGGCGACGAGTTCCGACGCAACGTACACCAGCGCAGTGAAATGGGTGTTCATCGCCATGCTGCTGGCAACCCTGCTCACCGCCCTCCTCGCCACCCTGTTTACCCGCAGCATCGTGGTGCCGTTGCACCAGGCGGTCAGCATCGCCGAACAAGTGGCCAAGGGCGACCTCACCGTGAAGATTGTCGTCGAGGGCCAGGACGAACCTGCCCAGCTATTGCGCGCCCTGGAAACCATGCAATCGGACCTTCGCGAAACCATCCACCAGATAACCGACTCGTCCAATCAACTGGCATCGGCGGCAGAGGAGCTGTCGGCGGTGACCGAGGAGTCGACCCGCGCGCTGCACGAGCAAAACGGTGAAATCGAACAGGCTGCCACCGCGGTCAACCAAATGACCGCCGCGGTGGATGAAGTCGCACGTAACGCGATCACCACCGCCGATGCCTCACGCGACGGTGACACCCTAGCAGGCAACGGCCACAGCCATGTCATGGACACCGTCGCGTCGATTTCGCTGCTGGCCGAAGAAGTGACGTCGGCAACCGGGGAAATCCAGAGCCTGGCCGATAGCGTCCAGGACATCACCAAGGTTTTGGACGTGATCCGTGCCATTGCCGAACAAACCAACCTGCTGGCCCTGAACGCAGCCATCGAGGCCGCCCGCGCCGGTGAGGCGGGTCGTGGTTTCGCCGTGGTGGCCGACGAAGTCCGCGCGCTGGCCCATCGAACCCAGCAGTCGACCCAGGAAATCGAACAGATGGTCAGCGGCGTGCAAAAAGGCTCGACCCAAGCGGTCTCGGCGATGCACAGCAGCAATGAACGCGCACGCTCGACACTGACCGTGGCCCACAGTGCAGGAGAGTCACTGGAGCAGATCACCCATGCAATCACCCGAATCACCGAAGGCAACCTGATCATCGCCAGCGCCTCCGAGGAACAGGCCCAAGTGGCCCGGGAGGTGGATCGCAACCTGACCAATATCCGTGACCTGTCGGCCCAGACTGCCGCCGGTGCGAACCAGACGACTGCAGCCAGCCAGGAGCTTTCGCGCTTGGCGGTGGATCTCAATACGATGATTGCGAAGTTTGTGGTTTAGGGTTTATCCCCAGAAACGAAAAAGCCCCGTAGCTTGTTCAGCTACGGGGCTTTTTCTGTGTAATGGCGGAGAGATAGGGATTCGAACCCCTTCACGTCACCCAGCAGGCCGCTTAAGGCCAGAAAATACGATGTTCCCCCTCCTTCTCATCCGTGCAAAGCGGCCAGAAGCGGCCCCGATTATGCCCTATTTTTGCCCTAAACGGCATTGGCTGTTGAAAGCCACAACTCGTTTTCGGCAGTTGCAACCCTCGCGACAGGCAGCCACCGGTCAAAATAAGCCAGGGGACGCGCCTAGGATGTCAGGGCGGCTAATGAGTTAAGCATCTTCAAACAGAATTGCGCGATCTAGATTCTGCTAATATTGACTATTTTAATCCACCTATTCATCACCTGCGAGGAATAACATTTGAGCTCTGCATATGCCTTTGATCTTAAGTTAGTCTGTGGCGGCTATGGTTATTTTTCAACGCTAACATCAGGTAGCGCACCGGACTCAAATGGCCTTGAGGTTCGCAGGCCATCATTGGTGAACAGCGAAATTTTTCCAGCCGCCCTTAAGGAATTAGGAGTCAGTTACATTATTGTCAACAACGAAAATAGCTACTACGACTGGACTTGTATTCAGGGGTGGGCGATTGCAGATGAGAAGTTTGTAAGGGAATACATGCCTCACTGGATAAAAAAAAGAAAGTGCCTGATTTCTCCTTACGGGTCTTTCACAGATATCGAGCTGGCATCGGCATCTATTCGTAAAAGGAGTTTTCGAGGGAAGTTCAAAAAAAGAATATTAGATAGAGATGGAAACCAGTGTGTTAATTGCCCCGAAACGGATGGGCTAACTTTGCAGCATGTAAGACCATACTCGCAAGGTGGGGAAACCAGCTTTAGAAATTTAGTGACGCTATGTGAACGTTGCAATCAGAATATGGGAGCCGAAATTTATAGAGAGCTATACGATCTCGCAAGTTTAAGTCATTCGTATGAACCTTCCTTGCTTAGAAACTCTAAAGTGAATGAGCGCGCAATTCTACGAGCAGTTCAGTTTTCTAGAAATATTATGCATACCCGGTGTGAGCTTTACTAGGTAGCTGTAAGGACGGCGGCAGATCTGGACACCGATCTACGCATCGTCTGTCTTTGAAATCAGACATCCTCATTGGCCGACTGCTGGCCGTCGTCAACTCCAGTAGCGGGTCAAAAGTAGCCTATCGCTACTCGGACGATGCTCGCCACCGATTTTGTAGGCGTATATGGGCGGATTTGACGGATAGGGTAGTGGTTGCTGGCTTTACTGTCCCCCGACATAAAATTGCATACTGCAAAAATGGCATCGAAGATGCTTAGATTGGCGTACGGCTTGCCCAATTTTGCCTCACGGGTACTGCTCTAATTCAGCCCATGTCTTCGTTGTATGATGGTTTGAACATATATAGTTGCTACATCCCATTCAGCCTAGTAGCAGCATTCTAAAAATTTCCGCCATAGCAATTTTCATGCGGCCATAAACAATTCACAACATTTGTTTTAGGTACTTTTCTGTCCCATAGGAATTGGTTAGCCGCCGTGAAATCGTATCCATCACACTACGACAGCAGTTTAAAAATACGCTGTAGTCCTCGTCGCTGATCCCTTGTTTCCTCTTACCATGCGCAATGTCATTACGTACATTCAACAATCTATTTAAAGGTGAGTACGCATCTCTAAGATCTGAATACTCCAACCCTACTTGAAACAACATCTTTTCAAGCACCTCCCTCCCGATATTATTCTCAGTATTGACGTAGCCTTCTGCAATAACAACCGGATGATCATAGAAGTCGTTTATTTGGGATATAAAGTCTACTTCACGGGCGAATCCCTGCAGATGTTTATCTTCTGGCAATCCCTTTATGAAAAAGTTGCTCTTGCTATTGATATCTTTCAGAGCCTTAAGCTCTTTAGCAAATGCCGCAGCGGCAATAGCAGGACTCACGTCCTTGCACTTAAGCCCCTTACTATTAACTTGATCCACATACAATGAAAATGAAAACCTCACAAACCCTTCAATATGAGCATATAGCAAACATACAATTGATCGACGTACCTTAGGACGGTCTGCCTCACTCATACCACCTTGCAAGTTATTTAAAAATCTAATTTCTGCTTCGCGCCACTCACGCTCAAGCTCCAGTTGTTCTTGAAAAATTGCTAAACTCATATTTTTAGCTCTGCAAGTTTATCGACCACCACTCCTATACGACTATTTAGTGGTCCCGGGGAGTTCTTGCCGCCCCCGGTAGTAAAGTTCATAAAACCAGGGTCGGATTTTATTTCTGTAAGTTTAGCCTTAAGCAACTCAATATGCTGATCATTTAAAACATCAACTCGTTCCAAGTACGGTTGCAGCCCTACACATATCGCTTCAAAATGATAAACCGAGAAGTTCGATTGTATATCTTGCCTACCCCACCTACCAAAACTCTTATCCCCAAGACATTTCTTCAAAATAGCAAAAGTCTTATCAAACGCTATCTCCTCGGCCGGGTAATCAAAAAGCACCTGCTTTTCTTCAGGATCGGTAACTTTTTCCGTATACTCTGTAAGAAAATCCGCAACATCGTGAACAAATCTGTGTTTGTAATTCTTTAGAGCCAGAAAGCGAATTACCAACTCTTGATCGAAAGCACCTAGCTTTTGCTGTTCTGAAATCTTCGCGGTACATGCTTCAAAATCGTCTTTTTTACTGAGCCGAATAATGAAATCGATAAATCTTGAATCTAACATTCGAATTGTACAATTGCGTAACTGCTGACTAGTTAGAGCTTCACCGCCCGTATTCAATCTTTTAAACATATGATAGCGAAACTTGTTATCACTCCCTTTCCTCACCACTTCGACCCGCACGAAAGCACGTTTCAATCGAATTTTCAGCGCTGTTGGAAAATCATCAAAAAACAAACCATTTAAATCCTCCACTATATCGCATTCCTGCAACTTCAAATGATCACCTTTTTTAATAGGGTCATTCAAATGCGGTGCATCTAGCTCTCCGCGCAGATGCAGATAAGACGAAAACCTTTGCAGACCATCTATTAACTGGTACTTCCCATTCTCATCCTCCACGACATAAATTGGCGGCACTGGCATTTCCAAGAGCAATGACTCAATGAATCTTGACTGTGCTCCTTGACTCCACCGAAACAACCGCTGATAGTCTGGATTAATATCTAACTCTCCATCCTTGAACATATCTAAAAGTTCATTAAATGAAAGATCAAGACTCTGCGTGTGAACTTTTTCGACCTTGGACTCTAAAGCGAGAATTAACTCATCCTGATTCATACACTTTTCCTTATTTTGTGAAAACCAATACACTCTCGTAGGCTACGCTTTTTTTCCTGTAGCTTTTGCTCCTAGCATTCAAATTAATCATATTTTGCTTACTCTCAAAGTTGAACCTATGATTTAGCTTTAGACCAACAATAGAAGCAATTTCCGTCAAGATTGAAGGCAAATCACAGTGAACATCTTTGTAATATGAATCCTGAACAACACAAACAAAAGTAGCCTTATCTTTCATAACTCTGGATATCTCTGCCAGAGAATCACTTAAATCCAAAAAATACTTGACGATATTCTTGTAGTAATATGTCGCCGAAGACTTTGACGAATGCCCCCTAACGTCACTTAGGTATTTTTCGCACATTGCACCAATTCGGGACGAGTCTAATCCCACTATATGTTTTGAGACAGTCGTGGTACCCATTAAAGCTCGCCTGACCTCATCCATTTTTTCTGGACTTGAATCTGACATTATTGCTAACTCAGGAAGTGTGGCAACGCCATAATCTATTCGAGTGCAGTAAGGAGGCGAACTCAGGACCAAGTCTACAGTCCCGTCAGACAAAGGCATACTGGTAGACGATGCAACAACTAATGTAGCGAGATCAGATGACCAATCATGAGTTTCTAGACTCAACCCCTTAAGCATTTCCGACACAAGCAATATATAACGCTCTTTAAATAAAGCCCATTTTATTTCAATTTTTTCATCATCGAATTTTGGACGCTTTATCCATGTCGGGTTCGTAGGTATAAATTCCTTAAGCAGTTCCCTTACAGAATTGAAAAGAGCGGTATAAAGAATGCATTGTTGCGCCGTTAAAGAATCAACCTTTTCAACCATCGAGCTATACTTAACGCCGCCTAGAATCCAGCACTCTAATTTTCTTATAGCACGCACTCCCGACTCCCTAAACCAAAATCTTAGAGGGTCATTTTCGTGTGTTTTTCTCAATCGAACACTCGAAAGTTCAGGTAACCGATGTTTTATATCAGTAACATCACAATTAGTCGCCTGCTTTGCAGTCGCGATGACTTTCATGACAGGATTCAAATCAATACCAATCGATCGATATCCAGCAACGGAGGACATTAGAGTAGTAGTACCCGCACCATTCCAAGGATCCAGAACTACGGCCGACTCAAAAAGATCATTCGAATCGATAATATTTTTAGCAAAAGAGTGAGAGTAACCAGCATAATAATTATACCAGTATGGTTTTTCTTCAACTTCCTCATTAACTCTTTTTGGATTAATCACTAACAATTTTATCTCGATCTATTAAATACATAACAGCCATAAGAGCTACAGACCACACCAATACCCAAGCTAGGTGCGGTGCTCCGCTGCGATCCGCCTTTTTTGAAAAAAACGCGGATTTCCGATTTCTACTATACCTCGTATGAGTCCTTACACACACAGCCCGTTTATGAAGTACCCGGCAATGGATGCCATGGATAGAGAACTGTCAGACATTTCCTGCATGAAACGCGAAAAACCGCTAAAGACTGGCACGGCTTCATTTGCATATCACGGACCATAGCTGATCAAGTCTCGTGGTGTAGCTCTGGCTCAGCAAATCGCGGCACATACCCCAGTCAGGATCTGCCGGCACACTGGCTGAACGCAGGGTGCCTCGGCCCCAGCGCGCGTTGATTTGATCCAATACCGCCATCACCCGAGTAGCTTCAGACGGTTGCGATATAGCGAACAGATCATCGGTGTACTCACCAGGATGGCATAGGTTAAGCAACATCACCTCAGCCTTGCTGTACTTGAAGCCTGATCGAAATATGCGCTCAAGCGCGCCAACAGCTGCCTGAGTAAGCAGCCGCACATCATCCGTAGGATAAGGCATATCCACCACCACTCCGTTGGCATACTTTGCCTCTTCTGGGTTGAACATGCCGGTACGGATACTCACCCGCACCTTCTTGCACAGTGAGTTCTGAGCCCGGAGTTTCTCCGAGGCTCGCATCATGTAGGTGGCTACTGCCTCCTTGATTAGTGGTAGCTCAGTTAGCCGCTTACCGAACATCCGGCTACAGCAGATTTCTTGCTTAGGCGGATCGGGCTCGTCCAGTTCAAGACAAGGCGTTCCGGCTAGCTCACGAGCAGTCTTCTCTATCACAATGCTGAACTTCTTGCGAAGCGTCCACGGGTCGGCCCTGGCCAGGTCCATTGCGGACTTGATGCCCATCGCATCTAGGTGGAGTCTCATCTTGCGACCAACACCCCACACTTCCTCTACGCCCGTATTGCGCAGCACCCAGTCCCGCTTAACCGGATCGGTGATATTGACCACCCCGCCAGTCTGCGACTGCAGGCGCTTCGCGGTGTGGTTTGCCAGCTTCGCCAGAGTCTTTGTGTGAGCGATGCCAACACCGACCGGGATGCCGGTGCAGCGAAGCACCTGGGCACGAATCTGTCGACCTAAAGCATCCAGCCCTCCGATACCGGTCACGTCGGCGAACGCCTCGTCGATGCTGTACACCTCGACTGCCGGTACCATCGCCTCGATCAGGCTCATCACCCGCTCGCTCATGTCGCCGTACAGCGCATAGTTGGAGGAAAACGGCACAATGCCGTGCTGCTTGAGCTTGTGCTTGATCTGGAAATACGGCTCGCCCATCTTGATGAAGGGCTTCGCGTCGTAGCTACGTGCGATGACACATCCATCATTATTGCTCAGCACCACGATGGGCACCTTCGCCAAGTCCGGCCGAAATACTCGCTCGCAACTGGCATAGAAGCTGTTGCAGTCGATCAGCGCAAAGGTAGGCTCTTTCTTAGACATGACTGCGCACTGTGCTGGTGATGACACCCCAGATCGACAGCTCGTCGCCTTCAAGAACGTAGCGTGCCGGGAACTTGGGGTTTTCGGACAGCAGGACGATCTCCCGGCCGCGCTTACACAAGCGCTTGCAGACAGGTTCATTGTTCAGCAGGGCCACCACCACGTGCCCATGCATCGGCTCAATGGCACGATCCACCACGGCCAAGTCACCATCGAAGATCCCGACACCCTGCATGCTCTCACCGGTGATTGCTACCAGGTACACGTGGGGCGCACGGATATTCAGGACCTCATCCAATGAGATGTGCTGCTCAATGTGATCCGCTGCAGGCGACGGAAAGCCGGCCGGAACCTGGAACGAACACAAGGGCAACTTCGCGCCAACCTCAGCGATGGGACCTAGAATGGTGAAGCTCATGATGCGGCCTTTTACAATTACTGTATGAATATACAGTTAACTTTGTAAGGCGCTTGCGGTCAATTTTTCTGTAGGGGATTTCGACAAGCGGAGAGGTGCGTATGTGTGGGCGATTCGTGCAGTACGAAGGAATGGCGATCTTCATAGAAGAGCTGAGTCCGCAGATAGAGCTGTTTAGCGGGTATGACGCTCAGCCTATTGATCGCTACAACGTCGCTCCGTCGACACGGGTGCAGTTGCTGCACGCCGCAGAGGATGGGCTGCATATCGATGCAGTCAAATGGGGATGGGCGCCGTTCTGGGCCAAGGGCAAGCGCCCCGACCCAATCAACGCCCGTGTAGAGACGGTCACCACGGGAAAGTTCTTCAAGCAACTTTGGCCGAATTGCCGAGCCCTGGTGCCGAGTGAAGGATGGTACGAGTGGGTCAAAGACCCTGACAATCCCAAGAGAAAGCGGCCCTACTTCATTCGCCTGAAGAGTCAGAAGCCCATGTTCTTTGGTGCACTCGCACAAGTTCATCCTGGCCTGGATCCCCACGGCGGCGATGGGTTCGTGATCATCACCGCCGCCAGTGATCAGGGCATGGTCGACATCCACGACCGCAAGCCGTTGGTGCTGACACCTGAGCACGCCAGGGAATGGATCGACCCCAGCCTTAATCCAGGTCGGGCCGAAGAAATAGCGAAGGAGTGTTGTCAGCCAATCGATGATTTTGAGTGGTTTCGGGTTGACGCCTCGGTAGGCAACGTTCGAAACCAAGGAGCGGACTTGATCACTCCGATAGCAGGGCGCCCAATCCAAACATAAACAGAGGACGCTGTGAGAGGACATTCAAAGCACACCTGATGAGTCTCGCAAGCATATTCATCCATTCTTAGGGGATACCCTCTTAGCATCCAATGGATATCTACTGGATATCTACTGGATATCTTTTGATAGCTACAAAGCCAATCATCGAGAAAACTTACGTAAGTATGTAATTAAGCAAGCACGTAACTTATGCAACCTACGTAAGCTAGACAGACCCTCTAACCTTAAAAGCTGAGAAACTTGCACTCCCATACACCCCTTGACAGCGGCGGGCTGCGGCTTGGCGGCCACCCATCATAAAAATATTTTAAGAGCATTGACAGCCAAGCCAAACTATCTATTTAATCTCCAAGCCACTTAAAGCAATCCACAATCGACGCAAACTAATGCGCCGGATAGACAAACTCAACTTGGAGAACTGTATGATCGTCGAGCTTATTGAACGCACCCTCACCTTAGCCATTGAAATCGTTAGACTGATTCAGATGCTAATTCGAGATTAAACAGGCCTCCAAGAGCAGAAGGTATCCAGTTCATGATGACAAGTTCACCGGTTACCTCTGCTTTCCCCTGGCGCTGATTGGAGTTGCTGTAACGAATGCTCAGGTGCTCGAAATGAAAGCCCTCAAACACTCGCCGAATGTCCGGGTGATCGTTGATGCTAACCATGACCTTCCCTTTGCAGCGCCGCATGAAGTCAGCCATGCGTTCGTAATTCTCAAAGGGAAAATCCACACCATAACCGGCCGTCTGCCAGTAAGGCGGGTCCATGTAGTGGAAGGTATGGGCACGGTCGTAGCGCTCGGCACATTCAAGCCAGCCAAGGTTTTCTACATAAGTGCCAGCCAAACGCTGCCATGCTGCAGACAGGTTTTCCTCAATCCGCAGCAGATTGATCGCAGGGCCAGTGGTGGCGGTGCCAAACGTCTGCCCTGTGACCTTGCCGGCAAAGGCATGGTGCTGCAGGTAGAAAAATCGAGCGGCGCGCTGGATGTCGGTGAGGGTTTCAGGGCGGGTCATCTTCTGCCACTCGAACACCTGGCGGGAACTGAGCGCCCATTTGAACTGGCGGACGAATTCTTCCAGGTGGTTCTGTACTACCCGGTACAGCGTCACCAGGTCGCCATTGATGTCGTTGAGGACTTCAACGGGCGCTGCCTGGGGACGCATGAAGTAGAGCGCGGCGCCGCCGGCAAACACTTCAACGTAGCATTCGTGTGGCGGGAAGAGCGAGATAAGACGGTCGGCCAGGCGGCGTTTGCCGCCCATCCAAGGGATGATGGGTGTAGACATAAAAAGCAAGACCTTTGCTGTATGAATAAACAGTGCTAGGCTCGCTCCGCTTTGTGCACGAAGCAGGAGCCTTGGCTGGACTTGCAGGGACGATCTGCGGGGAAGGTGGCCGGGTTGGATGTTGACGCATCCTGCCCGACCCCTCCTTTTACTTCGGTGTAGAGGCTTCTTTCGCGTAGGCCTGACAGGCCCGCAGGGCGATCAATCCTTGGTCGCCGGTATCGGTGATTCCGATAATTCGTTGAGCATGCGCTGGGTCAAGTTGGGCTCTTGTGGTGCCATGAACCACGCGGCCGGTGGCGGTGGTGGCTGACATTGAACAGCTGCCGGTGGTTTCGGTGGCGGCGAGTACGACTGACAGCCGCAGATCAGCAGTAGCCAGGCGATCACGCAGACGAGCCTGCTTGGTTTGCTCATCGGTCAATTCCTTGTAGTGGGTTTCTTCTTTGTTCTGCAGACGCTGCTCCAGAGCCAGGCGCTTGTCCTGCTCGGTACGCTGCACGGCGGCTGACGCTTGAGATAACTCGTTAAGGGTGTCCGCCTGCAGTCGGGCCTGGCGCTCCAGCTCGCGGCCATAACGCCAGTCCTGGGCTGTCCAGGCCAACGCAGCAGATCCGGCAATCACCATCAACAACAGCACGCCGACGGCAGCGATACGGAACTGCGCGGGGATCAGATCGAAGAGACGCATAACACCGCCCTCGCCCTGGCCCACAGCTGCAGCCGATCCTCCAGGCCATTGAGGCCCCCATTGATTCGGCGGGTGATGGTGTTGAACTGGTCCTGATCCGCGAGCGCATTCAGCCCGTTTACTGACCAGAACCAAGCCGCTGACTCTGCCGCCCATTGCGGCTGCTCGAGCAGCTCGGGAGTGCGCAGCAATCGCTCATCACCGAACAGTGCCAGGCTGCAGCGCAGATAGTTGTCGTGGCCGGTGATTTGGATCAGTCCACGGCCACGGTAGCGCTGACCATCACCGTCGGCTTCCGGGGTGTTGCCGAGCTTCGTAGCCAGATTGCCGGTGTCGTATTTGCTCAGGTACTGATCGCCCCCCAGCTCGCGAACGTACTGCAGTTGACCAGACTCATGACCGACCTGGGCCAGGAACGCGGCCTGACGCTTCGGTGTGTTGATTTGGCGATTGACCATCGCCGTATTGAGGGCAGATACAAAAACGCCCGCTTGGCGGCGGGCGTTCGGCATGATGCGTTGCAGCTGTTGTACGGTGACGGACATAAAGACTCCAGACGTAAAAAGCCGCACTAAGGCGGCGATGGGATCCACTACAGCTTCTCAACACTCACAACCTTGAGCGGCTTCGTTTCCTTCTTTTTCTTGCCCTTGGATTTACCTTTCTTGCCGGCATTGCACTCGACTGTGGTCGACCAGCCGGATTGGGTAAACACCTGCTCGACCGAATCCGCTAGGTATTCGCCATCAAGACCGACCTTGAAGCCCTGGGCGTTGATCAGGCGTTCGGCAAAAATGTCTGTGCGGCCTGGCATCTCGAACCGCACATCGGCAGTCGAGCGATTGAACGCCGCCAACCGGGCCTTGGCAGCAGCCTCGGCGGCGGTCTTGTTCGGATAGATATGTCGGTCGGTATGAACCGCCGGCAACCCATCCGGAGCGTCGTCGTTGTCAATGGTGACCACCGCCAGCTTGCCGTCTTTCTTGTTCTGATGCTTGGTCGCCACGGCCTTGTGCGAGTTACGATCTCCCAGGCTGAACTGCCAGCGACTGAGATCGCTACGGGTCAGAGTGATTGCGCCGAACGTTTTGCCACTGGCGGTCTGACTTCCCTGACGCGGCATCACCAACAGCTTGCCGTCCGCGACCTTGGCCGTGCAGTCGTATTGCTTGGCTAGGCGCGTGATGAAATTAAAATCGGACTCGTTGAGCTGATCCACACGGGCGACCTTCGTCGCTACCGGACATACTGCCTGCCAGCCATTGCGCGCCGCGATGTCGGCCACGATCTTCGACAGCGGCACATCCTCCCAGCTTCCGCTGCGGATGGTCTTGCCACTGCCGCGCATATCGCTGGCCTTGCCCTTGATCACAATCGTGTCCGGCGGGCCGGACACTTCCACCGTGTCCACCGCATAACGCCCAAGGCGCATCAGAGACGTTTCGGCATAACCCAGGTAGATCTCGATTGAACTACCCCGCCGAGGCAACTGCACCTGGCCGTCACGGTCATCAATACGCAATTCAAACTCGTCGGAGTCCATACCCGGCTTGTCAGAGGTACGCAGCAACAAGAGTCGATCATTGATCTTGGCTGTAATATCGGCGCCGTCCGCAACGATTCGAAAAGTAGGAGTCATGGATTTTTTCCAATAAAAAACCCGCGCAAGGCGGGTCAAAACACAAAGTGTCGTTACGGTTAACGCAACTGGCTGCCGACGGTGTCGTCCAGGGTCAATCCCACAAACTAATCCCTTCCTCGGTCGGACTGGGCAGATCCGGCAGCACGATCACAACACCAGTGCGGTAAGGCTGCGGCTCGTCTGCCAACCCCTGATTGGCATCAAGCACCGCCTCGACACTGCCGTTTAGATGGCCGTAAACGTTATGGCAGATGACATCGAGCATGTCCCCGTCAGACGTTCTGCATGTCGTCGCCATAGCGCGCAAACTCCAGAGTGAACCCTTGTTTACGGGGAATCCCGCCGTGCAACAGCGCGCCCTGTTCCTCGTTGATTGTCTTCAAGCACCAGGTACCGATCACCTCGCCATAGCCCGTGGTCAGGGTCAGCGGCTGCAGCCGGCCGCCTATGGTGCGCAAGGTGTCCAGCTGCTTGAGGCCGCCCTTGAAACCTGGGTATATCGTTCCTTTGAGTGTGAGCTTTTCCTCACCCAGGCCCACGGCCTGCTGCGCCGGTCGCCGCGACAGTCGCTCCTGGGAAGCCCAACGGAATTCGGTCGAGCGACTCAGTTCGTCGAAGGCCGCTGTGTCCAAGTTGAAATAATACGGCTGAATCTTTGGGTCCCTGGGCTGGATGATCAGCAGGTGCGGGAACGGCTTCACCGCTTCCGGTGCCGGCGTTGCATCCTTGGCAAAGGCACTGGTGGGCACAATGTTCGCTAACGAAGGACTGACCTTGCCGGCGACATTGTTGATCGCCGTCGCAGCCTTGCCTGCCTGTTCCTTCAGCACGCCCATCCGTTCCTGAATCTCAGTGCCTGCCCTTGTCGCCCGGCCGTAAACGGACGCCACCTGGCCGACCTTGGCCTGTGCTGCATCTACACCGCGCATCACCCGTTGTAACTTGGCACCGACGGCAGGCCCCACGAACGGGATGTTTTCCAGTTCGGACGCGGCACCGGTTAACTCCCTGATTGCGCCGTTGACCGGTCCAAGCATGCCGTCTGCACTACGTCTACCAGCCTCCCCTGCTTCGACCAGGTACTTGAGGCCCGATTGCATCTGTTCCATATAAGCCATGGGGCCTCCTTACAGGTGCGGTTCGTCATACAGCTTCGCGGCGTTTTGTTTCGCCGCATCCGCCATCATTAGCCGCATGTGCGGCATAAGGTCCTGCGCCAAACGCTGCGGATCTTTAACATCCCCTTGCACCGTAATCGGCATGGTCAGCGAGTATTCAAAATTCTGATCCACTTTGGCCGGAACAGGCTTCTCCGGCTCTTTGGATTGAATCGCCACCGCTGCCGGCTTACTCAGCGCTGACACCGCGAGGGAGCGTGCTACATCCCCCAGCGCAGGGGCCTGAGGTGCCGGCGCCATCAGCAACGCACCCGACCCGTTCGCGCTATTGAATGACTTGCCCATGGCGGCCAAGCTCGGAATAGCGGGGCCCGGCCGAGGCGCCATCAGCAACGGCGTTACCGGTGGCGCAGGCTTTTCATCTTCCCCTCCGAACCACGACTTACCCGCAGCGCCACCCAGCGCCGAACCACCCATGCTGCCTAAGTAAGCGCCTACTAACCCACCAATAGCGGTGCCGATGATAGGCACGACCGAGCCAATAGCCGCTCCTGCAGCAGCACCGGCCATGGTGCCGGCGAGATTACCTGCTGCAGCACCATAACCTTCGGCCTTTTCGTCCTTGGTCTTAGCATTCTCATAGGTGTCGAAGGCCATGGCGCCGGCCTCCATCAGCGAGCCACCAGGTATCATCTTGGCGGCTTTGCCGATCTTGCCGACCGCTTGCACGACCCCGCCCAGTTTAGCCATCGCGCCACTGGGAACAGAAATTGACGGATTAGGCGGACGTGGGACCGGAACAGGCACCGGGGGCCGTGGCACTGTCGGATGCAAGGCCGGCGCCGCAGGACTTGGAACTGGTGGACGTAGGGCCGGTACCGCAGGCGCGGGCCGTGGCATCGGTGGACGCGGGGCCGGCAACACAGGCGCAGGCCGTGGCATCGGTGGACGAGGGCCCAGTAACGCAGGCCGAGGCACTGGCGGACGCGGCGCCGCCACACGTGGACGCGGCGGGCCACCCGCACGAGGTGGTGACGGCCGACGGCGCGAAGGATTACGTCTTGAACCGGGACGACGCCGACGTGATTCGCCCGGCCCGCCAGTGAGCCCACCCATTGCGCTCGCATTAACTACAAAGACCTTTTGAACGACACCCACACCCGCCCCTGAGTCAACCTCGCCGGTGCTTTCGTTGTCCCCAGACGCCGCCTCTTTAGCTAGCGAAACGACCTTAAGGCCAGTCGCGACAAGGTCAAACTTTCCGGGCTTCTTGTCGTCCTTACCCTCGCCATCGGCTGGTTCACCCTTGAACGCAGCAACCGCCTTGAGACCGGTCTCAACCAATGACAAGGCTTTCCCGGCTTTGCCTTTGGGTTCGCCACCCACGGCGCCATCCTTGGAGTTGGTCACAAAGACTTTTTGCACTTCGCCGGACTTACCACCCAGCGAGCCACGGGCAACGTTGAGCAACCCTTTGGCAATTTTGAACGAACTGAGCAGGCCTTTGAGCGCCACAAGCCCGCCACCGACAGCAACGATGCCCGTCACCACACCAGGCGCGCTGTCAGACAGCGAGGTAATACCCTTGGTGACTTTGGTCAATGCTTCAGCCACGGTGTCCGTGACTGGGCGCAGGGCATCCCCAACGCTACGCATGGCGTCATCCATCGACTGAGCCATTTCGGCCCACTTCTGCGACGACGCTTCACGCCGCTCGCTGAGGTTTTTGTCGAGAATGCCCGTTGCATCACGCGAATCGTTTTTGAGCTGGCTGTACAGCGCCTTGTTCTGCATATAAGCAGAAAGCGCAGCCTTTACCTGCATGTCAGCGAACAGGTCACCGGTGCGAAGTGACTCTTCCAGCGAGGCCATCATGGCCTTGGCTTTCTCCGGGTCGGATTCCTTACTGATCTTTGCAGTCGCCTCAGCCATTGCAGCCGCGCGCTTCGGATCAGTGGCCTGAATGTACTTCTGCGCCAGCGACATGCTGGTTTCAAGCGTGGACATTCCGTTTTGCAAACCGGTCTGCATCGAACCCTTGTAGTCGATACCGGCCTTCGCATATGCCTTGACGGTATCGCCGGAGCCAATTTTGCTCATCCAGTTCTTGAGGTTGTTCGCCGCCTCATCGGCGCCGCCGGCAGACTTCATCTGCACTTGCAGCATGGCCCCCAGCTGCGTCACCGCATCCATGCCAGTTATGCCGAGGCTGCCCATGTTCGCCAACAGCTCAGGGAACCACTTAGCCATATCGGCCGCTTCAAAACTACCCGCTTGCCCTTGGTAGGCAATAGCCTCAAGGGCCTGCTGCATCTGCTTGGGGTCGGTGATTTTGGCGTTCTGCCCCAACGCGTTGATCATCTTGGCCGTATCGACACCGCTCGAACCTTGCCCCACGACAAACTTGGCTGCGACCGGCGCATATTCCAGGGCCTTGCTCAACTCCATACCGGCGCCGACCAACTGGTTAACGACGTCGGCCACGTCATTGCGCGCCATGCCAGTGTCGCGCGAAGTATCGATAATCTTGCGCGACATCTCCTTTTCTTGTGGCTTGTTGGCAATGCCGGCCTTGATCGCAATGTCACGAACAATGGCCCCAAAGTCCGCGCTAACCTTCGTCGGCACAGCCAGCACACCGACGCCAACAACAGCGGCGCCGACCGCGCTTTTCATGCCAGTCTTACCGGCATCAAGCTGCTGATGCCCCTTGGCTTTAAGCTCTGCTTTGTTGGCCGTTTGCCCCAGAGACCGATAGGCTTTCTCCAACCGGCCGACCTCAATCCCCTGCTTTTTCAAACTGTCGAGGTTGGAGTTCAACCGGCCCAACAGCTTAGACGCCCCCTCTGCGCCGCTGTCGTGGGCTTTCTTCCATTCGTCACGCAAGCGTATGGTGTCGCCAATAGTACGCTGCAGAACGCGAGCCTTGAGACCTTCCGCCTCAAGGCGTTTGATACGCCCCGTCACATCTTTGAACGCAGCACCGACAGTCGCGCTGACGGCGCCGCCGATCACCAGCCCGAGGGCGATTTTGTTCGCCATGTCATGGCCCTCATTTGCACAGCCTTACCGAAGGCAGCTCAATCCGTGAGCCACCACACCATGTCTGCAAACGGCATCGACAGAATCTCAGCAGCGGAAAATCCTGTTTCCGCCGCTAGACGTTTCGCGGCCATTTTGATGACGCCAGGGTCAAACCCCGTCGTCTTGGTCCATACGAAAATAGCCGGCCTGAAGGCGGTTAAAATCCACCAGTTTCAGGCCCTCCAGATCCGCGACAGGCACCCCGGCAAGCGCGGCAAACAAAACCAGTTCGCGCTGTTCGTCATCCCCGCCCGACTCGCGGTTAGCCGTGCGAACATCGCCCACCGTAGGAGATCGCAGAGCCAATTTATCGACCGTCACCCCGTTGATTTCACTCGGACAGGAAAGCGTGACCACGGCCTGGTCGGTGGTGACCGACAACCACGATGGCACCGACGCCGAATAGTCAGTATCGGGTACCAAGTGCGAATAGGCAGATTGAAGACGGCGGTAGTCCGCAAGCTTCAGCCCTTCCAGATCCTTAACGCCCGCCTCTGCCAATCCCGCGAACAACATCAGCTCACGCTGTTCTTCGTCGCCGTTAGAGGCGCGGTCGGCAGCCCGCACTTCACGCACAAGCGGCGCACGCAAGGTCAAGGTCTCGACCTGCACGCCGTTGGCATTGCTCGGCCGCGTAAGCGTCACGACGGCCGCGAGTGCAGTGAGCGACAGCCAGGCCGGTGCTTCTTTGAAAGTTGCTTTATTCATTTGGATCTATTCCCTTAGAGACCGAGCGCGGTACGAATTTCGGCGAGTTGATCTTTACCGTCGATTACTTGAACGCCCGCGACCATGTCGATCTCATACATGACGCGACCGTCGATTTCGAGCTTGTAGTAAGAAGGCGCAACGGCATGCTTGATCTCAGCAGGATCACCGGCTTTCCAATCCCCAAGATCGACCTCTTTAAGCAAACCTCGCAGGGTGGCGACGACAGCCGTCACAGCCCCTTTTTGTCCCCTGAAAGCCCCTCGGAACGTCGCATTGAAGGCCGTGCCATCGGCCAGGCCGAAGTGCTTCAACGACTCTCGACGCACCCCATTCGTGACAAAGGACGCTTCCAGTTTTTCCAAACCCTGGGCCATCTCAATGGCACCGGCCATACCACCGGCTCGATATTCGTCGGTCTTAACCGTCAGCTTGGGGAGGGTCAGACTCGGCACATCGCCGGNGAAGTTCACGCCGTCGACAAACAGGTTCGTGTTAAACAAAGTTTGAGGAATCATTGACTAGGCCCCTTAGGCTGCTTCNAGAACTTCGGTCATCCACTGATCGGTGACTTCGAAAAGGAAATTNGGGTTTTCGGCCGGCGGCACGTCGGTGAAACGAATGCGCCAATAAACTTTGCCCTGAGCGATCTGGCTGGCAGTGTTCAGCTCAGTGTCCGGGTACACCTCAAAATTGATAATCGCGCCCTGGGCTTTCAGGTCGCGCATAAAAGCGTCCAGTCCGTCAGTTACATCCTTGACGTAGGTCTTGGTGATCGAGCGGTCTACGGCCCACTTGTGGCCGGCCTGCACCGCATCCATGAGGATGAACAGCGTGCGAACGCGCGTAACGAACGCCCACTTCGGATCGCTCGATAGCGTGCGGTTGCCCCACAAGCGATAGCCGTCGTCGCGGATGATCGTGGTGATATTGGCGTTGTTCAGCAGGTTGGCACGGCACGTCTCGTCACCGTCCAGATACTCGACCGCACGGGTTGTCCCAGTGATGCCGGTGAACTCCTTGTTCGACGGCGAGGCCCAGAAGCCATATTCGGCATCGGTCCAGGCGAACAAGCCCGCCGCCCAGGCCGAGGCCGGCGCATCAACAGTCTTGCTGAGCTCGGTGTCCCAGTACTGAACGCCAGGGTCAACCATGAACAGGTTGCGACTGCCGAAGTTATCGGCGTAGAGCATTGCCGCCTCATCCGTGGTTCCAGGTCCGTCAAGAATGCCGATTGCCCGCAGCTTCTGCGCCAGGCTATCGAGCGCGGTAGCCACCGCTTGGGTGGCGGTATGACCCGGAGCAATCAACAGCCGCGGCTGCGCGTTGAACAGGCTTTTCCCATCGAGCAAAGCCTGCAGGCCAGTACGCTGACCCGAGGCAAGAACACCGCCAATAATCGCCGAAGTTTGCAGTGCCGCGTCCTCCAGCTTCGGCACACCAATGGCAACAATCACCGCCTTGGCCTTGGTATAAATCGCCTTACAGGCCTTGGTGATCGCCGAGTCAGCACCGAAGGCAGCAATAGCCTCACGCTCAGAAGTGATCAACTTGAGCTCGCCGGCCTTGGCAGTACCACCGCCGGGGGCGCCCGGCACAAAGGTGTCGCAAAGTCCGATGATGGAAGACGACGGCAGGGAGATGGTGCGCGCGCCTGTCTTGATATCGGTCGTGGTAACGCCGTGAAAGAAACTCATAAAGCTCATTCTCCAGAAACGGAAAAGCCCCGCTTAAGCGAGGCCGGGAGGGGTGTTCGTGTTACGTATAGCGAGATACAAAACGCCCCGACGATGCGGGGCGTTATTGGCTTTGCTGATCTATCCAGGCTGGCCGCGTTGGACGGTATTTCGTGCCAGGAAATTTCGTAGCTTGGGGCCAATCACGCAGCGATTGCATGTAAGCCAGCAGCTCGCCGTATTGGTCAGCCGTGAGCGACGTAGCGCCACCCAGCTCCACCTCATCACGGTGACGCTCGCGCAACCATTTGACGCTTTCCAGCTCACCGTCGCGCCACCGGCGCTCCGCGCTGGCAACTTCTTCAGCTGTCGCTATCGGCTGTGTCTTACCACCTTCGGCCACCCATTCCAGATAGGCGCTCCAGTCTTTATTTCCCAGGTCCTGGGGAATAAATACACCATCAGACAAGCGCTGAACGCCTGCAGGACTAAGCTTGTATTGGATCTTGTCCACGAAACGCTCCTTTAAATTTCGGCTTCAGCAGTCCACTCAACTTGCAAGGTGTACCCAGGCACCGAGCCAGCCGGAGGAATGCAGGACAAAGAAAAGCCTGTCGCCCACAAACTTTGAATGTTGGTGCCCGTACATGGCTTCACTGAAGATTGCGCCCAAATCTGCGCTGTATCCTCTCCCGGTGAGAACAGCTTAAGCGTAGGGACAACCCGTTTAATTTCACGGAAGTCCAGGCGCAAACCTGACTGAGAACTTTGGGCAGCTGCGGACTGAGTGAATGTTGCAATACAGGTTTGCGGGCCGTTATTGGATTTGGTTGGATGATCCATAAGGAACGACTTTTCAAAGTACCGCATACATGCGCGGCTCTCTTCATACTGCGTTCGATAATCGAAAGGTGTTGCTACACTACCGCCTTCTACTTGCACGTTGGTGATATCAGTGACATGCGCCCCTGTCCCCCAACTAGCGAAGATCAACTCTAGAAAATCGTTAGCCGCGCCCTTATTTTTATTCGCCACAGACCCCAAATCTAAAGTAACCACATACTTTTTAAACGCCGTCGTTAGTTCTACTGAAGTCCCAACATCGACGTTCGAATCAGTTGATCCGATTCCGAAATTTTGTCGAAGAATGACCGCGCAAGTATGCGGCACGGTGGTTTTCATATAAAACGAAACGGTTACTTTCCCACCCGCTAGAGTTTCAACATTCTCTATGCGCTGGCTTAGATTCCAACCCTGACCATCCCCTTGCCTTGAAAGGCGCAGTCCGTATTTCGCCTCGTTGATATTTGCGCCCTGCTCCAGCGGCAATTGGCTCCAGTTGCAGACTGCTCCAGCAGGGCTGTAGACCATCCAACGATCAGGACCGAACACTTGTTCCGGACCACCGCCGACCTTGCCCACTACGCCAGATTTGCCGCGTTGCCAGATTTGGAACGCAGCATTAATCAACCGATTTTTACGGTAGACGTGGATCGGAAATTCTTGCTTTGGGCTTTCAATTTGAGCCCTGAGCGATTCGGTGTTAACTACGCGCTTAGAACGGTCATCCACTGGCTGGGTAGGAGCGTTCTGCCCACCGAGCCATTGGAAGGCTAAAGGCGTTGTACCGAGCGCCAACGGGCCGTCGCTGACGAGCTGCCAGAGGGTATCGGCGTTTACCGTGCCCCGCTCCACTGCCACCATCAGGTTCGGCGTTACTTTGTCGCTGCTATCGGCATCGCCAGAACGCACCCAGCTATCAGGCCCAACCACGTACAAACCGTTGTCTTTCGCCTGCACCTGATCTTTTACCAGTACCCGCGATCCCGCAGGCACCGCTAAACCGTCGATGGCTTGAATACCAGCCAGAACCACGGGGCCCGCGGTTGCAACCAACACCGACTGTTTAAAATCCAGCTTGTTAATGGCGCCGGCAATGGACTCATCCACATACCTGCGCGTTGCCGTCACAACCGAAGGGTCGATATTCAGCACCACGTTCGTGGAGCTCTTGACGATGAAGTTCATACGGACGGTCTGCGTCCGGCCGGCGCCCTGGGAAAGCTTCGGCTTGAAGCTCGGCGCGCAATTAGCTACCGCCACCAGATCCCCGTCGGAGTCGAACAACCCCAATTCCCGAATCCAAAAACCGCCCTCGTCAGACGGAATAATCTGCTCGGCCACAAGAATGCCGGGGTTAGCCGGATCAGGGCCCAGCATGTTCAGCGGCGCACGGCGGCGCTCGTTGATCAACACCTTCTGCAAACGATCAGGTATTGGATCAGTGTTATTAGCGTCGCCCACGGCCATGTGGGTTAGCTTCCAAGTCATCAACCCTGCATCGGCTTTAACTTGTTTGGCCTCCCCCACGGCCGTCAGGATGGCGAAGAACTGCGAATTGGCATCAATCATGGGTATACGTCCAAAAGGTCTATGGAATGTTCGCGGCCAGGAACACCGACATAACAATCAACCGAGATAAAGGAAGGTGTCAGCGGATAAACCTCAAGCTCCTCTATGCTGTGTTCGCGACCGCCACCACCGATAACGCCGGTTGTCTCGATATCCCGGAGTACCGGCGGATAAACATCAATTTCGTCACCGTCATAAGCACTTGCGAAGACGTTTATGGAGCCGGTGGTTTCTAGGCTGATAGCCAGCCCGGTTAGATGCCGGCTAACCGGCTTGGCGTCATCAATCAGCCGCTCCAGTTCCTGATACATTTCCTCGGTGATACCGGTGTCCAACACCCCGACTTTTAATGCAAAGGTGCCGGGCACCCCTTCGGGCCTCATGTTGAACCACTCGATAATCTCGATTAGATAGCCCAGCGGCTCGACCACACGGCGTAACGCGCCGATGGTGCCTTTGTGGGCATGAATGTAATAAGAGGCTTTGATGGCGGCACGTTTGGTCGCCTCGGTCCATCTGTAGTCCCAGCGATCAACTGACCATGCCCAGGCCAGATGCGGCAGCAAATGCACCGGGCAGGTATCAGCGTTGTAAAGGTCGCGAAGCGGAACAATCGTTTTTTCGAAGAACGTCGCCTCCATGGCCCGTTCCAGTTGCGTGCTGTTGATCGGCAGTAGGCTTTTCATGTCAGCCCGCCAGCGTCACGGTGTATCCCGTACAGAACGCCGCCTGAGCCTTGGTCGGGGCCAGGTCCTGCCATCCGACGAGCTCAACCCTGGAAACGCCTGCAACGTGCAACTGGGCGTCTACGCCTGAGCGCGCCACCTCAATACCCAGCCGTTTGCGCGGGTTGATCCACGCCGCCAATCGACTTTTCGCCTCGGCCAAACTGGCATCAGCCTCGGGGCCAGCGCTGGTCATGTGCAGGATGGCTTCAATTTGGTAACGGATCACCTGGGCGCTCTGCACCGTCACACGATCCCCCACCGGCCGCACATCCTCGTCATTCAGCGCCGCAGAAACAGTGGCGAGCAGATCCGGAGGCGCCTCACCTTCGCCGTCTAAACCCAGCACCGTTACCGTAACGTAACAAGGCGCTGGGCTTTCGGCAGTGGCATCCGCTACCAGCCCCGAGGCATTGCGTGCGTGCAAGATGTAGCTGTTACGTGGGCCGGCTGTGGTCAGTCCTTCATAGGCCAACTGGATGCGCTCTCGGAACGGGTCGTCGTCTTCTTTGACTTCTGGAACCGGCGGTACTGCCAGAAGATCCTCTGCTTGAATAACCAGGCGCTTCAGGTTGACGTTAGCCCCCAGGTGATCGAGGTCGCCACGTATGGCATGCGCCAGCAATACCGCCTTGCCCGCGTCATTGACCCGAGCGCGGTTGCCGACCTTGATGTAAGCGCCAACCTCCAGCACCTTAAGCACCGGATCGCTCTCCAGCGCGGCAGTCCAGTTGCCGCCCATGTATCCACGAAAGACCCCCAACCCCTCCTGGAATACCTCTTCGAAGTCCAGCGGCTCCAACACGGTCGGCGCAGGCAACGACGACAGATCCACGATACTCATACGGCCACCTCCAGCGTGACGCTGTCGCCCAGGTACTGCCCGACGATTTTCAGGTTGATTTGCCCGCCGATAACGGAAACGACACGCACTTGATCCAGTTTCAAACGCGGCTCCCACCGCCCCAGGGCGCGGGCGACTTCAGCCTGTACGGCGCTTTTCCAACCCTCAGTAACGGGCAAGTCAACAAACCGCCGCAGCTTGCTGCCGTAATCCATCCGATGCCGGCGACTGCCCAACGGCGTGCCCAAAATGTCTGGAACGGATTGGCGCAAGTGCGCAATGCCGGAAATGGGTTGGCCGGTGTGGCGATCCATTCCGATCATCTAAATCACTCCTTCAGCAGTTTAAATTCAGGGTTGTCTTTAAGGAACTTGACCGCGTCGGTGTCCGACGCTGATACCTCTACCACCGCCTTGATCACCGGTAGGGTGCGGTCGGTACCGGGAACGATCAGCAGCCGCGACGTGAAGACCTTGTCGCGGAACTTCAGGACTTCCGATGTCGCGGGTGTCGTGAGCAACAGCGGTTCGCGCGCCGGTGGTGCGAACGCTGGTTCGTCGGAAACAATTGCGTCGACGATTTTGGCCATGTGTTTCTCCAGGCATAAAAAAAGCCCGCACCGGGCGAGCTGTCATTAGTTGAAATTAATGCGTGTGGTGGTTGCTGTTGCCGCCTGCGTCAATGATCGCGCCGGCACTGGTTATGCCTTTCGTGACGTGTAACGCTCCGTCGATCATCACCGCCGCTTTGAGGTTGATATTCCCAGTCGTGACGGTGACGGCGCTATCGCTAATAACCGCCTCCGTGCTGGCGACTTTGATCGTCACCGTGCCGCTCGGCAAAGTGATGCTGTAGCTCTTGGCCTGCCAGTCGTAAATCAGCGAGCCGCCATCATCAAACCGCCAAACTTCCACATGATCTCGGTTATCCGGTGGCGGACCGGCGTTGCCATACAAGCCCGGTATGAACGTGCCCTGCGACACGTCACCGCTGGCACTAACCAATGCCCCCTGCTCGCCCATAGACGGTGCCCGCCAATGCCTGGCTTTGCCGGCGGCGATACTGTGCCAACGCACCCAGGCGCTAATCCATTCACCGTCTGAAACCCGACACACCGGCGGGGAGGCCGCCAGATCGACCGCCACCACAAAGCAATCCTTGACCACCCCCGCAAGCATGCGGTCGTGCTGGGCAGCAACGTAGCCGCTCACAAATCCTCCGCAGGAACAAAGTCCTCTTTGACATCGTTATTGAAGCCAAACAACAGCATGCCGGGCGGCTGATCGGGCCAGGGCCACTCTTCAGGACCGAGGTACACCTGCTGCGTCCATTCCACCAGCCAGACGGTGTAACCATCCAGCACTGGCTGGGTCCAGTCCTGTAGGGCCTGAACGAACTCTGCCGGCTCAACGTCCAGCCCCCAGGTCTGAGCCCGAAGTAGTACGGCGAGTTGAGTTGCCAACTGCACCGCCTGTTGCTGATGTTGGTGATGGAGTGGGTCGACGACGACGCGTGCCTCGAACTTACAAACCAATGTGGTTTCGCCCGTGCCGATATCGGTACCGGGCTCAATCTCGGCCAGCTCCAAAAACACTGCCGGTAAAGCAATGCGGTCCTGAATGTTCGGCCAGGCACTTACCGTCTGAACCCCTGGCAGATGACTCACCAGGTGTTGCTCGACCGCCTGGTAAAGCTGGTCCAGGCTAAAAGGTTCGTCAGCCATTACCCGATCCTCTTGAGGTGCTTCTGCAGCTCAAAGTTGAGTTCTTGTTTCAGGATCTCCAGCAAGCGCTCATCGGCCTTTTTTACCCAGCTCTCAAAGTGAGGACGGGCTTGTTCCAGAGACACTTTGGCCTTGGCTAACGGAAAGCGGCTACCGTTCTCCGCGACCCACCCCGAACTCGGCCCACGACCCGGTGACACGGTGCTGTCGGGATAATCATCGGCATTGAAGTGTTTGCTCGCCGTACGAATCCAGATGTCTGGCTTATTGCCGTAGACCTTCTTGAGGAACGCGCCCTGGTAACGCCGCCCCGCGACCGAAACACCGCTGCCAGTTTGCCGCGCCCGGCCGATCCGGCTGGACTCGATGGCATTTAAGCCGAACCACAGCTTGCCGCTGGACGCCCCGCCGGACACTGGGTAGCTGCGCAACCGTTGACGCACTGCCGCGACAGCAATGCGCTCCTGCCTGCTGACTGCACGGGCAATGTGCGTGCGCAACCAGCCCAGCGTCTTGTTGATCGCGCGTCGGTGGGCCGCAGCAGCTGCCTTGGGCACCAACTTGGCGAAGTCCTGAAAAGCCTGGAGATCTGCAGCTGACGACTGGATAGAGATCATCCCGCCGCCGGCCGAGGGTTTGACGTAGCTACCGATGCTCATGGGCGCAACCTCAGGATCAAGGCGACCAGACCGTCGCCGCTCGGCTCCAGTTGCAGCAAGTCGTAATCGCCGCCGCCGTCCAGGGCGGGCAAGTCGACGCTGACCAAAAGCCCACGTTTCAAGCCTTCCGAATCACTGACACGGATCTCAAACCGAGGCTCACGCAAGCCGGTATTGAGCTTGCCTAGCTTCGGCTGCAACCAGGGCGCGGCAAACATACCAAGCACCGGCTCTTCGCGGCCCTCGATCCGTGCGCTATCGCCCAGTGTTTCGAAGACCACGGCGTCGATGTCGTCGATCAGATCGCGGAAGGCCACGATCACATCTCCAGCAGGATCTGCGCCCGAGGTCGCGTGCACAGGTGCAGCGGGTTGGACTGCGCTTCACCGGCCACACCTTTGTTGAATGGCAGCGGCTCGATCTTGCTGTAGTACGGGATGCCCTGGGTATTGACCGTTTCCATGTAGTCGGCCGGCGCGAAGGACGAGATGTACAGATCAGGGACGCCCTCGGGGACCAGCAGCGCCTTGTCGTCGTGGACAAACGCAACCCCGGCAACCTTGCCGCGATAGCGCTCCCAGACGATCCCGCCGAACTCGAAGCTCTCGCGGGCATCACCGCGCAGAGCAGCCGCCTGCATGGTGTTGAGGTAGGTTTCTTTGACGGACTTGTGGACAAGCAGCTTGTTCCAGAAGTTTTTGCCGCAGAAGGCGCGAGAGCCAGTAGTAGTGACGCTGCCCAGTGCTTCCTCCTGCATATCCAAAGCTTCGCCACACTTCACACGGACCTCAGTAGCAGGGTTACCCAGTTCCATGGGAAGCTTCTGTCGCTCGACACCGAAACGGTCATAGATATCCAACAGTACCGTCTTGCCGTCCGCGTCCAGCACCGTCCCGTTCAATGCTCCCATGCGTTGAAATTCGTGGGTGGCATCCAACTGGCGGCGTGCCTTACCCAGACGCTTGTTGACTACGTCCTGCACAGCCTGCAACTCGGTCAGAGAGCCGAAGGCGCGGATACCCTGGATCTCGTCTGCCTTGATCGTGAAGCGTTCCGGCAGGTGCACGGTGTTGAACGGAATCAACATACGCTTGGTCGCGCCAACCACCAGGCCCGAGGTACCGCGCTCACCCGATGGCACCAGGGCCAGGGTGTCGCCGTCTTTCTCGATCTGTACGGTCAGCGTGCTGATGCCCTCTTCCCGGAACAGGCCAAGGCTGCTGATGCGGCCCGGCAGGTATTGTTGTTCATTAATAGCGGCAGTCAACGAGGAAACACTGAACGCATCGTCTTCAAAAATGGCGATATCAGCCATGGGTACTCTCCAGAAACGAAAAATCCCGCACTCAGCGGGATGGATAAATGGGATAAGCGGCTTAGCGCACGATCACGTGCTGGATGTTTAGGGCTTTTTCGGCGGCAGGGTCAAGGCCGGTCAAATGAACTTCGCTGACCTCGGCCAGCCGCACGATGGCGCGGCCGCGCCGGACTACGTCGGACTCACTCAGCGGCCCGTAGAGGATCGCCACGGCGTTTTCGGTGCCGTCCTCGGCCGTCGCGTGATACGGCGCGAACTCACCAGTGGCAGTGACCAGGCCGAGGATCTGGCCCGGTTCCAGAGCTGGGCCGGCCGCTACGTTGATCGCTTCGCGGGAAATGTTTCCGGCGCCTTCGGACAGCAGGAACTCGCCCGCGTGCATCGATTCAATTTTCATGCTCTTACTCCTTTCGTTCCGTTCTGAACCGCCTGACGGCTGGACCAGATTGCATGGGTGTCAACCTGCTTTGCCTTGACCTTGAGTTCAGGGTCGTCGTCCAGAGGCAGACTGTTGTTGATTTCAAAGCCACCGCCGCTGCTCACCAGCTTGTCGAACAGGCGCGCCCTGACAGCGCTCTCATCCAGGCCGGCAGTGATGAACTCGCCAGTCAGTTCTGGCAATCGTGCCGCAACACAGAGACCGTGCAGCGCTTTTGCCCTGGTCAGCGCCGCTGTGACTACCGCTTCGCTTTCCAGTCGGGTGGAGGCAAGCAGCGGCTCCACCAGGTTGCTGATGCCTGCCGCCGCACACCCCTTGGTAACCATCAACGCCAATCCGGCCGCGTCCAATACGGGAGCTGGATCCGGAAGGTTTACAGGATCAGTCGGCTCAACATCCGGCTCTTCGTCCAACTGGGCCAGCAATTCAGCCGGGGCATTCTGGAAGCGCTGCAACACGCTGCCCTGACCGAGGCAGGCTTTGACCTTCAGCCCGTCGCCCACTTCATCGGCCAAGCCCAGGGCCACTGCTTCGTTGGCCGTAAGCCAGGTTTCGGCGTTGACCATGCGCCGCAGCTCGGCCTCGTCGATGTCCGGCGCTTTGGACTTGTAGGCCGCAATAATCGCTTCCAGCGTCTGGTCCAGCACGTCGGCGACACGCCGGAAGTCCTCGGCATCACCGCCGGTAAAGGTGTAAGGGTTGTGGATCATCAGCATGGCATTGGCCGCGATGACCACCCGGTGAGCGCCACACACGGCAACACTGGCCGCGCTGGCCGCCAGCGCATCAATGCGCCCGGTACAGCGTTCGCCCAAGCGCGACAGTGCATTGTGAATAGCCAGGCCGTCGAACAGGTCGCCGCCGATGCTGTTGAACGCCACAACGACCGGGGAAGCGCCGTCATCCATAGCCCGCAGGTCCTGAACAAACTGATTAGCGCTGACACCCCAGGTGCCGATCTCGCCGTATACAAAGACCTCAATGGTCTGTTGCTCGGCTTCGCCGCTGGCCTGGAAGGTGTACCAACTTTTATCCGCGACTTTTACCTGCTTGCCAGCCTTGTCATAAATGCGCGGGATCGCTTTTTTACTCATGGTTGTTCCTTGTCATCAATCGGCTCAATGGCATCAAGCGTGGTGTAGTTGAGGCCCAGATCGGTGGACCTGGCGAGGTCGGCCGCGTTTTCCGCGTCGATGGTTTCCGCGTCGTAGCCGTTGCGCAGACACATCTCGCTGCGTGAACCGAAGCCTGCCTGCACTTCCATCCGCCGCGCCTGGACGTCCTGCACCGGCTGAATGTAGGCCCAGCCTTGTGGCACCCAGCGTGTGCGAAGGTATTCGCGCCGACGTTGGGCGTAGTCCTCCAGCACCAGAGCGCCGGACAACACCGCCATGTCCATCCAGGCGGCACGCACCGGGCGACACAGTTGATGCACATACACGCCGAATTGCAGCTGCTCCAGGCGGCGCCGGAACTCGTTGAGTACCACACGCAGCGCCCGATCGTTGACCTCTCGCATATCGCCGGTAAGGATCTCGTACGGCGTGCCCGAACCCGCCGCAGCAGCCATCAGCTGCTGACGCATGAAGTCCGGGTAGTTGTTGCCGGCGTCGGGTGGTTTGGAGAACTCCACCTCTTCACCTGGCCCCAGCTCCTGCATGGTGCCGGGCTCCAGGGCGACCATTGGCGTGAAGCCGTCTCGGTCAGTGGTCAGCAGCTGCCCCGTGACAGGATCGCGAGGTTGCTGCCCGGCGTCTGGGGCCGGCCGCTTGATAAAACCAGCGAACAGGTTTGCCACTTCCTGACGGAACAGCACCGCGTCGTCGTAATTGTCCAGGCTGCGCAGGCGCTTCAGCACCGGGGCCAGACGTGGCACGCCGCGCAACTGTCCCGGCTCCATCGGCTCAAAGATGTGCAGCACCTGCGCCGCTGGTACACGCACCAACTGGTTGTAACCGGCGTTCAACGACGACGAATCGCGTGGGTGCGACAAATACATCCAGTACGCCACCCGTTTGCCGGCTGGGTTGAACTCGATCCCTGCGCGGATCACGTTGCCGTTTTTGGCCGTCTCGAACTTGTCGTGCGGGACAAATTCAGGGGCCAGCGCCTGCAGTTGTAGCGGCACCGCTAACCCCTCACTGAGGCTGCGCGGCCGCAACCGCACAAAGCACTCACCGGCCGTTTCAACCGTGCGCGCCACCAGAGCCTGCATGCCGTAGAAGTCGGTCAGTTCATCGGCGTCCGCCTCATCCACCCAGTCATCCCACAGCTGCTGTTGGAGTTTGCGCAGCTCCGCGTCATCCGTGGTCGGCCTGGGCGTGATGCCGGTGCCGATCAGGTTGCTGACGCGCTTGTCGATGACATTGAAGGCGTACGGGTCATTGCGCACCGCTGCCCGTGAACGCGCCCGCAGGTTACGCAGGGCCGGGGTGTTGATGCAGTTGATGCCGTTGTCGGTGGCTTCCCAACTGGCCGAGCGTCGACCCTCACCCGCGCCTTCGTAACTGGCCTTGATGTTCGACGGCAGCAAGAATCCATTACGGGTCAGCGTCGGATAGTTTCGTGCCATTAGAGTCCCTTGCCTCCATGCATGAGCCGAACCACGCGAGAGCGGGGCCCGGCGGCGTTGGTCAGCGACGTGCGGATCTCGTCGCGGGCCTTGAGCAGTTCGTCGATGGAACGGTATTCCACCGTGCGGTCGCTGTAGCGCACGGTCTTTTCACCGCGTGCGATGGCGCGCTCGATGGCTTCGAGGTGCTTCGGAGTAAACGACATATCAGCGTCTCTTCAGGTAACCGCTTGTGGAACTGCGGCGTTGTGGGGGTGCAGCGGGTCGCGGTTGGGCGACCGGGGCAACGGGTTGCGGCGCCACTTGCGGTGTAGCGGGAGCCAGTGCGGCAACCGTGACACGCTCAGCGGCGACCACCTTTTCATCGAACAAACCGGCCTGTGCCAGCGAGTTACGCACCCGGTCCCAGTCGTGTTCCTGATACCGGTTGATGCCGAGGTAATGCGCCATCGCCAGGCAATACACCATCAGGTCGAGGGCTTCGTTACGCTCGGCCTTGCCCTTGATCCACTCAATGCGCTTGTGACCCCGCACGTACTTGGCGACCTTGCGCTCGGCCACGCACTGGGCGAAGAACTCGTCCGGTAGATCGTTGGCAAAGTGCAGCGCGCCGGGCCCGGATTCGAACGGGTAGCGGTTGTAGATCCAGTCCTTTGCAGTGTCGGTACCGACAAACCACAGCTCGGCGCCGCCGCGTTCGGTCTGGCCCTTCCAGGTCACATCCACCATGGACGGCCGCTGAGCGATCACCGGCTTACCGGGCTTGCTCGCGCCCTTGATGGCGAAGATGTTGCGCCAGCGTCGTACGCGGCAGAACTGGTAGACCTCGTCGGTGTGGTGACCACCCGAGTCGACTGCAACCGCAAGAATGCCCAGGCCGACACCGCAGGGGTGCCGATACCGCTCTTTCAGCAATTCATCCAGCACCGCCCAGGTGCGTTCGTCGGAAGGGTCGCCCGCGATCACACGGTGATCGATCACCCAGCGTTCCATGCCGACGCCCCAGCCCATCGCCATGAACTCCAGACGGTCGGCCTGGACGTCGACAGCGCCCGTGATCATCATCACGGCGGCGGGCATCGCACCGAGGGAGAACCCTTCCCGGCGCGCCCGCTCGATGAGTACCGATGCCTTGGTCTGCTCTTGCGCGCTGTCCCACACCTTAGCCAGACGGGTGTTGTAGAACACCTGCATGGGTTCAAGGTCGCCTTTGGCCTGGGCCTTTTTCGCCTTCTCGAATTGCTTCGCCAGCGACTTCCAGCCCGTCCAGCCCAACGGTGAATACAGCGAGTTGAGGTGGAAGCCGACCGTCTCGCCATCGCCCTTGGCATGGGCACGCCACTCACCACGGGCGAGCATGTCGCCCTTGTGGTGCTCCTCGATCAGCACGTCGCAGTCAGGCGCGGCGCACTCGTAATGCACGACGCTGAAGTCCTGGGAGTAACGCAGCCGCTCCCACTCCAAAGTTTGCATGTGCCCGCAGGTCGGGCACGGCACATAGTAGTAACGCTGGTCGCTACCCTCGAACAGATCGTCTATGCGCGAGGCGCCCTTGATCGTCGGCGAACTGGAGAAGTAGAACTTGGCATTGCGCCCGAAGGTACTGCCCCGCGTTTCCGCCAGTTCGATGGGGTCGCCCTCTTCGCCTACGTCGACTTCCCAGCGGTCAATCTCATCACCGTACACGTAGCGTGCCGACAGCTCGGCCAAGTTGGCCGCAGAGCCGGCCGTGGTGACGTACAGCGAACCGCCTTCGAACTCCTTGGTGTCCATGGTGTTGCGCGAGTCCCGCGAGCGGCTCGCCGCCACACGTTCGCGCAGCACCGGGGTGGCCTTGATCGTCTTGCCGATACGCGAAGACACCCGCTTTGCCAAGCCAAGGCTGGGCAGCAGCGTGAGAATGTTCGACGGCACCATGTGGATCAGCGCACCGATCCAGTTCAAGGCTATCTGGGTTTTCATCAACTGCGAGGCGACCATGGTCACGACGCGCTTGCACGGGTGAGCCGGTGACAGGCACCGCATCGGCTCGCGTGCGTAGGGCGTTCGCACGGTGCGATATTTCCCTGGCTCGGCGGCGCCTGTATCACGCGGGATGCGCATGTACTCGTCGGCCCACTCGTCCACCCAGAGGCTGGGGTCTGGACGCAGCCCACGGAAATACGCCTCACGGTACACCTCAGCGCCGTCAGGTTTTTCCGTATGCATGGGTTAACTCGTAGTGATCAGATCGCGTTCAAGGTCAGCCGAAGACATGCGCTCGGCCTCTTCCAGGGACAGCCGCAGCGCCTTGGTCAGGTGCTGCTCAATCTCCCAAGGGTCGGACATCGCCGCCAGTTCGGGCGCTAGTTGCGGGGGCATGCTGAGCAACTGATCGCGCAGCATGCGTCCGGCGTTGTAAGCCCCGGTAGTGACCGCTTTAATATCCACCAGCGAGCCCTGCACCTTGTGAAACTCGGCTTCGGCCAGCTGGGCCAGGTAGTACTCGCGGTGTGCGCGGGCCTTCTGGAAGTCGGGTTGCCCGCTCTTCGCGCCAGCAGGCTGCGGCGGCGCAGCCGTGTTAGTCGGCTCGACCATGGGGGACAGTTGGCTGTAAACGTCACGCTGGAGCCGGTCTTGTTGGTGTCGAGCCGCGACAGCGGCCTTGCTGGGGTCGGCGGTTTCGAGGATCAGCGCTTCCGTTGCCAGCACGTCGACCTTCTTGCCATCCGGCGACAGCACCAGGCGGTTGTTGTCTTTCAGCCAGGTGATGTAGCTCGGCGTCCTGCCGATGCGAACCGCGAAAGCGCTTTTAGACAGGAACAGTGGATCCGTCATAAGCCCTCCTTTTCAACGGCTTTTCAATGGAAACCTTTCAATTTCAATGGATTGAATTTCAGTAAGCTGGTGGGCCTGCCGCTAACGCTTTCCCGCGGGTTTCATGCCCCGTGTCCCTCGGATAACCCCAGGGTCCCCGGCAGTTTTCGGCGCCCCAGATCGGCGCATCACCCCTGTTCACCCCGAGCGGGCGGGACTTCGGAAACGCCCAGCCGCTTGGCGGCCCAGCGTTCGTACAACCCTATGGCCACATCGGCGCCGGCCATCGCGGTCAGGCAACCCAATGCGCCCGCCGTCCAGATCGACATGCCCGCCGCGATCATCAGCATCATCGCCGACACCCCGCAGACAATGCAGGCACCGGACCGAAGTGCGAGGCGGCGCAACAACGCCCAACCCCGCGCCCCGTCTTTATCTGCCCGCCACATCTCGCCCGATACGCCACCGACCAGGGCCAGGACGATCACTAACCAGATCGGCATCTCTGCCAGCGCTTGTTGCTCGTTTGTCATCGCCTACCCCATGAACGCAAAAACCCGGCGCAATGGCCGGGTTTGGTGGTGTGGTGCCTGCCGCTCTCTGCGGTCGCACCTATCGAAGATGACTACTTTTTACA
>Ga0065714_10002229_pt1 | contig 47210 bp, 32 predicted proteins | sample MisRhiReplicate2_FD_59101 | JGI IMG/M metagenome (GOLD analysis project Ga0065714, IMG submission 59101) | Miscanthus rhizosphere microbial communities from Kellogg Biological Station, MSU, sample Rhizosphere Soil Replicate 2: eDNA_1 v2... | ecosystem: Host-associated > Plants > Roots >...
ATCTGGTCAGGCTTCCGCTGAAACTGTCACCGGTTACCAGTGCCGGAGCAAAGGTATAAGTCAGTGCAGGATCAGTGTCACCATAGGTTTTGCTCTTCGCTGCGGCGGTTACCGTAACGGTTTTTGCACCGATCGTTAAATCTGCACCAACATAAGTTAAGGTATAATTGCTATTCAAGGCTAATGTACCCTGGTTGATGGCATACGTACCTACGTTTTCGCCTGGTGATCTGGTCAGGCTTCCGCTGAAACTGTCACCGGTTACCAGTGCCGGAGCAAAGGTATAAGTCAGTGCAGGATCAGTGTCACCATAGGTTTTGCTCTTCGCTGCGGCGGTTACCGTAACNGTTTTTGCACCGATCGTTAAATCTGCACCAACGTAAGTTAAGGTATAATTGCTATTCAAGGCTAATGTACCCTGGTTGATCGCATAAGTACCCACGTTTTCGCCTGGTGATCTGTTCAGGCTTCCACTGAAACTGTCACCGGTTACCAGTGCCGGAGCAAAGTTATAAGTCAGTGCAGGATCAGTGTCACCATAGGTTTTGCTCTTCGCTGCGGCGGTTACCGTAACTGTTTTTGTACCGATTGTTAAATCTGCACCAACGTAAGTTAAGGTATAATTGCTATTCAAGGCTAATGTACCTTGATTGATGGCATACGTACCTACGTTTTCGCCTGGTGATCTGATCAGGCTTCCGCTGAAAGCATCTGTTCCAACCAAGACCGGAGCAAAGGTATAAGTCAGTGCAGGATCAGCGTCGCCATAGGTTTTGCTTTTAGCTGCGGCGGTTACCGTAACTGTTTTTGCACCGATCGTTAAATCTGCACCGACATAGGTCAGTGTATAATTGCTGCTCAAGGCCAATGTACCCTGGTTGATCGCATACGTACCTACGTTTTCGCCAGGTGATCTGGTCAGGTTTCCGCTGAAACTGTCACCAGTTATCAGTGCCGGAGCAAAGGTGTAAGTCAGCGTAGGATCAGCGTCGCCATAGGTTTTACTCTTCGCTGCGGCGGTTACCGTAACGGTTTTTGCATCGATCGTTAAATCTGCACCAACATAAGTTAAGGTATAATTGCTATTCAAGGCTAATGTACCCTGGTTGATCGCATACGTACCCACGTTTTCGCCTGGTGATCTGGTCAGGCTTCCGCTGAAAGCATCTGTTCCAACCAAGACCGGAGCAAAAGTGTAAGTCAGCGTAGGATCAGCATCGCCATAGGTTTTGCTCTTCGCTGCGGCGGTTACCGTAACGGTTTTTGCACCGATCGTTAAATCTGCACCGAAATAGGTCAGTGTATAATTGCTGCTCAAGGCTAATGTACCCTGGTTGATCGCATACGTACCCACGTTTTCGCCTGGTAACCTGGTCAGGCTTCCACTGAAAGCATCTGTTCCAACCAAGACCGGAGCAAAGGTATAAGTCAATGCAGGATCTGCATCACCATAGGTTTTGCTCTTCGCTGCGGCGGTTACCGTAACGGTTTTTGCACCGATCGTTAAATCTGCACCAACATAGGTCAGTGTATAATTGCTGCTCAAGGCTAGTGTACCCTGGTTAATCGCATAAGCACCCACGTTTTCGCCAGGTGATCTGGTCAAGCTTCCGCTGAAACTGTCACCGGTTACCAGTGCCGGAGCAAAGGTATAAGTCAGTACAGGATCAGCATCGCCATAGGTTTTGCTTTTCGCTGCGGAGGTTACCGTAACGGTTTTTGCACCGATACTTAAATCTGCACCAACATAGGTAAGTGTATAATTGCTGCTCAAGGCTAATGTACCCTGGTTGATCGCATAAGCACCTACGTTTTCGCCTGGTGATCTGGTCAAGCTTCCGCTGAAACTGTCACCGGTTACCAGTGCCGGAGCAAAGGTATAAGTCAATGCAGGATCAGCGTCGCCATAGGTTTTGCTTTTAGCTGCGGCGGTTACCGTAACTGTTTTTGCACTGATACTTAAATCTGCACCGAAATAGGTCAGTGTATAATTGCTGCTCAAGGCCAATGTACCCTGGTTGATCGCGTAAGTACCCACGTTTTCTCCAAGTGATCTGGTCAGGTTTCCGCTGAAAGCATCTGTTCCAACCAAGACCGGAGCAAAAGTGTAAGTCAGTGCAGGATCAGCGTCGCCATAGGTTTTGCTTTTAGCTGCGGCGGTTACCGTAACTGTTTTTGCACCTATCGTTAAATCTGCACCGACATAGGTCAGTGTATAATTGCTGCTCAAGGCCAATGTACCCTGGTTGATCGCATACGTACCCACGTTTTCGCCTGGTAACCTGGTCAGGTTTCCGCTGAAAGCATCTGTTCCAACCAAGACTGGAGCAAAAGTGTAAGTCAGTGCAGGATCAGCGTCGCCATAGGTTTTGCTCTTCGCTGCGACGGTTACCGTAACTGTTTTTGCACCGATCGTTAAATCTGCACCGACATAGGTCAGTGTATAATTGCTGCTCAAGGCCAATGTACCCTGGTTGATGGCATACGTACCCACGTTTTCGCCTGGTGATCGGGTCAGGCTTCCGCTGAAACTGTCACCGGTTACCAGTGCCGGAGCAAAGGTATAAGTCAATGCAGGATCTGCATCACCATAGGTTTTGCTTTTCGCTGCGGCGGTTACCGTAACCGTTTTTACGCCGATCGTTAAATCTGCACCAACGTAAGTTAAGGTATAATTGCTGCTCAGGGTTAGTGTACCCTGGTTGATCGCATACGTACCCACGTTTTCGCCTGGTGATCGGGTCAGGCTTCCGCTGAAACTGTCACCGGTTACCAGTGCCGGAGCAAAGGTATAAGTCAGCGTAGGATCAGCATCGCCATAGGTTTTGCTCTTCGCTACTGCGGTAACTGAAATAGTTTTTGGTGTTACAGTAAATGCTGTAGTATTGGATGCTGCTTGAACAAAATCGTAGTTCGCAGCGCTTAGTCCAGATCCGGTAATGGCATATGATCCTACAGGTGAAGCTGCCGTAGCCGTTGTTAACCAGGTAATACTGCCATTTGTTGCCGTAGCTAATGTTTCTGAATTTACAAAACCTGTAACTGATCCATTTAAAGTCGGAATCGCATCGCCATAATCTTTAGACACCGGATTTGATATATAGGTCAATGTTGCCTTTAAAACTGTACTCGAAGGGATACTAACGATTACAGTACTGGCGTCTGGATTGGTTAAGGATACGCTTCCCGTGATATTGGAACCAACAGGGGCATTTGCCTTTAACCTGACATACACACTTCCAGAGATAGTTCCTGAAGTACCAATGATAGCGGAAGGACCAAAGTTTGTACCATCGGCACTTACTTCAAAATTGGCTGTTGATGAAGGTGTAGCGGTGATGCCGCTAGACAAACCAGTGCCTGAAACAGTTACACTCGTGGAAACAGAAGCTGCTCCATAGGTGGTATTTAACCCGGAAGGGAAAACTGTATTAGAAGAAGTAATCGATGCAGGCTGTAAATAAGTAATGGAGAACTGACTTGCAGCGGTGTTGCCATTGGCGGCAGCATCCTGTGCTACGTTTGCTGCAATATTGATCGTTACTGCACCATTAGCTGTTGGCGTCGCATTAAAAGTATAAGTCGTTCCACTTCCTGAAAAACCACTGATCGTAGCATTCCCAGGTGTAATATCCCCTGCTACAAAACCTGTTACCGATTCTGAAAAGGTAACCGTAAATGGAATCGGTGAAGTACTTGTTGAACTGCCTGATGCACCTGCACTGCTGCTGATCACAATCGATGGACGGTTCGAATCAACAGTGAAAGTATTGGTATTGCTATTGGCACTCACTGCATTTCCACTAATCTGCGCAGTAGCATAAACCGTATGGGAGCCTTGTGCCAATGCTGTGGGCTGGGTAATGGCCCAGTTACCTCCAGATGTGGCTGTTGTGGTACTGCCCAAAGCTGAACCATCAACATAAACCGTAATGGTAGAACCAGCAGGTGCAGTACCCGCATAAGTCGGGGTGGTTGTGTTGGTTAGACTACCATTGGCAGGTATAATTACAACAGGAGCCGCAGTTGCCGTCTGAGCATAAGTAATCGAATACTGACTTGCAGCGGTGTTGCCATTGGCGGCAGCATCCTGTGCCACGTTAGCTGCAATATTGATCGTTACTGCACCATTAGCTGTTGGCGTCGCATTAAAAGTATAAGTCGTTCCACTTNCTGAAAAACCACTGATCGTAGCATTCCCAGGTGTAATATCCCCNGCTACAAAACCTGTTACCGATTCTGAAAAGGTAACCGTAAATGGNATCGGTGAAGTACTNGTTGAACTGCCTGATGCACCTGCACTGCTGCTGATCACAACCGATGGGGCAATATTATCCACGGTAGCATTAGCATCATCAGCCATAGTGGTAGGCCCAACTGAATTTGTGGCAGTCACTGAAACATTTCTGTTGGTAGCTTCTACAGTACCTGCAACAATAGTGTATGTAGCTGTCCAGGTATTGCTACTGTTAGTTGCTGTAACTGCATTGCCTCCGCCAAATTGGCTAAAGTCTACTGTTACTGCTGTAATACCTGAATTATTATCGCCGCTGGCCGTATTATTCCAGGCCACTGTTACTACGTCTCCTATCTTAAATGCGCCGCCTGTACCGCTTGCTCCACTAATGCTGATTTTCGCAGCAGTAACTGTTGGCGCAGTTGTGCTACCAAGATTGAATTGTTTTGTACTATTTGTGCCAAAACCCAGGCTAAAGTTATATGGTGTACCAGAGGTAGTTGAATTAGTCCAGTTACTGGTATTGGTAATATCTGCTAAAAATGTTGTTTTAGTCCCGCTTGTGAAACTGGGGTTATATTTTTCATTGGGATAACGCTGATTAGCCGTAGTGGTAAAAAAAGCAGTAGAATAAGTTGCTCCCAAATCAGATGGCAATTCGCTATAAGCTTGAAGTTGATTGGTGGGCTCAGTGCCGCTGGGATTTGTAGACCATCCATTTGAAATATTTGTAGCATTTAATCTGATATTATTAAAGGCAAAAACAAATGAAGGGCTGCTGTCACTTCCTTGGTAAATGATTAACTGATCACCTGTTGCCGGAGGCCATGGGTTAGCTGAAAGCGTAGCATTGGTCCATGAGTTGGGAAGTATTGATAAATCTGCAGCAGGAAGCACACTGCCATCCCCTTTTATACCAGATACGGTCCTGGTAGCCAAGTCAATTTTGAAAATAATCACTGTACCTGCTGGTATAATTACTGAAGGCCGCCATTGAAAAGTCCCCTCATTAGTTGTAACAATTGATGGTTGTGGCGTTGTTATTGAACCGACAAAATGTCCTGCAGTTGAGCCATAAGCGTTTACCCACCCACGGTCAGTAATATAGATTACCTCATTCGCAGCAATATTATTAAGTGCCACTACCGCAAAACTACGTATGGTGGAACCTGTTCCATCAACGTCACTATTCATTCCAATTACCGCAAGATCCCCTTTAGACAAAGCGGCCCTGGCACTTAACATGCTGATTAAAAGCACAGGGATAATAAATAAAAAATGAAATACCTTTTTGTAAAATTTTCTCATATAACTACTTTCTAAATCTTCAATACTTGCGGTAGAAATAAAAGTATAACCGGGATTGAAGTTTACCGGTTATACTGATAAATGATTGTGATAAGCTGAATTTTTAGTCTCTGGCAGGAAAAAGTCCTTCCATACAAATCACATAATTAAGTGCCATAGAGGGTTGCCTGTTCTCATGGATGGCAGGTACTGCTGAGCCAGAAGCTGCTATAGCCAGGCTCGTTAACTGCGGTCCGGTTACACTTTGTATACTCAGCGTACCATTCGCCATAGGTGCTTGTTGTGCCGGTGCTTGCGGTACGCCATACAGCATTTCTCCCAATCCACTTGGTGCACCTAAAAGATTCCCAGTAGGGCTGGGCTCATCGTATTGATCTGTGGATGCTTTAACAGTTACTGTTGCCGTACCTGCTGCAGGAATATATGTTAAGCCATGTATGTGAGCCGACATTTCTTGCAGGCCGATTGTTACTGACTCTGTGCCGTCTGAGTCACCTATATCATATAATGTGAGTCCATTACCCTGACCTGTACCTACAATAGTTCGACCCTGTAAATCAGGTAATTTAAATGTGGTTGTACCGTCACCGCCATAATAGGTGCCAATTATAGCATAAAGGGCTGTGTAAGCACGTACGGCTAAAGTTTGTCCGCTACATATAGCCCAACTCATTGGTGCAAATGTTCCGGCGAACATCCTTACTTCTCCTATAGTTCCTTCCATTTTTGATAAAATTAGTATGAATCAATTTATTTAGTTTCTCGAAGGGAAAAGCCCTTCTATACAAATGATATAACTTACAGCAAGTACTGGCTGTATATTGTTGTGTGGCAAGCTGCTACCTGCTATGCCTATAGTTACATTTGGTATCGGCGGTGAGAGATTGCTAACCTGTGCAGCATTAATATTAAGATCAACAAGATTTGGAGAATTAGCTGGACTGGCATAAACATTGTCGGTACCAGATGAGTCTTGCGCCAAATAATTGCCTACAGGACTTAATTCAGCACCTGCAGAAGCAACGGCATTTAATGAAATGTTTACTGATGCTGCGGTTGTACTGAAAGTAGGGGCAATTTGATGGTTATGCATTGGCAGCTCCGATGAAGTCAATGTATGATTTTCCTCTCCGTTCATCTGCCCTAAGGAATAAGCGCTCAGACCAACACCTTGACCTGCTCCTACTACAATGCGACTGGCAATATTTGGTAACTTGAAGGTATTCACGCCATCTCCACCATAAATGGTGCCGATTACTGCATATAAAACTTGATATTGAGATAAGGACATTTGTTGCCCTTGGCAAAACATCCAGGTTCTTGGTGCGAAATTGCCTGCAAATGCGCGGATTTCGCCAACTGTTCCTTCCATAATTATTTTATTAAGGTTTAGTAATTAATTTCTTGATGGAAAATATCCTTGTATACAGATAATATAATTAAGTGCAATGCTTGGCATGATGTTATTATGCCCGGCACTGGCCCCAGCGATCTGTAAGGCTACACTTGGGGTGGGTATGGTAACATTACTTACCTGAATAGATTTATCACTCAAAGCAGTTGTTGTACCACCTGCCGTGTAAGTCCCTATCTGGCTTGAGCCGTCCTTGCTGATAAAAGCATTTAACCCATTATCTTGCGTACCGGCGCTAGGATTACCATAAAATGTAGCATTACCTATACCATTACCCGTACCAGCTGCAATTGTTGCAATGTGCGTATGCGCAGGTATTTGATTTACAGTAAGCGTTACTCCCTCTATCCCTACTTTTTGTCCGGGTGTATACACAGATAAATTTGCACCCGCTCCTACCCCCACTACTGTTCTGCTGCGTAGGTCTGGCAATCCGAATGTGTTGCGCCCATCGCCGCCATACAAAGTACCCACTAAGGCAAAAACAGCCTGGTTAGTATTAACATTTAAAAGCTGCCCCTGGCAAAGCGCCCAGCCTCTTGGCGCAAAATCGCCGGCAAAAATCCGGACTTCAGCAATTGTTCCTTCCATTTTGTTTTAATTTAAGTTTATAAATTTTTCTCCTGCTTTTATACCCATCTGAAAAAGCTTACTTCCTGAAAAATAGCCTTCGCGCATGTGTAAAATATTGATCTTTAAAAAACGATTTTCAAGGCATGCTACGATTAATCCATAAAGTGCGTCAGCATAAACTACAGTACCTGGTTCTGGTTTCGCCCCTTCCGGCAACTGAATTTCTGCTGGTGATCCTTCCAGTATGCGCACCTCTGCATCTTTAATCCAGGCCGTAGCGCCATCATATTTTGGATTGGCCGCATTAATCAGGCACTCTATTTCATCTGCAGACTGCTGCTTCCAATTGATCGCAAGTTCCTGATGTCCAGGCCTTTTTTCATAACTCGCAATCTCTTCTGTATTTTCATTTATGACAGGCAAATAACTATCATTATTCACCAGGGCAGGTATTGCACCTATGGCCATTAACCCTAACCGCTGGCAAAGCAGCCCATAATTTTCACCTTTTATAATGGGTAGTTGCTTTGACCACAAAACCGGACCTGCATCTATATCTGCTGTCATTTGATGTACCGTCAGGCCTGCAAAGCGCTCATTATTTTTGAGTTGCCAGAATATCGGATCGGCGCCACGGTACTTTGGTAATTCTCCAAAATGAAAATTCAGGTAACCTTTACGCATACTTTTCAGCAGGTGATCCGGAATCATCCAGGGAAAACCAAATACCCATACCGAATCTGCATCCAACTCTTTTAACCAGTACTGTATTTCCTGTTGCCAGGATTTATTATTTAATTGCAATATCTGACTATTGGATAAGCCCATAGCCTGCAGCGGCTGCAACAACACCTTACTGCTCCGCTTAAGCATAGCAACCCCACCTAAAAGCCCTTGGGCGATTAATGCCTGTACAGTAGGAAATGCGAGCGAATCGGAGTTGCAAATAATTGCTATTTTCATCATTATATGCCGAGATAAGGGTTCATCCAAAAGGAAGAGGTTTGGCTGTTGATGCGCTGTACGTCTTCATGATCAATACGAATTGTTTCGAGTTCACCGATCAACTTTCTAGATACTTCATCTTTAATTCCGCTAAAGGCATTTTTGACCAGGTAAACTCTACTATGCAGCGTATTTGAGCGTGGTTCAATTCCAACACGGCCCCGTTCTGTTTCAACGGCCGCTTCAGCAATGGCTTTTTGTAAAGATTTTCCGCCCTGGTCTTTAACCGCCCGGGCAATTAGCAAACCTGTTTCAAAGCCAAACTGCGTAAAAGGATTTGCCATTACCTGACTTACCTCATCAAGCTCATCCTGTTTTAGTTCACGGTTTAATGATAATGTAGTATACACCTCAACTGGCTCAGATGTGTTAAATGGCTCCAGTAGAAAAGGCAAACCAAGTAGCGGAGTGGTTTTATGCAGACCCTGTTCTACATATTGTGTTAAGAAAATTTCAGCTTCTTTCCCACAAAAAGTAGCCAGGATAAAATCAGGTTTATAAATGTGTATGTGCTCAAAAACAGCCGCAATATTGCCTGTTTCTTTGGGGTTTGGCGTCGGCGCAATAGCAAAAGGCATTGCTATTCCGCTTGCTGCAGATTCCATACCAGCACTCAACATGCTTTGAAATGAATACCCGCAGTCGTACAAACCAGATACATACATTCCTTTTTTTCCAAAAGTTTGAACTCCCCACTGGCCAATAGACCACAACTGCTGCCAGGTATGAATGGAATTAAGGAACATGTAATCGTTAAACTTTTCAGGATCTGGTAAATGTTCACCTATATTATTAATGATGAATGGCCGTTTAATATTTGCTATCTTTTCTGAAAGATCAATACCTACTTTATTGGAAACGATGCCGGTAATTACATCGGCATCATCAAAACCAACCAGCTTAGTAATTGCAGCTTCAGCCAGTTCACGGGATCCTTGTCCGATAAATTCAGGCACAATTTCTAACTCAACCTCCTGGTTTAGCTCTTTAAGTCCATTTTTTAACCCCGTACTAAATTGCTTCGCCATAGGTTGAATACTTGAGTTGGAAAGCAAAACGCCCACCGTTATTTTTTTAGTTGCCATTAATTCTAATTAATTTGCCCACATGCGTAAAAGGTTACTATAGTGTTGCTGTAATAAAAGATATTCTTCCTCAACCAGGGCTTTGTTATGGAGATTTTCAGTGATCTGGAAAATTTCAAATAACATTTTTCTGTATACTGTTTCTTTAACCAGTGATTGCACCCAGCTTACTGCAACATTTCGCTCGCCACGGGTAACTTCTCGTACGCGATGAACCTGAGTGCACGGATAGCAAATGGCGTCTCCTTTGTTCAGCTTATATAATATATTGCCATTGGCAGTCTGGAGTTCCAGTTCACCCCCATCATATTCTTCAGGATCGTTCAGAAAAATGGTTAGGGCCACATCAGTGCGAATCATATTGCCCATTACCGGACTATCCACATGCCAGCCATAGTGCATGCCGGGCTTATAATTACTAATGATAAAGGGATGAATACTGTGTGGTAATACGGCATTTCTGAACAAGGCATTGCGGTTGAGTGCAGCTAAAATGTTTTGTTGAATGACAGCATGCTCCTGGGTTTGATGATTAAGCTGCAAGTTGCTTTTAACTTCTTTTGCAGCACTATATGCCGTTAACTTACCATCATCAAATGCTCCTGATCTAAAAAGAAAGCGAATATCATTAATTTCAGTTTCACTAAGCAAATCGGGTATATGCAAGTATGTATTATTTAAAATACAATTATTTTCTGCATATGTGTTCGCGGATTGAGAGTTCATCAAAATAGATTTGGTTAGATAAGTGTAAATCTATTAATAACTTTTTATATTACAACGTCACAACTGTTAAAATAATTTGACATAAATCAACAACTTTATTTTACACTTAGTCTACTTTAGAAGACAAATAAGCACGAGCTTTAAAATCATTTCAAAACTCTTTATATGTTTATACAATGATTTCGCATACTTAATAACCTACAGCACCAATGGATACCTATATTCTGGGAACAGGCTTATCACACGATGGATCAACAGTTTTATTAAAAAACGGTGAAATCATCGTTGGTATTGAAAAAGAAAGGCTTAGTAGGATCAAACATGACGGAGGTAACGATTTTGATACCGTACAATATTGCCTAGATTTTGCAGGAATTGAGGTTAGTGATTTAACATTAATTGTGCAAGCTTCAAACTTTGAAAACAACATTTCACTAAGCCAATATGCCGGGCGCCGGTATTTCGACAAGCATATACAAACGCCCGTGATAACCCTTTCTCACCATTTGGCACATGCCTGGAGCGCCGTTGGTATGTCTCCGTTCAAAGAGTGTAATGTAATAGTAGTTGATGGTGCAGGTAGTCCTAAAAACCAATGCCTTGACTTTGAAAAAACAATAGTTCCACCGTATTTATTCAACAAAGGAATGTATTGTGAGAAAGACAGCTTTTATTATTTCGACGGAAGAGATTTGAATCCGATATTTAAAGATTTTTCCGAGGTTAAGTTATATCATAACACCGCTTCATTAAAATTACCAACCAATTATCATTCCATAGGCGGACTTTACCATGCAGCCAGTAATTATTGTTTTGGCAATCTGAATGATGTTGGGAAGCTGATGGGCTTGGCGCCCTACGGCGTTTTGAATGGGAAACCGCCGCTGTTTAAACTGGAGAATGGGTTAATAGAAGTACTTTATCAAAATGTTGATTTGTATTTCAACAAGCCATCATCAGGATATGATGCTTTTAAAAAAGATTTTAACCATTATGCCGATATCGCACGCTGGGTACAGGATGAAACTGAAAAGGCAATTATTTATCTGTTTCAGGAACGGTCTAAACTGCGGGCCCATGCCAATTTTGCTTATGCAGGCGGAGTAGCCTTAAATGCTGTGGCCAATTATAAATTGCTTCGTTCAGGCATAATAAAAAATTTATACACCCAGCCTGCAGCAGGAGACAACGGACTGGCCATTGGCTGTGCCTATTACGGCTGGCACAAGATGCTGGGCCAGCCGAAAACGACCATTCCTGATCACGTTTTTTTCGGGCGCGGATATTCCAGTGATGACGTGGAACAAGCTATAGTAAATGCCGGAATTAGTGATAATAGAGCATTTTCGATCAAACAAACACCAGATTTTGTAGCACATACAGCTACTGAACTGGCCCGTGGAAAAGTGGTAGGCTGGTTTCAGGATGGGGCCGAATTCGGACCGAGAGCATTAGGGCATCGGAGCATATTGGCAGATCCACGGATCAACGGTATAAAAAACCACATCAACAGTGCAATAAAATTTAGGGAAGATTTCAGGCCTTTTGCGCCGTCGGTAAGGATTGATGATGTACAAAAATATTTTATTCATGGATGGGAAAGCCCCCATATGATATTGATTGATGAGATAAAACCTGAATGGAAAAATCAGCTTGACGGTATTGTTCATCAAGACAGCACCTGCCGCGTGCAAACCGTAACCAGCACTTTCAATCCTGATTTTTATCGGCTAATTGGTGACTTTGAAGCAAAAACAGGCATCGGCGTTTTATTAAACACATCCCTCAATCGTAAAGGGATGCCCATAGTGGAGACACCTGCCGAAGCCTTATCACTTTTTTTATCCGGCGCAATAGATGTATTGGTATTAAATAATTTCATAATTTGTAAGAACCATGATTTGCTTCTCTAAATTAAACCTCAACATTGATGTTCATTCGCTCAAACATGAACTGAACGATTTATTAACCGGCAATAATTGGATGCCGCATTACAATACTGCCGACTATGTAGGTAACTGGCATGTTTTACCTTTGCGTACGCCTGGCGGAAGCAGCGACAATCCCTTTGCTGATCTTTTCAGCCACAAGCATTTTGAAAATACAGCGCTATTAAATAAACTGCCTGAAACGAGTTGCTTTTTAGAGAAACTGGAGTGTGAAAAACTTTCTGTGCGGCTGTTAAATCTTCGCGCAGGGTCGTCTATTAAAGCACACAGAGATATTGAACTGGCCTTTGAACACGGAGAAGCACGTTTGCATATACCCATATTTACCAATCCAGCCGTTGAGTTTTATGTAGATGAAGACCGCATTATGATGAATGAAGGCGACTGCTGGTACATTAATGCGAACATAAAACACCGTGTAGAAAATAATGGTACTGCAGACAGGATACACCTGGTTATTGACTGTAAGGTAAACGATTGGCTTACAAAGCTGATTACTTCGGGTAGCAAAAAAACAATATTTTTAAAAAAAGACCCCGAAACCACACAGCAGGTAATTGAAAGTTTGAGAATGGCAAACACAACAAATTCAAATCATCTTGCCGATCAAATGGAAAAGGAGCTGAACACGAATCAACTAACTGCCAAACTCCTAAATTTTATTTCTGAAATTGGTTTAGAATACCAATTGGAACCCATAACTCAAGAAACATTTTTACCAGGCCTTAAACTTAGTGGCGGGGTATTGATTGTAGATACCGAAAAATTATTGTACCCGGGCGACATTTTACATGAAGCCGGACACCTGGCCTGTATGCCCGCTGAAATACGTATGGACATGAGCGATTCGCTACCAAGCAACGACCTTAACAACGGTGGTGAAATGATGGCTATAGCCTGGTCATATGCTGCATCTGTGCATTTGGGGATCGATCCTCACATTGTGTTTCATGATAAGGGATATAAGGGTGGAGGCCAAAGCCTTGTGGACAACTTTAGCAAGGGGCATTTTTTCGGCGTTCCATTATTGCAATGGAATGGAATGACCTATCCAGCAGGTCAGGCAGGTAGTATGTCTTTTCCGCAAATGGTGAACTGGACATGTAAACAAAATATGTATATCAACCATAATACAGCAGAATAAAAGATGACATCAGATTTTACATTACCACAATCTACAGCACTCAGCGCTTCGGGCCTGATGCATATGAAGCGTTTTTGGAGCAAGGTAATGCTTAAAAGAGCGAACCAGTTAGATGAAGAACTTTGGAAAAAAGAATGGCAACTGGATAAAACCTTACTGAGTGTATTGGGGCTTGGCCTTGAACAAACGCTTACTTATGTTTTTCAGTATGCTCCTGCATTTGAAGAGTTTGAACACTGGATCATGCTTACTTCAGGTATCCCGACAGATGGACAGATCAGTAAATTTAATAGCTTGTTTAATGAAATGCCAGTGCTTAGGCAGCCCATACCATCAGTTCTTACTGATGATGAACTAACATTTTGGGCAGAAAACGGCTATCTGATTCTCAAAAATGTCGTATCTAAAGAAGATTGCCGGGCAACTATCGATATTATTTGTGATTTTCTAAATATAGATCTCAATGATGCTGACACCTGGTACGGACCTCATACTGCACGGCAGGGTATTATGATCCAGTTGTTTCAGCACCCATTACTGCAAAAAAACAGGCAATCAGAAAAGATCAGAATGGCTTATGAACAGCTATGGCAGCGTACTGATATCTGGGTGACAACAGACCGTGTAGGTTTTAATCCTCCGGAGACTGACAAATGGAAATTTCCCGGACCTGATTTACATTGGGATTGCAGCCTCGACCTTCCTATTCCATTTAACCTGCAGGGTTTACTCTACCTTGCAGATACAGCACCAAATCAAGGTGCCTTTACCTTAGTTCCAGGATTTCATAACCGAATATCAGAGTGGCTCCACTCCCTTCCTGATCGCACGAATCCAAGAACAGAAAATCTGCATGCGCTTGGCAGTTTACCCATTGCTGCCCAGGCAGGAGATTTTATTATCTGGAATCAGGCCTTACCTCATGGCAGCTGTCCAAATACTTCATCAAAACCCCGCTTTGTGCAATATATAAACTATCAGCCTGCTGATTTATCTCCTCAAAAACAATGGTTGTAAATATAGCCAATGTGACTCCAGTTGATAACAGAAAGGATTTATAACCTTGGTTATTCTGCAGCAGGTAATTGACTCTGCTATAGTCTTAATTTATGTGTGAATCCAGGTTTATCAGACATTACATATTCAAATGTTACTGCCAAATCTTCCTTTTGATTTTCTAATTTACACACGGCTAATGGCATTGTTAGACTGCAATTGTAAGTTGTCAATACCTCTTTACCGAAAACAGTTATTTCGGTAAATAAATCAAGTCGGTTATGGGTTTCAGAAGCTGGCACTTGTAAAACTACTGGCCGTGGAAGTTGAAATTCCCTGCTGGTACTATATACTAATCCTGCTTTTATCCTTTTTGGCTCATAGTCAGGTACTGTAAAATGGTTGTATTCTTCTTCCCATCGGGTTAATATAGCTTCAACGGTTATGTTTTCCGGAATAAAAATGGCTTGTGGGTTAAGTTGAGGTATAAGATTATTCATGATCGCCAGCTGGGGCTCCTTTCTTAACGCATTAAGCATAGTTTCTGAAATAACCATATCAAATTTCACATCTTCGGGAATTTGATAACGCGTTGCATCCGTACAAACAAAATCCACAACATAATCCAACATACCCAATTCGCTGTATAATAAGTGTACGGCATCGAGTGACTCAGCATTAACGTCCAGCATGGTAAACCTTACTTGCTGTTCGGTAAAAAATGTAGTTAATGGAGTAAGTAAAGTAGCGTAAGGGCCACATCCTGCATAAAGTATATTAACCGTCTGATTCGGCCGCTCATCTAAGAACTGACAAATTGCCTGATGTATACCTCTTAAAAATTTGCGTGTACGATCTATCTCCATCAGGCAATGTGCTGCTTTTATGGCTGAAACCGCCTTACCACTTGGCAAATCAATATCTTTATCCGTAATATCACCTGCCCTGATACCGGTAAATCTGGCAAATATCTGGTGAAGTTGCTTAAGTGCTGCAGTCAGGTTGAGATAATCGGTATCAAATAGGAGTGTCTTTGTTGCTGATGAAATTTCCGGACAGGATTGAGGCGTGTTAAAATTCATGACAATAAATATTCTTAATGCTTAAAGTTGATAAAATTGCTTTCTGTCTCTGATTAATCCTTCGTTTGTATTAAATTCTGAGATGATATACTTTAGAAACCATTTGTTATGCTCGGATTGTCATAGTCCTTTTATCCGGTTTTAACATGCCGATTTTGTTTAAAAAGACCATTAAGCATATTGGTCGGCGTTTTAAAAAGGAAAACAAATAAGCTTTTAAACACACTAATATATAAGAATATAATCATGTGTAAAGAAAAAATAATCTTTAGAAATTTGATTTATTTCTTTAAGTAATACGCTTTAATCTTTTTAAAAGCGTTCTCCCGCATAATATTTAAAAAAAAGTCTTGCTGTTAATCTCCGTATGAAAAGTACGGATGGCCTGTATAGGGATTTTCAGCGATATCAGAAAAATAAAAATCTTCAGTAGAAAGATAAGGTCCTTCAGTAGCAAACGAGCTATTGCATATTAGTGATATCGACTACCTATTCTAAAAAGATTTTCCCGGTTGTAAAATAACAACTGGGAAAATCTCAAAACTCACGAAATTTAAGATAAATACTATTTTTTCATCGCATTAATGAAAATTGGCATGTGTGCTATTACATCCAAATGTAATCATTATGGAGTGTAGGGACCACTGAATTCTGTTAAACCATCTTTACGCATGGCTTCGATAATTAAGCAGGTATAGGTAAAATCCCAGCTGGAAGTAACCTCAGAATTCTGATTCAGGCCATAAGGCCAGTAATGTTGGCTGTCACCACTAAGTTGTGCTGTATTGTCATTTGTAATTAGCCTCAGTATTGCGGTTACGCTTGGTGCCTGTAGTTTGCCATTAACCAGTGTATTCCACCACCATGAAGAAGTTCCGGTACCTAAAGTGTGAGAACCTTCATGAAGCATTGTTCTGAGATTTTGATAAGAAGAATTGGTTCCAAACCGCATCCAACCTTGATTGTTGGCATCGGCTGTTGGTACACCATCAACATAATTTAAATACACGTGTTTCGTAACAGAGGTATAGTTATTAAAATACCAGACTGCACTATCAATAGCAACCTGTAGCCTACCGTACGCAGCGAGCTCTTCTGCTCCAGGATTCTGAGATTTGTTAAAGGTATAAGTAAAATTACCCTTTGCAATGGTTTTAAAGGTAACTTCACTACTATAACTCACTCCCTTTGTATTAATGGCATAGGCTCGGGCATAATAGGTTGTTTTAGGTGTAAGGTCTTTTAAGCTCACCCTGAACTTACCAAGTCCGGCATTATTATGTTTCACTTTGCTGCTGCTGATGGTAGGACTTGGTGAAGAAGCATAAACAATTCCCCGTTCGGTAACGGCGTCACCACCATCTGTTAGCACTTCAATATCTGCTGCTGCTACCGTTGAGCCAACAATATACATGGGTGAAAAGCCAAATGTTGCACTGGCTATACTGGCAGTAGTCAGTTCAATTTCATTACCATAAGCAACACCGGCTTTATTTACAGCAAAGGCTCTTACATAATATTTGGTTGACGCTGTAAGTCCCTTAATTTCACTTGTAAAAGTTCCTGATCCACTCACACTCACAACTCCGGATTTATTGTTATCCATTGTTGGTTTTGGAGAGGTACTCCAGCATACCCCTTGGTCAGTAACCGGCGATCCACCTTTGTCGGTTATAACACCACCACTCATGGCAGAGGTGGTCGTAATATTTGTAAAAGCACTAGTGGTAACTGTGGCAACAGCACCATTAGACTCGGTTTTAGGAGTTGTGGTTTCTGCTACTTTTTCAGTTTTTTTACACCCGCCGGATAAGGCGAAAATAAAACATGCTGCAACAAGGTATTTTTTTGATTGAGTCTTCATTTGATTTCGTTATTTAGTGGTTATAATAGGTTAGCTAAAAGCTGTTTTTTCACTAATCAGACTTTAGATTCCATGTTTAGCCAAATAGATATATAGTAAAACACCCTAAGCAATGAAGCTTAGGGTGTTAATAGATTATTTAGCCCATTTCAGCAACTTAACACTTCCAACCTTAATATATTGGCCTGTGTTGGCTATAGATACGCCAAAACCTATTGATACAGTAGTTTGTTGAGTAAGTGAGAAATTTAATTCGCCATCAGATATATTGGCATAAGCAATAGCAGCAGTTGGAATATTGGTTACATCGGGTAAGGTGTTACCGGCAGCAACAGCAATATACCTTGATCCACCACTATTCTGATCAATACCAGATAACCTGAAAGTATATCTGCCGGCGGGCAACGTGATGGTTTGATAAATAAGACCATTGGTAACAGGTGTATTGATTCCCCAGCCAGATTCGAAAGACAATACACCAACGCCACCTCTTAACTCATATCCACCATATTGATTGTTGTTGATATTTTTCGCACCGGCACTGGTAGTCCATCCTGCTAATGTTCCCCATCTTGATCCATCGTAAGCAGCTCTTACAAATGGTCCTGTATTCGATAATAAGCTAGTCATGTCTTCATCCACGGCCAGATCGGCTGAATAAGCTACTTTGAATGTATCTATGCAATTAGTATCGGGCAGAAACAACGTACGGTACTTAAATGTTGAACCACTTTTGTAATTTTTAAGAATTGTCCGGGTAGAATCAATTGATGTTCTAACCGTAACCAATGTATTGCTGGAATTGGTATACTGAAGCTCAGTCGTAAAAACACCGGTTAATTTATCCATACCTAACCACTGGATGGTTGCGTTTCCATCTGTTCCTTTAACTGCTGAAAAAACCCCGCGGTTACTTAATGAAGCTTTATAACGATCGCCATAAGATACGCCAACCTTATTTACTGCTACAGAACGATTTCCAGCTTTATCGTAAGTGTAAATGGTAAAGCTTTGAACCCCTTCTGAAACATTAGGAACAAATATCGTAAGAGAATCTACCGTATTTTTTTTATTGACTGGAATAACTAAAGAATCCTTAAAGTTGTTCCAGAAAACTTTACATAATACCACCTTTGGGTCTGCCAAAAACAGACCTTTTAATAGGACTCGATTATCACCTGACATTACATTTACAGAATCAAGTTTTCCAGGGTAAGATATTTCTCCTCCGGTTATATATTTCTTGTAATCATCTGCTTTCCTGCAGGCGAAAATTGTACCTATCACTACTAACGTCAAGATAAGTTTTGACATTTTATGTTTGTTTAACATATTCCTTCCTTTTTAGTTAATGAATTAATTATCTGGGATCACCATAACATTGTAATTCTGCAATACTCATGAATGTAGTACCTTGCCAATTACTGATTGATTTGATACGTAAGTACCTTACCTTTTGGTTACCGCCAGCAGGGAATGTGTAACTTATGCCATTATTGGCAAACGTGTAATCTTCTGCAGTTTGCACGCCATATGCACTTCCTGATGGTTTTTTTGAATCGAATGAGCCCAAAAGCTTCCAATTGGTGTAGCTTCCATCAGCAGCCGGATTATCACTTCCCCAAATTTCAAATTTTTTCAGGTTACCACCATAGTAATACATCCTTCCCGAATTGAGGTACTCAGGATAGTTCCATATTACGATCCTGCTTAATATAGCTGATTGCCCCATATCAAAAGTTACCCACTGTGAACCAACTGTACCGGTACTTGTCAAGGAAATATTTGGCCAGTTAATAATGTCACCATCCCACATTTTAGACAAACTTGTTCCAGAATATTGTTGACCAACATCTGTGGGTAAACTTACCGAGCGATAAAATGATTTAGATAATATGGTTTCATACAAAGGCTTTAGCGTTGTATAAAGGGTATCTGAGTAATTTAACCATCTGTCTCTGACGGTTACTGCAAATTTTTGGGCAGTAGTATCAGTTATACCCCTCAAAGAATTGTCGATATCCTGTGCTGATGTATAGAGATTGTCCTTAGGGTTTCCTACGTATTTACCATTCTGATACTTTAACACCTCAATAACGATGTCAGCTTTTGACGGGTTACTTGCCTTGAAATTTAGACCTGAAAAATCAGGTATTACCTTCAAACTTTTATACACTCCCCAAATTGGGTTTTCAAGAGGTTTTACTTTTACAACTATAGGGTCAGATGCTATTTCACTACGGCTAACAGAATATAGCTTAACATCGTGTAAGTTCGTGTCTCCAAATCCTTCTACCAATAATGAATTATTATAATAAGAAGATTTGACTTCCATTTCCTGACCGTTTGCTAAATTATATACCGCTTTAACATACAGCAAGTCCTTATCATTGGGTAATTTATAGCTAATTGTGGCATTTCCAGGCCCATTTTCTACAGTTACACCCGATACCTGCCCAGGCTTGTTGGTATTATTTTCTAATGGACCAACTATATCTTCTTTACAAGAAGAAAACACTGTGGCAACACCACATATAAATAGAAAAAGTATTTTATTAAGTACTTTCATATCATTAAATTTAATTATCATTTATTACCATCCCGGGTTTTGTACCAATTTTGGATTAACAGTCAAGTCATATGCCTTTATAGGCCATAAGTAATCTCTTGGAGAGATAAAGTATTGGTTATAAACTGTTCTAACTCGATAATATTCTTGTGCTGTAGGTTGATAGATGCTCCAACCTGTAATTGCCTGATTAAAAAGTTCTGTTGCACGCTTCCATCGTTTAACATCCCAATATCTACTTCCTTCAAAAGCCAATTCAATCATTCGCTCCTGTTGAATTATTTGACGCATTCCATCCTTTGTGGTGTATTTAGTTGGATTAGTGGAATAAGTTGACCACGATGACTCTACAGAATTTAAACCTGCTCTGGTACGTATTTTATTGATGTAATCGTATACTTCTTGAGTAGGTGCTCCAAGGCTTTCATTTAAAGCCTCTGCATACATTAAATATAAGTCTGCTAATCTGATTTCTGGCCAGGCATAAGTCCTGTAACTTACATTATTATCTGTATGGGCCATGTTCCAATCTACAACCTTTTTAACAAAATAACCAGTTTCATTATACCAGCCAAAGTTATTGGCACCAGATATTTGGTTAGACTTTCCTTCAACAATATAAGTATTTTCGTCTGTATTTCCAGGACTGTCATACTTAAAAAATGTTCCACCATCGAAGGCTAAATCTGCGTAAAAACGAGGCTCCCTATCAAAGTTAAGTCTGGCGGTGGTGTACCCCTCTCTAACATAAAATCGCTCTGCCTTAACAGCTGTTCTTAAACTGTATCGATTAGTAAAATCTAGTGTTTTATCCTCATTAATTGGTACTCCATTTTTTGAATAAAACATCTCTGCAATTTTGATAGGCGGCGCTAACTGTTGTAAGGCTTGTCCAACGGCCACTGGTTTAGAAGCATCTAAGCGTGGCATAGCAGCATATTGTAAAAAGCTGGCCACACTATTAGGATTACCCCAAACCACTTCTGGGTTCTGTCCAAAACGCTCTGTTAATGCCCCTTTAATCGTTAACTGGCGCTTGGTAGAATCAGATATTTTTAAGGCTGTAGTACCAGGAAATGTATAAAGTCTAAAACCTGCAGCTTCAGCCGCATCAATTGCAGCCTTTGCAGCATCAGAAGCCTTCTTCCATTTGTTGGCATCATAAGTTGTGTTGATCAACTGTATACCATCTTTATCTTTGAATCCGGCATAATCCGGATTACCATTAAATAGTGGGCTGGCAGCAGTTAATAAAATCTTTGCTTTGATAGCTAATGCAATTGGCTGTGTTATTCTTCCTAATTCAGTTGTACGATCCCTAATTCTCTGAGGTAAATCAGCCAAAGACTGATCAAGCAAGCCTACAACATAGTTTACACATTCATCAAATGGTGCACGTTTAACCTGCACTTCATTCTGATCGGCATTGATAGGTAGGCTTTTGTCAATTATAGGAATTGGTCCATACATTCTCATTAATAAGAAGTGGTAATAAGCTTTTAAAAATTTGGCTTCAGCTAACCATCTTTGACGCTCATCCAATTGCAAATCAGGCACTTTACTTGCGTCACTTACATTTTCAATAAAAATATTGCAGTTTCTGATTGCCTGAAAGAAATTTTTACCTCTTTCTATCTGATCATCTCCACTCCATTTATTAAAAAGTGGTTCGGAAGCATTCTGATTGCCCCTTGCTATTCTCCATCCCTCTGAAATAAATCCACGTTCATCCAAAGATGTCCAGATTTCATCTCCGGTCATATAACCGATATTAGCCAAAGGATCTCCATCTGATGGCAGAAAAGAATAACACGTAAATAAATACTTCTCGGCCTCTGATCTAAGTGTGAAGGCATTATCTAATGTGGCTATGTTATCGGGAACGATATCCAGATATTTTTTACATGAGGATATTGAGCCAATAGCCAGTAATGCTATAAAGGCGTATTTAAATAATCTCAGTTTATAATTATTTATTTTGTTTGAATCACTTTTAATTTTCATAACTACTATTTCCTATACGTTTTCTAAAAAGAGACATTTACACCAATGTTATATACTACCTGAATTGGGTAACCAAGACCTTTTCCGCCCATTTCAGGGTCCCATAATTTAAAGGCACTTATTGCAGTCAGGTTATTTGCATTCAGATATAGTCTAGTTGTTTTCAATCCTAATCTTTTCTGTAGTTTATTTGGAAGGTTATAACCTAATTCTACACTTTTAATCCTTAAAAAAGCTCCATTACGCATCCACCATGTTGAAGTTTGTAAGTTGTTGTTAACAAATCTGTCGCTTAATCTTGGCCAAAATGCATAACTGTCTCTATTTTGTTCAGACCAGTGACTGTCTGCTATGGCTTTCAACAGGCCATTTTGTGTGGCATTCGGCGATCTGTAAGCCATATTCTGATCCTCGTGGTTAATCACAAAAGGAGAAATATTTCCAGGATCTATAAAAAATGAAGAACGTGCTGAACCTTGTAGGAATACAGAAAAATCAAAACCCTTAAATCCAAAAGTACCACCAAAGCCATAGATAATTTCCGGTGTTGTTGGAAGACCAATAGGAACCCGATCCGCTTCAGATATAATTCCATCACCATTAACATCCCTGTACTTAATATCACCGCCACCATAATTGATCCCCGGGATTCCGTCAAATTGTTTCGGAGAATTTTTCGCCTCATTATCATCTACAAACAAACGCTCCGCAATTAGACCATATGTTTGATTTGTAGGCTGCCCCGTTAAATAACGATAAGATTCATTAGCTGCATAAGTAGGTTCATCAGCCGTTAAAATTTTTCCTGTAGCATACGTGAAATTACCTCTTAGCTGTACAAACATACTATTCCCCAGAGATTTGTTGTAGTTGGTATTAAAATCTATACCCTTACTCTGATACTTGTTGGTATTTGCCCGAATCTTAGCTTGTAATCCCATTGTGCTGGGGATAAATGAGCGGCTAGTTAAAATACTGCTGCGGGTTTGCTTATAGACCTCGAAGGTCATATTCAGATCTTTAAATAACGTCATCTCTAAAGCAAGGTTGGTACTTTCAGAACGCTCCCAAGTAATTAAATTATTAGGATATCTTACATAAGAAACTCCAGGTCTGTAGTACAGTCCATCTTCGCCGAAAGCTGCACCAAAATTACTATTAGCCATAGATACTTCGGAAAGATAGAAGAACCGATCGCCGGATTCTCCAATCTGATCATTTCCGGCAAAACCATAGGTACCTCGCAATTTCATCGTTGTAATGACATTTGTCAAGGGCTTAAAGAAATTTTCATTTGAAATAACATAGCCTAGTCCAAATGATGGAAAAAATCCGAACCTGTTAAATTCTGCAAAACGTTCTGAACCATTGTAACCGAAGTTGAATTCTGCTAAATACTTGCTATCATAACCATATGTTGCTCTACCAGAAACACCCTGATTTCTTGCAGGAAGAGATAATTGTAAACTACCTGAGTTCCCGGCTAAATAATTCCTCATGGTACCAATTACCATTGCACTAACCTCATGTTTTTTAAAAGTGCGACTGTAATTAGCGGCAAGTTCTGCGTAAAAGATCGAATTTACATCCTTACGACCTTCAGCATAATTTAAATATTCTTGGCCTAGTAATCCCCTGCTACCTGCACCTCCGCCGTTTAATACGGTTAAAACGGCACTTCCATCCGGCTGCTCGGTTGCAGAATAGTAAAATGGATTATAATATCTTGCGATATCAAAATTGGCGTATCTTCTAGCATAGCTCATTAAACGGAGGTTCAATCCCGGAGTAATCGATCTTAAATCTTGTTTAAGTTCTATTTGTGTTTGTAGCGTAGAAGAATTCTTATCCTGATAACCCTTAACCATTTCTGCATAAGGATTCATATATAAGCTTCCATCTGGAGCTAGGGCTCCACCAAACAATGGGTGTTTCGTATAAGGCTGAAAGCTAGCCGGATATACTGAAGGAAACATCACCGGATTTGACCATAATGCTCTGTTAAAAGCGGTAGATCCACCACCTACTGGTCCTGTATAATCGTCAAACTGTCCGTACACTTTAATATCAGCTGTAAGGCTATTTGTAAAGTTCATAGTAACGTTAGAGCGTACACTGTAGTTCTTCAGTTTAATGTTACTGTTGAAGTTATTTAAGTCAGCAACTTTTAAAACACCATTATCTATATTATAGGTACCAGAAATGTAATAAACTGCTTTAACGCCACCCCCGGTAATATTCACATTAAATCGTTGGTTAAGTGTATAATCTTTAATCAGTTCATCAATCCAATTATTGTTCGGATAGAGCAATGGATTTTCCCCAGCAGCTGTCGCATCAATTTTAGCACGCTGATAAGGCAGTTGTGCCAACCTATTACGGGTAAGCGCGCCTTCATTTGCCAGCCTCATATAGGTGATATTATCAGCAAACTTGAAATTCTGCGTATTGCCTGATACCGAATTTTCAGCTCTGAAGGTGAATTGAGTTTCACCGGACTTACCTAGTTTTGTAGTTATCAATAAAACACCATTTGCACCTCTGGCACCGTATACGGCTGAAGCTGCTGCATCTTTTAATACACTAAAGGTCGAGATATCGTCAGGTTGCAAACGGGCTAAATCCGTTTGGTTAACTTCTGCACCATCAACTAAAATTAACGGATCTTGCTTTCCTGCTCCGAAACTTCCTAAACCTCTAATAAAAAAGTTGGCATTATCTGCACCTGGCTCACCACTGCGTTGAAAGGCAATCATACCTGCCACACGTCCGGCTAACATGGTAGTTAAGTTACTGGTAGGCCCCTTTAATTCTTTTGGGTTAATCGTTGTAATAGAGCTTACAACACTTTCTTTCTTTTGAGTACCAAAGCCCACTACTGCCACATCCTCAAGAGAGTTGGCATCTGGCTTAAGTATTACATTAATAGTATATGTACCATCAGCAGCTTTTTCATAATCTGCAACCGTTTTAAGTTGCGCTTTATAACCTATTAAGCTAAAAAGCAATTTACCTGATCGAGGCACTTTGATGGTATAGCGACCAACCTCATCAGTGGAAATACCCCTGGTTGTACCAGATATTTTAATATTAACCATTGGTAATCCGCCTATGGTATCCTTTACCACCCCTTTTACTGTTACTTCATTTTGAGCTGAGGCGGCAAAGCCTAAACTCAGAAATAACAGCATACTGAGCAGCGTTCGGAATACGCCTCCACGGAAAAATTGGCAGCCCGAAATTTGAGCTTTCTTTTTGTAGATTTTTCTCATTTTTTGATTTTAGTTTGAAATTGTTGGTTTATTTGTTTATTCATGAGTGTACCAATCACCATATGGCCGAAACCTTATGATGGCAGATATTTTATTTTGCAAAATCCAGCTAAAAGCTTTTCAAATTGTTGAAAAAGCTTAATAGTAAATTGTGCAAAATCATCACTTATAGTGATAACTATAAGTATAGGTTTATTCGGGTGTTCAGGATAGTTTGATTTTCTTCATATGTTCTTTGTTATATTTGGTTGTAACAAATTAACCACTAAAATCCTTATCTGAGTGAGGGGCAATATGGTAATTCTTAGGGGCCAAATTGATATAAAAGCCGTTCAAATGAGTCAATTTGATGGTTTTTGCGCTTTTAAACGTTACATTAACGATATTTCTTTTTATCGCTGAAAAATATTACCGTCAATAAATACACATAGGGGAATCCAGAAATTAATTGAACAGTACTTTCTTGAAGTTTAATTATTTTCTGGTTTTGGCAACATTAAAACAGCACATCATGATTGTTCAGCCAGGTCAATCTGAAATGACTACTTCACTGTAAGAGATTTGATTTGTTTTTAATATTGGTCGAGATATATACTTTACAAACCATTTTGTAATGGGCTGGTTGTTTCTATCTTTGTACCCGGCCTTCGCATTGCCGCTTCTGAACTTGGACGAATTAAAAGAACAGATTTCTGATCATAAAGAGTACAACTTTCGAAGCAAAATGCCTTTAAATATTCTAATTATAATATATTAACATGTCTGACGAGAAAATAATCTTTTCAATGGCTGGTGTAAATAAAATTTACCCGCCACAAAAACAGGTTTTAAAAAATATTTACCTTTCTTTCTTTTACGGAGCCAAAATCGGAGTTATCGGTTTAAACGGTTCTGGTAAGTCGTCTCTTTTAAAAATTATTGCCGGGTTAGATAAATCTTACCAGGGCGAAGTCGTTTTCTCGCCAGGTTATTCGGTGGGTTATTTAGCGCAGGAGCCGATATTAGATCCAGAAAAAACCGTTCGCGAGGTGGTTGAAGAAGGCGTTGCCGAAGTTACTGCTATTTTAAAAGAATATGAAGAAGTGAACGAGGCTTTTGGTTTGGAAGAAAACTATTCTGATCCAGATAAAATGGATAAGTTAATGACCAGACAGGGCGAACTTCAGGATAAAATCGATTCTTTAGGCGCATGGGAAATTGATTCGAAATTAGAAAGGGCTATGGATGCCTTACGTTGTCCTGATCCTGAAACTAAAATCGGAGTATTATCTGGTGGTGAGCGCCGCCGGGTGGCCATGTGCCGTTTATTGCTTCAACATCCTGATGTATTGTTATTGGATGAGCCTACCAACCACTTGGATGCCGAAAGTATAGACTGGTTAGAACAATTCTTACAAAATTACGAAGGAACCGTCATAGCGGTTACCCACGATAGGTATTTCTTGGATAACGTTGCCGGATGGATTTTAGAGTTAGATCGTGGCGAAGGGATTCCGTGGAAAGGGAATTACAGTAGCTGGTTAGATCAGAAAGCAAAACGTTTATCACAAGAAGAGAAAACAGAAAGCAAACGCCAGAAAACATTAGAACGTGAGCTGGAATGGGTACGTATGGCACCAAAAGCACGCCATGCAAAATCTAAAGCACGTTTGGCTAACTATGATAAATTAGCCTCAGAAGATGGCAGAGAAAGAGAAGATAAATTAGAGCTGTTCATTCCTGCAGGCCCACGTTTGGGAAATGTGGTTATTGAAGCCACCAACGTTACCAAAGCTTATGGCGACAAAGTATTGTTCGATAATCTAAACTTTTCCCTTCCGCCTGCAGGTATTGTAGGTATTATTGGCCCCAATGGTGCAGGTAAAACCACTCTGTTTCGTTTAATTACCGGACAGGAAGAAGCAGATGCAGGTACTTTCCGCGTAGGCGAAACGGTTGAACTGGGTTATGTAGACCAAATGCACAATGATTTAGATGCCGATAAAACGGTATATGAAAATATTACCGATGGATTAGACAATATACAATTGGGTACTAAAGCCGTTAATGGACGTGCTTATGTTTCAAAGTTCAACTTTAATGGTGGCGATCAACAGAAAAAAGTTGGCATTCTATCGGGTGGTGAGCGTAACCGCGTGCACCTGGCCATTACCTTAAAAAAAGGAGCCAATGTATTGCTGCTGGATGAGCCAACCAACGATATCGACGTAAATACGTTGCGTGCACTGGAAGAAGCTTTAGAAAACTTTGGCGGCTGTGCCGTAGTAATCAGTCACGACAGGTGGTTCCTGGATAGGATCTGTACACATATCCTCGCTTTCGAAGGCAACTCTGAAGTTTATTTCTTCGAAGGAAACTATTCAGATTACGAAGAAAACCGCAAAAAGCGCCTGGGTGATGTTACCCCAAAACGCATCAGATATAAAAAATTAGATTAATAAAAAGTCCCGATTTTTATCGGGACTTTTTTGTTTGAGATAGGTTATTTGAAGTTATTTTCTAAAGTGATCGTCATTCCAGCACAGGCCGAAACCACAACGTGCTCAGCGAAGCTAATCTTAAACCTATTGCATTACGATTATTCATCCGTTTTCCTTTTATTCAGAGGCATTCATGAGCACTCAGTGATCTCAATCGAGTTGGGAATGACGATCTCTCATAAATTTATGCAGGTTGAAAAGGATTTGGCCTTTGGTTTTCTTTTGCTTTGCGTTTGCCCCTAAAGAAAAAATACAGGTTAATAAACAGCATAACTCCAAGGTAAATGGCAAAACCACCAATTTTAGAACTCAAGGCCTCAATTAAATTACGGTAATCGTTAGCGCTTATTGTAATCTTCATTATAAGCAGCGCAAAACCAATATTCAACAGGTAAAAACCCGTTTCAAAAAGTTTGTTCGTCGCATTGGCAATCTCTTCCCTTCCCTTAAAAATATCCAACATATATACTTTGCTGTTTTTGAACAGTGTTTTTGAAACATAAAAAGTCAAAAAAAGTGCAACTGGTAAATAAACTGCGTAGCCGATTAAAATTTTTGTCGTTTCCATAATGAAAAGTTTAAATTGTTATTTTATTAATTTATGAATGGTTTTAGTAAGCAAATAGATATTTAAATAATGAAGAGCAGACAGGATGCAAACAATGGTGGCCACTTTTAAAGCCATTACCTCTATTAACTGTTGCGGGGAAGTGATCGTCTCCCACCCTACCAATGTCATGGCAGCATAGCCAATATTGACCAGGTAATAAGAAACCAAAAGGGATTTGTTAACCTGCTGACAAAGATCCAAATGATCTGGAATGAGTTCGGCAACAAAGATATTCCCGTTCCGGTAACATATTTTCCCTACCACTACAATGATGAATACGATTACCGTTATAAAAATACCATATCCGAATATATTGTAATCCATAACCAAAAGTTTTAAATTATTTAACTTTCAGGAAAAATTGAAAATAAAAATTAAAAAAATAAGCCTTTCAAAGGCGTTGTATAATCTTTCTATTTCATTTTTTCTTTCACGATGTAAAACTAAACAAAAATTATCAAATTTTCAAATATTACTGAAAGTTCATAAAAATAAATTATTACATTAATTTATTCTAAAAACAATATTATGGTGTATAGGTTTTAGGTGATAGCTCCTACTAGCTAACTTCATTTCGAGCAGAGAGAAACGAAGTCGGGAACCCGCAGGCTCAGCGAAGCTAAATCTATCGCGGCAGATCTTTCCACGCCGCGTTGCTTTGGTCGAGAGGACGAACCGCACTAGTGAATTCTGTCAATGCTAGCGGAGTCTAAGGGCTGGTCAGTTCTCCTCTGTTTTTAAAGATTCTTCACTGCGTTCAGAATGACAGGAAAGGAAAGATAGTTTTGATTTACAGCAACCAATTTTCTGCATCATGCTCACAGATGAACTTTTTCTGCCACAGATTTACAGAAAATACAGAGCCTTTCTACACCACGCTAACCAATAGCCAATGAACTTTTCAGCCAAAGATTCACATAAAATATAGAATACTCCAAACTTTTGTCACGCTGAGGGATAATTTATTGTATAAAAATCAATATGATTGACGGTAGCATCTAATTGAAATAAACCTCTCCAAGGATCGTCATTGCGAGAAGGCTTTTCAGCCGACGAAGCAATCTTTATAGCAAGGATCATTGGCATGAAAGATTGCTTCGTCGTTCCTCCTCGCAATGACGATCTCCCTAGTGGAGTCTGTCAATGGTAGCGGAGTCGAAGGGCCTTTATAATGATTTTTTATTCACTAAATCCTTTTGCACTTGCTAACTAATAAACTAATGGCCAATGAACTTCTAGTGCCTATTTTTCAACGCTTTTTTTACCGCAGCATCTGTCACTTCTTCCATTATTTTATAACCAGCAAGGTTGGGGTGAACCCCATCAATCGTTAATTCCGGTCGCTGGCCCTTACGTTCATCAACCAAAGGTGTCCAGTAATCCAAAATGGTATAATTCCGCTCTTTGGCATAAGCCTCGATCTTTTCGTTTAAATTAACTATGCTATCGGCTGCTTTAATGTGCTTATTCCATGGATATTCATAAACAGGCAAATATTTACAAAGTATCACCTTAATATGGTGTAACCTCGCCAGCTCTGCCATCGATTTAATATTATCCATAATCTTCTCTATAGTCACATGGCCTGTATTGCCTGCAATGTCATTACTGCCTGCTAAAATAATGACTACTTTTGGCTTCAGGTTAATCACATCCTGCCGAAAACGGATCAGCAGTTGCGAAGAAATCTGTCCGCTTATTCCCCTATCCACGTAAGTATTCCGGCTAAAATATTCAGGATCTTTCTCTTTCCAGAATTCGAAAATAGAACTCCCTAGAAAAACTACCCTTTTCTGTTTCCGTTTCTGTGACTGCAAAAGTTCATTTTCTTTCTGATACTTCGTTAACGCTGCCCAATCGTCGGTAAAATTTTCTTTTTCAGGCTTGGTGTTTAACGAATCAACTTTCTGTGCGAATAAAGTATGGCCAGAAATCAATAAAATAAAAAACAGGATTTTATTCATAAGGTAAATTGCATTATATAACGAAACACTAAAACTAAATAATCTGAGTTTAACTATTTAATCTTCAGTATTAATGTTACTGTTCAACCTGCCTTTTTTGCCCCCAAACTGGCTAAGGTTATAACTTAATGTTGCCTGTATAAAACGGCTGATAAACCTTGTTCTGTTTTCAGAAATGGAGTTGTTGGTAATACTTGTGCTGAATAGCGCGCCCTGATTAAATAGATCGTTCGCCTGAACAGAAAAAAGCAATCTATTACCTTTCATGAAGGAAGCATTTAATCCCATATTTACCAACAAGGGATTTCCGGCATATAAGCTATACCCAAAATTTAAACTTTTAGAGGCCGATGCATTTACCCTAAAGCGCTTACCAGGAATCCAGCTTGCGCTTCCAGCGAGGGCCACCACCTGCACATTTTTAATATTCTGGTTCATTACCGAATAAGTATTGGAACTGAAACTATAAGATGCACTGGTATTAAAAGCATATTTTTTCTGGTTGAGGTTAAATTTAAAACCATTAGAAATGTTGATGCCGCTACTGCGGTTCAGTACATTATCGGTATAAAAAACATTGTGGCTATAGGCAATATTTCCGTTTATGGATAGGGAAAGTTTATTATCCAGCATCCTTTTGTTCACGGAGTAATTTGTACCAATGTTATAAATACCGTTCACATTCTCGTAAGTGGTTTGTTGTTTTAAACTGTTTAGCGTATCCCGAAGAAAAACAGTATTGCTCACCACACTGTTGATGGCAAAGGTCCCCGATAAACCGGCCATAATGCTCAAACCCGATTTAAGGCCAAATTTATTATAGCTAAAATCAGCCGTATGACTAGATGTTGCTTTAAGATCTGGATTACCGATAATTAGGTTCTGTACATCATTGTTATTCCTGATGGGTTGTAGCTTATTAAAATCGGGCGAATTGGTGTAGCCATTATAGTCGAAGCTTAAATTTCCGTTGTCTTTAATCTGATAGCTTAAATTGGCAGAAGGTGAAAAATTTAACTGGTAGTTTTTAAGTTCCTGTCCAGTATTCTGGTACTTTCCAATAATGATACTCGGAGAGAAATTTATCCCAAAGTTATAACTGATCCGGTTTTGACTCGTATTGTAGCCGATACTTATATTCTGATTGATAAAATTAGAAACATAATCCTGCCCGAGCGAATCGACAGCAAAACTATTTCCGAATGGATTAGTAACCGTTGTAGTTTGCAGGTTACGGCTTCTGCTTACCAAAAAGCGATAAGATACATTGATAAAACTATATTCTGTACTATCGTTACCTTTCTTTAGGGAATTAGAAAACTGGATATTGCCACCAAAATTGGAACTCGAGGTATTATTCTCGACCAATCTGTTCAAAATTGAATCTTTAACCAGAATATTCGTGGTTTCGTTATAGTAACGGATCATGTCGTTAATGGAACTACTGGTATTGCCGCCATTGACACCAAAGTTGAAACCCATTGACAGTGAGCGTTTATCATTGGATAGGCGCCGTGACCAGTTGATATTTCCATTTATATTGGGATTACTATTCTTAGAAATGGAATTAGAACTTAGGTCCTGCTTGATAAAGCCCGTTTTATTTGAAGTAGAAAAAGCATCATTTTGAGTATCAGCAAGCGCGCCGGTAAGCGAAACATTGAAATAATTTTTCTTTGTGGCCCCGTTTAAACCTAAGCTAATGTTATTGGTAAACGATTTGGAATTATTGGCACTTTCCCTTAAATCGTAGATGGTTCCTTGCGGATTAAATGTTTCAAGGTAATTACTCTGAATAGATTTATTGGTTCCGTTACTGATATCGTAACTGCCATTAACGGTAAATTCTTTCGAAATCTTATCTCTGATATTACCGTTTAAGGCTCCATTATTCAATTTGGAAAACTCATTATTGGTGATGCCATAACGACCACCAAAACCAATCTGTTTTGTTTTCTTCCAAATGTTTCCCTTACCGGCTAAATTATGTGCATTATTGGTAGCGGTATTCGTATTTATTCCACCAAAAATGCCTTTATCCTTCCCTGGCTTCGTTACCAGGTTTAACATTTTTTGTGGTGTCCCCGTTTTAATACCTGTAAAATTGGCTTCATCACCATAATCTTCAATAACCTGGAGTTTGGCAATAATATCTGCTGGCAATTGCCTGATATAATCTTCTACATTGTTGGTAAAAAAATCTTCTCCGTTTACCCGCAGCTTGGTCATTTTTTTTCCCATGGCAGTAACCGCACCTTTTTCATCAATCTCAATCCCTTGAAGTTGCTTTAAAAGGTCTTCCACTTTATCGTTTTCCCTAATCGTATAAGCACCTGCATTATATTCAATGGTATCTTTTTTGATTTTGATGGGGTCTACTTTCACTTTAACCTCCACATCCTCGAGGCGGATCGTTTCTGTCTGGAGCACAATTGGTGCTAAGACGGAATTTTTTTTCGAAGATTCAACTTCGAAGATAGAAGTAAACGGTTTGTAGCCTAAGGCAGTAATGGAAAGATAGAACTTATTTCGGTTTACCTTTTCGAATGCAAAGTTTCCCTTCGCATCAGAATTTGATCGGAGAGTATCTTGGTCAGTAATCAATCGGATGTTTACGCCTTCAATAGGCTTCTTCAAAGAATCGATTACATGACCACTTATTTTAAACTGAGACTGAGCGAGCGCGTTAAAGGAAAATGAGATCAGTATAAAAAATAATAAAAAGCATAAATTATTGCTTTTTCTCATCCCTCGGACCTCTTTTGTAAATTACAAGACCATTTAAAAAATTACGCAGAATCTGATCGCCGCAAGGTTTAAAATTCTCGTGATCTTCATTTCTGAAAATATCGCCCAATTCAGCCTTGGTAACCTTAAATCCTACCAAGTCGCAAATGGTTATAATATCTTCTGTTTTAAGTGATAAGGCTACTCTAAGTTTCTTTAATATATCGTTATTGCTCATTTGTGGTTTTAGTTGTTGAATGTTTTAATCTTAGAACGTTTTAAAATGGAAATGTTGCAAAATTGGAAAAATTTTAATGTTGGAAAAGTTTAAAAGTTGGAATGTTTCCAGAACCCAATAAACCAATGACTAATGATCGACTGAACCATCGAACCAAAACCCTAACTCGCAATTTCTAATTTAAGTTTCTTCCCTTTAATTTTTTCACCATTTAGCTTTTTTAACAATTGGGTTATCTTGTTTCTTTTTACAGCTACATAACTGGTGGTATCTTTAACTTCTATCAATCCTAAATCATCTTTTGTTAAATCCCCTTTTTGTAAAAACAGGCCCACAATATCAATTTTATTAATTTTATCTTTTTTGCCATGTGCCAGGTATAAGGTTACCCAATCACTCGCTTCAGGTAAAGCATACCGGTCTTCTAAAACTTCCTCCTCAATATTATCAGGCAGGTATTTATAGTGTTCTTCAGTGGTTAAAATGGCGTATGCTGTTCCTTTTGTATGCATACGTGCCGTACGACCATTTCGGTGAATATAGGCATCTTCTGTATAGGGCAATTGATAATGTACAATATGCTCTACTTCAGGGATATCAAGACCTCTAGCAGCCAGATCTGTTGTAATTAAAATCCTATGGCTACCATTTCTAAATTTAAGTAATGCCTTTTCGCGATCGAACTGCTCCATTCCACCATGAAAAACATCATGGCCTAAACCATTTTCAAACAGTAGATCACTTATCCGATCTACAGTTTCCCTGTGATTACAAAATACCAATGTATTTTTACTGCCTATTTTACTTAGTAATCTGAATAGGTAATCTAATTTGTCGGCTGCAGGTACTGTTATTTTTTTGAGCTTTAAATCTGGTTTGGCTTCGATATTTTTTGAAAAATCAACTTCAACAGGTGCATTTAACTTTACGAAAGCCGGAATTTCTTCCATTTTGGTGGCAGAAGTAAGTATACGCTGTTTTAAAGAAAGCAGCGACCCGATGATATAAGACATATCATTTTCAAAGCCAAACTCCAGCGCTTTATCAAATTCATCCAAAACCAAAGTTTCGATAAAAGATTCATCAAAATTCTGGTGTTCCAGATGATAAGCGATCCTGCCTGGTGTACCGATCAAAACCGCAGGAGGATGGGCAAGGTTATTTTTTTCTATCCTTACCGCATGGCCTCCGTAACAGCAGTTTACCTTAAACGAAGTGCCCATTTGTTTAAAAACCTGCTCAATTTGAAGTGCAAGTTCTCTGGAAGGGACCAGAACCAAAGCTTGTACGCCTTTAACTCCGGTTTTTAAATTGGAAAGCAAGGGCAATAAAAAGGCTAACGTTTTCCCCGAACCCGTTGGCGCTATTAATATTACATCTTTACCGGTCTTAGCTGCTTTTACAGAAGACTCCTGCATCTCATTAAGAGCAGAAATGTTTAATTTTTTTAAGGCATTTTCCATCATTCCGCCATAAAGGTAATCATTTCTCTTCAGGGCAAAAACGGTACCCTAGTTAGGGATTTAAAAATCTTCTTCGCAGTTTCCGGAGGGTAGAGAAGTTGAGTCTTTTCTCAAGCAACATTAACATGCTGCCGCGTTTAGACATTGAAGACAATACCTTTTCGTTAACGGCATCAACTGAAGATAAAATTTTGTTTGCCAGTTCATCTACAAATTTATTCGCTCTGCTATTTTGTAATAACTGGAACTCTTGAATTAATTCTGCTCTCATGATTAACAATTTTAATAAATGTATAAATATTAACGGGCCGAATAATAATTTGTTTCAGCAAATTAGAGGGCTATACAAACTATTATTACTAACTTGTTGATAACTAACTTTTTGTTAGCAAATAAACAATCCTGGCTTAACACTTATTTAATTTTTAGCGCTTATTTTTATAAAAACCTGATTACCATTCGTTAACCTCAAAAAATATAGCGTATGACATGGAAAAAATTTAGTGGTGAAATTATTCAATCTTCAATTCTAGAAGAAGTAGAAAATGCGATTATCAGAGAAAGTGAAAACGGCTTTAAACTTAAAGTTTGCATCGGTACAGATTCGCAGGTAAAAGGTGCAGTAACCGATTTTGCAACCGTAATTGTACTATTAAGAGAGCATCATGGCGGTTTTATGTACATCCACCAGGAAAAGAGTACACAGCAGGTAAGCATCAAAGAAAGAATGTTAATGGAAGTACAGAAATCTATCGAAACCGCTTATTCCATTTGCGATTTACTGGACATTTACGATGTGGCTTTAGAAGTACATGCCGATATCAATACCAGTCCGTCATTTAAATCAAATAAAGCGCTAAATGATGCCATGGGTTATATTTTAAGCATGGGTTTTATCTTTAAGGCTAAACCGGAAGCATTCGCCAGCTCTACCTGTGCAGATAAAATGGTGCATTAGCATAAAACGCTTTGACAAATTTCTTATCAAAATGCTAAAAATTTGTCAAAGCTGACCAATAATTTACAGGTTATTTTCTTGGAAAGCAATTGCAGTAGTTTTTTGGTTATTGCGGTCCTGCTCCCACTTCTGACGATTAAAATATCGGCATCTCGCTTTGATCGGGTTTAGACGGCTTAAACAGTAGTGCTATCCGGGCTAAGATAAGCATACCGATACTAATCTCTTCACAAAACCTCAAGACTGGCTTTTCGACTATAAAAACTGACTTCAATTTATAGTACTTCTCTAATTTATTTCAGTTGTAGCCTTTCCTTGTGTTATTCATGGTGAAAAAAATGGAAATGTATAACAGATTTAGCATACCAATCATGCAGTCTTTGTGTTTTCTTTGAGTACTTTGCGGTTAACTCCAACAAAACTGCATCTTTGTTGTTTTAGTTTTAAACGAGCACTTGAAAACTTACAGATTAGAATTTACCCAAAAACTTCCTATAGATTTAGATACTGCATGGGACTTTTTCTCTTCGCCCTTAAACCTGGCAGAGATTACCCCAAAAGACATGACTTTTGATGTTACCTCACCAAATATGGCCAACACCAAAATGTATCCAGGTTTAATTATTACTTATAAGGTTTCTCCTTTGTTTGGAATTAAATTGAGCTGGGTAACCGAAATTACACATGTTAAGGATAAAGAATATTTTATTGACGAACAGCGTTTCGGCCCATTTGCTTTCTGGCACCATCAGCACCATTTCGAAAAAATAGACGGAGGTGTTTTAATGCACGATACTTTGCACTATAGCATAGGTTGGGGACCGATTGGCAGCATCGCAAATGCGGTAATCGTAAATAATAAAATCAACGAGATTTTTAAGTTCCGTTATCAGAAAGTTGAAGAACTTTTCGGTAAGTTTTAACCTAAAGCTTTTACCATTTTTTAGTAGAAATAGTTTCAGTTTTCTTTTTGGCTTTATCTACCCTATTGGTTGCTAAATACTTTTTAAAGTCATCTGTAAATTTATCTATTTTATTATAAGCGCTGTTAACAACATCCTTCCACGCACCAGCATTAAGTTTACCCGGGTTTCTCTCCAATGGGGTACCTATTTTAGTTGCGGCAACAAAATTTCCATAACGGTCGCGCTGGTATGGGATATACAGCAGATCAGTTAACCAAAACCTGTATTTTCCATTACGGGCTTCAAATACAAAACTGTAGCTGATTTCTCCACTCGGGTGGCCGGCCACTAAAATGGTCTTGTCGATTACCATAGTTCCTTTGGCCAAAATAGAAGTATCGGTGATGCTTTCTGCATTCATCGATTTTTTATACGCCACATTAACAAAAGATGTAGCCCTTTGCAACAATGTATCTTTACTCAACGATTGAGAATCTACCACTTTATAGTAAATAAATTTACCGTTATCATCTTTAGAAAACTGTTTTTGCTGTGCAGAAAGATCAATTGAAAAGGCGACTAAAAAAATCAGGATAATGTATTTCATCAGAATGGATTAATGTACGAACTGAATATTAAAGGTACTAAAAAGCCGTCCCGATTGTATACCGGAACGGCTTAATATTAAAATTTTATTCCTTAAAAAGCGTAAACTGCGGCTAAAGAGAACTGACCTGCATTTGGAGCTAAAGCACCACTCTTGTTAAAGAAAGGCTTATCACTGTTATGATCTAATCTTACCTCAGGGATAAAAGTTAAACCACCTGATTTAACATTGGCGGTTAGCGTTAGCGCTGTAGTAGAAGTAGCAGCAGTAGTACCGAAAGCTTTAGCTTTAAAATACTCTCCCCTTAAACCTATTGTAACAGCATCAGCCACAGCATACTGTGGATATAACGCAGCACCTGCATAACTTCCCTGTACCGAACTATCTTTAATATCGTAATTGGCCGCATTTAAACCCAATTTAAATTTCTCTGTAATTTGATATGAAGTAGTTAAATCTACAATAGTTCCGTATCCACCAAAACCAGCGCCAGATAAAGCATTGATGTAAGCTGTCCAGCCTTCAACCGGTGCAACCATTAACTGCCCGCCCACTGCCGAAACACCTCGCGATGCACTATAAACATTCCAATCATTAAATAAACCAGCCATTAAACTTACTTTATCGCTGAATTTATAAGTAGCTTTAATACCCGCATTCTGGAATGGACCATTTGTAAATAAATATGAAGTAGAATAATTGAAGTTTCCAACCGGTGAGATTACCTCGTATCCAATAAATGTACCCATGTAACCAGCCGTCATACTAAATTTGTCAGTAAAATCATAGTTAACATACAAGTTCTGAATATTAAAAGATGATTTCGCAGGCGTTAAAGCATCTTGTGAAGCATCTGGAATAGATTGCGATTGCCCTCTTGGACCAAAAGAAAGTTCGCCTACAAATGAAGCCTTACCTGTTTTTTTCTTTAATGCAATATCAATCATTCCAAGAGAAACAGAGTTGTGATCGGTCACAAAAGATGTTTTGGAATTTAAAGGATTTTTCGCAAAATCATATTTAAAATACGTATCTACCGACCCTGAAATTTCAAGTGGCGATGTGGTGGTCTCTTGAGCCAGGGCACACGTAGTGCTGGCCATTGCAAAAATAGCGGTTAAAAGTTTCTTCATGTTTGAGCTTGATTTGAGTTTAGATATATAAAATCCTTAAGATATTGGTTCTGTTAGTGGACTATTTTTTTCGATATAGATCGCCCTCTCCTCAACTAACAAGGTACCTTGAGAGTATTTCTCATCATGTTGAGAAGCATCAAGACCTAATTCTTCTTCTTCTTCAGAAACCCTGATTGGATTGATCAGATTTACCAGTTTGAAAATTACAAATGATACAACAAAACTGAATATGATTACAATCACAGCACCTTTTAATTGTGTTATAAAGAAAGCCGGGTTGCCATAAAATAAGCCGTCAGCACCAGCAGCATTTACTGTTTTTGTAGCAAAAACACCAGTTAACAACATACCAACGATACCACCTACACCATGGCAAGGGAAAACATCCAATGTATCATCTAAACTGGTTTTTTGTTTCCATGTAACCACAAGATTGGAGATAACTGCAGCAATAGCACCAATAAATATACTTGATGATATACTAACAAAACCTGCACCTGGAGTAATGGCTACCAAACCCACTACCGCACCGATACAGAAGCCCAATACTGAAGGTTTTTTGCCTCTTGCAACATCAAAGAACATCCACGATAAACCAGCGGCCCCAGCAGCGGTATTTGTAGTTAAAAATGCAGAAACAGCTAAACTACCTGCGCTTAATGCAGAACCAGCATTAAAACCGAACCAACCGAACCATAATAAACCAGTACCAATGAGTACATAAGGGATATTAGCTGGCGGAACTTCTTTATGCTCTAAGTGAGATTTTCTACGCTTCAGCACCAATGCTCCTGCTAAAGCAGCCATACCTGCAGAAATATGCACTACGGTACCTCCTGCAAAGTCTAACACGCCCATTTTAAACAAGAAACCTTGTGGGTGCCATGTCCAGTGTGCTAATGGTGAGTAAACAAATATGGCGAATAAAACAATAAACAAAATATAAGAAGTAAAACGGATACGCTCCGCAACGGCTCCAACTACTAAACCTGGTGTAATGATGGCAAACATTAACTGAAACACAGCAAATAAAGATAGTGGGATGGTTAAGTCTGATCCTCCCTGAAGATGTGGTGCTCCAGAATTTACGCCTTTAAAGAACAAAAATGTTGATGGGTTTCCAATGAAACCACCAATAGTATCTCCGAAGGCTAAACTAAAACCTACTACTGTCCATAAAACCGTAATTACTCCTGCCGCTACCACACTTTTAATCATGGTAGACAATACATTTTTACGATGAACCATTCCACCATAAAAGAATGCAAGGCCTGGAGTCATTAAAAACACTAGTGCAGCTGCGATTAATATAAACGCAATGTCTGGTCCACTATACTTACCTTCATCAAAATTAGGAAGAAGTGGAATAAATAGAGCGAAAATTGCGACAATCATCAATATCGCAAAAGGCGCGTACTGTTTAAAGGAGAATTTACCCATAGTTTTTAGCTTAATTTGTTTGTAACGTTTAAATAATTTAAATATTTTTGATTTATTTTTATAAAAATACGACATATTGCATTTTTCACACTATTTAATCGAAATTTTTTAATAAAAACAATGAATTTTTACAAAACAAAACAAAAATTAACCCTAAAAATAAAAATAACAAAAAATACGGGTTATTTTAATACAAGTTTTTGACAAAAACAAAATCACATATTAACTAGTATTTACATTATTTTAGCAAGAATCTACAAAAAATACCTCAAAAAATTGGTAAAAAACAAGAAAACCCATGAAAATTCACGGGTTTTTTAAAAAAATAAACAGATAATATAATTTTCTAATAAAAATAAGCAGACCCCTGAACAACTCCTCTCTTTTCAATTTCTTTATCCATATAGGTCTGAATTGCAGATTTATTAAGGCCCCAGTTAGGTGCAATCAACAAATCCCAATCTGAAATGCCAAAAAGCCGCTGAATAACAATATCCGGCCGTAATAAAGGGATTAACTCACAAAGTAAGTCGGTATATTCTTCGAGGGAAAACAATTTAAAAGGCTCTTTTTTATATTTAGCGCCCATTATCGAGCCTTCTACCACATGAAGGTGGTGAAATTTCACAAACTTGATCTGCGGGAAACGGTTAATTTCGTGGATATAACCATGCATCTGCTCCCTAGTTTCCCAAGGGAAGCCAAAAATAGTATGCACACACAGATCAAGTTTACTATCTTTTAAAAGCTCTACCGCAGCAACAAATTCACCATGACTGCAACCCCTGTTGATCTGATCGAGGGTTTCATCATAGATAGACTCCATACCCATTTCTAAATCTACATCGAAACGATCGGTGTAACTCTCTAACAGCGCTACTTTTTCAGCATCAATACAATCAGGACGGGTACCCACCGCAAAACCAACAATATCTTCAGTACTGACAGACAAAGCCTCATCGTACATCATTTTTAAATAATGCACAGGCGCATAGGTATTAGTATTGGGCTGAAAATAAACAATATACTTATCAGCTCTGTAAGAAGTTTTAGCCCTTAACATTCCTTCGGCCAGCTGATCTTTAATATTTGGATTTTTACGCGAAGGCTCTGGCGTAAAAGAATCTACATTACAATAGGTGCAACCGCCGAAGCCCTTGCTCCCATCCCGATTTGGACAGGTAAAACCACCATCTACAATTACTTTAAACACGCGCTGCCCTTTATACTTTTCGCGCAGATGCGTCCCATAATTTTTATAACCCTTTACCCCTGAATCTACTAGTGTTCCCATTACTTGCAAAAATACGCTTTTTGTTCGAGACATGGAGTTAGATTTGAGATATTACACGGGAGATGTGAGAATGGATGTATTTTTAGGGTTTAGGGTTTAGGTTTAGGGTTTAGGGTTTAGGGTTTAGGGTTTAGGGTTTAGGAAAAACACACTACAACTTATTGAAGTTTAAAACATAGTTCATTCATTTTTTTTAGCAAAGCAAAGCTTGTGGTGCTTCGCAACGTCAGTCCCGCCACATACTCATACGCCTGCAGGCCTTAGGCGCAAGGGCCGGTATCCGCCATGTCGGGTTTAGCGCACTAAGTTTACTGCACAACTTTAAGTTGGCTAAACCCGATGGCAGCGGGCACGAGGCAATAGTTCATTGCCGAAGTAAAGCGGACACCGGGAATTTCGCAACCGATTGATACTGAACCCTGATTTTCAAAATATGAGCAAAAGATTTGAGACGCCGGATCTGAGACCTAAGAAACTATACCCATAAAAAAACCTTGCAGATTTTAAAACCCTGCAAGGTCTGATATTATATTTAAGCTACCTAATGCTGCTCTTTTTTATTGATAATAAAATAGACAGGCACACCCAGCAAAACAATTACAAGCCCTGGCCAGGTATATTGTTGCTTATAAATTAAAAGCAAAATGCAAAATGCCGCCCCGATCAATAGGTAAATAATTGGAGTAATTGGATATAACCAGGTTTTGTAAGGCCTTTCTAGACCAGGTTGTTTTATTCTTAAATAAATTACACCAAAAACAGTAATCATGTAAAAGAGCACGATAACAAAGGAAATCATATCTAAAAGATTACCATATTGCCCACTTAAGCATAAAACAGCTGCCCAGATGCCTTGCATCCAGAGCGACCTTTCGGGAACGCCATTTTTATTGTTCTTAAGTGCTGCCTTAAAAAACATGCCGTCTTGTGCCATGGTTTGAAAAACCCTTGCTCCTGCCAACACGATTCCATTAACACAACCAAAAGTAGAAATCATCACTAACAATGCAATGATAACTGTACCAACACCGCTACCAAAAATTTGCTCTGAGGCTGCAACCGCAACCCGATCATTGAGGGCAAAAGCAATACTATCTCTGTTCAGGGTATTGAGATAGATAAAATTAACCAATAAATAAAGAATCATTACGGCTGAGGTGCCCAAAACCATAGAACGTACCACATTTTTTTTAGGGTTTTCGATTTCTCCTGAAACAAAAGTTACGTTTTCCCAGGCTACGCTCGAAAATACTGAACCTACCATTGCAGCTGCAATTCCACCCATTATTGCCATTCCGGAAATAGATTCCCATCCCGATTTTAAGAAATTGCCGCTCGGGTCTGTTTTAAGATTATTGAAAGCTTCCCAGCCAAAGCTCATATTTCCTTTCCAAAAACTGTTTTTCACCAAAAGAAATCCCAAAATAATTAAGCCTATTAAAGCGACAATTTTAGAACCTGTAAAAATATTCTGTAAAATTTTGCCGCCCTCAACACCTTTTGTATTGATATAAGTTAAAAGCAGAATTACACCGATAGCCAAAATCTGGATCCAGGTAATTTTATAACCGCCGCTTTGAAAAATTGGAGCAGCATCGTTTAAAGCAGGTATCAGATAGGCTGTAAATTTACCAAAAGCAACAGCAACAGCGGCGATAGTGCCCGTTTGTATTACGGTAAACAGGCCCCAGCCATAAAGAAAACCCATCATTTTACCAAAAATCTCTTTCAGATAGGTATATTGTCCGCCCGCTTTAGGAAACATAGAAGAAAGTTCTCCATAAGAAATTGCAGCCGCAACTGTCATTACTCCAGTTATGATCCATACCACAATTAACCAATAACCAGAACCCAAATTCCTCATGATATCGGCACTAACAATAAAAATACCGCTTCCGATCATTGAGCCCATTACCAACATCGTGGCATCAAAAAGGCTTAACTTTCTTTTGGAAGAGCCGTCTTCTTTTTCAATTTTCATTTTGTAGTTTGGCTTAGTTTGTGGCTAATTTATTTAAAAAAAAGAAAATAGAAGCGCTTTGCTTGTATTATTTTAATTGAACAAAAATTTATTTACCACGATAATGAAATTTTTAATCACAAGAAGAATATTTTATTAACTTGCTATGGATAAGTCCTAAGTCTGGAATCCGAAGTCCACGGTAAATTAACGGATTAGCTAAGTTCGGGGTTTAGAACGGGTGCTTGGAGTCGATAAAACAATTAACGGATTCAAACAGTTAATCAATTAAATAACAACTAACCAAATATAAAACCACTTATTAACTATGGATTTTTTACAAAACAATTTAATTTACTGTATCCCGGCGCTGGGCCTTGTTGGGATTATAGTTATGATGATTAAAAGCGCCTGGGTAAACAAGCAAGATGCAGGTGACAAAAACATGCAGGAACTTGCGGGCTACATAGCCGATGGTGCTATGGCCTTTTTAAAAGCTGAATGGAGGGTATTGAGCATTTTTGCTGTGTTTACGGCTGCACTCCTGGCCTATTCGGGAACAATTACCGAAATAAATGGCATTCCGATGCACTCGAGCTGGATTATCTCCATTTCTTTCATTATTGGAGCAGTATTTTCTGCAACTGCTGGTTATATCGGCATGAAATCGGCCACCAAAGCCAATGTAAGAACTACGCAAGCCGCCAGAACAAGTTTAAAACAAGCCTTAAAAGTCTCCTTTACCGGCGGTACGGTAATGGGCTTGGGCGTTGCGGGACTAGCCGTTTTGGGTTTAGGCGGCTTGTTTATTATATTTCTTAAGCATTTCAACGTTGTTTCGGTTAACAGTACCGAAATGAAAACCGCAATAGAAGTTTTAACCGGGTTTTCTTTGGGTGCCGAATCTATAGCCTTATTTGCCAGAGTTGGTGGTGGTATCTATACCAAAGCTGCAGATGTTGGTGCCGATTTAGTGGGAAAAGTTGAGGCTGGTATTCCTGAAGATGATGTACGCAACCCGGCTACCATTGCCGATAACGTTGGCGATAACGTAGGTGATGTTGCCGGTATGGGTGCCGATTTATTCGGCTCTTACGTAGCTACCATCTTGGCTACGATGGTTTTAGGCCAGGAGATTGATGTAAAAGATAATTTTGGAGGAATGTCTCCTATCCTTCTGCCCATGGTAATTTGTGGGCTGGGCATTATATTTTCGATCATCGGAACCTGGTTTGTAACCATTAAAGATGAAAAGTCGAATGTCCAAAATGCGCTGAACCTGGGTAACTGGTCGTCAATTGTGATTACAGCCGTGGCTTCATTCTTTATTGTAAAATGGATGCTGCCTGAAACGCTTAAGCTTCGTGGGTATGAGTTCTCGAACATCAATGTATTTTATGCCATTATAGTGGGTTTGGTAGTGGGTACCATTATGAGTATCGTAACCGAATATTTTACTGCAATGGGCAAAGGCCCTGTAAATTCGATTATTCAACAATCTTCAACCGGGCATGCCACCAATATTATTGCAGGTTTATCTGTAGGTATGAAATCTACCGTAATCCCTATCTTAGTACTGGCAGGAGGAATTATGGCTTCTTACCACTTTGCAGGTTTGTATGGTGTTGCTATTGCTGCAGCCGGAATGATGGCAACTACAGCCATGCAGCTGGCGATAGATGCTTTTGGACCGATTGCCGATAATGCCGGCGGTATTGCCGAAATGAGCCAGTTACCTCCGGAAGTACGTGAGCGTACCGATAATTTAGATGCTGTGGGTAACACCACCGCAGCAACAGGTAAAGGTTTTGCCATTGCATCTGCGGCCTTAACCTCTTTAGCTTTATTTGCTGCCTTTGTTGGTATTGCAGGCATCTCTGCAATTGACATCTATAAAGCACCTGTTCTGGCGGGTTTATTTGTTGGCGGAATGATCCCATTTATTTTCTCTGCTTTATGTATTCAGGCGGTTGGTAAAGCCGCGATGGATATGGTGCAGGAAGTGCGTCGCCAGTTTAGGGAAATCCCGGGTATTATGGAATACAAAGCTAAACCTGAATATGAAAAGTGTGTGGCCATTTCTACCAAAGCCTCCATTCGCGAAATGATGATGCCAGGCGCTATTGCTTTAATTACTCCTGTAATCGTAGGATTTACCTTCGGGCCAGAAGTTTTAGGCGGTTTATTGGCCGGTGTTACCGTAACGGGTGTATTGATGGGGATTTTCCAGAGTAATGCCGGCGGTGCCTGGGATAATGCTAAAAAATCTTTCGAACAGGGTGTAATGATTAATGGCGAAATGCACTATAAAAAATCAGAACCACATAAAGCTTCAGTAACCGGAGATACTGTCGGCGATCCTTTTAAAGATACTTCAGGCCCTTCGATGAACATTTTGATCAAATTAATGTCTATCGTTTCACTAGTTATTGCTCCTTACATCGCAGTTAAGGCAATTGCAGGCGAACACCGCACAGAAGTTCGTAAAGAAATCAGAATTGAGCAACAAACCGACGGTTTAGGCAACACAAAAACCGATACTTTAATCAATACAACCGATACTTTAACGCATTAGTTGTAAAAACCTAGATAGAAAAAGTGTAAAAGGGATTTTTAACTTAAATCCCTTTCACATTTTCGTAATTTTTATTTAGGTTTGGAGCTGAAATAATCTAAACAAAAACTAAAATATGGGTTTATTTACTAAGAAGCCAATGCATTTGCTGCTAGAAGAAGCAGGAGATTCAGCCAAAGGCTTAAAGCGTACACTTAGCGCCGGTGCATTAGTGGCATTAGGTGTGGGCGCAATTATTGGTGCTGGTCTGTTTGTTAGAACAGCAGCAGCAGCAGCACAAAATGCTGGGCCATCTGTTACCATCGGCTTTATTATTGCTGCAATTGGTTGTGCATTGGCCGGTTTATGCTACGCAGAATTATCATCATCTATTCCGATTTCAGGTAGTGCTTATACCTACACTTATGCCACCATGGGCGAGCTTATGGCCTGGGTAATTGGCTGGGATTTGGTATTGGAATATGCCGTTGGAGCTGCAACAGTAGGTATTGCCTGGAGCGAATACTTAAATAAATTACTGGTCGAGGTATTGCATACCTCTCCCATACCGTACGAGTGGTGCCATTCCCCTTTTCAATCACACCCTGATGGAACCGTTAACGGTATCATCAATCTTCCTGCATTATTTATTGTAGGCTTATTGAGTTTACTTTTAATTAAAGGAACTTCAGAATCCGCTTTTGTAAATGGAGTGATCGTAATCACAAAAGTAGGTATTGTAATCCTGATCATTGTATTAGGTTGGGGCTTTATACACGAAGCCAACCACCATCCATATATTCCAAAAGCGACTACTTATGTAGATCATGCAGGTATCAGCCATAGTTTTGGTGGTTTCTGGGGAGTTATTGGTGCTGCAGGAACAGTGTTTTTTGCATTTATCGGCTTTGATGCCGTGAGTACCGCAGCTCAGGAGACTAAAAACCCTAAAACCGCAATGCCAATTGGTATCTTAGGTTCATTAGCAGTATGTACTGTTTTATACATCTTGTTTGCACACGTTTTAACCGGTATAGCTCCAGTTGAGTTCTTCAGAACTAAAGGTGGTGAGGCATCAGTTGTGGCCGCAATCAGTGAATATATGACAGGTTATAGCTGGTTAGCTAAATTGGTTACTGTAGCTATCTTAGCAGGTTTCTCTTCTGTAATCCTGGTCATGTTATTGGGTCAGAGTCGTGTATTTTATTCAATGAGTAAAGATGGTTTATTACCAAAAATGTTCAGCGATTTACACCCAAAATTCAAAACACCTTACAAAGCCAACTTGGTAATTTTAGTAATTGTAGGTCTTTTTGCCGCATTCATTCCTGGTGATGTAGTAGGCGATATGACTAGTATCGGTACTTTATTTGCCTTTATGCTGGTTTGTGTAGCAGTAATTATCTTAAGAAAAACTGATCCTGATCTTCCACGTCAGTTTAGAACACCTTGGGTTCCACTAATTCCAATTCTTGGTGTGGTTGCCTGTGGCTTAATGATTCTTGGTCTAGGCTGGACAAACTGGTTAAGGTTATTTGGCTGGTTAGCTTTAGGCTTTATTATCTATTTTGGATATAGCAAGAAGAATTCTCATTTGAAAGACGCTAAATAAGTTATATTTTTCAAAAAAATTAAAGCCCCGATTT
>Ga0065714_10064502_pt1 | contig 47184 bp, 34 predicted proteins | sample MisRhiReplicate2_FD_59101 | JGI IMG/M metagenome (GOLD analysis project Ga0065714, IMG submission 59101) | Miscanthus rhizosphere microbial communities from Kellogg Biological Station, MSU, sample Rhizosphere Soil Replicate 2: eDNA_1 v2... | ecosystem: Host-associated > Plants > Roots >...
CGTGACCTGCCTACGTTTGGAAAGCCATGTAATATTTACCTGCAATCCCGAAAATTTCGGTGCCTCACCACTGAATGTAATAGAAAGATATTTACAGAACGCTTTGCTGACCATTTCAAACCATGTAAGCGAAGGACAAAAAGAATGGATGAAAAGTTGTTGATTACAGCCTTGGAAATGGGTGGCAGGCCAGCCGAGCGTATTTGCAATACATTATCCATGCCTGGGAGTGATTCTACTTTACTAAGATTGATCCATAAAGCCCCTTTGGCCCCATTAGGACAGCTTAAAGCTGTCGGGGTAGATGACTGGGCATATAAAAAGCGTGACAGATATGGCAGCATCCTGGTAAACCTGGATACCGGAAAGGTAGTCGATCTGCTGCCAGACCGGAATCGCCAGACATCTCGGTAATCTTACTGGAGAACTTTAAATCAGAGGTAGCACTTGCAAATCACAACCAAAACTACACTTCCATTTGTTGAAACAAACAAACAAACAAACAAACAAATACATAACCTGCTAAGCTATCCCTCCACCAAATCCCAGCCCACCACCTTATCCAACCAGAATCATCTTACAGCCCTGACCGCCCCTATCAGAATACAACACCAGATTCCCCTAGCGCTCCACGGCCTGAACGGGTGATAGTTAAAAAAACTAAATTGATTAAATCGCCTTTGATGACTAAATTTGTTTAAAATCGACCGGAAACTGACTATATCAAATAAACCGGATTTGAAATAATGTCCCATCAAAATTTAATTGAATGATCATGATTATCGGGAGAAGACTTAAATGCTAATCTAGGAAAGACCAAAGCGTGAGCAAAAGGCCCGATAAGTTAATGGTCAGCACAAATTAAAAGAACGGTCAGGTGAGTCAAAGCTATTGCTAAAGGTAAGACCTATATTGTAGAAAACGCCTGACCGTCCAAGATGGGAAATAAAACCGTCAACTATGGATGCATTGAATAAGACAAAAAGGTATGTCTATTTCATCGGGATTGACATATCAAAAGAAACCCTGGATATCGCCGTCATGGTTCAGGGATCTATTTTGGTCCACAATACCATCCCCAATGAACCAAAAGTGATCAAGGATCATATGCTACACCTGAAAGCTTCTTTGAAGTTTACCACCAGAAACACCGTTGTTGGAATGGAAAACACAGGAATATATGGCAACCACGTGATCAATAAGCTGAAGACGCTTAAAATCGATACTGTCGTCGACCCGCCTCTTCGCATTAAAAATTCTTCGGGTTTAATCAGGGGCAAAACCGATAAAAAAGATGCTGAAAGAATCGCCCTTTACCTATACAAGTCAAGGGATATATTAAGATTAAGAATACCAAGGCGGCCAATCATCGAACAACTGGCCGGTTTATCCACTTTGAGAAAGCGGTTACAATCCCTTCATATCGCTATGCGGGTTCCCTTAAAAGAGAACACAGGCTTTGTAAAAAAAGGGCTTATCGAACAGAACAACAGACTTTGCTCCAGGAGTATCGATGCGCTTAGGCTGGATATAAAGGATGTTGAAGATTCAATCGAGGCGACATGGAAAGCGGATGAAGAAACAAACCGCCTGATGACCCTGATGCAGTCAGTGCCCTGTGTCGGGCCCGTGGTTGCACTGGAGATCCTCATCTGCACCAATGAATTCAAAAACATAAATACCATCAGAAAGTTCGCATCATACGCTGGAATAGCACCCTTCCCTTATAAATCGGGAACCACCGTCCATAAGAAAACCCGGATATCAAAGATTGCCAATAAAAAAATGAAAGCGCTGCTACATAACTCTGCCGTTCTGGCCAAAAAGTTTATCCCGGATATTAAAGCATACTATCACCGTAAAATGGATATAGAGGGAAAACACAAGATGTCAGTCCTCAATGCAATCCGATTAAAAATCGCTGCAAGAGTATATTCCTGTGTCAAAAACAATAGATTATACGAAAAAATACATGAATACAGACCGGCTATCGATAATGCCCCGCCAACTTAACCAGTCAAGATCAATCAACTGATCTGGTATTGATCCAAAGAGCTGCCAGGAGAAAAGGAAAAATGGAGTTCCCTACCTCTTAGCGCTAAAACACTGTACACTGGATGAGCTTTGCGGAAATGTAAAACTCATGATCAAAGAATTATTTAACCAGTCAGACTTTGCTAGGCGTGCCCTATAGCCTCATCCCAGCCTTCATAAGCCTGTATACCTTCGCGGATTGCATGCAATACCGGAAGGTCCAGTTCGCAGCCCTGGCTTTCGCAGCTGGCATGGTCTCTCTCATCCAATTGAATAGTGCCGATTACCTCGCCGTTTTCTGATATTTCATACCGGGCATTTCCCAAAGAGCGGATGTCGTAAAACCTGCCCTGGTTCTCTATTGCCACTTCTATTCTGAACTGTTCCATGTTCTACTTTGTGGTATATTATCGCCTGCTTCTGCAGGCTTGTCATTAATTGTCTGATCCTGCTGGAATCTGGGATCCAGTTCATCGGTCTCTGCGGTGATGGCGGGATCCAGGAGAACCTTTTGCTCTCCCTTTTCTTTTTTCGGCTGGCGGTTTCCTGTGGTTTCCATATTACTTTTTATGGTTCAACAATTTATTCCGCGAAAGGTTCGGTGCAGTACTGATTTTATATTTCGCTATTAGTGATCTGCGGGGTGGCTACTGTAATGTGCGAGCTGATCAAGAAGCGGAGTGATATGTCCACTTTGGGAATTACCGGACAAAGCATCAATACCAATATACTACATGATTTTGGATCAAAACATACCATCTATATTCATTTCTTAAAGCGCAAACAAAACAAGGGCACATTTCCAACACTATAGGCTAAATGGGGACTGCCTAATCCAGCTACTACCTAAAGAAATTGATTTAAGGTCTAGAGTCTGCCTCGCTTACATCAGAAAATGTCATTTTTAAATTATATACCTGTGCTATGTGGTAGTATTTGATTTTATTTAAATTTAAAAAAGATACAACTAATCACACAAATCTGCCCAATCCAGCACAATCTCAGCACTTGGTCTGAGGATTTCGCTAAAAGTAGTTCTTTCCCACTTTTGCTGGTGACTATGAGAATTGAAGGTGAATGTTCGTTAGAAGATTATCTGGGAATTTTAAGTCCCAATGATTTTTCTAAAAGTCAGATTGATCCTTGGCCCCATTAACCTATTGGATTTTGCAATCCTATGGTCCCACATGGTCTGCAGATCTCCTTTCATCAATAGCAGCGAACCATGTTCAAGCCTGACAGTATATTTTTCAGCGTGATAAGTTTTCCGGCGGATATCAAAGCCCCTTACCTGTCCAAAAGACACGGATGCGATAACGGGACGTGAACCCATCACCGTTTCGTTGTCACTGTGCCAGGCAACCGAATCCTGTCCATCCCGGTAATAGTTAAGCAATACACTATTAAAGCTGATCCCTGCTGCCTCTTCGACCGAAGCTTTCAGTTTTAAAAGTTCGGCTGTCCATGGCAAAGGTGTGGATTTCCCAAGGGCATTATAATCTGTCCCCTCAGGATCTCCATACCATGCAGAAAGCCTGGGGGTAATCACTTCTTTATCATACATCTTTACTATCTTCTGCATCCAGGGAGTAGTTGAAATAAAAGATGAAAGCAGCACATCTGCCTCTTCAACATCAATAAATCCCGGCATATACTCCAGCACTTCTTTTGGCAGCCCTGGTGTCTGACCTGATTCCCTAAAAAAACTCAGCTGTTCCATATCCAACACAAATGTGCAAAATAATTTTAAAATACTAATATTTTTAGCATTATATTTGTCCATGTAAAAACAAAAAGGAGGTTGATCATGGAACAGGTAGCAAAAAAACAGGTCATTGAGGGCTTAAGGGAGCAGATCCTTTCGATGCAGGGGTATAAGACCATATCCAAAAGCCAACAGCATATCTCCTGTCTTGAGCTTTTTACACCTGCTTTTCCGGGTCACAGCTTTCCCCTGCAGGGCATCCATGAATTCATATCGGAAAGCAGCGAAGAGACCGCGGCCAGCAGTGGCTTTATCAGCGGGATACTATCCGCACTGATGAAGGACGGCAGCCCCTGCATCTGGATCAGTGCCTCCAGAAAATTCTTCCCGCCGGCAGCCAAAAGATTTTCACTACCAGCCTCTTCCATCATCTTCATCGACCTGCAAAATGAAAAAGAACTCTTATGGGTAACCGAAGAAGCCCTTAAATGCGAAGGGCTCGCTGCCGTGGTCTCCGAAATCCCGGACTTGAATTTTGCCACATCCAGAAGATTCCAATTGGTTATCGAAAAAAGCAAAGTCACTGCCCTGTTCCTAAGGGAAAACCCCAGGATACACTCCAACACCACCTGTTTAGCCCGATGGAAGATCAGTCCATTGCCCAGCATACTGCCCGAAGGCATGCCAGGTGTTGGCCAGCCCAGCTGGAAAGCAGAACTGCTAAAAGTGCGTAACGGTGAGGGCGGCACCTTTGAGGTGTGCTGGTCCGGCAGCGCATTCGAACACTTGAAAAAAGAATACACCAGGATTTTACCTATCCATGAACTGCAGGCAGGATAAAGATGGCAAAACGATACTTGAGTATATGGTTTCCGTTTCTGCTAACGGACTGGATGGCCATCCGCCGCCCGGAATGGAAAGAACGGGCCAGGGTATGCGCAGGTGCCAGCCATGGGCGTATGATGGTCATCGCTACCAATCAACTGGCTAACGCCCAGGGCATCCATAACGGAATGCCACTTGCCGATTCGCGGGCGATTGTCCACGAGCTTGAAGTCTTTGATGAAAAACCGGGAAGAAAAGAAAAACTACTTGAAGGCCTTGCCAGATGGGCCATCCGTTATACACCACTCTCTTCTACCGATCCGGACGGTGTCCTGCTTGACATCACAGGCTGCTGCCACTTGTGGGGCGGAGAAGAAGCCTACCTTAAGCACATCACCAGCAGGCTCCAGTCATCAGGTTATTGCGTAAAAGCTGCAATCGCAGACACCATTGGTGCGGCCTGGGCACTCTCCCGCTATGGACAGGGAGCTGAGATCGTAGCACCACATGAGCAGCATTTTGCTTTACTTTCCCTTCCACCAGCAGCACTCAGGATCCCCGGTGAAACCACCGAAAAACTGCACAAACTGGGCTTAAACAGGATTGAGCGCTTTATCCAGATGCCCCGCAGCACCTTAAGAAGAAGGTTTGGAGAAAACCTGCTCATCAAAATAGCGCAGGCCATAGGTGAGGAACCCGAAGCCTTCACCCCAATTACCATCATTCAGGAATTTGAAGAAAGGCTGGCCTGCCTGGAGCCTATCCGCACAGCCAAAGCCATCGAAATCGCCATCGAAAGATTGCTCGATAAACTTTGTTTAAGGCTCAAAACAGAAGGCTTAGGCCTGAGAAAAGCACAACTGAAAGGTTACCGGATAGATGGAAAAACAACATCAACTGCTATCGGCACCAACCGCCCGAGCGATGATCCCCTACACCTGATGAAACTCTTTGCCCTCCACATTTCAGGAATTGCACCCGGAATGGGCATCGAGCTTTTCACACTAACTGCTGAAAAGACCGAAAAAATGGAACGTCCACAGGAAAAAATCTGGGCCGGTCAGGCCGGCCTTGACAGCCAGCCGCTGGCAGAATTACTGGACCGCGTGGCTGGAAAAGTGGGTAAAAATGCTATCCGCCGCTACCTGCCCAGGGCAGACTACTGGCCGGAAAGGGCAGTTAAACAGGCTAAAGATCTCAGCGAAGACAGCGGAATAGGTTTCCATAATCCATTGAACCGCCCCATACAGCTGCTTCCAAGACCGGAACGGATCGAAGTTACCGCACCTATCCCCGATTATCCACCCATGCTCTTTATCTATCAGGGCCTGCGCCACAGTATCAAAAAAGCTGACGGGCCGGAAAGACTCGAGCGTGCCTGGTGGCTGGAAGAAGGAGAACACCGTGATTATTATACCGTGGAAGATGAAAAAGGGAACCGTTACTGGCTCTTCCGCTCAGGCCACTATGCCGCCGAAAACTCGGCCTGGTTCATCCATGGCTTTTTTGCCTAAACCCTAAAAAGAAAAGCGATGGAATATACCGAACTTCAGGTCACCAGTAACTTCAGTTTCTTGCGCGGCGCCTCCCACCCCGAAGAGCTGGTGGAAGAGGCTGCCCGTATGGGCTATAAAAAAATGGCTATTACCGATCACAATACCCTTGCCGGGATCGTGCGTGCACACGCCGCTGCCAGAAAACTTGATCTACAGCTCATACCTGCCTGCAGGTTAAACCTCATGGATGGTGCATCCCTGCTTGCCTACCCTACGGATACTGAAAGTTATGGAAAGCTGTCAGCCCTGCTCAGCCTTGGCAACCTCCGCACCGAAAAAGGAAGTTGCGAACTTTATAAAAAAGATGTATTCGAGTATGGCAAAGGCATTATTTTTATTGCCATCCCGCCAGAAAGCCTATCCGAAGGCTTTGATTTCCAAACGAACTTTTACACGGACCTTCAAAGCTATAAAGATGGACTCGGGGAAAACCTGTACCTGGCCATAAACAGAAGCTATCAGGGAGAAGACCAGAAGAGGATGTTCCGCCTTTCAGAACTCTCCAAAAAAAACGGTATCCCACTGGTCGCAACCAATGATGTCTATTACCACAGCCACGAAAGACGTGAACTGCAGGATGTGCTGACCTGTGTGCGGGAAAAATGTACCATCCAGAATGCCGGCTACCTGCTTTTCCAGAACGCCGAGCGGCACCTAAAGCCCGAAGAAGAAATGAAAAGGCTTTTCCGCCAATATCCCCAGGCCCTTGAAAATGCCGTAAAAATCTCCCAAGCCTGTAACTTCAGTCTCGACAGCCTAAAATACATCTACCCGGAAGAAATCACCTCGGAAGGCAGAACGCCACAAGAAGAACTGGAATACCTGACCATAAAAGGTGCCCACGAGATCTTTGGTGAACACCTACCCAAAAAAGTAACCGATAACATCAGCCATGAAATGAAATTTGTGGAGGAAATGAACTATGCCTCCTATTTTCTAACCGTTTACGATATCGTGCGTTTTGCAAGAAGCCAGCATATCCTCTGCCAGGGACGAGGCTCTGCTGCCAATTCCACCATCTGCTATTGTTTGGGTATCACCTCAGTTGACCCCACCAAATTCGATCTTTTATTTGAACGCTTTATCTCATCTGCCCGCAACGAACCACCTGATATCGACGTGGACTTTGAACATGAACGCAGGGAAGAAGTGATCCAGTACATCTATGCGAAATACGGGCGCGACCGCGCAGCCATTGTAGCCACTGTCACCCAGCAGCGGCAGAAAGGCGCCATCCGGGATGTAGGTAAAGTGATGGGCTTATCAGTAGATACCATCAACCGTCTCTCTTCCTCCATCTGGGAATTTACCGATGAATGGTTTGAAGGTGGGAAACTTACCGAACAGGGCCTCAACCCCAATGACCCGTTGCTCCGAAAAGTGCTCAGTCTTACCGCGCAGATGATGGGCTTTCCAAGGCAGCTCGGTCAGCATACCGGAGGTTTTGTGATCACGCGCGGCAAGCTGACCGACCTCTGTCCCATCCTCAATGCCAGAATGGAAGAGCGGACCAACATTGAGTGGAACAAGGATGATATCGAGACATTGGGTTTCCTCAAGATCGATGTGCTTGCCCTTGGTATGCTCACCTGTATCCGCAAAGGATTTGACCTGGCCAAAGCACATTATAACCTTGATCTGACCATGGCTAAGATCAATGAAAATGAAGATCCCAAGGTTTATGAAATGATCAGCCATGCCGATACCCTGGGCGTTTTCCAGATCGAAAGCCGTGCCCAGATGTCCATGCTGCCACGCCTGAGGCCCAAATGTTTTTATGACCTGGTGATCGAAGTGGCCATTGTCCGTCCCGGCCCCATCCAGGGTGATATGGTCCATCCCTACTTAAGACGACGTAACGGAGAAGAAAATGTGGAATATCCTTCCGAAGAGTTAAAAGATATCCTGCACCGGACATTAGGCGTTCCCCTCTTTCAGGAACAGGCCATGAAGATCGCCATTGTTGCCGCAGGCTTTACCCCGGCCGAGGCGGATGAGCTCCGCAGGAGCATGGCCACCTTTAAAGCCAAGGGCATGGTGACCAAATTTGAAGAAAAACTCATCACCGGCATGACCGGCAAAGGTTATACCGAGGACTTTGCCAAACGCGTATTCAGGCAGCTTGAAGGATTTGGAAGCTATGGCTTCCCAGAAAGCCATGCAGCCAGTTTTGCCCTGCTCGTTTATGTTTCCTGCTGGCTCAAATGTTATTATCCCGATGTCTTTGCCGCTGCGCTGCTCAACAGTATGCCAATGGGCTTTTACCAGCCCGCACAGATCGTCATCGATGCCAAAAAGCATGGCGTGGAAATCAGGCCCATTGACATCAATTATTCCAACTGGGACAACCGGCTGGAAGAAAGGTCCGGAAAATATCACGCACTCCGCTTAGGTTTCAGGCAGATCAAGGGCATAAATGCTGAAGATATCAAATACCTGACCAATGGCAGAAAAAAAGTATACAGTCATATCCACGAACTGATGGACGCCGGCCTCAGCCTACATGCACTGGAACGTCTTGCCGATGCCGATGCCTTCCGCTCCATTGGTTTGGACAGAAGACAGGCCCTTTGGGAAGTATCCGCCATGGCCGACCGCCCGGTTGCACTCTTTGAAAACCAGCCTTCAGAAAGCAGCCTGGAAACGCAGGCCACCCTGCCCCTGATGAGCAAAGGCGAGCACGTGATCCAGGACTATGCCTCCACATCCCTGTCACTAAAAGCACATCCGGTCAGCTTTGTGCGTGAACAGTTAAACCTCCTCCGTGTTTTGCCAACCCAGGACCTTGCTAAGGCAAAAGACGGACAAACCGTCAAAGTAGCAGGTCTCGTCCTGGTCCGACAGCGACCGGGTACAGCCAAAGGTGTATGTTTTATCACCATTGAGGATGAAACAGGATTTACCAACCTGGTTGTATTTGAAAACCTGTTCGAAAAATTCCGAAAAGAAATTATCCAGTCCAAACTACTTATGGTTGAAGGAAAGCTGCAGATAGAAGGCGAAGTGATCCATGTGATCGTCAAGCGCTGCTTTGATCTCACCAGCCTCCTGCGATCAATGGACAGGGAAGAAAACAAAAGTTTCCCTGCAGTCGCTTTCTCCAGATCTGATGAAAGGACAGCACCCTACTCCGGCAACAAAGATTTACCAGATCAAGATACCCCAGCAGCCTCAGCTATTCCGGGAGGCAGGAATTTTAAATAAATCATCCATTACACCGGATCATTGAAATACTTATTATCCCGCAACAGGGATAGCAGCGGGCACCAGCCTGTGGTTAATGCCTGAAGGTGTATGAAACGGATCGCCCGGCCGTTACCAAAAAAACAAAAGCATTAAAACAGCTACATACGCAAAAAAGCCACTGATCTCTACCAGTGGCCTTATATCCCAAAACAGTCTCCTGTTTATTTTGCGCTGTTCTTTTTCTCTGTTACCTCCGCCCTGATCTCCTGGGCAAGGTTTTTAAGGTCCTGCATTGCTTTACGTACACGTGTACCAGCTGCAGCGTTTCCACCATCATAAAATTTCGTCACATCAGCCTCGACTGAAGCGATCACTTCCTGTACCTGTTTGAATTTGTCCATAACTGTTTTTTAAAGGGCCAGATGGCCCAGGCTATTAAATTATTTTGTATTTGGAAACCGTATTCCAGTCCCAAAACTAAACATTTCAAGCAGAAAGCAAAAGGTAGTACAAAGGTAATGAGCGCAGAACCAGAGAATGATTACTTCTACATTAACTTATCGTTAAGAAGCTGGAGATCGCAGTGATCCCTCCCGGCCGCAGGGTTGCCTTTCATATTTGTAGGTAAAATTGGCATATTCTGCCATCTGAACCGGGTTGCTAAAAAAGTTCGTTCGCTTAATTTTGAGGGCACTGAAAAACTATCCGATGAGAAACGAGGTGCATACTTTCTTTTCTAAAAAAAGCTTCATGTGAAATGCCGCTTTTGATCTGTTCAAAGCGAGCATCAAAATCAGTGGTACCATCTGGTTCAACTTGATCTGCGGAAATTCTATTATACCAGGTTTCGATATAGGCCTTTTCTTCAGTTATGGCCTCTCCTTCCAACTATTTGTAAATGAGTTTTTTTTGCGTTTTGGTTTTTCATAGGTATCTAGATCTTTTATGCCCTTTGATACTCTGACGCAAAGCGTTGTTAAAAGTGGTACATCGGTTTGAGAAAAAATGTATTTTATCTTCCAAGGTGGCCGATTCGGTAGGGAGGATGGATATTGCAATAGAATTCCTAATCAATTTAGCGATGAGGTAATAGAGTTGGCGAGATGGCGAATAAACAATTGGCTTTGTGAGCAAATATGCAATCTTGATAACTAAATCCGCCTAATATATAGCAATTGAGAATATTTAACAATAAGTTAATGTCGGATAATTTTTAATATTATATATATCAATTAACTTTAAAATATCAAGCTCTTAACTCATATCTAGTGAAAAAAACATCTATCCAATTACTTCTTTCAGCACTATTTTTCTTCATCTCTAGCTGTAAAGACAAAGTACCGTTCAAACCACCCTATCATGGTGCCTCTGGTACTGTTATCGCAAAAGAATCCTGTAATACAGATGAAGGCAAAGACTACTGGCTGATTGAAATTTCCTCATCTTCCTCTGTCCAACAACAGTTTGGTGACAAATTAACCCTAAACGGAATCACCTATACAAATGTCATTAAAACAAATGGCCTACCAGAAAGCTTAAAGAAAGTAGGGCAAAAGGTAGGTTTTGATTTTACAATAGCAGGTACAGCTACTTCAACCTCAAACTGTAGCGTAAGCACTCCTGTGCTATATACACTCAAAGTAGCGGAATTTATACGCGCAAGCCCAGCTATCTTTTAACAAATCTCTCCCATCTTTCAAGCAAGTAACGCAAATATGAGAATACTTTTCATTGTATTTTTCAGCACCATCATTTTTTCTGCCAAGGCGCAGATTTTAAGGGTCGCTACCTCGGCTCAAAAAATCAATCGCCAGATCCCTGGCTATTCAGAGCTTAAAACCATTAATACCAAAACCTTCACTTATTCACCGAAGGTTTCAAAGGCTAAAATTCTGACACCGATTGATGGCGATCCAAAAACTGAAATCAATAAGACTGATCATTATGCCGATATCCTTTCTGTAGCCATTGGTGTGGCTGATGGCAAGATCAGCTCAAGTTCAGCGGGAAAAGTATGGGCACTCCGCATCAGCATACCCAATGCTTTAAATATCGGTCTGGTTTTTAATAGTTTTGACCTTTCTCCGACAGCAGAGATGTATATCTTCAATGATCAAAAAACCATAATGGACAGCTGCATTAAAAAAAATAATTTCACGGTTTCAAACACAATAGGTATTTCACCTTTTGGCGGCGACAATATCACCATCTACATTGTTGAACCTAATAATTCGGGAGATTTTAAAAGCAGTATCTCGATCAATAAAATAGAGGTAGGATTCAAGGAAATAGGCGGTTTCAAAGATGGAACATTGATGCGTGAGGCTTCCACACTCTGTAACCCCACGGTAATGTGCCGGCCCTATATGATGAATTCAGCAAGGGCAGTCGCCAGGTTTTCCTCCAATGGGTTCGCAGGTACCGGTACGTTGATCAACAATGAATATAATAACGGGAAGGCTTACTTTCTAACCGCGTTTCATGTCCTGGACGCTGATGAAAACGATGTATTGGATCCTTCAGAAATCGCTGCACTATCTGGAGCAAGGTTTCTATTTCAGTTCTGGCGCAACAACTGCTTGAGTAGTGTTAATGATCTTGGAATCCAGTTCACCGGTGCAATCCTGAAGGCATCTTCTAAAGAAACCGATGTAGTAGTGCTTGAGCTCACTAACCCTCCGGGCGTTGGTGATGGGGTCAACTATGCTGGCTGGAACCGGCAGACCACTCCTCCTGCAGATTACAGTTCTTATATCCTGCATCATCCAAATGGAGAAGACATGCGGATCACAGATACCCGCGATGTAGGAGACTGGTTTTGGGGAAATAAATTCTGGACGGCGCATTATGCTGAGGGAGTCGTATCACCTGGTTCTTCAGGAGCTGGTCTATTTAATCAATATGGCCAGGTCGTTGGACAACTGCGTGGAGGATGGAGCAGCTGCGATTTCACTGATTTTGGCGACCGCTATGGCAAATTCAGCTATTCCTGGGGTGATGCCGGACTACAGCCCTTATTATCTCCATCAGGAAACCAAACGGTAAATCCCCTTATCCTAAGCACAATCATAATGAATGGTGATGAAAATATTGACTATTGCGATAATAACAACCATACGTATTCAGTGCCAAATCTTGTTGGCTGTAGTTATAGCTGGAATGTTCCTAATACCCTCAACTTAATCAGCGGCCAATATACCTCCAGTATTGTCGTCAACAGGAATGCAGCGGTATTACCAGCCTACACCCAGCTTACAGTAACTGTCACTGATAGCAAGGGTTATAGTCGGATAGTAAACGTAAACAAAACTGTCCAGGTTGGTATAGCAAACATCACCCTGGCATCAGGTCCACCTCCCCCAGCTCCCAGATATGTTACTGTCATGTTCAAATATAACAATGTATATCCGGGGAGTTATTTTGATGTGGAAAGCGCAGACGGGAATCCCTTCATCCCCCTAAATACCCTGAATCCTGCAACCAACCTTCAAAATGTACCTGGTGTTTCCTTTGATACCACTTACGGGATTTACCGGACCATTACTGTTCGCTATACAAATACTTGTGGTGTAAGTGCTTGGCAGCATTTTGGAATCAATTTGGATGATTATCCGCATTTACCGACATCTTCTGCTTTTAAGGTTTATCCAAATCCTGTGAGCAGTGAGCTCTCAGTCGAACTGGTTCCAATAAACGAAGATTTAACAACACAGCTCACAGGAACAACATCCACTTTTCAAAACCAAGTAGCTCAGCCACAGGCCAACGCCAAAAGCAATTCCGGATTTTCAGCGGTTTTATATGATATAAGGCGTAAAGTGGTTGCAACAAATCCCTTTGCAAAGGATAAGATCACACTTAATACTACTACCATTCCCAATGGCACTTATTTTCTACATATAACTAAAGATGGCAAAACTAGCAAACAGCAGATTATAGTCAGTCATTAAGAAAAAAGCTCTTTTCTTATGCTTTGGCCGCTCCTTCCAGACATTTTATCAATTCGTTTTCTTGCGTTTTGGTTTTTCATAGGAATATGGATCTTTATACCCTTTGATAGTATGACGCAAAGCCTGATTCAAAGTGATATGTGGGTTAAAAAATGTGGTTTATTTAGATAGAGGGATTTCCAAGAAGGATGGGTATTGCGTTGGGGTACCCAATCAAGGCGGAAATGATTTGTGGCAGGGAACAGGCAAAAGAAATCCAAAGAAAAACCTAAGTAAGTCAGAAAACAAGAATGTTCGATTGCTTAGTGTCCTAAGCTCAAATCGTCCTAAAGCTTAGGATTTTTCCATGTGCCGCAATCTTGATAGTTGGCAAATTCATCGAATTTCAAGATCTCAATAACATCTTTATAAGCTAAGGGGGTGGTAGACACCTTTACAAAGGTATACCTGTGATTGAAATAAAGAATTTCATACTTTTTAAGATTTTTATTGTGCGCCCTAATCGTACAATCTACATAATTTACATTTTTGCTGTTTACATGCCGTCAGCAAATGAACTTTATTTTTGGCTAAAACTTCTTTGATTTTTTTCTGTTGATCAAACTTATGTTCTATTTCAAGTGTTCGTTGCAACAGTTTGTTCTCAAAAATATTCCTGAGATGATTGGTTATTAAAAATGTTATTACCGAAACTACGACGCTTAAAAGCGCTATATTAATGGGATTCAGCGTATAATATTGATGAAAGTACCTGGCTAGCTGCCAGATCAGTAGTATCATCTCCAGAAGGATAAAGACAAGCGTTAAGCTGTGTGTTTGGGGCCCGAATACCCTAACCTTTATCAGCTACACGTTTCAGAAAATAAAGGTTGTGACCCAACTCATGCGTATTGTAGAGCATAAATCCAAAGCGTTCATACCAAGCGACCTGTGAAAATTCCGGAGTTTCCAGATATGCCGACAAGTTCTTTTTCTGCATTTCCAGTATCACATCCTGTAAGAGCCTGCTGCCATTTCCCAAACTCTGGAAACGAGGTGAAACTCCAAGCATCCAGATTCGGGCTACCACAGTTTTACCAAGCCTGGTTTTCGTCATACGCCTGTATTTTAGTATCCTTATACAATTTCCCAGGCCAAGACCTTTCAGGATCAGTTGAATTTTCAGTGACATTGTTGTCAAGGTAGCCCTTTCCAGATGGGGATATAATACCAAGGCGCATGCCCTGCGGTCATGGGATAAGAATATATCCCCCTGCAAATGGCATCCATAAAATGCGTACTGCATTAGCATGCCAATGCGACTGATTCTGTTTTTACCTTTAGGGATCAGGTAATTTATCGTTTCATTGTTTTCAAAAGAACGGGTCAGCAGTCCCGCTACCAGGTCTTTGTCTTCGTGTGTCGCTTTTATCATAACCGCTATCGCTTATAACCCTATTCCAAAGCCAATCAGATCAGGAAAAGGGTTCAGAGCTTTAAATGTATTTTATATGGTGTAGCGGTTATGCAATAGGCAGTTAGTATATTTATAAAGCGCTAGTATCTATAGTTTAAATAGGTGTATTCATCTTTCTTTTTATCCGTTTAATTTTAACAGCGACATGCTCATCCAGATGATTAGTGCATAAATAATTAAACCAAACAAGACAGTCAAACGGCTAGTCCTTAACAGATACGGATTATATCTAAGCTCTTCGTGATAGCTACTTTCTATGTTGTCAGGCTGCATGCTCAATTATCATACCTACTGTTATCTCGGTCAATAAGACCAGCGTGGAGAGCAGCAGTCCGCCTTTGCTAAGCAAAAAGCGGTTTACCGGCTCTTCATAGGCACTGTTATTAAAAAAACTCCCGGAAGCTTGCAACTGGTCGAAAAATGTAATCCCGTAGAACTTTCGGTCAAAGTGGTTTGAAAGTATCAGGACGGATATACTTAGCAATGTTAGTATAATGATGGCGAGGTCGGTTAACTGCATATTTGTAAATAAAAAAATAATCATGTTCCATAGGAGAGCCGGATATTTTCTGCAAACAGTCTGTAAGCAGGTTGTTTTGTCCGGACTTCCCTTTTCAGTTCTTTTAATTTTCTCGTCAAAAACTGCACTTTGACATGGCTATACAAGGCCTCGTATTCAATCACCATTTGCTCAAGACCAGCCAGCTTTTTCTGATAGTCACTGTACACATATTCCAGTTTTTTTTTGGTAATCGACGGCCCGTTGGATGCTTTCTTTATCCTCCTGTTCGTTCTCTAATAAATTTGACAGTTGAACCAGGGAGTTTTGTAGCTGTTCGTGTTTGCCTTTATTTATGCCTGGCATAAGCTTTTATCTTCTTCATTTTATAATTGTTCTCTAAATTTTAGCTACAATGCTACCAGTATCATTTAACTGGGTAATCTCGCCGGATAGCTGAAAGTTTGCTGATTATCGCTGAGCAATGTCACATTATAACCGGAATCTTTTAATATATTCATCTTCACCGTTTGTACAAAAGACTTCAGTTCCTGCGGGGTCATCACTTCTGGTTTTATCCCGTTTGCCTGCATCTTCATCAGCATTCCTTTAACGGAAAACTCTACTTCTTTAATCATTCTCCTGTAATCAGTTTCTTCCGGGCTTAGATCAGCAGGCTCGTCATCCTGTGCGTACGGGTAAAACATACCCAGTAACCCGCCAAGAAACAATTGCAAGTCATAGGGATCATACTGGGTCTTATTATCAGCAGCCAAAGCATTAATAAGCAATCCGATCTTCAAAATAATTTTCTCCAAATCCTTTTCCTGCCGCAGGGTCAAAGGAGTCCCGCCGCGGGGAATTATTTTGGTTGAATTGTTGGATAATGATGCCTGGTAAGTCTGCATTTCCCGCTGACGCAGAATTTCCTTCTGCGTAAATTCAGAAATTTGCCCTTCATGCATCATATCATAACTGATATAGGTACGGAACAGAGTGCCTGTCTCAGACCTCACCTCGCCAAGAACAATTCCCTGTTCCGAGGTACCATATACCTTTCTGTTGACCAAAGTAGTCCCATGTTCGTCATGATCCTGAAAAGCACAGGAGAGACTGTTATTCTTAGTGAAATAGGCGGCTATCAATTCCAGACCCGTTTTTTTTAACTTGTAACGTAACCGATACCGCGCGAACAGATGCGATTTGAAAAGTGCCAAGCCAATCCCTTTCGTTCCCTGGCCTAGTGCGCTGGTCATTAAAAACGCCCAAATTCCATCGGAAAAATTTGCTGTGCATACAAAAGTCGTATGGTCAAGCGATATGTTCTTGCGCTCACAACGGTTCATAGCACGGAAGATTACAATCCACCGGTTTCTGTTGGCCGTAGTCACAACAAAGGGCGCTGCAACCACAGGAAATGATGTAGATTTAATGATCAAACGGCAGAATTCTTTCTGCTTGTACATAGCTTTGGCACGTACCTCCGGCAGATCCATTTCCATTTGAGCCGTTATTTCGTTATCTGTCATCGTTTGGACTATCATTTCGGAGATTATTAGCGCTGTAGATTAAGTTCGCATCTATTGCCTTGATATTTTAAATTCTCTAATATAATATATACAATCTGCAGAAACCATTTAACACAATGCTAATTTATGAAAAGTGCTTTAACGTCAATGCTGTATTTTTTACCGTCTTTTCCTGTGAATGCACCATTTGCATTCTCTTGTTCAATAACCATCAACGTCAATACATTGAAAAATTTACCGGTGTTATAGTCATTAATATCGGCAAATCCCGTCCTTTTAGACATATTACTTACTGGTTCATTAATGAAAAATGCCAAGTTTCCATCACTATAACTAATATCAAATAACTGATATGTTTTATAATCTGCGAAGGCAGGCTGCACATCCTTGATTACATCCATGTCAACTTCGTCTCCATAATTGTAATCCATCATTTTCATAACAACATCTACAGTTGTCGGAAAACAATGGGGTGCCAAATTTGCAATCTTAATTTTTATCAGGCCAGCTTCCGGCTTAGGTTCTTTGTCCTGATTGTTTTCCAATAATATAGCTTTAGAAGATTCTGATGGCTTAAACAAAACCAGATTTCTGAGACTATTTTCCTCAATATTAATAAGCGTATCTATTAGTAAATTCCCTTTGTTATCTTTAATGTTCAATACGTCCTTACCGATCGGTAATCTTAGATCGGGCGTTACTCCTTCATTTGCAGAGAGCACTCCTCCCTTAAAACTCATACTTAAAGGGCTTAAATTTGTAGTTTGGTTATTAAGGTTTACCAAGCCGAACTTTTGGGCTTCGATTGAGATTTCTTTTTTACAAGCAAAAAGGAAAAAAATTATCGAAAGAACTGTAAATGTTATTTTCTTATGCAATGACATTGTTGTTGGTTTATATTTAAAACAAAGAGTAACCTCCGTTCAGGAAGTTACTCTTTGTTGTTTACAAGATGTTTAGATTAATAAACTTTTTTCTGTGCGTTGAACTCAGTCCACCCTTGTAACCAAGTAGTGCCAGTGGCTGTACCAGATGCAATTGCACCTTTTGAGCCGATAGGAGTTGCTGCTGGTATTAAGTTGTCTGGATTATAACTATAAGTGGCATAGTTAGTGGTGGTAGGCCCTGCATAAAATGATGCAGCGCTACCCGACCCTAAAGCAAGATAGCTGTTAGCATTTGCAGAAGTGTTATCTGGAACAACTGCACCACCTGTAGAGCTGAAAGCATGAAGGATATTATTAGTGTAGGTACCTGAAGCACCATCTTCATTTGTCACGCCAATTGGATAGCCGGCTATTACTGAATTCTGCAAGTCAAAACTAGTATTCCTTCTGAAACGTGCACCAAGTTTAAGCGCACTATTGTTAACATTTGTACCTAATAAAGTGAAGTTTCTTAGCACTGGCAATGTTCTCGTACCACCAAGTACTCCAGTTTTATTGTTGTCAGATTCGATGCCATTCGCATCAGACGATCCGCCTGAAGTACTGTGGGTTGAGTTTACCGCTTTAAGACCTACTGCATACTGGATCGTTCCGGTATAACCAAAATCGAAATCGAAATCGTCGTCATCGCCACCAACTGCAACCAGATAAGTAGCATTTACTTTACCACCGAAGAACTCGAAGCTATCATCAGCGGAGTAAGTTACCTGGATGTGATCTAACGTAGTTCCAGAACCAACACCACCAAGAGTCAAACCATTGATTTCATTGTTGGCAAACAAAACCAATCCTGCGTACTCAATACGTACATATTTTAATGTTCCAGAATCGTCTGTATCGTCTGATCCGCCGTAAGTGATGTCAACACCTGATGGCGGCGTTGGCAAACCTTCGATAACTGTTGTGCTCGGCTGGTTTGTAGTAGCGTCACCTAATAAAATTACACCACCAAAATCACCGGCTGCTCTGGCACCAGGAGCATTTGGCGAGGTAAATACAATTGGAAGGGATGCTGTTCCTTGTGCGTCCAGTTTTGCGCCTTTTACTACAACTAAAACGCCGCGGATATTTTTGGTAATAGTAACCCCGTTTTCAGTTGCAGTGTAAGATTTAAATGCACCTGATGAAAGGATTGTACCAGCAGGTATTTTCAGGGTCTTACCGCTTGGCACGTAACTTACACCATCAATTAACCATACTGTACTACTGGTCAGGTTAATGATGTTGTCTGAAGCGTTACCATCAAAGTTATCCTGAATAACGCCATCTGCGTTAACCGGGATGCTCTGCGTAGGATTGGTGAAACCTGCTGTTTTTGCATGATCGTAGTTACCGCTACCATCGTTGCCTAATTCTTTTTTACAGCCGCCTGTAAAAAGACCGAGAGCTACCATAGCTGTCATGCCTAGATTTTTGAATGTTTTTCTCATTTTTTTGCTTTTTTTGTTTTTAATTTTTAGTACTGCTAAGTTATATATTCAATTGTTAATTTAATGTTATTTGTTTGTATAATTATCTGTTTATCAGATAATTATACAAAATATATTGATGCTATTTTTGTTAAAAATTATAGGTAAAAGACAAATTGTACGAACGACCATATTTCATTTGATAGCGCATTCTGTCTTGGTTTTCCGCCTCATAATTATCTGTTCCTTTAACTCTCGTAAAGCCTTCGGTATATCCGCCCTCCCACGAATTAGCATTATTGTAATACTGATCAGCGGTATTTAACAGGTTGCTGATGTTTAATTTAATCTCACCCTTTTGTTTAAGTACCCTTCCACTCAACTGCAGATCAAGCAGGCTCCTTGCTCTTTGAAATTCGGTTTCAGCAGGATTTGCGGAAATGATGTAAGAACGGTAACCAGAACGGTTGAAACTCAGCGTTCCTCCCAGAAATTTGTCCTGATATCCCAAACCCGCATTGATGATATAAGGAGACTGGCCGATAAGCGGGCGTTTTAAAGGCTGTATGACCTCTATTTTTTCGGGCGCTTTGTCCGGATTGTTAGGATCATAGGCCGGATTGTTGGTTTTCACAATCGTTTTTATTTCACTCCAGATGTATGCCGCGTTACCGAAGACATTAAAGTTGGCCAAACTAGGGCTGATCACATTCAGCGATTTACGAAACTCCATTTCGATGCCATAATTCTTTGCTGAATGCTGGTTTTGATAAGTCAGCGTAAGGATGCTGCTGCCCGGACTTAAGTTGACCAGTTCCACCGGTCGGTCCAGGTATTTATAAAAGCCAGATACCGATAGAATTTCCCCAGCGCTGGGATAAAACTCATACCGCAGATCAATATTCTGAATTTTGGTGCTGCTTAAATTACCGCCCCTTATGGTCGCCTGTAACAGCGGATCAGGAAAGCCAAAAGTGGAAGTCTCCCTGAAATCGGGTCTGATCATCGTTTTAGCATACGCGGCCCTAAGGTTCATTTTAGTGCTAAGGCTATAGGTAATATTTAATGAAGGCAGAAAGTTCCAGTTTTTTTCCCCAGTTAATATCGGTTTCTCCTGATTGATGATCACATCAGGGTACTGCTCCTGTTGCAGTCTTCGTCTTCTGATCTCTTCTTCCTGGCGGTTTGCCAGATTAAAGTTTTCCGCACGCAGACCATATACGAGGCGCAGCTTCTGAAAAAAACGCTGATCCAGCATTAAATACGCTGCATGGTATTTGGATTCTGCATCAAATATCCCACCACCGTTTTCGTTATCCAGGTAATAATACATTTGGGACAAACCGTAACCTATTCTTTCAGGTGCTAACAAAGTCTCATAAGTATCCGAAAAGCCTGTTGCCCCACGCTGCGCATATATTTTAGCAAGTGCAATATCCTGTGTCCTTTTTTTATCCCACCCAGTATATCCGGCCTTAATAAGGCTTTTATCGTTTAAAAAGTTAAAAGGGTAGCTTATATTTAATGCCCAATTGTAATCGTGCTCTTTTATCGCTGTCCAGAAACGATAATCCCATACATAATTACCGACAACCGTACCAGTTGTGGTGACATTTGGCTCCTGATAATATGGTTTATCCCCAAAAGTATTGTTCAAAGCATAATAAGAGAATTTACGGGTATCTTTATGCTCCTGATTCAACCCGGTATAGCCCAGGCTCCAGTCTATTTTTAATCCTTTGTTACCAATACTATGTTCCGCATCTATTTTATGCTGGTTGATATTGCTGAATACAGGGTCTGCAAAATTAGTATTCTGCTTCCGTCCTGATCCCTCATCTCTGCTATAACCCACATAAAAATCTTCATTAAAAGTGCGGGTATATAAATTCCGTACATTAATCTTGAACTTTTTCCCTTGGATCCCGCCGTTTAGAACTGCGCCAAGGTTAGTGTTAAACTGGTATGCAGTACCATAACCAGCTGTGTCAGGTGAATTATAATAATCAGGTGTGACAGCCAAGCCCCTTGCTGACTGAAAAGTGTTAATCTGCTGTGTATTGCGATAAGTCACTCCTGCAACAAAGCCAATCTTGAGTTCCTTCTTCTCATTGATATCGTACAAGCGGCCCATAGTGAAACGATAATTCTGGTTGGGGGCTGTTTTGTATTTATACAAATGGAAACCACCCGGATTGAATTTTTTGCCCTGTTCTATGGCACCGGCGTACCCAGTTTTGAACCCATTAGCATCTGTTGCCTCAATACGTGGGTCATCCTGCTGGTTCGCCAAACTATAGAAAACAAGGTTATCAGGTTTTTTACGTGCCCCATTATCAAATCCGAAATAATCACTACCTTTCCTTGTTCCAGCTGACAGGAAATCCTTCCCTGTGCTCTGCGTGTTACCGCCCCCGCCAATGCTGATCGTTGTGAAATTTTGGGTAGGAATACTTAGCGTGTTTACGGTCACCTGCCCCCCGACAAACTCGGCGGATACATCAGGTGTGGCCGTCTTATTTACTACAATACCGCTGACCAATTCGACCGGCACCACATCAAAAGAGAAATTCCGGCGGTTCAGGTCGGTATTGGGCATTGTAATACCATCAACAAGTGCCTGGTTATAGCGCTCGGTCAATCCACGGACTACTACATATTTATTGTCTAAGGTAGTAATGCCGCTAACTCTTTTTAATACAGCCCCGACATTGTTGTCAGGAGTGCGGGCAATCTGCTCCGAGGAAATACCATCTGTTACCGAAGCTGCATTTTTCTGCTGGGCGTAAAGACCAGCTACGCTTTCCTTTTTGAAAGATGACTTTACTACTACCTCGTTCAAAGAACTGGTAGCGGTTTTTAGCACCACGTCCAGTTTAACCAACTGACCGTCTTTTACGATAATGTCAGCTATGCGCTTGCTCTGAAAGGAAATATAACTTACCTCTATGGTGTAGTTGCCTGGCTCTACGTTAAAACTGTAGGTACCATCTACGCTACTGCTGACAACTTTGTTCCGTTCCAGTAGTTTTATACTCGCACCTGGTAGTGATTCGCCCTTATCATCGACGATCTTGCCGGCAATGCGACCTGGTTGTATCTTTTTTGTCCATACTTCCTGTGGTTTGGTATAATTGACTGCAACTGATTTGTTATTAATCGAGAAACTGAATCCTGAACGGTTCAGATCGTTCAACACTTTACTTAATGGGGTTTTACTGTAGCTGATATTCTCAAGCAGGACTTTTTCAATGGTATTATCGTAATAGAATTTATAGCCTGTCTGTTTATCCAGTTCTTTAAAAAGGGTAACTGCGCTTACTTTGTAATTAAATTGAATACTAACAGGACTGGTGATCGTGCTGTAAGCCTGGGCAAATAAAGGCGAACCCAATACAATAAACAGATATAGGAGATTGAATTTAAGGGTCTTGTGAAAGTTTTTAATTAAACTATCCGTTAGGATATGTGTAGAAAAATGCATATTTTCGTGAAATTTTTTACGATATTTTTTTGTATAAAAATTTAATTTTTAGTAGCGGGCTTGCTATCCGCATTGTAAAGTGCCGTTTTACCGAACGGCACTTTCTTTTTTATTTAGTTTTTAGTAGCGCTATTTTGTCATGAATGTGTATGTTAAGCTGTCTGTTTTAGTGAATTTGATTTTATTAATAAACGCAATGGTTGTAATGATTTCATCAATGGTTCTACCCTTAAAATCTCCATTGACGGAAAGATCTTTCGTGTTAACATTATCAAATATGATATTGACTTTGTGCCATGAAGCAATCCTGTAAATAGCGTCGCTGAAAGATGCCCTCTCGAAAACAAGGCCCTTTTCAACGGGGTTACCTGGCTCAACATCGAATGTGCTTAAGGTTTCCTTTGTACCCAAATATTCATAGGCATTTCCTGGTGTGAGAAGAATCGCTGGGCGGGATGAGCGCTTGTCTGTCGGCCTTATAGCAACCTTACCGGTATACAGATTTACCTTACCCCAATGGAACACTGGGTTATATTCTACAGTAAAGGAAGTACCTAAAGCAGTCGTCTGTAATTCACCGGATTCTACACTAAATGGTTTTTTCGGATTTTTAGTTACTTCAAAAAATGCTTCTCCAATTTTAAGATAGACCCTGCGCTCTGCAATTGGAAAAGCTTTCGGGTAACGTAGTACAGATCCTGAAGAAACGGTTACTACTGAACTATCAGGAAGGATTACCTTTAATGTTTTTCCTAATCCTGCCTCTACCGTAATAAAGGTTTTGGTGTCCTGAATAAAGCTGTAGTATTGAAAACCTTTAACACCGGCAAAAAGAAACAGAACCGCAGCTACACTTGCTGCAACTTTGTAAACCAGTTTTAACGGTTGCTTTTTACTAGAACTTATTTTTGAAGAGATATTGTTTTTAATGGAATTTAAGGACTGTTCAATGTCATGGGGTATATCAATCGATTGGGATATTTCCAGTTCGTCATCATCTTGCAGCAACGGCATGTGTTCACTGCTTGATGCCATTTCCCAAAACTCCTGCTCCTCGGAAGGGCTTAGTGTTCTGTCGGCAAACTTTTTTAAAAGTTCTTTTTTTCTGTTGTTGTTCATTTTATATCACTCGCCGGCAATTCCTATTTGACCGGTTACAATGATATATACAGTAAAACTAAGGGGTAAGGGGGGCTCTGTATGAAAATATATTTTCTTAAGAGACGAAAGGTGTCATTTTAGGTGGTTCGTCTGAGCATATCCGGCAGCTTATACATTCATAATCATAAATAATTAAATTATGCTGCATAATCGGACAGCTTAAAACCTATTTAAATTATTAAGGTACCAAACCTTATAAAAGCCGCCTAATCAGACGCTACAATTTGTGAAAGGGGAGCACACTATAAATAATCCCCGGAATGATTGAGTGCGGCTAATTTTCGTGTTGCCTTGGCGATGTGGTCTTTCACGGTTTCTTTACCGATAGAAAGCTCAATAGCGATTTCATCATAGGACAAGCCGGATACCTTAGACATTAAAAAAACCCTTCTTCTTTTCTCTGAAAGAAGAAATTGAGTTTTTTCGATCAGCGAATTGAAGTCCATACGGGTATAAACATCTTCACACTTAACATCATAATTGCCATGCTTGTAGTGATCGGTATATTCCAGTTGCATTTTTCTTTCTTTGGCCACTTCCTGAATCCAATTATAAAAAATACTTCGGGCAATTGTATTTAGATATTTTTTGATCCCCTGCTCCGGGTCAATATTAGATCGGTACTTCCATAAACGCAAAAATGCATCCTGAACCAGCTCTTCCGTTATTTCACGAGAACGGGTGTTTTGGTAGAAGTAGAGCCAAATGTTGCGGCTCAATATGCTGAAGACCTGATCAAAGGCCTTTTCATCACCTTCAATGAATCTTTTGAATAGATTTAATTCTAAACTTTCCATGGTAGACGCGTTAGAATTTCAAAGTTATTTATAATGAATGTAGCCTTTGATTATCTGAATGTTATTTCTGTGTTAACATTAATTAGCAGCTAAGGCAACTTTTGTATTTTTACCTGTCCCGCATTTTTATCCATTAATTCCCTTGAATCATAGAGTAACTGTGGGGATGCTTTAGCACTAAATGCACTAACCCTTGCTATTCCGTTTATCCTTGCCATCGCGCTTTTGATCAGCGGATCCTTAGCATCTCCGAAAGGAACGAGCGCTTCACTAAACTCATTTGCAGAAATGTCAGGAATTAACCCGGAAGGGTAATCTCCATCGCTGTTGCTATTATACAATTTGAAAATCATGGGTTCGATACTCCAATTGTTATTTTTGCTGTTATTACCATCCTTGATCGAAAAAGAAGCCATATCCTTACCGAGTGTGGACGCGCCTACCTGAATAACATTGACCCATGGCTTCAGCCCCTTTATTAGAAATTCGGCGGCTGACGCAGTATGCGTTCCGGTTAGCACAAACACCCTGTTTAAATGTAGCCGCATTGCTTTTAATTCATCAAAACTGAACGAATATCCCGGAGCAATATTAGATATTGTTTTTTCAAATGATTCTCTGCGGGTTCCTGCATTTTTATTTCCCCGATATTCGACAAAAATATCGCTTTGGTTTACATTGGATAAAACGGCTGCGAGTGCGGCGCTCATACCAATGTCACCGCCTGGATTGTATCTTAAGTCTATAATCAATTCAGAAACGTTTGCCGCTTTGAAGGAAGCAAATGCGGCTTCTAAATCATATTTTGACCTCCCTTCAAAAGAGTTATAAAATAAATAGGCAATAGCTTTTCCTCCATTGTTAAACACCTTATGCAGATATACCGGATTTTCGGAAATCAGGGCTGCACCGAGCGTAAGCTCCCTCTTCCCTTCAATATCAAGGCTGATTTTACGTTGGGCAATTGCGGATTGGATCAAATCTGCAATATTACTACCTGATGGCTTGGTCCCATCAATGGTTTTTACAACGCTTCCTCTTTCCAACCCGATTGTCTGAGCCTGGGTGCCCGGCACTACCATAGCCACATTTGTTTTCACCTCTCCTGAACTTTCCTGAAAAACGACCAGCTCAAATCCGAAATTATGGACAAGAGAAGGATAGTAGCTTTCTCGTACAGCGGGATTTGTCAACCTGGAAAACTTATCATGTGAATTTTTAATCGAGGAAAAAAAGTCAGAAGGTTCAACATTAAAATTGGGTTTGGAAGGCAACTCACTACTCCAGTAGTAATAGACTTTCATACTATCCAATATCCAGTTGTTGATATATTGATTGGAGCCCGCCGGATAATCTGGAGGGTTATTACCTTTCTTGCAGGAACTCTGCGTAAGAGAAAATAGTAATAATAGCCAAATACAGCTATAGGAACATTTTTTAGAAATGAGTAATCTATTCCACATGGTGCTTATGCTTAGATTAATGGCATATGTAAAATTAGGCTGCTAATGTTAACAAATCATTAAGTTTCCTCCTTATATCATGGCTATACAATTAACTTTTATACTGCCAAAATTGGGCAAGCTAAAATTCCCAAATGTGATGTTTAGTCAAAAAACCCCGTTAAGGGCTTTAAAAAGGCCTTTTTAAAAACATAAAATCCCTTAAATCGTTAAAAGATGAGAGGGATACTTTATCAGGTTCCTGGCTTGAAGCTATCAAGCAGGTTTAGTATTTCATGCTGGCTAATAGAGGCTGGGGCGTTGAACTGCCTTAAAAGAATATCATTGGGTATAGCAATAGATCCGCTGGTGGTTCTCACCAGGGTGCCAACATCTGTTTGGTTATTGAAAAGATACTCACCGACGACAGGGTTTAACTCTTGCAACCTGATGAGCAATTCGTAGATCACGTATACTGCAATTTGCATTTGGTAAAATTACGATAACTTTTACATAACATTAAATTATCATTATGTTAACAACGTAGAAATGATTATGAATGGTTTAACACTCCATAAACCAGAGCATATAGCAAACTGAACATGAAAACAACGAGTGATGAACATTGATGCTATGTGTCTGCAAAATGGCTGAATGACGTGAATAAGATTTGTGTTTATAAGGTCAAGACGGTAAGATTTTTCAGATGAGTTTCTACAGAATGTCTCCTTGAAATGCAAAAAAGCTCCGACATCCATCTGAGCTTTTTGTATCAACTAACCAAACTTATAAATACTAACCAAATATTTATGCACCAAAGCTAAGACCTGATCGTTAAATAAGTGTTAAATAATAGTGATGTGTTACCTCCTTATTATGACATAATATGAACTGACCAATAAATTAAAACCAGCTTCCTTATTTGCATCAAGATTAGATTTACTGGAAAGAAACTAATTAACTTAAGTTGCTTCAAAAAGACGTGGCGAGGATTTGCGGAGTTACTGAGGCCTGCATTAGGAACTGAAAAAAATAGATGTATCCCTCAAATTCAATATTGTCCCGGATTATAAATTTCCTGGGGTATTTGCCTTTTGAGATTGATTTAACTTTCTTACTTGAGAAACTATGTCGAGTTTCTCCCCAAATCTGTGTTTTGACAAAAAAAGTGAACCCCAAAAGTTTGTCCAACTTTTGAGGTTCACAGCAGATACACCCGCTTTTTTTCGGCTTTTATTCATTAAAAACAAATATATCGCACATCTCGAATATGAGAAAAAAAAGCAGCGTGCCGCGCTCTTGCAGCAGCCTTGCTATCAATAATTAAAAAAGAGGCAGTATCAAAATGATTTAAGCTGGCTGACTAAGCAAATTATATTTTGATACGTCTTCGTTCCCAATTTAATTGGAACCCCTAATGCTATTGCAGAGCGTTTTAAGATTAGCTTCGCTGAGCACTTCGTGGTTCCCGCCTGCGCGAGAATGACGGCAAATGAAATAAATTCTGGCCGTAACTGATAGATTTTACTTTTGATACAGCCTTTTGTAATCAGCTTTATTCTTTCTTGATTGTGATTATACGTACTATTTGGCTTATTGCGGTCTTTTGAACAAACTGACCACATCCAACTGGTTTGAACTAGGCGTAATAAAATAGGTACGTATCAAACCTTTTCCTCCAAACGCGGGAAAGAAAAGGTTTCCTCCTGACGGGCTCTTGCTGTTCTGCTCGCTGTCTCTATGAGGCCTGCATTTGCAAACGCTTAGACCGAATAGTTTCAAGCTCAGCCAGTAGCTCAGCACCATCTTCATCCATTGGAAAAACCTGCTCAATTTTGAGATTTTCTTTCAGTTTGATCAGCAGACTTTTTAAATGTTCATGCTGGCTCCTATTAATTCCCTGCATTAATTTCTGTTTAAGCCCGGGAAGCATGTTTTCTTCCCGGGTTTAATAATCAGATTTAATTATTTCAAAAACACTTTTCGAACAGCTTTATTCGTAGCATCTAAAATGTAAATATTTCCATCCTGATCTACAGCCATGTCATCCATAGATCCCAGTTTAGCAGCCGCCAATGTTCCATCGGCAAAACCTGAAGTAAACTTAGCCAGTGTGGAAGCACTTTTTGCTGCAACATCAATCTCCCTGAGTGCATAGTTATTTCGGTCTCCGGCAATCAATTTTCCTGTTCCATAAGGGATCAATCCACCCGCAATGCTATTAAACCTGGCCTGAGTTCCGATTCCATCTACATAACCAGGATCACTAAAGCCTATCCAGTTGATCAGGTTTGATCCACCAGACGCTATATATGAAATGGCATTATTGCTTGCAGAGCCCGAATCTACATAATATAGATTGCCTGAAGCATCTACCATAGGGTGCGCCATAGGCCAGAGCGGTCCGGTAATTTTTGTAAAGCCACCAACGGTATTTACCCTGTTCATTCCCGCAAAGGCGCCGTTAATATTTACATAAAGGTTTCCTGCAGTATCAAATGTCATTAAACCGGGCGAAAAGCCGGAAACATAAACAGTATTTTGGCCCGAAAGTGTTATTTTTCTAATCTGGTTACGGCCAATATCCGAAACATAAATGTTATTCTGTTTATCAATCGCAATGCCATAAGGGGTATCAAAAACAATATCGGCACCATTAGCCTGCAACACAGTCACCGTACCGTTAGTGGCAATTTTTTTCACCACATTGTTCGATCGGTCTGTTACATAAACATTACCACTATTATCAACCGCAATACCTGCCATAAAACTTCCAAAAGTACTGCTATTTGGTCCTCCAGCTAAAGTAACCATACCTGCTCTTCTAAAATCCTGAGGTGCCAAAGCTTCCTGGCCCGCAACCACCACTTTTAAATCGCCTGTACTTAAACCTGCCGGGGCATCCAATACCAGTATATTTTCGCTCGCCGTTTTCACCGCAGCGGGTACACCATTAAAATAAACTTTGTTATCGGCAGCATTTGTACTAAAGCCAGAACCCTTGATGGTAATGGTTGTACCGGCCAAACCATTATCCGGACTGACAGAAAGAATACCCAGGGTCTGATCTTTAAACTGTGGTCCATCGGTTGCCTGATCATTTACCACAACCCTAACACTTCCGCTTCCTGTACCTCCGGGCAAGATCAGTTTGATCTGATTTGCAGAGGACGATGTCAAAGGAACAGAAACACCGTTGATAAATACCTTATTTTCATCGGCCATACTACTGAACAATGCACCCGAAATGGTCATCTCTGTACCTTTTGGTCCGCTTAACGGGGTAACAACACCAATTGAGGGCGGCGCAACCACCGTAAAAATTGGTCCTGTAATTTTTTGGGCATTTATATTTACCGATAGTGGACCTGTTTTTACGCCATCTGGAGCTACAACAACCAGTTTTTCCTTACTGGCTTCCAACACGGTTGCAGCTGTTCCGTTAAAATCAATAATATTCCCGGCTGCAAGTTCTTCAAATCCGGTTCCGTTTATGGTAACCTTTGTATTTTTACCACCGGTTAAAGGTTTAATGCTTTCAATAGCCTGATAAGTAAAGTTCTGGCCTTTTGCTTCTTTTCCGTTTACTTTCACCATAATCGCACCAAAACCTGCATCGGCGGGTACTTCGGCAACAATCAGGTTATCCGAAACACTCACCACGAGGGCTACTTTACCATTGATGAAAACCGTAGCAGGTGTGGTTGTACTGCTAAAACCTGCTCCGGTGATCCTGATTTGTGATCCGGCAGGACCATTTGCTGGCAAAACGGCTCTAATGGTTAAATCCTGATAAGTATACGGGCCGATATCAAAACTCTGGGTATCATACTTGATGGCCAGCGCACCGGTAGTTCCGCCTTCGGGCATACGGATTACCAAAGCCTGGGCCGTTGCGCTAATGACTTCTGCTGATTTACCCTCAATGGTGGCAGAATATTGTCTGATATCAGTACCAAAACCTGTTCCGGTAATGGTTACCAATGTACCTGCGTTACCACTGTTGGGGTAATAACTTTCTATTTTAAATGCGACTGCAACAGGTTCGGTTTTATCCTTTTTACAGGCCCCGATGATGAACAGCAGGAAAAGCATCAATCCGATACTTAAACTCTTTTTATGTTGAATGATCATAAGATTTATCTTTGATGTTAAAAACTGTACCTCAATCCCAGCTGCATCTGTACCCTCGAACTAAAATAATCGATACTGTATGGTTGACCTGGGTTATTGAAGGTAAATACCGGATAGTTGTCTGCATTTTGCTGTGGAGGGAACAACGTTGGGGTTAAACCTACGCTACTGGTGGAGTTAAAGGTATTTGGCGAGAAATACTGTACACCCCAGGTTTTATTGATGAGGTTGGTTAGGTTGATGATATCTACATTTAAGCTCAGCGACTGCGATTTATCGCTATTTACAAACAGCTCATGTGCCAGATGCAGATCGGCCTGTACATTCCATGGCGTACGCCCTTTGTTACGCTCGGTAAAATCACCCCTGCGGCTGCTCAGGTATTTGTTGCCATCAATAAACTGGTTAAAGGCTGTTGCCTGTTGAGCGGCCGTTTGCGTAGGCAGATCCTTAAAATAGCGGATCGCTTCTTCACGCAGTGGGATATAGGCCAAACTTACCTGTTGAGATAAACCCTGAATGCTGCTGTTTACGATACCGTAACTAAACGGACTTCCCGATTGTGCGCTGAAAAATAAACTTACTGTCGTACTTCCGGCTTTTTTCCAATCATGGTTATAGCCAATACTGGACACGATGCGGTGACGGGTATCGAAATTACTATAACTTAAAGCCGGATTATTGGGTACTAGCGCCTGGTTTAACTGCCAGTTACTTTCCATGGAGTTACGTACGCCATTGCTTAAATCTTTCGATTCGCCATAGGTATAGGAAACTGTAACGTTCAATGCTTTTACAAACGTTTTGGTTACTGTTCCGGTAAGGCTGTAACGATAACCCTGGCTGGTATTGCTTAATAAGTAAATGTTCGAAAAACGGGGATCTACCGTTCCGCTGTAAACCGGTTGTTGTTTCTGTTTATCATAACCATAGTATAGCGGGTTGTCTTTGGTATTCAATTGCTGAAAAAGTACATCTTTTAAACTTTTGGTGTACATGCCTTCGATGGTAAAACGCCAGTTATTATCGGTTTCGTAATCGATGCCTAAACTTGCACGGAATACCTGTGGCATTACAAAATTGTTATCAACCAGATCGATCTGTGTGCGGCCGCTGTTCGGGTTATTGATTACCGCGCCGTTCTGCTCGATAAAATTCCCTATCCCATTTGGACCTGGTTTAATGGCATCGCTGCCAGGTGTAAAGGACTGCTGATCGGCCCGCTGATCGAAAGCGCCAAAGTTATTGCCTGTATTGTAATAAGCATAGGCTAACCAGGCAAAAGGAATACGGCCGGTAAACAATCCTGCTCCTCCCCTTACAATCAGTTTTTGATTGCCCAGCGCATCATACCTGAAGCCTAAACGGGGTGATAACTGTACTTTGTTTAAAAATTTGTTTTCGATGCGGTTAAGCGGTGTGTAGGTATAGGTATTGCCAAAATTTGGGTCGGTCATAATATCCTTTACTTTATCGCTTAAGGACGGCATGGTTGGCAAATTCACCATATCTGCACGTAAACCTGGTGTAATGCTCAATTTATCGCTGATCCTGATTTCATCCTGTACATACAAGCTGTACATGTTTACGTTGAAATCAGCGGAAGGATTGGCCAAAAGATAATCTCTGTTGTTATTGCTGTAATTGTAACTTCCCCTCACGCGGTAAGGATTATTACTGATAAAATCTTCGATGCTCTGGTAATCAACACGACCGTTCCAAGCATTAACAAAGCCATATTGAATATTATAAAGCTCATTATGCGTACCCACTAATATTTTATGGCGTCCTTTAGTCCAGTTTAAGTTTGCGGTAAATTCCCATGTTTTTTGTTTCATATTGAAGATATTCGCTTCGCGGTCGGTACCCAGATAAATGGTAGTTCCAGGTGTACGGCCCATAATCTGCACCTGCGGCAATGTAGGATCACTTAAAGGATCACGGCTATCGCTCACATGCGTAAAACCCACCAATAAATTTCCGGATAGTTTGTTATTGAAACGGCTTTTTAACTCGGCAACGGTACTGGTTTGGTTATTTTTCTGTTCAAAAGCCATACTGCTGAAACGGAAATCCTGCTGATCGCGGTCCATGTGAGTAGCCTTACTAAAAATAGTATTGTTCCTGATGGCCAATTGATGTTTATCGCTGATGTTCCAATCTAAACGGTTAAAGAATTTTTGAGATTTGTTCGAATTCGTGTATACTCCTGCTGTACCAGCATCGAAAACACTACCATAACGGCTTTTAACCGCATTGCTGACTAAATCAGCATCCGCTACGGTGAGGATATGGCTTGTTTCTGCTGTACCTACGTTCAGCTGGGTAGGATCCTGGCGGTGGGTAATCTCCTCATTACTAAAAAAGAAGAGTTTGTTTTTAATAATCGGGAAACCGATGCGCACGCCCGCCTGGTAATCCTGGAAATCGCTATTCATTTTACCCAGACTGCCCACTCTATCATTCCCTGTTATTGCAGCATTTCTGCCGAAACCATAAACCGAACCGCTGACTCTATTGGTACCACTCCGCGTTACAGCGTTTACAGATCCCCCGGTAAAATTTCCGATTTTCACATCAAACGGAGCCAGGTAAACCTGCATATCCTCAATTGCATCTAATGACACAGGGTTTGTTCTTGTACTGCTGCCATTCATGCCCGATGTACCCGTCTGGCCACCCAGCGAAGGACTAAAACCAATGGCATCGTTATTTACGGCTCCATCAATGGTTACGTTGTTGTAACGGAAATTGGTTCCACCGAAACTATTATCGCGGCTTCCCTGTGGGGTTAACCGGGTAATATCGGTGATGCTCCGGTTAATGGTGGGCATATTTTTAACCTGATCGGCACTGATATTTTTACCAGTTCCATAATTATCAGCCTTTTGTTTGGGTTTTGCCCTGCCCGATACCATTACCGTACTCAGTTGCTGCGCATTTTCCTGCAGCACAAAATTAAGCTGCTGGCTACCGCCCAAACGTACCAAAACATCATTCAGTACCTCTGTTTTCATCCCGGTGGTAGAAACAGTCACCGTATAGGGTGAACCGATGCGTAAATTATTTAGAAAATAGCGCCCATCTACATCAGCAGAAATGGCATAACGTGTTCCCGAAGGGGTGTGAATGGCTACAATGGTTGCACCCGGTATGGCGATTCCTTTGGCGTCTTTAACCTGGCCCGTTAAAGAACCGCTTGTTTCCTGCGCCATACCATAAAAGGATAGGAAAAGGAAAGCGCAGCATATGATTATTTTAAGCCCAGCCTGCTGCAGAGAAAACATTTCCTGCAAAAAGACGGATGTTGGATATATAATTTTCTTCATCAGTATAATTTTAATTGCTTAAGGTTTCCTATTGGGTAATCCGTAAAGCACCATCTATAATATGTAATACACCATTTCCAGCCAGGATATCCTGTTTAACTAGTTTTACAGCGGAGGTATTTCCAATTCCACTTAAAGTAATCCCGTTAAAACTCCCAGGAGCATTGGGATCTGGCGTTAAGGTCATGGTAACCGAATTGCCATCGAGCATGGCCTGTCGGCTGGTATTGGATGATCCGGTACTGAGGATATAATCGTAAATAAACCGTCTGTCTTTTACGATATGGTAATTTACCAGTCGTTTCAACACTTCTACATCGGCATTATTGATCTGCGCTACACTGGCATAACCCATGGCCTGCATGGCCTGGTTGTTAGGCGCGAAAATAGTGTAAGGTCCTGAACCGTTAATCGTTTCGAGCAAACCTGAGGTTTTTAAAGCCTGTGTAAAAAGGGTAATGCTTGATTCAGCTGCAACAGCATCACCTAATAAATCGTGCAGGTAAGGGCTCAAAACCCTGTTAACTACCTGGATTAAGCCATTTGAGGCCGGGATATTTTGCGATATGATACGCGAACCGTTTAAGGTTAACACAGTATCGGTTCCCTTAATCCAGTGTGTGGCATACAATTTACCCCCGCGTGAGCGCAATTCCTGGTTAAACAGGTAAGGCAGTTTGTTGAGCTCGTATTTTCCATCCAGGGTATGATATTGGGCGATACGCGAAATGATGGTGGGGTTTGCGGTGAGTACGCTTACTGCATTTGCATAACCCGCCAGATAAAATGCCGCATCAGACGGAACTAGAGCTGTATAGGGCCCTGCTCCTTCCTGTAAAGTTTTATCAAGCCCACTGCGTTTTAAAGCAGCGCTAAAAGCCGATAGATTAAAATTATCGGCAATAACGAGGTTAATTTTATTGTTGTAGTAATCAGATGATTTATTTTCATCTTTACTGCACGATGAACCTATAATGGCCATCAGCAATAAAGTAAATAAGCTGTTCTTATGGAATCGGTTAAATTGCTGTGCCATGTTATTTGAGTTTAAATCCTTTAGGGAAAAGCAGGCGGTCTACTACATGTACTGGTCCGTTTAAGGTATTGATGTCCGTATCAACAACGGTTGCCGCAGGATATTCAGAACCCTTTACTTTAAGCTGAACATTATTATTGCTGAGTGAAAACTCCAGTGGCATGGTATAGGTATATTCTGCCGGAGGGTTTCCGCCTATATTAACCGGGTAACTATTTAAAGCAGGGCGCAGTACGTTACTATAAAATACAGTCGCATTATTGGCTGTTTTATCACCACCAGAGGTCATTGGCTGAAACATCCTGCCCCAGTTACGGTGAAAATTGTACACCGTGTCCATCGGGAAACCGCCTGCTGCTGTATAGGCATTTTCATCAAAAAATACCCCATCCATACTGCGTTCGTTAAATTTCAGGATATCGGCAACGGTTTGGAATCCGGCCCGATGAAAAGCTTCATCTGTTGGGGCAAACAAAGTGGATACTGTAATATTTGGCCCTTTGTAACCCGGATATGGTGGTGTCTCTATTCCCCAGTCTTTTTTGTAGTAGAGCCTGTTATAGGCATAATCCCTCATAATATCCTCAGGCTCTAACCTGACTCCGAAAACGGCCTCAATATCGTCGCCAATTTTATTCAGAAAAAGCTCATCTGCCAGGCGCTGCGATTCGATGAACATATTAAACCTACCATCGGCTTTTAAAACTTCCAACATGGTTTTTGTAGGTCTTTCTACAGCCTTTTCCATAATGTAAAGTCCGCCGTTTGTTGCAGGCAGGTAATTCACTTTACCCACATTTTTACCATTCATCAGTAGATCATCACCTTTTACCCCTACATAATGCCTGTAATAGTATAAATCATACTGACTATTACTTTCCGGATAGTCATAATACTTTACGTACAGACCGGGACGGAGCAACAGGCTTTTCACCATAAAATTATCGCTCCGCATCTTCAGTTCATCTTTGGTTACCAGGCCAATGGTGGTATAAAACATCATCAAACTGTCCAACTCTTCAACAGGCATCTGGTCAATCGCACTGGCGTTTAAACCAGCGGCCTGCATAGCCGCATCGTTCGGTGCGAAAACTGTAAACACCACCTTGTTGCCTTGTTGTTTAAGGATATTTTTAATATTGCTTTTTTGCCATGCACCGTAAAACAGCTTTGCAGGTGATGCAGTTAATAACTGCTCTACCGTTTGCGTGGCATCACTCTGAAACGGAACCTGGGCCCCTTCAGGATCGGGCATAAATTCTGTTTTGGAACAGCCCCCTAAAAAAAGGATAACTGCCATTAAAACGAATGCCCAAAAGTTTTTTAAATTTCTCATATTCATGATGATGTATTATTTCTTTAACGCTTGCTCTGGCCTAACCAACCCATCAACCAAATGATGGACAATGCCATTGCTACACAGGTTATCGTTTTTTGCTGTTAAATTGCTGGTTACCGAGTTGAGGATCACATCAGAAAACAGGTTACCGCTACGCAACGTAAGGGAATAACCCAGCTTAAATTCGGGATATAACTTTCCTCCTCCGAAATTCATATAATGACTGTCGTTTTTGAGAAAGTAGTTATAAGCACCATTATTATTGATCAACGAAAACACTTGCGAATCAGAGACAAAAAAGTGCCTGTCGTACAAAATGTAAGCCCCAAAAAGGCGGTCACCAATATATTTACTGGTCTCTAAGGTATTTAAAGAAGCTTCAGTAATACCTACATTTTCGAGGGCCTGGTTATTGGGAGCAAAAATGGTGAATGTTTCTCCGGTGGCCAGTTGATCCCACAGGTTAAACTTTTTTAGCCCCTTAACAAACACACTGTAATCGGCATGTTCTGCCAGCCACTGCTGTACCGTTTTGTTAAAATTTGGTTTCATCACATTATCCAATAAATGCAGTACACCATTGGCAACAACCACATCTTTTCTGATCACTTCAACCCCATCAATGTAAAGCTCGTTTACCTCGCCTCCATTGGGATTAAAAGCCGCCCTTGACAGATAGAGTTCCGAACCGCTCAGCGTGGCATAACGAATATCTACCCCATTGCTCGGCATGTCATTTACCATCAGTTTACGGGGCAGAATATGATAGCCGATTATTTTTCTTAAACTGTCGACATTCATTTTGTCAAAATCGGCCGTGCCGTAAATACCCAGGCGGTTAAAAGCCTCATCTGTTGGTGCAAATACGGTGAAAGGTCCGGCGCCGTTTAACTGTTCGGTGTATCCTGTTTTCTTGAGCGCAGCATAAAAAAGGCGCATTTCGTAATTATTTTTTACAAAATCGGCTGCAGGACGGATGTTTTCGTTGGGTAAGGCAACCGATAAATCGTCGTGCTTGCAGCCCGTAACAAAAAGTAGCTGTAAGGCCATTGCCAATGCAAAAAGCATTTCCCGTATATGTAAAATCGGTCTGCTATGCTTTACTTTATTTAGTTTTTTCATTGAAATCATCTTTTTAATAAATGGGCGGTGCATATTTTCGTTGAACAGTGGTTAAATAAACCCTGCCGTTAACCACTTCTATGGTATTTACTGTGGCAAAAGTTTTGGGGTTGTTAACACCTGAATGAATGTTGACCAGCAGATTGGGCAGTATGGCTGCATTATCGTTGCTGGTCATTCTTATTTTACCGTTCTGCAGACAGTTGACCGAAACCCAGTTGCCACCATTATCAATAGAGGCCTCGTAAAAGGGGTTATTGGAAACATCCATCCCAGGTACAAAAAAATCGAACCGCTGCCACATATTTGTGGTGATGCCGTTGGCTGTTTTACCTGCCCATACCGGAAAGCTTACATACGGGTTTACCATGCCGGTAGCCGTATTCAGTTTAACATTGGCAATATATTTCCCTTTAAAACCAGGTATTGTGGCTGCCCTGGCACTTAAGTTATTTTGATCTTCGTAAAGCGACAGGAAAACATTCATTTCATCTTTCATTCCGCCCTGAAAACTGGCCATTAAATAATCGTCTGCCTTAAGCGATTTATCGGCCTCCCAATAGCCTTTGGCGCTCATGTTGTAAAAATTCACATAGGTAAGCGAATCAGATAAAGGCAACTTTTGAAAAATCTCTTCGCGCAGCAAAAGCCCTGTTCTTTTGGTTACAAAATCTTTTTGCAGTACGTGCAGGGTATATACCTCTTTACTGGTGAGATTAAGTACGGTATCAATCAGGATATCTTTTTTTAGCTGGTTCTCCAATTGAAAAAAGGGCACTGTGTTTTTAGGGCGGTAAGCAAACATGATCCGCATTTTGCCTGATGGCACCTGTGCCCAGCTGCTTAAATCGAAACCGTTTAAAATCGGCCCAACCAATACATTTTCCTTGCCCGGATATTCGGGATTGTTAACCGAGGTACTGGTACCAATATGTGATGGATATGGAGGTGCATAGGCATCGCGCTGATCTAAAAAGTCGCCTACAATTTCGGCGCTTGTCGGCATGCCGTTAGCATCCAGCACCGGATTGATGAGCATACAAAAAAACGGCACTTTATTGTCCTTACTGCCAAGCGTTTGTATATAATTTAGGTTATTAAATACCCTCAAGTATGCCGGATCGTCGATCTTAGAGTATTCTACCTTAACGCAGCCCGAATTGAGCAACAGAAAACACACAGCAAAAAGCCATGCCCAATGTACAAATCGGGTTTTAATTATTTTCGGGTTAAATTTCTCTCTTTTCATTATTTGTTATGTTTGATAATGATCATTCTTGCTTGATTTGCAGGTGTACTGCCTGTGCCCGACTGGCCGATAAGGCCCACAGTATAAATTCCAGGCTCTTGTACAGGTAATCCCCGCCCTACTTTCTGATAAAGGTTTTTGTCGGCAATAAAGGCATCGCTTTTTAACACCTCGATATCATTGGCCCATATACCCGGCACCACATTGGGTTTAGAACGGTAAGCCATAATTTCGAATGCTTTTTGTGTGTAGACATTGCTGATATAAGGACGTTCGAACAAGGGCAGACCAGGTTGAAGATTAACACCCGAATTCGCGTTATCATTGCCTCCGGCCGAAGATTGCCCGTTGCTTTGCGTAAAGGTGACGTAAGGATTGCCCACCGAAAGATTTAAAAATCTTTTAAAGAAAAAATAACGGTACTCGTTGCGGCTGTAAGTAGCATCGTCATCTGCTCCAAGATAGGTTGTACCGCTTAAATCGTTGGCCACAATGAGCACTTTAGGAATACCTGATTGATCGGGATATAACCAAGCGGTATAGTTTTGCGCCGGACGAAACACCTGACTGATACTGGCAATGGTTTTGCCCGATGCATCTGCAGCCTCGATGGTGTGGCTGCCCTGGATCAGGTTTGTATATGCGCCAGCCGTACCAAAAGCTAAATTGCTAGCTATTGTTTTTCCATCTACCTTAAAACTCACATTTTGTGCGGCCAGGCCGTTCACGCCCTGTATCCTAAAATACGTAGTGTTGGCCGATGGACTGTTATCATTGATGACCTGAAATGAATTTTGATAAGTTGTAGAGGTTTCATCAAACTCGTTAACGAGATAATCAAACCTTTGTGGAGCGATTAAAATAGTATAAATGCCGCCTGGTTGGTAGGTTTGAATGGGCGCATAAGTTTGCCTGGTCGAATTCATCAGATCAACAGGAATGCTTGATGTAGGCGGATCGATCAGTGTGATGGCGTCTAAACCTGCACCTAAGGCTGGCATCTGTCTGCCATCGGCCATGAGTATTTTAAACTGGTAGGTTCCGTAAGGCAGTTCTATATATTCGGAAGTTTTGGCCACAGAACTGATATTATTGGTCTTTGCATCAACCAAAGTGCCATCGGCATAAGCAAGCGATACGTTTCCGCTTAAATCTTCCTGCATGCCACTGCTGTTCACTGCTGGGTTTTTAATGGTGCCGGAAAGGTTTACAATCCTGATTTTAAAATAATCGGGCTTCGAAGCTACCGAAACACCTCTTTTTACCGGTACTACTTCCTGCTGACCATCCATTGCAAAAGTTGGTAACAAAAAATAATCGGTTGGATTGCTGTAATCGTTTTTTACATCAAGTTTTACATCGCCGGCAAATATGGGGGTGTAACTTCTCACTGTAAAATCGAGTCTTGCAGTTTCCTGTGCATCAAACAGATCCTGGGGAACAAACCAGGTTTTTCCCAACTGTCCGTTTGAAGGAAAATAAGAGGTACCAGGATACTGCAGACTGTTCGGTTTGTTCGGTTCCCTCACGATGAAATTGGTCAGACTGTCGCCATTGGCAATCACCTGGTTAAAACCTGCTACATTGATGATGCGGGCAGTTGAGTTGACGCGGTTCTGGGTTAAAACCCTGTTGTCTGTTTCAAAATTGGTCTTTTCTTTTTTACAGGCCTGAAATAACAGCATCATACTGAAAAACAGCAGACTAAAGCATTTATAATTTATCTTATTCATTATTTAAATAGATTATAGGTAAAGCCTAACATAATTTCGGCACCGCGGGTATAACTTCGGTTGATGTACTCGTTACCATACCATTTGCCCCCCGTTTGCGGGTTGGCGTAAACGGTTTTGATATCGGGATTGAGGATGTTTTTTGCGTATCCTTTAAATTTTACACTTTTACTCAGGCGCTGACTGAATACAAAATCCAAAACAGGTACCGGACGGGTGTATAAATCGGGTTCGCCGGTGAGGTTAATCTGTACCAAACGTTCGCCCACCACGTTAAAGGTCAAGGTAAAATCAGATCCCGATTTTGGGTTCTCATAATTTAACCAGGCATTGATGGAATATGGTGCCTGTTCAAAAAGCGGACTGTTTTTTGGCGTATAACGGTCGAGCGAGCGGATGGCCTCGTAACGCTCAGGTGTTTTTTTAATATCGCTCTGTGCCAGCAATAAGTTAGAGCCGAAATAGAAATTTTTCAATGGATCCCAGATATTGCCCAGGCTTTTCACCACTTCTAATTCAAGTCCCCATACCCTACCCACGTTAGGATCATTCTGGAACTGGATGGTTGGAAACTCGGGGTAAGTTGCCGCTAAACCAGCAGTTTGCAAGCTAAAAACTTTTACCAGCTGGTTTTCTATACGTTTACCAAATGCTGAAAAAGCGAGTACTTCCCCTTTTGCCGGGAACCATTCCCACCTGAAATCGAGGTTTTGGGTAAACTGGTTTTTAAGGTTTGGATTACCTACAACCAAGCCCATCTGAAAGGCATCAAATTCGAACACATTGGTAATTTCCCTTAACTCTGGCCGGGCCAAAGTGGTGTTATATGCACTACGGAAATTCATGTTATCGTTTAGCGTATAAGTTGCGTTAACCGAGTAAAATGGTTTATAACCCGTTTTATATACCGAGTTCGGATTAATGGGGTTTAATGGGATTTTACTTCCGTTTGCTCCACCAGCGGTAAGAGAGGGATCTAAAAACACACCTGAGGTATCAACAGAAGAACCGATATTGGTCATTTCGAAACGCGCACCGCCCGCAATACGCAGTTTTTCAGTCAGCTTTAAATCGAGCATACCATAAAAAGCATTGGTTTCGAAATAACCTGTATAATTATTGGGCGATTTTTGGCTGTTGTATAAAAACCCACCGATAGGCATCATACCTTCGCCCTGATTTCCGGCAGGCAATTTAACACCGATAAATTCGCTGCTCACCAAGCGGTTCAGGTTGCCTTCGGCACCGTAAAGCGGTAAGGCTTTATTGCTGGTGAAGTTAGAGCCCGGCAGGAAAAGCTGGTTTTCACTAAAATCACGGTCTCTGAACAAATAATTTACACCGGTTTTAAACTCCTGTTTTTGTCCTAACAATTTAAATGGAAGACTTAAATCGCCTTTATAATTGTAATTTTTCTCATCCAGGTTACGCCATCTCCTTCCGTTAGGTTCAGCCTGTATAATACCATAAGGGCCGAAGCCGTTTACATAACCAGAGGTTAAGGCATAAAGGTGTTTGCTGTAAACGCTTGCAGGAGCACTGCTTCCTGTTCCAACCGTGTAATAACCACCGCCGCGTGGGATATAATCGGCCAAACTGGCGAAGCGGAAATCGGGATCATTCTGTTTCGACCGCGAACTGGCCACGTTATAACTTAAACGTGGCGATAATTCTTTATCAAAAAACTTATGCTCGCCCTGTAAGTTAAAAGTGTTGAGGTTACGGAAGGTTTGTTTTAGAGAATAAGTTGTTGTTTTAACCTCTCCCGGTAATCCCGTGTATTCGTAACGGCCAGCTAAATTAGTGGCTTTGGTTTCGCCACCCCAGCTGCCCAGGTACTGCATGCTGATTTCGTTTCGGCGGTTAAACTGATAGGTAACACCAACCAGGGTACCGTAGTTAAGTGTTTCTACACCTGTGTTTTCTTTATAGGTTTGGTATTTACCCATGTACAAACTATTCGGTGTAATGTAATTTGGTATATTCCGCGGACTGTAAACATCAGGGTTACCGGTAACCACCCCCTGGTAAATGCTGTATTGGGTTAAATCTCCCCCGCTGATGTCAGTTATGCGGCGGTAATAATTTCCGCCCATAATTAAACCCAGTTTATGCTTTTTAAATATGTTAAAGCTGTTACCATAAGTTGCTGAATACAGCTGGTTTAAGGGGGCTTTTTTGTACTGCGTAGTCATCACCGGATCGAAAGACTGCATGATGTTGTTGATGCGGTTAACTTCCTGGTAGGCTGTCGGGCTATAATTGCTGTTGGCAATCATACTCTGTATAGACCCCAAACCGTTTGGATATTGGCTCGCGAGATTTTTAAAGTCGCTGCTTAGGTTTTTATTATTGATTTTATTACCAAAAACACCCATATCGCTGTTCCAGAAGCTATTGTACTGTCCACCTATACCCACATTCGAATTTACACCCGACTGGGCAATGATTTCGAAAGTCTCTTTTTCCGGAACAGATTTGGTTTTAAGCTCTACAATACCTGCGGCTGCATCGGCAGGTTTATCGGGGGTTACGGTTTTATAAATGGTAATATTGTCGAGAAGTGATGCAGGAACCAGGTCCAAAGGGATCGTACTGCGGTCGGGATCAGACGAAGCCAAACGTACACCGTTCAATTGTCCGATAACGCTCCTATCTCCCAAGCCACGGATGGCCACATATTTATCGTCGGTTACCGTAACACCCGACACACGCTGCAATGCCTGGGTGGTGGTAATGCTTCCGGTACGTTCAATCTGTTGCGAAGATATTGCATCCTGGATGATCGACGACTTTTTTCTTTCTTCCAATATGGCTACTTCGGTATTTGCCTTTCTCCTGGCCTGTACCATTACCTCATTTAACTGTGTTGATGAAGCTTTTAAAGCAATGTTCAATACTTTTGTACTCGCATCTACCTTAATTTCACGACTAATGTAACCCATGTAAGAGATAAGCAGGGTAGCACCTCCTTCGGGAACGGTAATCCTGAAATTTCCGTTCGCATCTGTCGAGGCTGCAGCTGTTCCGCCTTTAACCTTTATACTAACCCCGATCAGTGTTTCTCTGGTCTTTTCATCTAGAACAGTTCCGGTAATTAATATGGGCACAGGCTTTCGGGTAATGACCACATATCCCTCTACCACACTGTATTTTAGGTTGGTATTGGCTAAAATATTGTTCAGCGCATCGGCAACACTAATATTTTCGGTATTGAGGTTTACCTTTTTACTTACCTTGTTGAGCAGGTTTACCGCTACATTAATCTGGATATTGCCCTGTTTCTCTACCACAGCCAAACTATTTTCTATCGTTGCAGCTTGAAGTTTGAGTTTGATTTTCCGATTCAGATCCTGACCTGATACATTACTGGCAAAGAGTAGCCCCAGGCCGGTAAGATTTGCAAGGATCACTAGAAAAGAGCATTTCATAAAGAAATAAATTTTATCTGCGGACAGATTGTTATCAGCCACCTGCCTCAGTTTCTTTTTGACATGGTACAAGGCATTATAGCATTGCCTTGCATATTGAAAAGAAACATGCAGATGTAATACTTTTTGCATATTTTTGATCATTATGATTTTTCGCCTTTGGGCGGGATATTATGAATACTTTATCGTGGGCTGACGGGTCTTCGAAAACAGCCAGTCCGTTGATGATTTACGCGTCCTCCCTCAAAGGGGGACGTTTTTATTTTAGTCTGGTTTTTACATCCTCATCCTTCCCCTCCTAAAAAATATTAACATGATTTTGATTGATTTTATAGTTAAAGTTGCCCGCAACACTAAGTATCTTAATCAGCTTGCTTAATGGAATATCGGTGGTTAAATTCACCCTGATCTGCCTTTCAGCTACTGCAGGATTGCTTATTTCTATGGCAACGTTGTAAGTTCTTTCTAAAATAGTGGCAATATCAGCCAGCTTCGTCTTTCTGAATACCAGTTTACCATCTTTCCACCCCATAATATCGCTGACTGGTGTAGTACCGAGTTTGCTTTGCTGGGTTTTCTCATCCCATACCACACTTTGGCCAGGCAACAAGACGGCAATGGGATGTAATACTTTCTTCACCTCCCGGTCTACCCTGACTTTTCCAGTACTGACCAAAATACTTACTGGTTGGTTCATAAAAGCATTAACTTTAAAAGAGGTACCCAATACCCTGGTTACTATGTTTCCAGTATGGATGATAAATGGTCTTTTCGGGTTTTTAGTGACTTCAAAAAAAGCTTCTCCGCTTAAAGAGACGGCCCGCACATTGGTGGCAAATTTTGTGGGGAAAGAAAGCATACTGCCTGAGCCCAGATAAACCACCGAACTATCTGGCAGCATGATTTTAGAACGCTTGCCTTTTGGATTTTCGAAATGTTGGTAAACCAATGCATAAGATTGAGTTTTTTTGCTCAGTCTGGGGATTAACAGTGAAATAGAACCAATAAGCACTAAAATAGCCGCAGCATACGACAAATACCTGCGCAGTTTTATCTTTTTTGATGATAAGGACAATATATTTCCTTCTGTGTTTTCGGCTGATTGTTTTTCGTAGAACTTCGTCAAAGCCTGCTCAAGATCAGGTTCGTAGTACGGATGTACATCTGATGATGCAATCTCGTCCATTACCTCATCAAAAAGAACAGAAAGGTCGCCGGTAGCTAACAGCGATTTTATTTCAGCAGTTTCTTCCGCTGAGCATCCGCCATTAATGTATTTTCTGATGAGGGCTTTTTTTTCTGTTCTATGATCCATTGATGTTGTTCTTCAATAGTCATAACACAACTTTTTAAGGGTACCACCTATCGAAAGCTAAAAAATATTTTTTTTTATTTAAGAAGGCAGAAACAACAGGATATATGGCGCCAAAAGCAAAAAAAGAGTAAAATCGGCATGTTCTTTTATATGCTTTCGGAAAAAGCTGAGTGCAGCAACCATATAATTTTCGACCGTATTTACAGAAAGGTTCATATCGCTGGCAATTTCCGCATAGGTTTTATTTTCTTCCCTGCTCATCTGGAATACTTTCCTGCGTGCAGGACTTAACTCTGCCAGTTTTTCGCGGTAAATTTCTTCAAGCTGTGTATATACCAGTGCATCATCGGCAGGCCTCGATTGTACAGCATCGGCATTGAGCTGTTCATCAAGCTCAACGGTGGCCATTATTTTTTTACGGTAATAGTTGTACAATGCATTTTTAACCGCCCGGTAAAGGTAAGGGGCCAGATCGGTTTCAATTGAAATGTCGCCCTGTTTTTTCCACAGACCAAGCATCACGTCCATTACCAATTCTTCGGCAACACAGGAATCTTTACTGTTTTTTAGGGCATAACGGTATAGAGCTGAATAATAACGTTTGAAAAGAAGATCGAAGGCAGCAGAACTTCCGTTTTTATGCTTTTCAAGCAGTACTGCATCCGATAAATCTTGTATTTTGTTAAACATGCCTTAGGGAGAGAATCTCTGTGCAGCAAAAATAAAATCTATACCAACGCCTTATATTAAGGCAATATTAAGTTATTGAACATTACTGATATTGAAATATTCGGAACCAAATATTACAAATAGAGGAGCCTTTAGCAATAAAACAAATAAGTTACAACATCAGCTGTAAGCTCATCAAAAAAAGAAATTCAGGTCTGAATAAGCCTGAATAAATACAGTACCTGCAAAGGTTTAATGGAGTTGTAGAGGAAGGAATCGAACCTTCGGCGTGCTACCAAAAAGCGCTCTACATCGATCATTTTCTATTGATCGCCGCAAAAGTAGTCAGTTATATTACATTAAAAAGTATAAACCAAAACTTTAACAGTTTAATAATATAGGGCTATTCCTCAGGCTTTGCGGATCTGTTTAACTTAAACAAACGGTAAATGGTATAAATACCTGGTATCATGGGCAATACCGCTGTCCAAATACCAGAAAAATAATACCTTCCGGTTGTGCCGAGGTAATAATTGCGCATATTGGCAATCAATACTCCATGGACAGGCGCGGTAAGTGGATCTGATATTGCAGCGTTCAGTTCTGGCCTGATCAGCGGAAAAATAAAATGTGTAAACTCTGCTACTCCCGGACCGATAAAAATAACCAGGCAACAAAACCTGCAATAGGAATCCAGTAATACAGGCCAAGGGCGGTAAGGGTGTAAATTGTTGGTCCAACCAGCGCAAAAACCATTAAGAAACTTTTTTCACTCCACGGAATACCAAAAAGCCTGCTCATTGCGGGAGCAAACCCCGTGAGGTACTCTTCTATGATATGGATTTTAAGACCAGCAACCGTGAGCAGAAAAAGCGGTAAAATGATTTTTGGTTCTACAGGATTTTTAAGATAAGTGGCATACCAGCATACCAAACCGATGAGTGCAGATCCACCTACAATAATAACAGGTGGCAATCCGATGGAAAGGTATCCCATTATTGGTGCAACTAGGGTAAAAATAATTGCGATTACCAGGCTTAACTTTTGCGGTGCGGAGAATTGTGTTTTCATCACCTTTAAATTTATATTCAAACCTAGTACATCTCTGGCGTCGAAAATTTATCAAATGATAAAAAATTATATTCCCGCCCTGATCCTGCTTAAAGAAACCTGCGTAATGCCCAGGTAACTCGCCAGATCGCGAAAGCTCACCTTTGTAAAAGGAGTGGATTTTCCTTTAAAAAATTCTCGTACCGCGCTGAGGCCTGTTCTTCCAATATTTCACCGATCCTGGCCATCATGTTAACTGAAGCCATGGCAACCAGTTTCCCAAAAAAAGTTTCGATGTGGTGAAAACGGGCACGGAGTTTATCCATTTCTGTTCGTGATATCCGCGTAATTACCATATCTTCCAAAGCCACAACTTCGTAGGTGGATGGTTTCTGTGATAGGTAACTATCCAGAACGGTAAACATCTCGCCTTCGGCAAAGAAACGCATAGTAAAAGTACGGTCACTACTTTCAAAGCCCATTTTAACCAGTCCGCTGTTGATATGATATAGGTACCTGCAGGTGCCTCCATGTACCAATATGGCCTCTCCTTTTTTAAAACAAAGGGTTTCTAATTGCCGGGAAAGCATTTCGGTTGCATCTTCTTCCAATGCACAAAGATTGTTCACAAAGCCAATAAAATCCTGGCCGGATTGATACTGTTCTATCTCCATATGACAAAAGAAAACTCGTACTTGATCCACATTGGGGCGTACAGTACACTTTTGCCGGCAATGGACCAAAGGGATTGGAAGAATCGGTTTATTATGTAGATTACCAGGATATGCGTATCATTT